>Ga0075424_100003347_pt1 | contig 14972 bp, 8 predicted proteins | sample SoiMethybrSBSTD3_FD_75301 | JGI IMG/M metagenome (GOLD analysis project Ga0075424, IMG submission 75301) | Bulk soil microbial communities from a Populus tree surrounding site in Tennessee, USA - Soil MetaG P. TD hybrid SBSTD3 | ecosystem: Environmental > Terrestrial > Soil > Tree plantation... | reverse complement strand
CGCGCAGTTGCAGGTTGGCTTCCGCGGCGAACCGATCGGCCGGCCAGGCGGCGCCGGCCATGCCCCAGCCCAGCGTCAGGCCGTCACGTTTCATCGAGCCGACCGCCGGATTGCGCGTCGACCAGCCAAACTTCTCTGCGCCGAGATTCAGGCACTCGACGTAATGGCGTGAGGAAAAAGCAAGGCCATTCGACTCGTCGATTCTCGGTTCATTCGATAGGCGGAACCGAACCGGATCGATCTTCAGCCGGTCCGCCATCTCGTTCATCGCTGATTCAGTGGCGTACAGTCCGGGGACCGCACCGGGACCCCGCATGTCGGCGGTCGCGCCGATATGACGCCGTGCACGTCCAAAGCTCACGCGGAGGTTCGGAACGCTGTAATGGAACGGCGTGGCCTCGCCGCAGTCTTCGTGGTAATCGTCGAGCATCGACAGGTGATAGACGTAGTCGTGCATGAGCGCGACGAGCTTGCCATGGCGAGTCGCGCCCAGGCGCACACGCTGCTGCGTGTGCGCGCGATGCCCGACCGACTGAAACATCATTTTGCGGCTGACAACCAGCTTCACCGGCTTGCCCAATTGCCGCGCTGCAGCGACGGCGAGCGGGACGTGGGTCCAGGGATACAGCTTCCCGCCGAACCCCGAGCCCAGAAACTTCGAAATAACCCGCACATTCTCTTTCGACAAGCCGAACATTTGCGCCAGCACGCTGCGCGCATTCACGACCCCTTGCGTCGAGTCGTACAACGTCAGCATCTCTCCGTTCCAGATCGCGATACTGGCGTGCAGCTCGAGTGGATTGTGGGTTTCGGCAGGCGTGACGTAGATCTCGTCGAGGTTGACCGGCGCGTTCGTGAAGGCGGCTTCGGGGTCTCCGCGTCTGCTTTGCACCCTTGATAACGGACCGTAGGTTGTGAGGACGACGTCTGGATCGTCGTCCTCTTCCAGATGATCCTCAACGTTCGGTTTTTCCTGGGCGTAGGTCGCAGCCACCGCATCGGCAGCCGCTTTGGCGGTTTCGAATGTGTCCGCCACAGCCAGCGCGATGTACTGCCCGTAGTAGCGGATCACGTCGTCCTCGAACGGCGGCCGCCGCTCTTCGCAGATTCGATCGAAGCCTGGGGCCGGACTGGAGCGAAAGATCTTTCCGATATTCCCGCGATGAAAAACGGCGCGCACTCCTGGCATCTTCTCAGCGGCTGCAGTATCAAGCGTGAGCAATGTGCCGTTCGCGATGGTCGCTTCAACTGGGACGGCATAGAGCAGTCCCGGGAACCGGTAATCTGAGGTGTACTGCGCCACCCCGGTGACTTTGCGAGGGCCATCCACGCGAACGGTGTCACGGCCGATGGGGGAGGTGGCCGCCACTTGTGCTGTTGTCGCCATCTTCGGTCCTGTCCGAAGAATCAGCCCGCCGCTGCCAGTTTCAACGCGTGTGTCAGGCAGCGCTTGGCCAATTCGATCTTGAAACCGTTCTCACTCTGGGGCTTCGCGGTTCGCAGCGCTGCCTCAGCAGCCTGGCGAAAGCTGGCTTCGTTTGCGGGTTTGCCGGTGAGCGCATCCTCGGCTTCCGGCGACCGCCACGGTTTGGCGCCGACGCCGCCGAGCGCAATGCGAACACGCGTGATATCGCCACTCGAAATGGTGAGCACCACCGCCGCCGATGCCAGCGCGAATTCATAGGACGCGCGATCGCGCAGTTTGAGGTACACCTGCTTGCTTTCGGGAATCGGCGGCGGGAGCGTGACGTAAATGATGAGATCGCCGGGCTGCAGCACGGTCTCGCGGTGCGGCGTGGTGCCGGGCAGAAGGTGAAAATCGCCGAAGGGAATGGCGCGCGTTCCTGTCGTGCCCTGAACGTGTATCGTCGCCTCCAACACCGCCATCGCCACGCACATATCGGAGGGATTCGTGGCGATGCAATGTTCGCTTGTACCCAGGATGGCGAGCGTGCGATTGTGGCCGGTGATCGCTGGACACCCCGTGCCCGGCTCGCGCTTGTTGCAGGGCATCGCCGTATCGCGGAAATAGACGCATCGCGTGCGCTGCAACAAGTTGCCGCCGACGGTGGCCATATTGCGGATTTGCGGTGAAGCGCCGTTCAGAATCGCCTGCGACAGCACCAAATAGTCTCTCCGCACCTGCGGGTGGTTTGCCAAGTCCGAGTTGCGAACCATCGCTCCGATCTGGAGGCCGCCTTCTGGTCGGTTTTCGATATGAGCGAGCGGCAGACGATTGATATCGAGCAGACGCGTGGGGGTCTCGACGTTCAGCTTCATGAGGTCGATCAGCGTCGTGCCTCCGCCCACAAACCGCAGGTTCGCACCCTGCTGCGCCGTGTTCGATTGCGCCGCGGTGGCGATGGCGGCGGCAGAATCCTGCGGTCGGATGAATTCGAAGATGTGCATCGACGATCTCTCCTCGCGCTACGCGTGTTTCCGAACCTGTTGAATGGCGGCGACAATATTGGCGTAGGCGCCGCAGCGGCAGATGTTGCCGCTCATCAGTTCCGCCACGGCTGCATCGTCTGGACCGCACGGCTCCTCGAGCAGCGCCACCGCCGACATGATCTGCCCGGATGTGCAGTAGCCGCATTGATAGGCATCGCAGGCGAGAAATGCCGCCTGCACCGGATGCATGGCTTCAGGTGTTCCCAGGCCCTCAACGGTCGTGATCTCCTGTCCATCGTGCATCAAGGCAAGATTGAGACAGGAGAGTGCGCGCTTGCCGTTCACATGCACGGTGCAAGCGCCGCACTGCCCGTGGTCACACCCTTTCTTGGTCCCGGTGAGCCCGACCGTTTCGCGGACGCAATCCAGCAGCGTTGTGCGTGGATCGATCCGCATCGAATAATCCTTGCCGTTAATGCGCAGCGTGATAGGCACCGAGCCCTCGCTCGCAGAATGCTCCTGACCTACAGCCCCTTGCGTGTTCGGGGCGGCTGTGCTCGATGCATATGTTGGTGCGCACGCGGCAATGACACCACCAACCATCGTGGTCCCAGCGTCCACGAGGAACTCGCGGCGATTTGGATTTCTCGCGTCGGGTGAGAAATCGTCATTCTCTTGAATGGGCGCCACCGTGAATCCCTCCTGACCTTAACTCCGCGGATCGTCTTTCGGGTTGACGTAATCGATGCCGAGCGGACCGATGGCATTCACCTGCGTGATGTATTCGCCGGACTTGGCCCAGTGAAAGTGCGAGGTATGGCCGGGCAGAACGATCACGGTACCCGGGGGGTACGCCTCCAACTTGTCAGCATTGAACTGATCGCCGAGGCCAATGTAAAAGACGCCGGAAATCACGGTGTATATCCGATCCTCGGGGTGTTTGTGTGGCATCAACTTCACGGCGCGAGGCACCTTCACCCGGATGACGTACGGGCCTTCGTGCGAAGGGTGACCCACAACCACTGCGAGGCGCACCGAAGGCGGGAACGCGGCGAATGGCTGCCAGTCGATATCCTCCGTCGTGATCGCCTTGAAAACAGATTGCCCTGGCTGATGCGGTCCCACTTTTCTTTGAACCAATGGTTGCGTGCTGATTGTGGTGTGATCGCGGGTCACAGACACTTCTCTCCGTGCAGTCGTCAGATTGCAACAGTAACTTGCGATAAACGCGCCCTGATGAACTGGCGGCGATTCATCGCGAGTAATAACTCCCAGCATCCGTCCCGTGCGCTAGAGCGATTTCACGAACTCGACCAATTCCTTTCTTTCTTGTGGCGACAATCCCAGGTTGAGGTGCTGGTCATAGTGTTCGATGACCTCATCCAGCGTTTGGAAACGACCGTCGTGGTAGAAGCCACGGCTTTGGCGGCTCCATAGTCCCGCAAGCGGCGCCGTGCGATACATGTGTGTGGGCGACCGGTCCGCCTGGAAGGAGTCCACGCCGATCTCACTTGGAGCATGCAGGTTGTTCCCCGGTTCGGTATACAGAGGCGGCACGTGGCAATTGGCGCATTTGCCCTTGCTTTCGAATACGACTTTCCCTTTCGTGGCGGCCGTTTGGTCGTAACTGCCCGCCGGCGGCTTTGGCGCGGGGATCGCCAACTGGTAAAAATGAAGCGCCGCCAGCTTAGAAGTGAGCTGGTCAGGTTTACCGCGGGAGTTGTAAGAGCCACTCTTTGCGGCGACCGGATACGTGCTCTTGTCGCTAAGGCGAGCATCGTAGAACGTGCCTGACCCGTGCATTTCTGTCGCGCCAACATAGGCGTTCCAGTAGGGCACCGATCCGAATCCCGTCCAGGTGTGCAGGTTCACGCCGGCGAGACCGTAGGCCGGTGGAATCAGTGTGCAGGCCCGCTTTCCGTCGGGTCGGAGGCCCTTCCCGTCCTTGTCAAGCTCAGCATCAAAACAGCCAGGGCCCCAACTTCCGAGGACCTTCTTGACTGTGGCCACGTCCACTCCGAGCAAGTCAACAAAGGCTTGAAGGTTGGGCGCCAGAGAAATAATGGCCCCGACATTCAAGTCGCGAGCTCCCCAACCGTCCAGACGGTGGCCGATACCCGGGACGAGCGCATCGTCGACGCTGGAGTGACACAAGGCGCACTGAATTCCCATCGATACCAGTTTTCCCTGGTTGTCGAAGTGGCCGGTGACACCCACTACCGCGTTGAGCTTGAGCAAGGCCAACGTCGTGGCAGGATCGTCGAGATTCACCCTGCCAGCTTTGAGTTGATCGACGAGGCTGGTGGGTAAAGAGTCCAGATCGACTTTTAGACCCACGGCGAGAGCAGTCTTGGGACTTACTCCTGGACCGACGCCGCCCTGCTTCTCACCAGCAATTGCCTCGTGAAGACGCAAAGCGTCTCCCCAAAATGTTTCGTCGCCAAAAGTATCGAAACGAAAAATCTCCTTACCTTGCTCGAGCATCTCTTGCGCATTGTTGCCGATGATTTGATCATTGGTCGACGGCGCGACATGCGAAGGGGTCTTCTTCGACTGAGCCCACGCCGACCACGTCACCACGATGAGCGCGCCCGCCGCCAAGGCTGCTGCCGACTTTCTTACGATGCGCAACAAAGCACCTTTCTCGTTTCCGCAGCAAACCGTCACATCGCGTATGCCGTTGGCCGACCCAGCACGCCGCATGCCAACGAGTCGTGCGGAACGTCTACGTCGCACGACTGCTCACGAGGTTGGAACAGCTCGGCGTCTCCGCTTTTCGTTGCGCCGCTTCGTGTCGGCGAGAGCCTCCGACACGTCAGAGCTGCAGGCCTCTCCGGCGGGTTCGGGCGACGAGGTGATTGGTCGCGAGATGTCGTGAGTGATCACGAGGTGTTGTGATTGGGGACCGGATCAGAACGCCGAGCATGTTCACCCTGACGTGGCAACGTTCACACGGCGCCGACCTGGTGGCCGAGGCGCGGACGGATCAGCGCGGGATCTGGTGGCCGACGACGTGGCGCTGCGACTCTTCCTCGATGTGCCGCCGCCGTCGTCAACGCTTTGGACGGGACCGCCGAAACATCGAGGTCACACCCATTCAGCTCATTACTGGAAGTCGAAGGCTTCAAGGCTGGGCATCCGGAACAACGGCCGACGAAGAGGACACGCTGCGCTTCGCCGAACTAGTATGAGGGCAGCTGCGACGTGTCCCACCCGCCGCCAAGAGCTTCGATGAGGAGGACGCTCGCCGTCAATCTGCGCGTCAGGATATCGATCTCCTGACGCTCCGCCTGGAGTAGCGCGGCCTGCAACACGATCACTGCCAGATAGTCCGCAGTTCCCGCGCGATATTGTGCCATGGCGATATCGACCGCCTCCTGGGCAGCCGTGCGAGCCTCTGCCTGCACTGACTGCTCCTGCTCCAGGATTCTGAGCGAAGACAGCTGATCCTCGACTTGTTGAAAGGCGGTCAGCACCGTCTGCCGGTAGGTGGCGACCGACTCGTCGTAGGCATCTTTCGAGAGACGGAGCTGCCCTTTTCGCAGTCCGCCATCGAACAACGTTGCGGCGAGCTGGGGGCCTACAGACCAGAACAGGCTTGGCACCGTGAACAGTGTGGCCAGGCTGGTCGAGACGAATCCTCCCGTTCCGCCCAGCGTCAGCATCGGAAAGTACGCGGCCTTCGCAATGCCAATCTGTTCGTTCGCCACGGCGATCGCCCGTTCCGTGGCGGCGACGTCGGGGCGCCGCTCGATCAACGTTGACGGCAAGCCGAGTGGAATCTGGGGCGGCGGCCTGTTCACAATCTCTTCCGGGATCGAGACCATGGCTGGCGTCTCGCCGATGAGTACTGCGATCGCGTGCTCGAATTGCGCGCGGCCGACGCCCACGTCGAGGAGCTGTGCGCGAGTCGTTTCCAGCTGTGTTTTCGCCTGCGCCACATCGGCACCCGACGCGACGCCGGCGTTGAAGCGCTCCTGGGTCAGCTGCAGCGACTGCTCGAAGACGATCACGTTCCGCCGCAGCAGATCCGCGTCCGCGTCCAGACCGTGCAGCTGGAAGTAGATCTGCGCGAGCTGCGCCTGGAACGTGAGTGTGGCGTTCTCGAGGTCCGCGGCCGACGCCTGTGCCGCATCCTTGCTCGCCGTCACGCTGCGGCGGATGTTGCCCCAGATGTCGGCTTGATAGGAGATGTCGAAGGGCATCGCGTAGTTGACGTTGACCCTCGAGCCGCCGCCGCCGCTGGTGCCGCTGCTGCCGCCGCCACTGCTGGTGGTGCCGGTGTTGCTGCTCGAGTTCCCAGAGATCAACTGTCCGCGCGATGACAGGCTCGAGCCGCGCGTCACGACGACTGAGGGCGAGGCCGTGACCGTCGGAAACAGCGCCGCGCGCGCGATCTGGATTTGATCCACCGCCTCGCGATATCGCGCCATCGCTGCGATCACATTCTGGTTCGACAGCTCAACCTTCGACACGAGGTCGTTCAGACGAGGATCGTTGTAGATCTCCCACCAGCGTCCGCGCAGAATCCCTTCGTTCGGCTCCGCCTCTTTCCATCCTGCGGGGGGAGGCTCCTTGAATGCCGGCGTGCCGGCGATCGGCGGGCGCTGGTATTTCGGACCGACCATGCAGCCTGCAGCGACGATCGCCAGCGTCAACGCCGCCACGTGACGCGTCACGCCTCACCTCGCCGCGGCGCGGGTTGGGCGCCGTTCAGTCGGGCGCGTTCGCGCCACTGCCGCAGCCGATCGAAGTACAGATACACGACCGGCGTCGTGTACAGCGTGAGGACCTGGCTGACCATCAGTCCGCCGATGATCGCGATGCCGAGCGGCCGCCGCATTTCCGAGCCCGTGCCGGTGCCAAGCGCGAGCGGCAGCGCGCCGAGCATCGCCGCCATCGTCGTCATCAGAATCGGCCGGAAGCGCAGGAGGCAGGCTTCGAAGATCGCCTCGCGCGGGCTCTTGCCTTCGTGCCGCTCGGCGGCCAGCGCGAAGTCCACCATCATGATGGCGTTCTTCTTCACGATGCCGATCAGCAGGATGATGCCGATCATCGCGATCACCGTCAGGTCCGTGCCCGTGATGATCAGGGCCAGCAGCGCGCCTGCGCCCGCCGAGGGAATCGTCGACAGAATCGTGACGGGGTGGATGTAGCTCTCGTACAGGATGCCGAGCACGATGAAGACCGTGGCAAGGGCGGTTGCGATCAGGACCGGCTGGCTCCCGAGCGAATCCTGATAGGCCTGAGCCGTGCCGGTGAACATCGTGTGAAGCGTCGGCGGCAATCCGATTTGCCGCGCGGCGAGGCCGATTGCGTTGACCGCATCGCCCAGGGCGATCCCCGGCACGAGGTTGAAGGAGATCGTCACAGCGGGAAAGAGCCCCTGGTGGTTCACGGCGAGCGGGGCGACTGCCGGCGCCCAACTGGCGAACGCGCTCAGGGGGACGACCGCGCCTCGCGGCGATCGCACGAACAGATCATTCAACGTGGTCGCGCTCTGCCAATACTCGGGCGCGACTTCCATGATCACGTGATATTGGTTCTGCCCGCGATACATCGTCGACACCTGGCGCTGACCGAACGCGTCGTAGAGAGTTGCGTCGATGAGCGACGGCGTGATGCCGTAGCGTGCGGCCTCGTCACGGTCGTAGTTCACGAGCGCCTGGAGCCCGTGATTCTGCTGATCGCTGCTCACGTCGGTGATGATCGGAATCCGCCGCAGCTGTTGCAGCATCCGGGGCGCATAGGCCACCAGATCGGTCAGGTTGTCGCCCTGCATCGTGAACTGATACTGAGCGTTGCTCAGGCGCCCTCCGACGCGGACGTCTTGCGACGCCTGCAGGTAGAGCGTTGCGCCGGCGACCTGGTTCAGGAGCGGCCGAAGACGCGCAATGATCTGGTCGGCCCGCGCGCTGCGAGCGTCGAGCGGTTTCAAGGCGATGAACAACCGCGCCGTATTGGTCGTACCCCCGCCGCCGGTGAAGGCCACGACGTGGGCGACATCCGGATCGGCTTTGACGACCTCGATGAGCCGCAGCAGGAGACTGTTCATCGCCTGAAATGAACTGTCCTGGTCCGCTTGCACCGACCCGGCCAGGCGTCCCGTGTCCTGCTGCGGGAAGAAGCCCTTTGACACGTGAACGAACAGGTACCCGGTCAACGCGATCGTGGCGATCAGGACCAGGAGCGTGACGAGCGCAAACCGCAGGACGACGTCGAGCGTTCGGCGGTACGCGCGGATCACGGCGTTGAACACACGCTCGCTCCACTCGTACAGACGGCCGTGACGTTCATGCTCCTTGAGAAGGTGCGCGCACATCATCGGCGTGGCGGTCAGCGACACAACCATCGAGATCACGATCGCGGTTGCCATCGTGACGGCGAATTCGCGCAACAGGCGTCCAACGATCCCGCCCATCAGCAGCAGCGGGATGAACACCGCCACCAGTGAGAGGGTCATCGAGAGCACGGTGAAGCCGATTTCCCCGGCGCCAGCCAGCGCCGCCTCGAAAGGACCCTTGCCATGCTCCCGATACCGCGTGATGTTCTCGATCACCACGATCGCGTCGTCGACGACGAAACCCGTGGAGATGGTCAGCGCCATGAGCGAAAGGTTGTCGAGGCTGTAGCCGATCAGATACATGACCCCGAAGGTGCCGATGAGCGACAGCGGGACGGCCACGCTCGGGATGACGGCGGTCCGCGGACTGCGGAGGAACACGAACACGACCAGGATGACGAGAATGACTGAAATGATGAGCGACCGCTCGACGTCACGCACCGAGGCGCGAATCGTCGTCGTCTGATCGACGACGACGTCAACGTCGATCGCCTTGGAGATCGCAGCGGTCACGCGCGGCAGCACCGCTCGCACACCGTCGACCGTTTCGATGATGTTCGCGCCCGGCTGTCTGAAGACGATCACCATCACCGCCGGCTTGCCGTTGACATAGCCGGCCGTACGGATGTCTTCGACTGAATCCTGGGCAACGCCGACGTCGCGAATGCGCACCGGCGCGCCGTTGCGATAGACGATGATCAGCGGGGCGTAGTCGGCCGCTTTCAACAGCTGATCGTTGGCCCCGATTTCCCACCGCTGGTTCTGAACGGACACCTGGCCTTTGGGCGTGTTCGAGTTCGTCGCCGCGATCGCCGTTCTCACTTGCTCGAGCCCGATGCTGTACTTGTTCAGCATCGACGGATTCAGTTCCACGCGCACCGCGGGCAACGCGCCGCCGCCGACGATGACCTGACCCACTCCTTCCACCTGGGAGAGCATCTGCGCCATCACGGTCGACGCGGCGTCGTACATCTGCCCCGTGCTGAGCGACGACGAGGTGAGCGACAGAATCAGGATGGGGGAGTCGGAGGGGTTCACCTTGCGATAGTTCGGATTCGTCGGCAGGTTCGCCGGCAGATAGCCGCGGGCCGCATTGATCGCCGCCTGGACGTCGCGGGCCGCGGCGTCGATGTTGCGGTCGAGATCGAACTGCAGCGTGATGCTCGTCGAGCCGAGCGAGCTCGACGACGTCATTTCCGTGACCGCCGCGATGCGCCCGAACTGGCGCTCGAGCGGCGTGGCCACCGACGAGGCCATCGTCTCGGGGCTGGCGCCGGGCAGCGACGCGCCGACCGAGATGGTCGGAAAGTCCACCTGCGGGAGGGGCGACACGGGCAGCAGCGTGAACGCGGCGGCGCCTGCCAGGCCGATGGCCACCATCAGCAGCGTCGTCGCAATCGGCCGGCGAATGAACGGCTCAGAGATGTTCACGCGCGATCGGTCCCTGCCGCGGGCGAAGTGCCGCGGAGGCGGCGGGCGAGGCGGTCGAACCAGAGATAGATGACGGGAGTCGAGTACAGCGTCAGCAGCTGACTCACGAGCAGGCCGCCGACGATAGCGATGCCAAGCGGACGGCGCAATTCAGAGCCTGTTCCCGTGCCGAGCGCGAGCGGGATGCCGCCGAACAGCGCTGCCAGCGTCGTCATCATGATCGGACGGAACCGCAGCAGGCTCGCTTCGCGGATTGCCTCGAGCGGTGGTTTGTGTTCCTTGCGCTCGGCTTCGAGCGCGAAGTCGATCATCATGATCGCGTTCTTCTTCACGATGCCGATGAGCAACACGAGACCGATGAGCGCGATGATGCTGAATTCGGTGCCGGTCAGAAGCAGCAGCACCAGCGCGCCGACGCCGGCCGACGGCAGCGATGACAAGATCGTCAGCGGATGCACGTAGCTCTCGTAGAGCACGCCGAGGACGATGTAGACGGTGATGACCGCCGCGAGAATCAGCAGCGGCTCGCTGGCGAGCGCGCGCTCAAAGGCGGCGGCCGCTCCCTGAAACTCACCCTGGATGCTGCCGGGCATCCCGAGCTCGTCTTTCGCTTTGTAGACGGCGTTGACCGCTTCGCCGAGTGACGCTCCCGGCGCCAGGTTGAACGACAACGTCACGACCGGAAATTGGCCCTGGTGATTCACCGCGATCGGCGCCGTTGTCTGTTCGACCTGGAACAGCGCGCTCCCGGGCGCCGGGTTGCCGTTGGGAAATGCCGTCGATGAGTCAGGTGGCGCTCCGTCAAACGGCGTCGCCGCGCTTGCCGTGGCCGCGCTCGACGGTGACGTCAGGGTCGGCGCGGCCAGGCCGATCGGCGACCGCCCGGCTGTCCCTACGCCGCCGGTGACCACGCTGGTATTCGTGCCGGACGACGCAGGGCTTGCGACGCCCGACCTGATGAACAGCTCGCGCAGGTCGCTCGGATGATCACGAAATTGCGGCTCGACTTCGAGGATCACGTGGTACTGATTCAGCTGCGTGAAGATCGTCGAAATCTGACGCTGGCCGAACGAGTCGTACAAGGTCTGACTGATGAAGGCCGGCGTGATCCCCAAACGTGAGCCCGCCTCACGATCGAAGACCAGCCGCGCGCGCAAGCCGAGCTCCTGCTGATCGCTGGCGGCGTCACGGATCTCCGGGAGTCGATGGAGCTTCTCGAGCAGGCGGGGTGCCCACAGGTTCAACACCTCCGGGTTGGGGTCCTCGAGGGTGAACTGAAACTGGGTTCGGCTCACCCGAGCGTCCACGGTGATGTCCTGGACCGGCTGCATGAAGACGCTCAGTCCCGGGATGACCGCGAGCTTCGGCTGGAGGCGACGAATGATATCGCTCGCGCTCGCGTCGCGTTTGTCGAGTGGCTTCAGATTAACCAGCACGCGCCCGTTGTTGAGGGTCGTATTGCTTTGATCGATGCCCACGAACGAGGACAGGCTTTCAACCGCGGGGTCGCGGGAGATGATCTCGACCGCCTGACTCTGAAGGTTCAGCATCTCGGAAAACGAGACGCTCTGTGGCGCGACGGAGACTCCCTGGATGACGCCGGTGTCCTGGATCGGGAAGAAGCCCTTGGGCACGACGTAGTAGAGGTACCCGGTCAGGGCGAGCGTGGCAACGAAACCCATCAGCATCAGCGTCTGATGCTTGAGGACCACGTCGAGCGTACGGCCGTATCCTCGGATGATCCGATCGAATGCCCGCTCGGACCATTGATAGAAACGCCCATGTGACTGCTTGGCCGTCGGCTTCAGCAGCCGCGCCGCCATCATCGGTGTCAGCGTGAGCGAGACGGCCGCTGAAATCAGAATCGTCACCGCCAGCGTCACCGCGAACTCGCGAAACAAGCGGCCCACGATGTCGCCCATGAAGAGGAGCGGGACGAGCACCGCGATCAGCGAGACCGTCAGGGAGATGATCGTGAACCCGATCTGCTCGGACCCTTTCAAGGCCGCCTCCATCGGTGATTCACCCTGCTCGATGAATCGCGCGATGTTCTCGATCATCACGATCGCATCGTCCACGACGAAGCCGGTGGAGATGGTGAGGGCCATGAGCGTCAGGTTGTTCAGACTGTACCCGAGGAGGTACATCACGGCGAAGGTGCCGACGATCGAGAGCGGCACGGCGATGCTCGGAATGAGCGTCGCCGAGATGGTGCGCAGAAACAGAAAGATCACAGCCACGACGAGGACAATCGTGAGGGTCAGCTCGAACTCGACGTCCTTCACCGAGGCGCGGATCGTGTTCGTACGGTCCGTCAGCACAGCGACTGTCACGGCTGCCGGCAGCGTCTCGGTCAGGGTCGGCAGCAGCTTCTTGATGCTGTCGACAACGGTGATGATGTTGGCGCCCGGCTGCCGCTGCACATTGAGGATCACAGCCGGCGTCCGGTTCATCGTCGCGGCTTGCCGGACGTCCTCGACAGAGTCGACAACGGTGGCAATGTCGCTCAGCCGAACCGGACCACCGTTCCGGTACGCCACCATCATCCGCGCGTAATCGGTGCTCGAGAGCAGCTGATCGTTCGCGCCGATCTGATAGTTCTGCAGCGGTCCGTCGAAACTGCCTTTGGCTTGATTGACGCTGGTCGCGATGACCGCCAACCGCACGTCTTCGAGGTTCAGGCCGTAGGACGCCAGCATGGTCGGGTTCGCGCCGATCCGAACAGCCGGCTTCTGACCGCCGCTGAGGGTGACGAGCCCGACGCCACTCAGCTGAGAGATTTTCGGGGCGAGACGCGAGTCGGCGAGATCCTGGACCGTTGACAGCGGCAGCGTGTTCGACGTGAGCGCCAGCGTGAGAATCGGCGCATCGGCCGGATTCACCTTGCTGTAGATCGGCGGCGTCGGCAGATCGGCCGGCAGAAACGTGCCGGCGCCGTTGATCGATTGCTGCACCTGCTGTTCGGCGACGTCGATATTCAACTCGAGCGCGAACTGGAGCGTGATCAACGAGAGCCCGGTCGAACTCGTCGACGTCATCTGCTGCAGGCCGGGCATCTGGCCCAGCTGTCGCTCGAGCGGGGCCGTGACTGACGAGGCCATCACGTCCGGGCTGGCGCCGGGGTACGTCGTCGCGATCTGAATCGTCGGGTAGTCCACCTCCGGAAGCGCCGACACCGGGAGCTGGCGGAACGCGACGAAGCCCGCCAGGAGTACGCCGCTCATCAACAGCGACGTCGCGACCGGCCGCAGGATGAACGTGCGCGATGGATTCATGGCCTGGTGCCTGTGGGCGCTCTGCCTGCCTTTCCGCCGGTGGCGACTGCGCCGGACTTCTCGAGATCGCGCCTGCGCGTGTCTTCGTTGTCCGGCCGCGTCGCGACAACACGGCTGCCTGCCTGCAGTCTGTCCACGCCCTGCGTGACGACCAGCTCGTTCGGCCGGATCCCCATGACGACTTCCGAGCGCTCATCGTCGACCGTGCCCAGTTTCACGTTTCGGATCGCGACCGACTGGTCCGGGTTTACGACGTAGACGAACGTGGCCTGGGCGTTACGCTGAACCGCCGCGTTCGGGATCAGCGTCACACCTCGTTTGTCCTGCACGAGCATTCGTGCGTTGACGAACTGATTCGGAAACAGTGCGTCATCGGTGTTGGAAACCGTTGCGCGGAGCCGCAGCGTGCCGGTGGTCTGATCGATCTGGTTGTCGAGCGTGGTCAGCTGGCCCTTCGCCAGAATCTGCTGACCGTTGCGGTCGATCGCATCCACGGCAAGCGTCTTGCCCGCCCTGAGCGGTGCGCGGACCGACGCGAGCGCCTGCTCCGGAATCGTGAAGATGATGCTGATCGGCTGGGTCTGGGTGATCACGAGCAACGGCGTGGCCGCGGCCGCCGACACGAAGTTGCCGGGGTCGACGAGGCGCAGACCGATGCGGCCGCTAATCGGAGCCGTGATGTGACAGTAGGTCAGGTTCAACTTCGCGCCGGCGATCGTCGCCTGATCGTTCTTGACCGTCGCCTCGGCCTGCGCGACGGTCGCGCGCTGTGTTTGCAGTATTTGCTGAGAGACGGCGTTCTTCGTGATCAGCTCTTCGTATCGTTTCAGGTCGATCTGCGCGTTCTGAAGGGCCGCTTGATCCTTCACGAGCTGTGCTTCCGCCTGTTCGAGCGCGACCTGGAACGGGCGCGGGTCGATCTCGACGAGCGGATCGCCCTGGCGGACCTTTTCTCCTTCCTTGTACTTGACGGCCATGAGCTGGCCGTCCACGCGCGTCGTGACCGTAATCGTGTTCAGCGGCGTGACCGTACCTAACCCGGTCACGTACACACCGATGTCTCCCTTTTCTGCCAGGGCCACGACGACCGGGATCGGCGGCGGCGTGCGCGGCGGTTGGCTCTGTCGGGCCGCGTGCCGTTGCCAGAAGAGCGCCGCGGCAAGACACGCGAGGAGCACGACGCCTGGCCAGGCGATCCAGTGCCAGGAGCGCCGTTTGTGATCTGCTGGCGAAGTGTTGATAGCTGAATTGACACCGTCCGCCGGATCAGGCGGCGGGGAATGGTTGGTTTCGCTCATGCCGCGACGCGTTGATCCGGTGACGTGTCGCTTGGTGCAATCCTGGTTCCTCCATCCGCCCCGTCGTTTCCTTCCAATAGCCGGGATTAGGGCCTCTTCATGAGCCGGGGTCCGCACCCGCTTCAAGTTGACGAACGGCAATCACGCGGTGTGTGCTCGGGCGTGGTGCGGTTCGGTGGGAACCTGCGATGCCGCAGGTTCGGCGATCGGAAGCGTGAAGTAGAAGGCCGCGCC
>Ga0075424_100003346_pt1 | contig 14973 bp, 9 predicted proteins | sample SoiMethybrSBSTD3_FD_75301 | JGI IMG/M metagenome (GOLD analysis project Ga0075424, IMG submission 75301) | Bulk soil microbial communities from a Populus tree surrounding site in Tennessee, USA - Soil MetaG P. TD hybrid SBSTD3 | ecosystem: Environmental > Terrestrial > Soil > Tree plantation... | reverse complement strand
AACGAAATCCCTTTCCACAGCCGACTCCTGCAAAGGAAGTCACGGTGACAGCTATTCCCGGAGTCATCGCGGCCGGCGCCAAGTGGAAACTCGTCTGGCAAGGACCCGATAACGCGGACGGCATCATCGGCACCAAAGACGGCGGGCTGCTGTTTGCGCAGGAACAGCCGAGCACGGTTGGCATGCTCGATCCGAAGGACAAGTTTTCCATCTTTGTCAGAGACACCCATGGCACAGGCGCCCTGGCGTACGACAACAAGGGCCGCCTGATTGGCGCGGAACGAACGTGTTCGGATCCGGGCGGTCGTCCCGATGAATGCAAGGAAGCGGCGGAACTGGTTGTCCTGCATCCCACACGGCAGGTCGTCGCAAGCAAGTTCGGAGACAAAACCTTCTGGCGTATGGGCGAAGTCGTGGCCGATTCCAAAGGTGGCGCGTATTTCAGCGACGATGCGGGAACGTATTTCGTCAATGCCGCCGGCAAAGTGAGCCTCGTTGCGGGGAAGGACGTGCGAACGAACGGGATGGCGCTGAGCCGAGATGAGAAGACTCTCTATCTCACGAATGGCCGGACCATCGTCACGTTTGATATCCAGCCAGATGGCACCACCAAAAATCAGCGGGATTTCGCGATGCTACAAGGCGCCGCCGGAGGCGATGGGATGTGCATCGACTCCGAAGGTCGTTTGTACGTCACGGCCGGTGAAACGGGCATTGAGGTGTTCAGTGTCGACGGAAAGCATCTGGGCATAATTCCGCTGCCAAGGTCCGCTTCGAGCGTGGCGTTTTCCGGGCCCAACAAGAAGGTGCTGTACGCGAAGGGTGCGGGCATGACGACGCCGGACGGCAAGGAGTACAGAACTCCCGAGGGCGTGAGGAATAACGCCAAGGCGATTTACAAAATCGACATGATTGCTCAGGGCTTCACGGGCCGTCCGAAATAACCGGGACTTCGCCTAGGCTGACGCCGCGCCCTGCGTGTTCACGTACACCGCGTAGAGCGACTGGCTCGCGCACATGAACAGGCGGTTCCGCTTGGGACCGCCGAACGTGATGTTTGCGCACACTTCCGGCAGGCGGATGCGGCCAATCAGCTTGCCTGCCGGGTTCCACACCGTCACACCGTTGTAGCCAAGCTCGCGTCCGGCGTTGCTCCCCGCCCAGAGATTGCCTTCGACATCCACGCGGATGCCGTCGGGCGCACACTTCACGCCGTCGATCATGAAGTCGCTGAACAGCTTCGGCGGACCGAGCCGGTTGTTCGCGTTGATGTCGAACACGTAGACACTGCGATCGCCGCCGCGCCCGGTGTCGCCGGGGAACTTCGCGAAGCTGACTACATAGAGCTTCTTCTGATCGGGTGAGAACGCAAGGCCGTTCGGGTCGGGCAGCACGCCTTCGTCGGCGAGGAGATCCACCCCGCCGCTCGGATCGACGCGGTAGACGCCGGTCGGCAGCTCGCGATGGAAGGTGCCCATCTCGGGCGGGAGGCCGATGCGCGGGTTGACGTGGCCTGCCTGGTTCAGGCCGGTGCCCGCGGCGTCCGGCTGCCCCTCGAACATCTGCCCGCCATACGGCGGATCGGTGAACCAGATGCTGCCGTCGGGATGCGCGACGACGTCGTTCGGCGAGTTGAGGTTCTTGCCGTTGTACTTGCTGGCGACGATGCTGATCGTCCCGTCGTGCTCGTAGCGGACGACGCGCCGCGTGAGGTGCTCGCAGGAAATCTGGCGGCCCTGATAGTCGAACGTATTGCCGTTGCTGTTGTTCGAGGGGTTGCGAAACACGGTGACGCCGTTGTTGTCCTCGAGCCATCGCATCTGCACGTTGTTGCCGATGTCGCTGAAGACGAGAAAGCGTCCGACGCTGCTCCACGCGGGTCCTTCGAGCCAGAGGCCGCCGGTCCAGAGCCGCTTGATCGCGTTGTTCGGCAGCACGACCCCGTCAAATGACGGATCGACGGTCAGAATGTCCGGATCGCTGAAGTACGTCGTCGGCTGGCTGAAGTCGCGCGGCGGGTTGCTGATCACCGTCGGCGGAGAAGCGCGCTGCGCGAGCAGCGAGTCGCCGGCGAGCGCCGCGCCCGCGACCGCGCCTATCGCCTTCATCACGCCGCGCCGTGAAATCTCGGGTGTCTTCATGACCGCGTATTTTTAACTAAAATGCCCAATGCCCAAAGCTCAATGCTCAAAGCCCAACGGAGAAAAGAAATGAAATTTGGATTTGGTCTGGCGCTCGTATGGGTTGCGGCGGTCGTCATCACCGCGCAGCAGCAGACCGGAACCGCCGTCGCCATCGATGCTGACGACATCGGCGGAGTCGTGACGAGCACGAAGGGACCAGAGGCGGGTGTGTGGGTGATCGCCGAAACGACCGAGCTCCCCACGCGCTTCGCCAGGATCGTCGTCACGGACGACCGCGGCCGGTATCTGATGCCGGACCTGCCGAAGGCGACCTACACCGTGTGGGTCCGCGGTTACGGATTGGTGGACTCTTCGAAGGTGAAGGCGGCGCCGGGCAAGGCGCTGAACCTCACCGCGGTCATCGCGCCGAACGCGAACGCGGCGGCGCAGTACTACCCAGCGGCGTACTGGATGTCGCTGCTCAACGTGCCCGCCCCAGGCGAATTTCCCGGAAAAGGAGGGCCGAACAATTTCACCGCGAACATCAAGAGCCAGGATCACTTTCTCGCGCTGATGAAAACGGGCGACATCTTCGGCAGCTGCATGACCTGTCACCAGCTCGGTGACAAGGCGACGCGCGAGATCCCCAAGGAGCTCGGCACGTTCCCCTCGACGAAGGACGCGTGGCTGCGGCGCATTCAATCCGGTCAGGCGGGCGCCGACATGGTGAAGATGTTCGGCTTCATGGGCATGCAGCGGACGGTCGCGATGTTCGCGGACTGGACCGATCGCATTGCCGCGGGCGAGCTGCCGCCCGCGCCGCCACGTCCATCCGGCGTCGAGCGGAACATCGTCATCACCGAGTGGAACTGGGGCACCGACAAGACGTACCTCCACGACCTCGCGGTCACGGACCGGCGCAATCCGACCGTGAACGCGAACGGCCTCGTGTACAGCTCGCCGGAAATGAGCACCGAAGCCACGCCGGTCCTCGATCCGGCCACGTCGAAGGTCTCGACACTCAATGTCCCGCCGCAGGATCCGAAGACGCCGCAGGCCGCGGGGCCGAATCTCAAGCCGTCGACGTACTTCGGCGATCAGCTGCTCTGGACGAGCCGGAGCGACGTGCACAACTCGATGTTCGATGGCCAGGGCCGCTTGTGGATGACCGCACGCATCCGCCCGCCGGCAACGCCCGCCTGGTGCCGCGCGGGATCGAGCCATCCATCCGCGAAGCGGTTCCCGATGAACGAGGCCGTGCGGCAGGCCGCGATGTACGACCCGAAGACGAAGCAGATCTCCTACATCGATCTCTGCTTCCACGCGCATCACCTCAATTTCGCGGAGGATGCGAACAACACGCTGTGGTTCAACGACCTGGGTATGGGCCACTCGATCTTCGGCTGGCTGAACACCAAGATGTGGGACGAAACGCACGACGCGCAGAAGTCGCAGGGCTGGACGGGCCTGGTGCTCGACACCAACGGCAACGGCAAGCGCGACGCGTATGTCGGGCCGAAGGATTCGATCGATCCCGCGAAGGACAAGCTGATTGCCGACGAGCTCTACAGCGTGAACCCGGCGCCGGACGGATCGATCTGGGGATCGGTCAACGCGTATCCGGGCGCGATCATCAGGCTGACTCCAGGATCGAATCCGAGCGAGACGTCGCTCGCCGAGCGCTACGAAGTGCCGGCCGACAAGGGCTACGCGGTGCGCGGGATGGACGTCGATCGTAACGGTGTGGCGTGGGTGGCGCTCGGCAGCGGTCACCTCGCCAGTTTCGATCGCCGCAAGTGCAAGGCGCCGCTCAACGGGCCGAAGGCAACGGGACGCCACTGCGACGAAGGCTGGACCTTCTATGCGGAGCCGCTGCCACAGTTCAAGAACGTGAAACAGTCAGGCAGTGTGGAAGGCAGCTACTGGGCGTGGGTCGATCAGCGCAACGCGTCTGGATTGGGGAACAACACGCCGATTGCAACGGGCAATGAGTCCGACGGGTACCTCGCGCTGAAGGATGGCAAGTGGATCACTATCCGCGTGCCGTATCCGATGGGAACCTACTCGAAGGGGATCGACGGCCGCATCGACAATCCGAACGGCGGATGGAAGGGCCGCGGGCTGTGGGTGACGACGTCGACGCGCACGCCGTTCCATATGGAGACGGGTAAGGGGCAGACCCCGATGGCCATGCACATTCAGTTGAGGCCGGATCCGTTGGCCAAGTGACAGGCTGGAAGGGCGGGAGAGGTCAGAAGGGCGGGAAGGGCTAGAGGGGCGGGAGGGGAAAACCTTCTTGCCTTCCCGTCCCGCCCATCCAGCCCATCCCGCCTGTCCCGCCTAGTTCGTCGCCGTCTTCTTCGTATCCATGGCGACGAGCCGAGCTTCGGCACAATCCTTCATGATGTCGGCGAACTTGCCGAACTCGTCAACGGTCAGCACGAACGGGTTCGGACCGTTCGGATTGCTGCGAATCTGCTCCATCCAGCCGATCTCGTCGCCGAACAGGCCCGGGTGCCCGTTGATGAGCGCCTGCACCTTCTGCTGCTTCGCGTAGTCGAGCGCCTTCTTGAACGCGTCGAGCGACGCGCGGTCCGGCGTGATATTCGCGCCCGACAGCATCAGGATGTTGATCGACTTGCCGTGATCCTTCACCGGGATGTAGTAGGCAAGCGTGCCCGGCGTGTGGCCCGGCGTGATGCGTAGCGTGATCGTCTCGTCGCCAAGCGTGACCTTCTGGTTGTCCTGCGTGATCTCGACGTCGCGCTTCGGCAGCGGACGATTGGCCTGCGGCCCGCGCGCGTTCGGGTTCGGCCGCTCGATCATGTCCCAATCGAGCTTGCTCATCACGACCTTCGATCCGTACTTCTGCTGGAAGTACGGCGCGCCGCCGAAGTGGTCGAAGTGGCCATGGCCGACGATGACGTACTTCACATCCGCCGGATTGAGCCCCGCCTTCTTCAGCGACGGCTCGATGATCTTCTCGGCCTCGTCAACCGTGTTCAGGGAATCGATCAGAATGATCCCCTGATTGGTCGTCACCGCCCACGCGCCGACGGTGCTGAAGCCGAAGAAGTAGAAGTTGTCGAACAGCTTGACGATGTCGACCTGGCGCTGCGGCTCGGCAGGCAGCCCTGCGTTCTGCCGGAGCACCGCGGGACGCTGCGGGCCGAGGACCGTGCACGCCTTGTCGAAGCGCGACACCAGCTTCTCGTCCTTGCCGGCCGCAGCCTTCGCTTTCGCGACGAGCGCCTGCGCTTCCTTCGAGTTCTTCCACTGGTCGTCGGTCGGGTAGGCATCGTTGCCTGCCGTCGTGCCGCCGACGGCGCGCCGCGCGGGCGCGTTCCCCTGCTGCTGCGCGCTCGCCTGGAGCTGGAGTGCCATGGCGGCAAGCGCCGCGACAGCTGTTCCAACCGCGATCTTCTTCACCATTGCTGTTCTCCATATCCGAGTCGGAGTACGGTGATGCCCCGACTCACGCGTCGGCAGTGCTGATGTGAGTCGGGTCATCACCGTACTCCGACTCGGCGCGCCTGCTCCGTTTTTACTTAATCTTCCCGAACAGCTCGCCCTTGTCGAGCACGTCGGCGCGCGTCGGGCCGTAGCCGGAGATGAGCACCCACACTTCCTCGTCATGGGCGCCGTCGTAGTGCAGGCCGCCTGAGGGATGACGCATGTACTCGCCGGGCTTCATGCCGACTTCTTTTGCGTGCTCCCACGTCTTCGTCCCCTCGCCCGTATACCACGTGCCTTTCAACACGACGCAGTGCCGCTCGTCGGGATGCGTGTGCGGCCGGCTCATGACGTTCGGCGGAAACCTGTTGATCGTCAGGTAGAACCCCGGCTTCGACGGGTCGCCTTCGAGCACCGCGGTCTGCACCCCGAGCTTGTTGCCCTCGGTCGCGTTCCACTTGAACTTGTCGATGTTGAGCCGGATGAACTCGCGCGACGGGAACGTGCCGAACTCGGCCTGCCGGCTCGCACCCGGCGCCGCGGCCTGCTGCGCGTTCAGCGAGATTGCCGCCGTCACCAGCGCCACGCCGGCCCACGCTGCCACTGTCGAAACCTTCATGGAGCCTCCTGGGGGAGGCGGACCTGAAGGTCCGCCTCTACGGTCCATCTTTACTGTCCATCTCTACGGTCCGCCTCTACGAACCTCATATCTTAATCCCGGAATTCCTGCGGCTTGATGACCACCTTGATTGCGCCGTCCACCTTCTCCTTGAAATACCGGATGGCGGTCGGCAGCTGATTGAACGCAAAGGTATGCGTGTGCAGCGGCGACGGATCGAGCTTCTTCTGTGCGATGAGCGACGCGGCACGCCGCACGGCGCTCTGCCCCTCGCCGCGAATGCCGTAGAGATAGATGTTGTTGGTGACGACGTGGCCGATGTCGACGAGCGACGGCGTGTTCGAAAACGCTCCAAGACAGACGCGCCCGCCGCGCTTCAGCATGTGGATCGCTTCGTCGACCGCGTTCGGGGCACCCGAGCACTCGAACACCAGGTTCGCTCCGACGCCACTCGTCAGCTTGCGCACGGCCTCGACTACCGGTTCCTTCGATGCGTTGATGACCACATCGGCGCCGACGCGCGTCCCGACGTCGAGGCGGCTGTCAACGATGTCCGTGAGGATTACGGGGCTTGCGCCGAGGGCCTTCCCGACGGCAACGGCGGACAACCCGATTGGCCCGGCACCAGTGACAACGAGGCTCTCGCCGGCGACCAACCCTCCGAGCACGTCGAGCCCGTACATCGCAGTGCCGGCGGTAACGATCAACGTCGCGACCTCGTCGCTGAGATGTTCCGGCACGCGGACCAGGGTGTTGATGTGATTGACCGCGTACTGAGCGAAGCCGCCGTCCGTGGTGAAGCCGTTCGCACGATGTCCTTTGTTGAACTCGCCGTAGTTCCGGCCGTAGTTCAGGCATGACGTGTACATGCCCTGACGGCACCGCTCGCAGCGTCCGCACCCTGCGTGGATCTCGACGGCGACACGTTCGCCGACGACAAATTCGTCGACGGTGGATCCCAATTCGACGATCGTGCCCATGTACTCGTGGCCGGGCGTGAAGTTCCTGTTGAAGGGCGGCTCTCCGCCGATCACGGCCGGGGGACCGTGACCGATCACTTCGAGGTCGGTGGCGCAGATAGCGGTCGCATCGATGCGTAAAAGCACCTCCGCCGCGCCCGGGCGCGGAACGGGCTTGTCGACCAGCGTCAACTCGCCCGGGTCGCCGAGCACCCACGCCTTCATCGTTTTCATGTTCTTACCGGTAGCTGCATCCCACGACCCGGTAGGCTATATCATCCGTTTTTTCGCAGACCGAAAGGCACCTGGGGCCCGTTCCGCCAGTATCGACAGGGTGTATATAATCTTCCGTCTCTCAAAAGACGTGGTTTACCAGAAGGAGGCACTGATGAAACTCGGGCGATTGGTCCGTCTGACCGTCGCGTTGCTTGCGTTGCCCCTGCTTGCCTATGCGCAGGATGCGACGTTGAGCGGAACCATCAAGGACAACACAGGCGGCGTTCTCCCTGGCGTCACAGTCACCGCGACCAATGAGGCCTCGGGCAACACGTTCAGCAGCGTTACCGACGAGCGCGGGATGTATCGCATCCCTGTACGCGCGGGCGTCTACAAGATCAGCGGAGAACTTGCGGGATTCACCACCGTCACGCGCCCAGGCATCGAGCTCTTGCTCGGGCGCCAGGTCGTGCTGGACCTGGCCATGCAGGTGTCCTCACTGCAGGAAACGGTGACTGTGACAGGTGAAGCGCCGCTGCTGGACACGACGACCTCCACCGTGGCCACCAACATCGACCCGCGGCAGATGCAGGACATCCCCATCAACGGCCGCAACTGGATGGACCTGACGATGCTCTCCGCCGGCTCGCGCACCAATGCGTCGAGCGAGGTGCCGCAGGACCGCCAAGGCTTCTTCCAGACCAACGTTGACGGACAGTCGGTCACACTGACGGTTTGCTGCGCGCAGAACCAGCCGCGCTACAGCCGCGACTCGATCGCCGAGTTCCAGCTCACAACGAACCGGTTCGATGCGACGCAGGGACGCACGATGGGCATGATGGTCAACGCCATCACCAAATCGGGCACCAATACCTACGCGGGCACCTTCGGCGGCTATTTCCGGCGGGACAGCTGGAACGCCGAGGACTTCATTCAGAAGAAAGTGCTGCCCTATAAGGATACGCAGCTAAGCGGCACCTTCGGCGGCCCGATTATCAAGGACCGTATTCATTTCTTCGGCAATTATGAGTACGAACGCAACCCGCAGACGTTCGCCTTCGGCGGCCCGAACGGCCCCTTCGGCGCGTGTGGCGGTGCGTGCCCGAACATCAACCTGAACCTCAACGCGAACTACACGCTGCAGCAGGGGGGCGCGAAGGTTGACGTGCAGATCAACCCGAAGAACCGGTTGAGCGGACGATATAGCCATTACAAGAACCTGCAGCCGATTCAGACCGTCGGCGCGCTCAGCACGACGCATCCGTCGAACGCAACGGAGAACAACCGCTTCGTCGATCAGTACTTCGCCACGTACACGGCGGTACTGAGCAACAACACGATCAACGAGATCAAGGGTGGCCTGGCGGCAAACTTCTACACGCTCGAACCAGTCTCCGGCTGGGGCCTGACCGGCAGCCGTCGTCCGCCCGAGACCGACAAGATTCTGTTCGACGTGTTCTCCGGTCGTGAAATCCAGGGAGGCGCCCCGGGGATCACCTTCGCGGGCTATACCGTCGGTTCGCCGACCAACACGCCGCAGCGCACGGGCGAGCACAACTACCAGGTTCGCGACGACTTCACGACGGCGTACGAACTGGGCGGCCGCCACGACGTGAAGATGGGCGGCGACTTCATCAAGTACACGATGTCCCAGGGGTGGTGCAACGTTTGCGACGGCCTGTTCGCGTCGACGTCGCGCGCGCCTGCCAACCTCGAGCAGCTGCTGCCCAACTGGCAGGACGCGTCGACGTGGAACTGGAACGCGTTGGCCGTGGCCAATCCGGCGACCGGATACACGGGTTTCCGCGATTACAACGTAACCATCGGCAACATGTCGTACTCGGTGCACCGCCAGATCTACGCGGCGTGGTACCAGGATGACTGGAAGGTCGGACAGAAGCTGACGCTGAATATGGGCGTCCGCTACGATCTCGACCACGGCGCGCAGGGCGAGTCCGTGAAGTTCCTGCCGTGGCTGTCCGGCACGCGGCCGACCGACAAGAACAACGCCGCGCCGCGTCTCGGCTTCGCCTACCAGGTCAACGACAAGTCCGTCATTCGCGGCGGCTGGGGCCTCTTCTTCACCGAGCTCGAAGACGACGCGTTGCACCAGTCGTACATCCTGACGCAGAACGCGAACATTACGCTGCCGAACAACGGCCGCGCGGACTTCGGCACCAACCCGTTCGGCGGACCGAAGCCGACTCTGGCGCAGATCGTCGCTCGGCGGTGCGACATCCTTAACCTGCCGTTCAACTCGCCGAACTGCTTCCCGCAGTCGATCCGCAACGGATCGGAGATTCCGGTTGGCGACCACCCGGTTTCGTACAGCCATATGGTCTCGATCGGGATGCAGCGCGAGATTGCCGCCAATACGGGCATCGACAGCAACTTCGTGTGGACCGGCGGCCGCGCGGAAGAGCGCCGGCAGAATCTGAACAGCTCGATCAACCCGGCGACCGGCGCAAACTACACCGCCACGGGCGCCACGACCGATCTGGCGCACCTGCCGTTCCCCTCATGGGGTCCAATTGCCGGCGAGATCATGAACGGCCGTTCGAACTACTACGGCTGGGAGAACACGTTCACGAAGCGGTTCAGCAATCGCTGGCAGGCAAACGCGACCTATACGCTGTCCTACTTCAAGGATGACGGCGGCATCGGCCAGATCACCGGACCGTACATCACCACGCTCGATCCGGCGGCGAAGATCACGACGATTCTTACGCCCTACACGGGAACTGTCGCCCCGGACATGGGCCCGCTGTATCAGTTGACGGCAACCGATCAGCGTCACCGCGCGACGTTCAACGGAATCTGGGATGTGGGTATGGGCTTCCAGTTGAGCGGCGTGTACTTCTTCGGTTCGGGTGAGCGCCGCAACACGAGCTGGGGCAGCGACCTGCGCAATACCGGCGGCGCCAACTACGGCATCCTGACGCCGGCGGGCACGACGGCGGAATCGCTGACGGCGCAGCTCAATCCGGACGTCCGCGACCGCGTTGGCGCAATCAAAGGTCAGGTCTTCAACGGCCAGTTCCTCCTCGACCGCGCGCAGCTGGTTGGCCAGCCGATTCACCGCCTCGACATGCGCCTGCAGAAGCGGTTTTCGCTGGGCGGCCGGCGCAACGCCGACCTGATGGCGGAGGTGTTCAACATCTTCAATCACGCCAACTACGGGTCGTACACGACGACGCTCAGCAACCCGGCGCAGTACGGGCTGCCTTCACCAAACCTGGCAACGGCGTACCAGCCGCGCATCGTCCAGCTTGGTTTCCACCTAGCGTTCTAGAGCACGAAGAACGCGAAGCGGGTCCGATCACGACGCACACGAAGGGGCGCACCGGTTTCCGGTGCGCCCTTTTTCTTTCCGGCCGCCATGACGATTGACGAATTCGCCCGCAAACTTCGGGCGCGCGAGACAACAGCGCGCGAGCTGACCGAACGCTGCCTTCAGCGCATCACCGACCTGCAGCCGCGGCTCAACGCGTTCATCCATGTGATGGCGGAGGATGCGCGACGCGACGCGGACACGGCCGACCGCGAGCTCGCCGCGCGGCGTGACCGCGGGCCGCTGCACGGCGTTCCGATCGCCATCAAGGATCTGATCGACATCAAAGGCGTGCCAACGACGGCCGCATCGCGCGTTCGAGAGGGGCATCTCGCATCCGCGGACGCGCCGGTCATCACGCATCTGAGGAACGCGGGCGCGGTGTTGATTGGCAAGACGAATCTCGACGAATTCGCATTCGGCACGACGAGCGAGAACTCGGCATTCGGACTGGTGCGCAACCCGATCGATTCAACGCGGACGCCGGGCGGATCGAGCGGCGGATCGGCGGTTGCAGTCGCCACCGGCATGGCGCTGGCCGCTCTTGGCACCGACACCGGAGGATCCATCCGCATTCCCGCCGCCGCCTGCGGCATCGTCGGCGTGAAGCCGACCATTGGTGAAATTTCGACGGAGGGGGTGGTTCCACTGTCACGGACCTTCGATCATCTCGGCCCGTTCGCACGAACGGTTGGCGATGCGTGGCTCGTGTATCGAGCGTTGCTGGGCAAGAGCGACGCGACCGCCAACACCGGCGGCGCGGATCCTCCTGTCTCGCCGAAGCCGCGAAGCGGCGAAGGCGGGTCAGGGTCTGCGAAAGGTATGCGACTCGGAATTCCTCGTGGTTATCTCACCGATCTACTCGACGCTGACGTGCGCGCCCGCTTCGACGAAGCTGTCGTGGCGCTGCGAGGCGCCGGCGCGCAGACAAGAGACGTCAACGTGCCTCACGCCGCGACCACTCCCGCCGTCTACATTCACATTCACTCGTCGGAAGGCGCGACGTATCACGCAAGGACGCTCGACACTCATGCCGATCGCTACACACCGGTTGTGCGCCGCCGGCTCGAGGTCGGGCGATACGTGCTCGCGCAGGACTACGTCCGCGCGATGGAAGGGCGCGAGGTATTGCGCCGCGACGTGGATGCAGCGCTGGGCGACTGTGACGCGTTGATCCTGCCGACGCTGCCCATCGCGGCGCCGCCGATCGGCGCCGAGTCGGTCATGGTCAACGCGAAAGAGGAGCCGGTGCGCGCGTTGATGCTGCGCCTCACGCAGCTGTTCAACGTGACCGGCCACCCCGCCATCTCGCTGCCCTGCGGCGTGACGTCACAGGGTTTGCCCATCGGCCTGCAGATGGTTGGTCATCGTGGACAGACCGAGGCGCTCCTTGCGACGGCACACCGAGTCGAGGGAGTCCTGTCGGTGCGAGCAGTCTGACCGACCCGCGTTAGGACGATCGCACCTTTACTGCGTCCGCGTCGCCGGCGCAGTAATGACCGGCAGGTCGATGTAGCTCGCCTGCCCGGCCGCGTGGTACACGCGCTGCGTGGCCTTCACGTAGTCCGACGGCTTCGCGAAGAAGATGTTCGGCACGAACGTCTGCGGATTGCGGTCGTACAGCGGGAAGAGCGTCGATTGCACCTGGACCATGATGCGATGTCCCGGCTTGAAGACGTGATTCACCGTCGGCAGCGCAAAGGTGTACGCCAGCGGCATGTTCGGTGTGATGGCCTGCGGATGCTCGAAGCTTTCCCGGTAGCGGCCGCGGAAGATGTCGGTCGCGATCGACAGTTCGTAGCCGCCCATCTCGGGCTGGCTGGCCACCTCGGCGGGGTAGACGTCAATCAGCTTTACCGTCCAGTCGCTGTCGCTGCCGCTCGTCGACGCGATGAGATGGACGACCGGCGCGCCGCTGACGCGCACCGGTTCGGTGAGCACCGGCATCTGGTAGACGAGGACGTCGGTGCGATCCTCCACCGCCCGCTGGTCGGCAACGAGCCACCGCCGCCAGGCGTCGCCATCGCTGAAACGCACCGGACGCGACGTGTACGGCACGGGCTTGTTCGGATCTGAGACGTACTCGTCGTATGCCGCGGCGGACTGCGCGGCAGCAGGCGCGGTGAACGAAAGGCCGAACCCCGGCGAGAGGTAGAGCGGTTTGGACTTTGAAGCGCACCCTGAGCCGCATGCCAGCGGCCACGATGTGAAGCGATCCCAATGGTTCTCGCCCGTGTTGTAGATCAAGACCGGCGGCGTGTTCGCCGTCGGCGCGCCCTCCTTCAGATACTGATCGAAGAACGGCTTGATGACGTCGCGTCTGACGTCGAGTGTTGTGTCGGTGGCCCAGCGCAGCGGCCCGAGCGAGGTGCCTTCACGATTGATCTGGCTGTGAAACCACGGCCCCATGATCAGGAAGTTCCTGTCGTTGCCGCGGTCCTTCGGCTCGACCGCTGCATAGCTGTGGATCGCGCCCCACATGTCCTCCTGATCCCACAGCCCCTGCAGCCAGATGGTCGGCACCGTCAGCGGCTGCTGCGCCATCGTCCTGTCGAGCGCCTGCTCCTTCCAGAAGTCGTCGTACGCAGGATGTTCGGACACCTTGCGCCACCACGGAAGCTGATCGAAGCCCGCGGCCTTCGCCCAGTCGCCGGTCGACCCCGCGCGACGAAAATTCTCGTAGTCGTCATAGCCGCCGCGGACCACAGCGTGGCCTTCGCCTTTCACGGTTGTCTGCTCGGTGAAGTAGTCCAGGTTCACGTTGCGGAACGCGCCGTAGTGGAACCAGTCGTCGCCCATCCAGCCGTCAATCATCGGGCTCTCCGGGACAGCCGCCTTGAGGGCCGGGTGCGGATTGATGAGCGCCATCACGACGGTGAAACCCTCGTACGAGCTGCCGACCATTCCGACCCGCCCGTTCGATTCCGGGACGTTCTTCACCAGCCAGTCGATCGTGTCGTAGGCGTCGGTCGAGTGATCGACCATGCTGCTGTTCAGCGGGCCGCGCAGCGGGCGCGTCATCACGTACTCGCCCTCGGAGCCGTACTTTCCGCGGACGTCCTGATAGACGCGGATGTAGCCGTCGGCGGCAAACAGCTCGTCGAAGAGCGGCAGCGTCGCCACCATGTACGGCGATCGATTGCGCTGCGCACGCGCGGATGCGTTGTACGGCGTTCTCGTCAACAGCAACGGCGCGTTACGCGCACCCTTCGGCACGACGATCACCGTGTGGAGCTTGACGCCGTCGCGCATCGGAATCATGACGTCGCGCTTGACGTAGTCGTAGGCGCTCGTCGGCTCGTCGAAGTGGGAGAGGATATCCGGCGCCAGCGGCGGCGTCGTCTGCTGCGCGACGGCCGTTGCGGCGGCAAGCGCGGCAACGCCGATTACGAGCGAAAGGGAGTTGCGCACGGGACCTTCCTTTCCAGCGGGCTATCTCTTCGTCGGGTCGTCGGCGGGATTCACATACGCGGTCGACGAAGGACCGTAGCCGACGATCTCGAGCACCACCTGCTCCTTCGTGAGAGCGAAGTGCGGCCTGTTTGGCGGTTCGGTGTAGGTGCTGCCCGGCGGCAGCGCCGTGAGCGCCTTCTCGTCGAACTTCGGACCGTAGCCGAAGTACCACGTGCCTTTCAGCACGGTCGCGACACGATCGTCTTTATGAGAATGTGCCTGGATGGTCATGTTCGGTGCGGCCCGAAGCGCGAGCACGTAGAGGCCCGGCTTGGTCGGATCACCTTTGAGCACGACGGTCTCGATGCCGGTGACACCCGACGTGCCGGTACCGCCGGCCGTCGCCGATGGCCATGGTATCTCGTCGAGCTTGATCGTAGCCGCGCCGCTGAGCCGCGCCTGCGCGCCGGCCGTCACGACCGCAGCCATCACGAGTACGGACGCAAGAACGCCATATCGAAGAGCACGTGAGATCCACATGGATAAGGTTCTCCCTTGGTCGACACAATGCTCTCACAGCCGATATAATTTCGTGTTCTTTTGAACAATTCGGCCCATTCAACGTAATTACTGCCTGAGACGTAGTCTGGAGGACACAGAGATGCGCCGTACTGGATTTGGCCCGGCACCGATTCGCTACGCGTTTGCCATGGCGATTGCCGCGTATGCGGTCGTGGGTGTGTTCTCGATTACGGGACATGCCGGGCAGGCGCGTCAGGTGACCGCCGGCGGCTCGTTTTCCGCCGCGCAGGCGAACCGCGGGAAGACGTTGTACTCCGACCAGTGCGTCGCCTGTCACGGCGAAATGCTGGAAGGCGT
>Ga0075424_100003344_pt1 | contig 14976 bp, 8 predicted proteins | sample SoiMethybrSBSTD3_FD_75301 | JGI IMG/M metagenome (GOLD analysis project Ga0075424, IMG submission 75301) | Bulk soil microbial communities from a Populus tree surrounding site in Tennessee, USA - Soil MetaG P. TD hybrid SBSTD3 | ecosystem: Environmental > Terrestrial > Soil > Tree plantation... | reverse complement strand
TTGGCGGAAGTACGTTCCCATTCAACACTCTGTTCAATCAGCCTTTTCTTGATCAGGGCGGTGAGTTTTCATATCCCAATCCGTTCGGATTGCCGGAACTTTCCGGTGTGAACGGAATTCTCGATCCTGCGCGGAATCAACCCGTGGACTGGTCGATGTTCCGTCCGATTACGCTATTCGGGCAATTCCAACCGCACATGCGCTCACAATATTCGGCGCAGTACAACTTTACGATCCAGCGCCAGCTGACGCGGGACATGAAGCTTGAAGTTGGATATGTTGGATCGCAGGGCCACCGACTGTTGGGAACGCACGACGTGAACTATGGGAATCCGCAGACCTGCCAGGATTTGCAAGCTCTGGAGGACGCATATCCGGGGACCCCTGCCAATGATCCTGCGCTGGATTGCGGGCCGTACTTCGCCGACACCGGCTTCTTTGTTCCACCGCAGTGGGACAATGGCAGCGGTGGCATGGCCGACGTGATAGTTCCCGCGCAAGGGCTACACCTTCCTTATGGGCCGAACGGACCGTCGTTTATTCCCGGCGGCACCAACATTGACACCTTTACTCAAGGCAGCGGGGTTACCTTGATCGGGTTGCGCCGATACTCTTCTCCGAACTGCGACCCTCTGACGGGTACTGGATGTCCGCCAGATTTTATTCCGGTCTTCAGCAGTATCTTCGCTCAGGACACGATCGCAAACTCTTCCTACAATTCATTGCAGGCGTCGCTCGACAAACGATTTGGGAAAGGGCTGCAGTTTACTGCGGCATATACCTACAGCAAATCGATAGACCAGGCCTCGAGCTTCGAAGGCATTCTCAATCCAATTGATCCGCGCATCAGTCGTTCGGCTTCAGCGTTTGATGCCCGGCATCGGTTTGTTCTCAGCTACTACTGGGAACCCCAGGTGCGCACGTTTGACGGTGCAAAGAAACATTTGTTGAATGGGTGGGCGTTCTCTGGGATTACTACTTTCCAGACCGGATTTCCCATCCGCATTTCTTCGTTGGCGGACAACGAGCTGATGTACAGCTTTGATTTCGAGCTGCCTGGCGAGCCGGCGCAGCTGGCGCCGTTTAAGAAATTGAAGCCGCAAGATAACGGGCTCTACGCCTTCGACCCCAACAGTTTTACCGAAAATGCAACCGATGACAGCCAGCCTCCGTGCAGCGACGGTGCAGTTTTCGGTTGCTTTGCGCCGGGGCTATTGGGAACGCTAGGAACTGCCAAGCGGACGGAGTGCTGTGGGCCGCGCATCAGCAATACGGATTTCGCGATCCTGAAGACGTTCCCGTTTTCCGAAAACAAGCACGTTGACTTCCGGGCTGAGTTCTTCAACCTCTTCAACCATACGCAGTTCTTCAACCCGGACGGAAACACTTCGGACGGCGCACAGTTTGGCCAGGTTAACCAGGTGCGGGATCCGCGGCTGATGCAGTTTGCGCTAAAGTTGTTCTTCTAGTTCGATCCGGGCGGCGGGCGCCGCCCGGCACAAATCTAATGGCCCCACCGGGCCTGAGAATCTTCGAGGACCAAGATGTACCCCGATCTGCAGAAAGAACTCGACACATTCGTGCGGCGGACGCCCAAGTCGGCGGAGGCGCATGAGAAAAACCTGAAACGAATTCCGCTGGGTGTTGCCAGCAATTACCGCGCGTATGATCCGCATCCGATTTTTGTGAAGGACGCGGGGGCGGGTCGCTTTCGCGATCTCGACGGCAACGAGTACGTTGACCACAACCTTTGCTTTGGCGCGCTGATGGCGGGGCATTGCCATCCTGCGGTGATGAAGGCTGTGGGGGCGCGGCTCACAACTGGAACCATGTTCGGCATGCCGCATGACCTGGAGTGGGAGTTGGCGGAGGAGATCTGCAATCGATTTCCTATCGAGATGGTTCGCTTCGGCAACAGCGGCACCGAAGTCACCATGCATGGAATTCGTCTGGCTCGGGCCGCGACTGGTCGCGACAAGATCTTGAAGTTCGAAGGCGCCTATCACGGGCTGCATGATGCTGCGCTGGTTAGTGTGAAACCGCACGCTCCCGAGTTTGGAGACATTCACCGTCCGACCGCGGTAACGGCGGGGCTGGGAGTCCCGAGGGCCAGTATTGATAACGTGCTGATCGCGACGTTCAACGATCTGGAAACGGTCGAGATGCGCTTCCGCGAAAATCCCGGGCAGATTGCTGCGATCATTCTCGAGCCGATCTTGATGAATGTTGGATTGTGCATGCCGCAACCGGGATTTCTCGAAGGACTGCGTGAGATCGCAACCAAGAACGGCGCATTGCTGATTTTTGATGAGGTCAAAACTGGAGCGAAGCTTGGATGGGCCGGCGCTTCGGAATATTTCGGGGTCGTGCCGGACATGATTTGCCTGGCGAAGTCGATTGGCGGCGGATTACCGCTGGCGGCTTTTGGAACGCACAAATCCGTGATGGATTTGATTTCGGAACACAAGGTGTTTCATGGCGGAACCTACAACACCAATCCGGTTTCGATGGCGGCGGGGCTGGCGACGTTCCGCGAAGTGCTGACGCGCGATAACTATACGCATGTAGAAAAACTCAGCAAGAAGCTGACCGACGGATACCGCGAGATTGTTGCGAAGGCCGGATTGCAAGGGTACGTAATCAGCGCGGGGGCAAATGGCGCGCTGATGTTCTATCCGAATGAGATTCGCAACTACCGCGACTGGCTGGCGCTCGATACCGACCTGTGGCGGCACTATTGGTTCGCGATGGTGAACCGCGGAGTCATGCCGCAGCCGTACTGGTGGGACGAGCAGTGGACGATCTCCGTGCAGCACACGGAGAAGGACATTGACGAGCACATAGCCGCGTTCGCAGAGGTTGCGCCGGCACTGGCGAAAGCGCAGCAGGAGCGCAGCGCGGCGGTGGTCGCGCACTAACGTGGTACCTAGAGACGTAGCAAGCAACGTCTCTACGAGGTTCTTTGTCTCGGGAATCTAATTCCGCCAATCCCCCGCACCTGAAACGCGTCCTCGGACGCTGGGACCTGGTTCTGCTCTTCGTCGTTGCGGTGTTCAACCTCAACGTGGTCCCTTCAATCGCGGCGAACGGCGGGGTCACAATCTGGCTGTGGATTGTTTCGATTCTGCTGTTCTTTTGGCCGCAGGGAATTGCTGTGATCGAGTTGTCACATCGCTATCCGGGCGAGGGCGGGGTTTATTTGTGGGCGAAGAAAGAGTTCGGGGACTTCAACGGATTTCTTTCCGGTTGGTGTTACTGGACGAACCAGATGCTGTATGTGCCTACGGTAATGCTCTATTTCGTCGGCGTGTCGGTTTATGTGCTGGGCAGCGGGCATGAATGGCTGGCAGAGAGCAAGGCCTTTGCGCTAGTTACGTCACTGGCGTTGCTGGCTGTGATTACCTTGCTGAACATTGCAGGGCTCGGAGTGGGGAAGTGGATTAACAACGTTGGCGCGATCGGAACAGGGATCGCAGCCCTGGTGCTGGTTGGACTGGGGATTCTGGTTTGGCTGCGCTTTGGCGCTCACTTAGGTGCGGCGGATTTCGCCATGCCAGCGGACTACCGTTCGGCGCTGAATTCGTTTGGTGTGATCTGCTTTGGGCTGGTTGGGCTCGAACTGGCATCGGTGATGGGCGACGAAATCCATGATCCGGTTCGCACTATGCCGGGAGCGGTGGCGTGGGGCGGGATCATTTCCGGCTTGCTTTATGTTGCGACGACCCTAACGTTGTTGATTGCGGTAGGAAGAAACGACATCAGTATTTTGCAGGGAATAGTTCAAGCAGTGGGTCACATGGCACAGCGAGTTGGCATTAGCGGCGTAACCATCCCGTTTGCATTGATGCTGTGTTTTGCCATCGCGGGAATCGGCTCAGCTTGGACTGGAGGAGCTGCGCGCATTCCATTCGTGGCGGGCCTAGATTCGTACATGCCAAGCTGGATGGGAAAGATCCATCCAAAATACGCGACGCCGCACGCCGCCTTGACGGTGCAGTTCGTGGTTTCGGCGGTGCTGGTGGTGATTAATTTTGCCGGCGGCATTCACGTTCAGGAAACGTTCCAAAGGCTTTTGGCACTGGCCGTTGTTCTGCAACTCATCCCGTTCTTGTATATGTTCGCTGCCCTGGTGAAGTACGGAGGGACGGGCGATACGACGGGGCGATACGGACGCGGGAAGTTGCTGGTCGCGGGCGTATGTGGTTTTGTGACTACCTTCCTTGGCATTGCTCTGGTGTTCTTTCCAGCCCAGCAGATCACGTCGTTGTTTTGGTACGAAGTTTGGATGATCGGCGGCACAGCGTTTTTGGGGATCACACTCCCGACATATTTCTTTTTTGTTTACGGCAGACGCAAAGCTTCGACTACGAACCACGTAGGGGCGGGTGCCCTCACCCGCCGCCCAGTCGAGCGAAGCTCGACGAATTAGCAGGAGGTCTTATGCCAGCTGGAGTTTCAGTGGAAGTTAAAACTTATCAGCTCTATATGAATGGTGAGTGGGTCGAAGGCGACTCTGGGAAAAGCTTCCCGGTTTACGATCCCTCCACCGAAGAAGTGATTGCGCAGGTTCCCGATGGGACTGCGAAAGATGTGGATCGCGCAGTCGCGGCGGCCAAGGCGGCTTTTGAAGAAGGCCCGTGGGCAACGACGACTTCACAAGAGCGCGGCCGAGTTCTTTTTCGACTCGCGGAAAAGATTCGTCAGAATTCAGGCATGCTTGCTGAACTTGAATGCCGTAACACCGGTAAGCCGATTGTCGAAGCTGAGTTCGATATCAATGATGTTGCGACCTGCTTCGAATACTACGGCGGCCTGGCGACGAAAATTCTTGGCTATGTGAATCCCGTTCCGGACAATGCTGTGAGCCTGACGTTGAAGGAGCCGATCGGAGTCGCGGGACAGATTATCCCGTGGAATTACCCGCTGCTGATGGCTGCATGGAAGCTGGCGCCTGCGCTAGCGGCGGGATGCACGTGCGTCCTGAAGCCGGCGGAGCAGACTCCGCTTACGGCGCTGGAGATGGCGAACTGGCTCAGCGAAGTGGGCCTGCCGCCCGGAGTCGTGAATATGGTCACGGGCTTTGGTGAAAGCTGTGGCGCACCGTTGGTGAAGCATCCGGATGTGAACAAGGTTGCTTTTACCGGGAGCGCGGAGGTTGGCAAGATCATCGTGAAGCAGGCGGCCGACACGGTGAAACGGGTTACGCTTGAGCTTGGCGGCAAGTCGCCAAACATTTTTTTTGCCGATGCGGATTTCGAGGCGGCGATTGACGGCGCGCTGTTTGGAGTCTTTATCAATCAGGGCGAAGTCTGCTCGGCAGGTAGCAGAATTCTTGTGCAGAAGCCGATTTATAAGAAATTCGTGGATGCGATGACCGAGAAAGCGCGCAGCATCAGACTTGGACCTCCGCTTGAGCGCGAAACGAAGATGGGCCCCGTGGTCAGCAAAGATCAGTATGACCGTGTGCGCTCATATCAGGACCTCGGGAAGAACGAAGCGAAGGTTTCGATCGGCGGTGGACGCGCGCAGAAATTCGCGAAGGGTTACTACGTCGAGCCAACCATTTTCTACGACGTGGACAACAGCGCCCGGATTGCGCGTGAAGAAATCTTCGGACCGGTGGCATCGGTCATTCCATTTGAAGATGAGAAAGACGCGCTGAAGATTGCGAATGATTCGCCCTATGGACTCGCGGCTGCTGTGTGGACACGCGACATCTTTAAAGCGTTTCGCGTCGTGAAATCTCTGCGTGCGGGAATCGTTTGGGTGAACCACATGCAGCCGACGTATGTTGAAGCCCCGTGGGGTGGATACAAGCAATCGGGATTTGGCCGCGAGCTTGGGCCGTGGGGGATCGAGGAGTATCTCGAGACCAAACAAGTACACATTAATTTGAACGAGCAGCCGATTGGGTGGTATTAGAACCAGTCGTTACCAGTGGTCAGGTGCCAGGTCGCATGGGCTTTGTGGACAACAGCTTTTAACCGCAAAGGTCGCGGCGAAAAGCCGCGAAGTTCGCAGAGAAGACCGGTGGTTTAGAAACTGATGTCAGTAATTCAGCTCAAAACTGAAGTTCCCGGGCCGAAGTCTCGGGCGCTTGCGGAGCGCCGCGATGCTGCTGTTCCGCGCGGGCTTTCGCATGCGACTCCGCTGTACGTCGCTCGCACACAGGATGCGTGGCTCGAAGACGTGGATGGAAACCGGTTCATCGACTTTGCGGGTGGGATTGGCTGCATCAACACTGGACATCGCAATCCCGCGATTCTTTCGGCGATTGAATCACAACTGGAACAGTTCTTGCACACGTGCTCGCAGGTTACGCCCTACGAAAGTTATGTTCGGCTGGCTGAGCGTCTGAATCAGATCACCCCGGGCAAGTTTGCGAAAAAGACCATTCTTCTGAATACAGGCGCGGAAGCGGTCGAGAATGCAATCAAGATTGCGCGCGCATACACGGGACGGCCGGGGATGATTGCCTTTGAAGACGCGTTTCACGGACGTACGATGATGGCCCTGGCGCTGACCAGCAAGACGCATCCTTACAAGGCTGGGTTTGCGCCGTTTCCTTCTGACGTGTATCGCATTCCTTATGCATACTGCTACCGCTGTTCGTATCAGCTGGAATATCCGTCGTGCAAGCTGCATTGCGCGCGGCAACTGGAAGACACGTTCAAGCGGGTGGTCGCTTCGGAAGACGTTGCTGCGGTGATTGCGGAGCCTGTGCTGGGTGAGGGAGGTTTTGTTGCGCCGCCGCCGGAGTTCTTTTCAATCGTTACCGAGATCTGCCGTAAGCACGGCGTGCTATTTATTGCCGACGAAGTGCAGAGTGGTTTGGGGCGTACGGGAAAAATGTTCGCCAGCGAGCATTACGGAATTGAGCCGGACATTGTGGTTACGGCAAAGTCTCTGGGAGGCGGATTGCCGCTTGCTGCTGTCACCGGACGGGCCGAGATCATGGATGCGTCGGGACCGGGTGGGTTGGGCGGGACATTCGCTGGAAATCCGGTGGCGTGCGCGGCGGCGAATGCCGTGCTGGACGTGCTGCAACGAGGCGACTTGCTCGATCGGGCTGAGATGATTGGGAATCGCTTCGTTCAACGGGCGAAGCAATGGCAAGGGCGGTTTGAACTCATTGGCGATGTTCGCGGGCTGGGCGCGATGCGTGCGATTGAGATAGTGAAGTCGCGAGAAACGCGTCAACCGGCGCCGGAAGAGACGCGCGCAATCACGCAGTACTGCTATGAGCACGGATTGATTACGATCACGGCCGGGACTTACGGGAACGTGGTTCGAGTACTGGCGCCGCTGGTGATCACGGACAAACAGATGGATGAAGCGCTGGACGTGCTGGAAGGCGCGATTGCGTCGGTAAGTGTGCGGCACACGGCGGATGAAATGGTCGCGAGATAAAAATCAAAAGCTTTTGACCGCAGAGATCGCAGAGGTCGAGCTGAGGTCGCAGAGGCAGGTTGAGAGCGCAAAGAACCCCCCGCGTAATCTCTTCGGCCTCTGCGGTTAAAAGCTTTTGACTTTTTGATCGTATAGCAGGAATGAAAATGAGTATTGCGGCTCCAACAATTACGAAAGTTCCAAACTACATCAAGGGTGCGTGGCACGACTCTGATGCTCGTGAGTGGCAGGAGGTTCTCAATCCTGCGACCGGTGAAACACTGGCAAGCGTTCCGCTTTGCTCCGAGGACGACGTTGCCCGGGCGATCGAAGCTGCCGCTGCCGCTTTCCCGGCGTGGCGGCGGACCCCTGCAGAAGACCGCATTCAGCCGTTATTCAAGTTGAAGCAGTTGCTCGAAGATCACCTCGATGAACTGGCGCGAATCATCACACAGGAGAATGGCAAGACGCTCGCCGAGTCGAAAGCCGAGCTGCGACGCGCGATCGAGAACGTGGAAGTCGCATGCGGCATTCCGATGATGATGCAGGGCTACAACCTGGAAGATGTTGCGCGAGGAATTGATGAGACGATGATCCGACAGCCGCTTGGGGTTGTGGCGATCATCACGCCGTTCAATTTTCCGGGAATGATTCCGTTCTGGTTTTTGCCCTACGCGATCGCATGCGGGAACACGCTGGTGCTGAAGCCCTCGGAGCGCGTGCCGCTCACGATGCGGCGAGCGTTTGAGTTGCTGGAGCAGACGGGTCTGCCGAAGGGCGTCGTTAATCTGATCAATGGCGGAAAGCAGGCGGTTGACGCGTTGCTGGATCATCCCAAGGTTCGCGCCATCAGTTTTGTGGGTTCAACTGCGGTCGCTAAGTACATCTACGCGCGCGCGAGTGCGAATGGAAAACGTGCGCAGTGCCAGGGGGGCGCAAAGAATCACGTGGTTGTGCTGCCGGACGCTGACATGAAGATGGCGACGCAGATTATCAGTGACAGCGCGTTCGGTTGCGCAGGGCAGCGGTGTTTGGCGGTTTCGGTTGCGGTAACCGTCGGCAAGGCGCAGAAGACGTTTCGAGATTCGATCGCCGAATCAGCGGCGTCATTGCGGGTTGGGAATGGCCTCGACGAGGGCATTCAGATGGGGCCGGTGATCACTCCGCAAAGCAAGACGCGAGTGACGTCGATGATTGATCGCGGCGCGAGCGACGGCGCGACGGTGATAGTCGATGGCAGGAAAGCCGATATTAGAGGCAGCGGACACGGCAATTTCGTAAGCCCGACGATTCTCGACGCGCTTCCGCCGACGAGCGAACTCACCGACACAGAGATTTTCGGGCCGGTGTTGAGTCTTGTGCATGCGCGAGATCTCGACGAAGCACTGGCGTTTCTGGAGCGCAGTGCGTATGGGAACCAGGCGTCGTTGTTTACGTCGAGTGGATCGGCTGCGCGACGATTCAGGTACGAAGCGCCCGCGGGAAACATTGGGATCAACATCGGAGTGGCCGCCCCAATGGCGTACTTCCCGTTCAGTGGATGGAAAGACAGCTTCTTCGGCGTCCAGCACGCGCAGGGGCGTGACGCGGTCGAGTTCTATACCGACAAGAAAGTAGTGATCGAGCGCTGGGCGGCGGAGCACTCGAGGAAATTTTGATTCCTTCGTGCCCCTAGAAAGCCTTTACCACAGAGGGCACGGAGGTTCACAGAGGAAAAGCCACAGAGGGATTCATGTCCAATACGATCCAGAAGTACAAAGACTACGTTATGACCGGCTTTCTGAAGTCGGTTGCCCCGATTGCCATTGAGCGAGCGTCGGGTTGCACAGTTTGGGACGAGAATGGGCGCGAATATCTCGATTGCTTCTCAGGAATTTCGGTGGTGAACGCCGGGCACAACAATCCACGGGTAATTGAAGCGGTCAAGGCGCAGATGGACAAGCTTGTTCATTGTTCGTCTTACCTGTATCACGTAAAGCCAGTCGCCGATCTGGCGGAGAAAATCGCTGAGATTGCTCCGCATGGGCTGAGTAAGACATTTTTCGGCAATGGCGGAGCCGAGGCGATCGAAGGCGCCATGAAACTGGCTCGGCTATATACAGGCAAGCACGAGTTCATTTCGCTGCATGCCAGCTTTCACGGCCGCAGCTGGGGCACGCTGAGCATCACGGGCAATCAGGGGCGCAAGAAGCGCGGCGGACCTTACGCGCCCGGTATCGCGTTCGCGCCGGTGCCGTATGCATATCGCTCACTGTGGCCCGACGATCCTGAGCGGGTTGCGGGGCATTGCGCCAAATGCCTGGACGACGTGATTCGCTTTGAGACATCCGGAGACGTGGCAGCTTTTATTGCTGAGCCGGTGCTTGGCGAGGGCGGCATTATCGTTCCGCCTGCGAATTATTTTCGTGAGATCAAGGAGGTGCTCGATCAGCACGGGATTTTGTTTGTCGCGGATGAGGTGCAGTCGGGATTCGGGCGCACCGGCAAGATGTTCGCAATCGAGCATTATGGAGTTACGCCTGACATTCTGGTTACGGCGAAGGGGATCGCTGACGGATTTCCTCTGAGTGCGTTTACGACCCGGCCAGAAATTGCGGCGGCGTACAAGCCGGGAGATCATCTGTCCACATTTGGCGGGAATCCGGTTTCGTGCGCGGCGGCGTTGGCGAACGTTCGGTTCATGCAGGACGAGGACCTTCCGGCGCGTGCCGCTGAAACTGGCCAGTATGCAATGAAGAAATTGCGCGGCTTGCAGAAGGAGAATTCGACTATCGGCGAAGTGCGGGGCATGGGATTGATGATTGGGGTTGAGTTGGTGCGTGATGACAAGCTGACGCCTGCGAACGCCGAAGCAGAGGCGCTGCGCGATGCGCTGCTAAAACGAGGGGTGTTGGTGGGGGTTGGCGGGGTTTACGGAAATGTGGTGCGGTTCCAGCCGCCACTGGTAATCACGAAAGAGCAGATTGATCGGGCGATCGAGGTGTTTGCGAGCAGCTTGCAGGAGGTGGGGCAGGTCGCGGCGGTGTAATGTGCTCGTGCCGTTCGCGGGCGTCCGCGCCACGCCACACTTTCAGATTTCGTCTTCTTTGTGGTGCTCGCCAAGGTCCTTTGCCGGGCTTACCGAGTGGCCGTCGTCCGCGTGCCGGACGTCTATCGTCCCGTTAATGTTCTTGAGGCGGATGTGCGCGCCGCCACCGCCAAGCTCTCCGCGAAGATCGTGCCCAACCCAGCGGTGATTGTTGGTGTGCAGGCCGAAGTTGTTGTCGATTCCGCCATGGACCGTCGTCGCTTCGATGCTGGCTTTCGCGTCGGAGGGGAGAGTCAGATGCACTGAGCCGTTGATGGATGAGAGTTCGATGGATTTCGCAATTTGATTGAAGTCGGCCTCGAGTGGGCCATTGATCGTGGAGAGGGAGACGTCTCCGGCGAGACCATGTGCGGTCAGCTTGCCATTGATGCAGGATGCGCGTACTTCGGCTTTGGCGCCGGTCACATCAAGGGCGCCGTTGATGAGTTTGATCTCATCTAGCCGGGCGGTGCGGGGAACGGTCAGCGTGTATTCGACTTCTGCGCCGCGGTGATTGGAGCGCCAGCCCTCATCGTGTTGATGGTATTTCGTTTCGATGGAAATCGAGTCGGGATGCGAATCAATGCGAATCTCTTCTTCCTTCAGCTCTTCTTCGTTATAGGCGCGCTTGATCGCGTCAACCTTCACTTGGTTCTGGTCCCAGGTGGAAATGTGGACGGCGCCATTGATGTTCTGCAGTTCAATCCGGCCATTCGCGGTGAGAGTATAGGTCTGATGGAATTCCCCAGTAGCGGGCGCGTCTTTCTCCGCGCCGCGGGCGAGCGCGGCATTCACTGCCAGGGCGGCAAAGGACCCGAGGAGTACTCCGGCCCAGGTGGAAAGTCGGCGGTGCTGCATGTGGCCTCCTTAGTTATGCGGGTTAGACGGTGGGGCGGAGAAATGGTTAGGTGATAAGAAAAGGCATAAACCACAGAGGGCACAAAGGCGCACAGAGGAACCCCACAGAGGCCGAATCAGGTCTTTTTTACGCGCTCTTGTGACGACGGGAGGAACGCGTCTCGGCTTCAGTCAGGATATAGACGATCAGAATACCGAGCTCGGGTTCGATCGGGTGGCGATAGCGCGGGTGAGGGAAGACGAAATAGTAGATCGTTGGGTATGTGAGGAGGAGCCACAAGAATAGCGAGGCGGCGTGCTGGCGCTTGCGGAGGGCACGAGCCAGTCCCCAGAACGTTAGGACAGAGGAGGCAAGGAATAGTGAGTTCTTGAAGGGCGCAAGGGCCGCAATTTCGGATGAGCGGGGAAGGCCACCCCAGTAGTAGATGAAGCGCTTGACGCTGAGCCAGGCGAAACGGGGATAGCTGGCGCGGATGAAGTCCATGGCTTCGCGTTTTCTCGTAGAGACGTATTCGAGTTCTCCGAATTGCTGATAGCGCCGGAGTTCGACGATGTTTTGCGAAGGGTGCAGCCATTGCATCCAGACTCCGTCGGCGAAGGGGCCGTTGCCGAGACGAAGCTCGGCGCCGAAGTTCGAACGGAGGAAAATAAATCTGCCGAAAGTTTCGTAGTTGCGTACCAGCCAGGGCGCGATGGTGGCAATAAAGAATGCGGAGGCGAGAGCGACACCTGCCAGCGAAGCTTTTCTGTGCTTACTCCGGCGATACCAGGCCCATATCCCCGCTGCGGGCAAGAACGAGAGCAGGGAAGTATTGGTAAGGGCCGCGATGCCCCAGAGCAGGCCGAACCCGATCCAGGGCTTGGCGCCATCAGCCTCTTCCAGCTGTAACGTCAGCCAGAAAATAGCCCCGAGCAGCAGTGCGGCCAGGCTCGTTTCCCACACCCAACGGGTGCACCAGTACATCACTGAGGGCAAAAGTGCCCAGAGCCAGGCAGTACCGACTGCCACTCTTTCGCTGAAGCACTTTCGAGCAATCAAGAAAAGTGGAACGCAAGTGAGCGCCGAAAAGAGACTATTGAGGCTTAGGAGAACCAGGGCGGCTGCGGGTGTATACACGCCTGCGATCTTAAAAACGCCGGCAATCAGATAGGGATAGAGCGGTGGTTCCCAAGCGGTGGGGCCGGTGTGTCCTTGAAAGGGATCGGCGAATCCCTGGCCGGTTGCGATTGCAGCGCCGATGCGGCCCATCTCGAAACCAAAGCTGAAGTTATTGTCGAGAGTCTTAAATCTGTAAGTGTGATGGATGACGATGTAGCCGAAGCGAAGCGCGAACGCCACCACGACCATCCACAGAAAAGAGGTCCGCGCGCTAGACCACCAAGCCCGCCACTTGCTGTTCAAAGTATTTGGTTGAACTGAAGAAGCAGCGAGTTCAGCCATCAGGCACTAGCTTCTCACAAGTGTCGACGTTCGCGGGAGCAATACAGGTTAAAAAAAAATGGGCCCTCCTCGATACTACCTTTCAGCACCGGGGAGGGCGGCTACGCTTGCCTGTAGCAGCTACGAAACTAAATCGTTCGGCTGTAGCCACAAAACGCCAAGAAGCGACAGGTTAGGGTGTGAGTACAGTTATCTCTGCACCTGCGAGTCGGCGCTCTTCGCGTGCATCTTCAGTTCGAACATCCCGGCTTGACATTGATCTAAAACCATTTAGTCTTCTTTGCAATTCGTTACACGAGGAGACAAGATGAACAACTGCGCAAGTTAGCAGCAGCCTTTTCATTTTTTCTTCGGAGCGGATGCGCTGCGAGTGCGCAAGACAATCTTCCGTACCTGAATCCGAAGCTGTCGCCTCAAGATGGCGCGGTTGATCTGGTCCATCGCATGACGTTGGAGGAAAAGGCCCCGCAGCTGGTGAATCAGGCGAGGGCGATCCCGCGGTTGAATGTGCGGGCGTATGACTGGTGGAGGGCAGCTAAACACGGGAGCACCGAGCGTTTCGGGAACGCTTCAGATCGCAAGATCGAAAACTCTACCCGAGTGAATTGGCAACCCGCCAGTACACGCGTTGAATGAATAAGTCTTAGACGAACTTCTTTTGGAGAGAACACAACATGACCAGCATCGTGCGTGTGCTCGTGGTCGCCGTGCTTGCAGTTGCCTCCGTCCCGCCTGTGATGTCGGCGGACAAGATCGAATTGTCGATTGACGCATCCAAGACTGGGGCGAAGATCGACCGCAACATCTTCGGTCAATTTGCGGAGCATCTTGGTCACGGAATTTACGATGGCATTTGGGTCGGCACGGACTCTTCTATTCCCAACACGCGCGGCATTCGCAACGATGTGGTTGCAGCTCTCAAAGGGATCAAGGTGCCGAACGTTCGCTGGCCGGGCGGATGTTTTGCGGATGAATATCACTGGCGCAATGGAATCGGGCCTCGCCGAAATGTGACGCTGAATCCCAACTGGGGCGGAGTGATCGAGCCGAACAGCTTCGGTACGCACGAGTTCATGGATTTCATCGACCAGATCGGCAGCAACGCGTATGTGTCAGTGAATATCGGCTCCGGTACTCCGCGCGAAGCTGCCGATTGGATGGAATACATGACGGCTGCGCAGCCGACCACGTTGGCCAAAGAACGCGCCGGCAATGGTCATTCTGATCCTTACAAAGTCGCGATATTAGGTGTTGGCAACGAAAGTTGGGATTGCGGCGGCAACATGACGCCGGAGTACTACGTGAGCCAGGCGAAGATCTACACCCGCTTCGTGCGCAACTACAATCCTGCGCAACAACAAGGGAACGAGCAGATGCTCAAGGTTGCTGTGGGGCCTGGTGGCAAGGAAGCCCGCTTCACGGATTGGGCTGAGACAGTCATGAAGGCGTATCGGCAGCACACCTGGAGCTGGGACATCCAGGGGCTTTCGATGCACAACTACACGGTCCTGGACTGGCAGAACAAACTGGCTTCGATGAATTTCGGCGAGGCCGAATACGCCAAGGTCCTTAAGGCCACTCTGGAAATGGATGCGCTTATCAACCAATACTCAGCAATCATGGACAAGTACGATCCACAAAAGAAAGTTGCGTTGTTCGTGGATGAGTGGGGCAGTTGGTACGCGCCGCTTCCGGGCACGAATCCCGGTTTTCTGGTCCAGCAGAACAGCGTGCGGGATGCGATTTTGGCTGCATTGAACTTGAACATCTTTGCACGCCATGCCGATCGGGTGCGCGGCGCGAACATCGCGCAGATGATCAACGTGCTGCAGGCGATGATTCTGACGGACAAAGAGAAGATGGTATTAACTCCGACCTACTATGTGTTCAAGATGTATGTGCCGTTTCAGGACGCCACGTTCGTGCCGGTCTCCTTCGACGGGGGCGCGTACACACGGGGCGACATCACATTGCCTCGCGTAGATGCGTTGGCGGCGAAGGACAGCGCCGGCAAGCTGTGGCTGGAGATTACGAATGTCGATGCGAATGAAATGGCTGACGTCGAGCTAAGCCTGCCTGGAGGCATAAAGTCGGCAAAAGGAGAAACTCTTACCGCTTCCAAGGTGGACAGCATTAACACATTTGACGCCCCGAACACGGTCACGCCGAAACCGATTTCGGCCAGGGTCGAGGGCGGAAGACTTACATTGAAATTGGCGCC
>Ga0075424_100003341_pt1 | contig 14977 bp, 15 predicted proteins | sample SoiMethybrSBSTD3_FD_75301 | JGI IMG/M metagenome (GOLD analysis project Ga0075424, IMG submission 75301) | Bulk soil microbial communities from a Populus tree surrounding site in Tennessee, USA - Soil MetaG P. TD hybrid SBSTD3 | ecosystem: Environmental > Terrestrial > Soil > Tree plantation... | reverse complement strand
CGGAGACCCAGCTCATGTGGTCGTCCGACTATCCGCACTGGGACTTCGACCTGCCGAGCGTGATCTACGACCTGCCGTTCCTGTCCGAGCAGGCCAAGCGCAATATTTTGGGCGGCAACGCGGCGCGCGTGCTCGGCCTCGATCCCAAGCCGGTGAAGAAGATTCCCTGACCCCGCCTACTGCGGCTGCGGTGTGATGTTGGCGGCTTTGGCGAGCGTCACTGCGACGCCGGCCTCCCTGGCGATGCGCGCGTCGAAATCGCCGGCCGTCATGACCATCGGCTCGACGCCGAGCTTGGCGAGCTTCTCCTTCACCGCGGCGCTCTCGATCGCCGTAACGGTCTCGCGGTGAAGCTTTGCGACGACGTCGCGCGGCGTCTGTTTCGGCACGAAGGCGCCCACCCAGAAATCGAAATCGGAGTTCGGGAAGCCCGATTCCAACGTGGTCGGCACGTTAGGCAGAGCCAAGGCACGCTTCGAGCCGCTCACCGCCAATGCCAGCAGCTTGCCGTCGCCGATGAACGGCAGCGCGACGGGCAACGGGCAGAAGTAGAAATCGACGCGGCCCGTGAGCACTTCGGTCAGCGCCTCCGGCGCGCCTTTGAATGGAACGAGCAGGCCGTCGAACCCCGCGGCAAGGCGGAAGCGCTCGGCCGTCAGATGGGGCGGCGTTCCGATGCCTGCGGCCGCGTAGGTGATCGATCCCGGCTTCGCCTTGGCGGCTGCGACGAGCTCTTGCACCGACTTGATGTTCTTCGCGGGCGCGACGACCAGCACCATGGGCACATTGCCCAAGGGCGTGATGGCGGCGAAATCCTGCACCGGATCGTAGGGCACGCTCGGCTGGATCGCCGGCACGGTCACGATGGCGTTGGAATGCGCCAGGATGGTGTAGCCGTCGGGATCCGCCCTGGCGACCGCGTTCGCGCCAACCGTCGTGCCGCCGCCCACCCGGTTTTCCACGATGAACGAACGGCCGAGCTGCGTCCCCACCGCCTCGAAGATCGTGCGGGGAACGAGGTCAGTCGCGCTGCCCGGCGCGTAGGGCACGACGACGCGAAAATTCTTCACCGGCCAGTCGTCCGCCTGTGAAGATCCCGTGGCGGCCGAGAGCGCAACGAGCCAAAGCGAACGGACCGCGAATTGCACGAGCTTACGGCGCTTCATCTGATCCTCTCCGCGACATTCGCGTTCAACAACCGGGTATCGTATGCAACAAGCATCGACGATCGAACGTCCGCAGCGATGGCGCGGAGCACAACTCCTACTCGGTTCCCGCAATCCCGGCCTGCTGCACGATCTTGCCCCAGCGCATGATCTCGGACTTCACGAACGCCTTGAGCTCGTCCGGCGACGGCGTTGCCTGCGGGATCGCGCCATCGCGGATCAGATCTCGTCTGACGTCGGGATCCTCCATGATGGCGCGCAGCGTCGCGTTGAGCTTATCGACGATCGCCTTCGGCGTCTGCCCCTGCGTCGCCACCATGTGCCAGGACGCGGTGTCGTAGCCGGGGATCCCCACCTCGGCGAGCGGCGGAATGTCGGGCGCCGCGGTGACGCGGTCCGTGGTGGTGACGCCGAGCGCGCGCAGCTTGCCGGCCGCGATCAGCGGCAGCGCGGGCGGAACATCGCTGAACATGAACTGGATATGGCCGCCGATGACATCGTTGAGCGCCGGCAGCGTGCCCTTGTAGGGCACGTGAATGAGGTCGAGCCCGAACCTGCTCTTGAACAGCTCGGCATTGAGATGATGGAACGTGCCCGGGCCAGGCGTGCCGAACGCCAGCGTGCCGGGCTTCTCTTTTGCGAGGCTCACGAGATCGGCGACCGAGCGGACCGGCACGTCGGGATTGACCACGAGCACATAGGGCACGCGCGCGACCAGCGCGAGCGGCACGAGGTCGACGGTCGGATCATAGGGCAGGCTCTTGCGCACCGTGACGTTGAGCGCCATCGGCGTCGAGGACGCCATCATGATGGTGTAGCCGTCGGGCGCCGAGCGCGCGACCGCGGTTGCGGCGATCACCGCGCTCGCGCCGGGCTTGTTCTCGATCACGAAGGGCTTGCCGAGCCGCTCCTCCAGCTTCTGCCCGAGCAGGCGCGCGAACAGGTCGGTGGCCCCGCCCGGCGCGTAGGGCACGACGAAGGTAACGGGCTTGGCCGGATAGTCCTGCGCCGGCGCCAACGTCAACGGCCAGCCGAGCCCGACGACGATCAAGGCCGTCCGCATCCACACCGTCCGCATCGATCCCACCTCGCTGCGTTGCAATTGCCCGGATATCATTCGTTGCGCAGCCGGCACTGTCCATCTGCAGAATGCCGCGGCGCCGCTCGAACCAGGGCCACAAGCGATTGGCCAGCCCGATCAGGCGCTTGCCCGCAGGACCCCAGCAGTAACCGCCCCTTAAACCGCGGCCATTAGCGTGCTTGGCGGGACTCCAGGCGCTGGGCCGGGACGGGACATGGCAGGCCGAAAAAAACGCAGACGCGAGCGGCGGGCGTCCGCATCCGACGCCTCGCCCGCGGCCGATTCCGAGCGCGACAGCGACGACGCTCCCCGCCAGCCACGCCGCTCGCGCGGCAGACGCAGGAGCAGTTGGCGCATCGGCCGGTTGGCCTATTGGGGTGCGGTCGCCGCGCTCTGGGTCGTGATCGCCGTGATCGGGACGATCGTGTGGGTCGGCCTGCACCTGCCGCCGATCCAGTCGCTCGAAATTCCCAAGCGCCCGCCCTCGATCCAGATCCTCGGCCTCGACGGCCGCGTGCTTGCCACGCGCGGCGAGATGGGCGGCGCCGCCGTCCCGCTGAGGGAAGTTCCGGCCTATCTGCCGAAAGCCTTCGTGGCGATCGAGGACCGGCGCTTCTTCGTCCATTACGGCATCGACCCGGTCGGGCTCGGCCGCGCATTTGTCGCGAACGTGCTCCGTCGCGGCGTCTCGCAGGGCGGCTCGACCATCACCCAGCAGCTCGCGAAGAACCTGTTCCTGACCCAGGAGCGCACCATCACGCGCAAGCTGCAGGAGGCGATGCTCGCCTTGTGGCTCGAGCACAAGTTCAGCAAGGCCGAGATTCTCGAGCTCTATCTCAACCGCGTCTATTTCGGCGCCGGCGCCTACGGCGTCGAGGCGGCGGCGCAGCGCTATTTCGGCAAATCGGCGCGCCAGGTGACGCTCGCGGAATCCGCGCTCCTTGCCGGCCTCGTCAAATCGCCGTCGCGGCTCGCGCCGACGCGCAATTACGACGCCGCCGAGCGGCGCGCCCAGCTCGTGCTGACCGCCATGTCGGAGGCCGGCTTCATCAACGGCGAGACCACGAAGATCGCCATGACGCATCCGCCGCGCGTCGTGATGCCGTCGGCCGGCGGCTCGGTGAACTACGTGGCCGACTGGGTGATGGACGTCCTCAATGATCTGATCGGCCGGGTCGAGGAAGACATCGTGGTCGACACCAGCATCGATCCGGTGCTGCAGGCCAGCGCCGAGAAAGCGCTGGTCGACGAGCTGGCGCAGAAGGGCGACAAGTTCGGCGTCGATCAGGGCGCGCTCGTCGCCATGACGCCGGAGGGCGCCGTGCGCGCGCTCGTCGGCGGGCGCAATTACGCGGACAGCCAGTACAACCGCGCGGTCGCCGCGAAGCGCCAGCCGGGCTCCGCGTTCAAGCCGTTCGTCTATCTCACGGCGATCGAGCGCGGGCTCACGCCGGATACGGTCCGCGACGACAAGCCGATCGACGTCAAAGGCTGGCGGCCGGAAAATTATTCGCACGAATATTTCGGGCCCGTCACGCTGACGCAGGGCCTCGCGATGTCGCTCAACACCGTGTCGGTGCGGCTCACGCTCGAGGTCGGCCCGACCGCGGTGGTGAAGACAGCCTACCGGCTCGGCATCTCCTCCAAGCTCGAGCCGAATGCCTCGATCGCGCTCGGCACGTCGGAAGTCTCGGTGCTCGAGCTCGTATCCGCTTACGCGCCATTCGCGAATGGCGGCGACGCGATCATGCCGCACGTCGTCGAGCGCGTGCGCGCCGCCGAGGGCAAGCGCGTGCTCTATACCAGCGCGAACACCTCCTTCGGTCGCGTCATCGATCCGCGCTACGTCGCCATGATGAACGCCATGATGCGCGAGACGCTCATCAGCGGCACGGCGCGCAGGGCGAGCCTGCCGGGCTGGCCGGCGGCCGGCAAGACCGGCACCAGCCAGGATTTCCGCGACGCCTGGTTCATCGGCTACACCAGCCATCTCGTCACCGGCGTATGGTTCGGAAACGACGATTCCTCGCCGACCAAGAAAGCGAGCGGCGGCGGCCTGCCGGTCGAAGTGTGGAGCCGGTTCATGAAGACCGCGCACCAGAACCTGCAGGTCGCCGAGCTTCCCGGCGTGCCGCGCGCGGGCGGTTGGTTTGCGCCGTTCTTCTCCGATCGCCTCACGCCGGCGGATCGCGCGGTCCCCGCGCCGGTCGCCTCGACCGGCAATGCGCGGCCGCAGGCCGATCGCGGGCTCGACGGCTGGCTGGTGGACCGGCTGTTCGGACGACGGTAACGCTTGCGTCACTTCGTAGCCCGGATGAAGCGAAGCGTAATCCGGGATCGCCTTTCCCGCATTCCGCTTCGCTCCATGCGGGCTACTGACGACTGACGCGTCGACGCTGCGAGTCTTTGAACTCACTCGGCTTTCGCCCGTTGGGTTCGTTTCGCCAAAGTCGCGGGGCGACGCCGTCCCTGTAAATATCAGGAAAAATACAGGGCGCCTTTCGTGTCGTGGCTCTCTCGCCGCGGCCCCGTCCGTTGGGTTCGTTTCGCCAAAATGCCTGGCGGGTACAGCGGCGCGCGCGGCCGTTGTAAATAACAACGGAAATACAATGGCGCTCGCGCGCCGGGCGCATTCGCGACGGCAAACGTGCGGCGCGACAGGACGCAGCGCGTCATCGTGCGGTGACGGCACAGCGCCTTGAGTTGATTTGGTTTTCGCGCGTTGGGTTCGTTTCGCCAAAATCTCGGGCTCGGTCGAATCTGCGACGGCAAACTTGCGTCGCAACAGGGATGCCCCGCGGCAGGGACGGAGTCCTTTGAATTCATTCGGTATTTGCCGGTTGGATTCGTTTCGCCAAAATGGCGGCCATGAACTCGCGGATGGCGAACTTGCGGCGCGACAGCGCGCGCTGCTCGTAGCGATCCATGACGACGAGCCGGGCCGGGACCTCGCAGCGAGGCATCACTTCGGCCATGATGTCCCTGCGGATGCGGCGCACCCGCTCCACGTCGATCTGCGCCTCGGCGATCGCCGCCGCCAACGCGTGCAACTCGGGGCTCGCCCACTCGGCAGCGATTCGGCGCGCCATGTCCGCGACCTCGGGCGCGAGCGCGGGATCCGCGAGCACCGGCAGGTTGAGACCGTAGCGCCGGGCATTGCGCGCGGCGCGCGCCTTCCGGCGGCGGTCTTCGGGCCGGTGGACGCGCGCGCGTTCCTGGCATTCGCGGCGCGCTTGCGGGCGCTGGTCACGGCGCGCCCTCGTCGCTCGATGGAGCGGCGCGATGGCTTCAACGATGCCGCGACGGCGGACGTGGCGGGATTTTCGGGACGGGCGGCGAGCGTTTGCTCGGGCGGCACGATCATGAGCGGGCTCCTTGTCTGGCGCACGCCCCTCCTCGATGTTCAGGGCTACCACGCGGACGCGGATGTTCAAGAATAATCGTACGAGGCGGTGGGGAATGAAATGTTACTATGCGTAAGGTGGCCACGCGCCCAACGCGCCACTTATGAAGTAAGGTCTGATTTGTTCATGTGTCAGGCCAGCCCTGGTCGGTCGGTCACGCAGTCGACTTTGCTAATCCGCCTCTCTCTATGACAAAGCTTGCGATTCGATCGACACCTTCGCCGCTCTTCAAATTCGTGAAAATGAATGGCCGCTTTGCGCGCATTCTCGACGCGTCCGCTTCCATGACTGCAAGGTTTGCACCTACGAGAGGAGCCAAATCTATCTTGTTTATAACGAGAAGATCGGAACGCGTAATACCGGGGCCACCTTTGCGGGGTATTTTTTCGCCTGCCGCGACGTCGATCACATAGATCGTCAGGTCCGCCAGCTCGGGGCTGAAGGTTGCCGCAAGATTATCGCCACCCGACTCGATAAAGGACAATTGCGCATGCGGGAATCTCCGGCTCATGTCCTCAATGGCGGCAAGGTTCATGGAAGCGTCCTCTCGGATCGCCGTATGAGGACAGCCGCCTGTCTCCACACCCATGATGCGTTCCGCAGGCAGCGCTTGAGCCCTTGTGAGAATGAGCTGGTCTTCTTTCGTATAAATGTCGTTGGTGATGACGTAGATGTCGTAGTCGTTCCGGAGCCGCTTGCACAGCGCTTCAACAAGCGCCGTTTTGCCCGAGCCAACCGGGCCGCCGACCCCGACGCGCAAAGGGCCATGATGACCTGCGCTTATACTGGTTTGGAAGTTTGGGCTGGCGACAAAAGTCATGAGCGAAACAGCCTCGTATACTGCGTCGCGTGCTCCATGGAGGCGAGTTCGACCATGAAGGCGGCGGAGCCAAGATCGTCAAGCGTTGCCTTCTTGGCTTGTGCGCTTGTCGCCAACACCGCGTCCTCGAGCTCGGCGATGGCAATCTGCCCATCGGTTTGACCAAGGGGGATCAGCCGAACCCCGGCGGTCACCAAATTGGCGACATAACTTTGCAGGAAGGCAGGCAAGGCCGGGCTAGCCGGAATGCCTTGCCTCGCAGAACGAACTCCCAGAACGAGGGCGAGGACAGGCTGAACATGGCGTTCGCGGAGTATCTCCGAAAGCCAGTCCAGGACGCGATCGGGCCATACCTGGCGCAGCGTCGCGAGGCAGGCCGCCGCCTGCTGCGACGATTCAAGCGCGAATTCCGATGTCCCACGAAAGGCGGCCGCCAGTTCCGCAACTTCGAACAGCTTCGCACGATCATCATTCGTGGCGCAGCGCGAAGCCTCGCTGAAGAAAATCGCTTCATTTCGTCCCGAGCCATAGCAGAGATCTGCTTCCAGCCAGTCGACGAGACTTATGCGGTCATGGACGTGCCCGGCTTCGACAGCCCATTCGAGGCCATGTGAATAGCTGTAAGAGCCGGTAGGGAATGCAGGCGAGAGCCAGCTTTGCAGCCTCAATAGCGCCGGCGGTGGGAAACGGCACTGTTCATCACTCATGATGATCCCCGGCGTGATCATGATCGTGATGGTAGCCGTGACCGCTGTAAGCGCCGCCTTCGGGCTGGAACGCAACCTGCACCTTTACAAGATCCGCTCCCAATCCATGGAGCATCTCCTCGATCACATGGTCGGGCCGAATGCGGATAACCTGGTCTTGAATTTCAACTGGCAAATGCCGATTTCCCAGATGCCAGGCAAGTCGCGTAAGCTGATCCGGATCTTTATGCCTGACCTCGACAACAGGCTCCGCAGCGGCCTGAACCTTGAGCCACCTCCGATCTTCAAGCTGCAGGCCATCGCCTTCGGCCATCGCGACCGATTTCGGAAGATTGAGAAGGACATCTTCGCCCTGATCCGTAGTCAGGCGAATTCGGCGGCGATGGCGCGCATCAAAATCGAGAGTGAGAGCGCCTGCCGCATTTTCCTTCGGCCACAGCCCGGCAGGTCGATGAATTGAAGCCTGATGCATAGTCATATCAGTACATGAAGTAGAGTTGAGCCATGGGCAGCACTTGTGCGGGCTCGCAGGTAAGAAGCCGGCCGTCGGCCCGCACCTCATAGGTTTCCGGGTTGACCTCCATGCGGGGGGTGGCGCCATTCAGCACCATCGAATGCTTGCCGATCTTGCGAGTGTTCGTGACCGCAATGAGCTTTTTTGCAAGTGCAAGCGTCTCGCTCTTTTCCAGTGCGGCCTGGCTGACGAATGTAACCGAGCTTTCCGTCAAGGAGCTGCCGAACGCGCCGAACATCGGCCGATAGTATTCCGGCTGTGGGTTAGGAATGGACCCGTTGGGGTCTCCCATGATTGCGGCCGCGATCGTGCCGCCTTTCAGCACCATCTGAGGTTTCACACCGAAAAAGGCTGGATTCCAGATACAGAGATCGGCAAGCTTTCCGACTCCGATTGAGCCGACATAAGCGGAAATTCCTTGAGCTATCGCAGGATTGATCGTGTATTTCGAGATATAGCGCCGCGCCCTGAAATTGTCGTTGTCGCCTGTCTCCTCGGCCAGTCGACCGAATTGTTTCTTCATTTTATCGGCGGTCTGCCATGTACGGATTATGATTTCGCCAACACGGCCCATGGCCTGACTATCCGATGACATGATCGAGATCGCACCGAGATCATGCAAAATGTCCTCGGCCGCAATTGTTTCCTTGCGGATGCGGCTCTCGGCGAAGGCGACGTCCTCAGGAATACGACGGTCGAGGTGATGGGTGACCATGACCATGTCGAGGGCTTCTTCGGCCGTATTCGCCGTGTAGGGCCGCGTCGGAGTTGTCGAAGCTGGCAGGACATTTGCCTCACCGCACACTTTGATGATGTCCGGGGCATGCCCGCCGCCGGCGCCTTCGGTATGAAAGCTGTGAATGGTTCTGCCTTTGAAGGCCGCGATGGTATTTTCGACAAAGCCGCTTTCGTTCAGCGTGTCGGTGTGGATGGCAACCTGCACATCCATGTCGTCCGCGACAGAGAGGCAGCAATCGATGGCGCCGGGAGTCGTGCCCCAGTCTTCATGAAGTTTCAGGCCGCACGCCCCGGCCTCGATCTGCTCGACAAGACCCGCCGCAGCGCTTGCATTGCCTTTGCCGAGAATGCCGAGATTCATCGGAAAGGCATCGGCGGCCTCGAGCATCCGCCGAATATGCCAGGGTCCGGGCGTGCAGGTCGTGGCAGTCGTCCCGGCCGCCGGGCCTGTACCGCCCCCCATCATTGTGGTGAGACCCGAATAAAGCGCCTCCTCGATCTGCTGCGGGCAGATGTAGTGGACATGGGTGTCGATGCCGCCGGCAGTGACGATGTTGCCTTCGCCCGCGATCACCTCGGTTCCCGGTCCGATAATCATGTCGACGTTGGGCTGCACGTCGGGATTGCCGGCCTTGCCTATGGCGGCGATACGCCCGTCCCTGATCCCGATATCGGCCTTCGCAATTCCCCAGTGATCGAGAATCAACGCGTTGGTGATGACCGTATCGACCGCGCCCTCACCGCGGGAACGCTGCGATTGACCCATGCCGTCGCGGATGACTTTTCCGCCTCCGAACTTCACCTCCTCGCCATAGGTCGTGAAGTCCCTCTCCACCTCGATGATGAGGTCCGTATCCGCGAGACGCACCTTGTCGCCGACCGTTGGGCCGAACATCTGCGCATAGGCGGCGCGACTCATCGTGTGGGGCATTCTCGATTTCCTCAGTGATTCAAGGAAAGGGTCATGGCGCACCCGCCTGCGGCAATGCTCCCATGACCGCCTGGTTGAAGCCATAAACCAGGCGCGCGCCCTCGTAAGGGATCAGCCAAATTTCACGGGATTGGCCCGGCTCGAAGCGCACAGCCGTTCCGGCCGGAATGTCCAGGCGATATCCAAGAGCAGCCTTCCGATCGAAAGCGAGCGCCGCATTGGTCTCGGCGAAATGATAATGACTGCCGACCTGGATCGGTCTGTCCCCTGTGTTGGCGACTCTCAGAGAGACGGCTGATCTGTCCTTGTTCAGGACAATCTCGCCAGATGCTGGAAAAATCTCGCCCGGTATCATGTCAGCCCGCGATCAAAGCTATTCCGCCTAGCACTGTAAGTCCGCCCATGGCGCGTAAGGCGACCTTCCCGATCGAGCTTTCCGCGAAAAACCCAAGCCCGATGCCGGCTGCATGAAGCCCAGCGGTGGCGAGACAGAAACCTGCCGCATAAGGAATGAGACTGGCGGCTGTGGCCTCCGTCCCATGGGCGTGGCCATGAAAGAATGCGAAAAGCCCCGCGATCGCTGCACCCAGCCAAACCGGAGCTTTCACCGCGAGCGCGACGAACAGCCCTGAGATGATGACCGACGACCAGATGGCAGGCTCGACGAACGGCATCTGCAGGCCCAAGGTTGCCACGGCAAAGCCTGTCAGCATCGTCGCCACGAATGCCGTTGGCCAAATCCAGATCGCGCTGCGGCCTGCAACCACAGCCCAAAGACCGACGGCGAGCACGGCGAGGATGTGGTCCGCCCCGCTGAGAGGATGAGCAATCCCGCAAGCGAAGGAATTGGTTTGCCCCACGCCGGTATGAGCGAGAGCAGGCGAGACGAGCGCTCCAGTGAAAGCCATGCAAATGAAGACCCACCGCATCATCCGCTCCTTAGCGAATTGGATTGTGAACACTGACGAGCTTGGTGCCATCGGGGAACGTCGCTTCCACTTGCATCTCGTGAATCATTGCGGAGATGCCTTCCATGACTTGATCGTGGGTGAGGATCTTGCCGCTTTCCGACATGAGCTCGGCGACAGACTTGCCGTCGCGTGCCCCCTCCAAGACGAAGTCTGTAATGAGCGCGACGCTTTCGGGATAGTTCAGCTTGACGCCTCTTGCGAGCCGCCCACGAGCGACCAGCGCTGCGAGAGCGATCATCAGCTTGTCTTTTTCACGCGGCGTGAGGTTCATGAGTCTTTCCGTTCCATCGTCGGCGTCAGCATGACCACATCTTCGGTACTCGGAAGGGACCGGGTCCGAGCTCTCGGCCGAATTGCTGGAGAAGACTGCGCAAGGCGAGCCTCAAGTCGTAGGACACCTTGGCGGCAAAGCGAACGACAAGAAGGCCGGCGACCGACGTCGCGGCGCAGTGGCACTCCGGGGATGGAGCGACGTCGCGCAAAAACTCCAGCCGTGCGTCGAGATGTGGCCCGAAATAGATGAGCGTTCCGACGGCTCTGCAATTCGCGAGCAGGGCCTTTCTGTGAAGATGCGGAAACATCTCGTCCGTGGCGCGGAAGCTGTCCGCCCAGATCAGCCGACCGTCCTTCTTGACGCGCCAGCTGTCGGTTATGTGTCCGCCGACCATCTCCTCGCCGTGTGCGGCACGACCGAGCACAAGCCACTCGAGGGCAAGCAGCTCCGCACCAGAAGAAAGTTCGATTTCTGTCTTTCGAATAAGGCGTCCCCAATTGAAGACGATTGTTTCCTGCGGGAGCCACGCGAGCTTCGCGGCCTCGCACGCTGTCAGCTTTGTCGCCATTCGCGCGGGTTCGCTCAGCGCCCGGTAGACCTTTTCGGCCGCCTGCGATGTGACCGCGATCGAAGCATTGGGCAGCGCGGTCACGCCAGATTCGAACCGGTCTCCGCCCGCAATGCCGCCAGCAGTATTTATGAGAACAGCCTCTTCCACCGCACCGCCGGCGGCTCCTGGGAACATGACGCGAAGGGGAGAGCGCTGAAAAACGTCCATGATGCGGGTGCCCTTTTCAGAGCCGCTCACTACGATCCGAGCAGAACCTACCGCCCGCTGCAGATCCTTGTCCGACGAACTCCCGGCGCGCCCTTCCGGCGAACCGAAAGGGCTTGAATCGCCGGTGAGATCAGAGGGTCCGTTCAGCGGAATCAGAATCCCGCCAGGCCCTGCGGGCTGTTGTAGGGAATTCTCACGCTGCTGATCTCGCTAAGCGAGCCGTCCGGCTGAGTGGCGTAGCCTACCAGTTTCGAGGCATTCCCGTAGATCTGGTAGAGATAGGCGCCATCCGGCGTAATCCAGGTATCGCTCGGGCCGCTGCTGATGTCTCCACAGAGCGCCCTGAAGGTGCCATCTCCGGGAACCTTCGGGCACGCGGGATCCTTCGCGATGGTGAGCTCGGCACCGTTGATGTGGAAGGTGGTGATGTTACTGTAACCGAAGTTCGTAGCGTACAGCATTCGGTCGTCCGGTGAGACCGACAGCCAGCACAGCTCAGCGGGCTTGCCTGCGCTCGTGTCGAGCGGCACGAGAGGGCTGATGCCGAGCCTTCCATCTTCGTCGATGTGGCACATGCCGACGCCGTCGCCGACAGCATATCCGAGGATGAACGTATCCGGCCGATTGTGCAGGAAGGCGATGTAGAAAGGAGAGCCAGCTCCCCCGTCGTGGAACTCGGGCGCACCGAGCGTGCCGTCCGCGTTGATGCGGAATACGACGAGGCCATCGGGATCTGGCGCATTCGAAGCGACCGACCTTGGTTTGCCGTCTGGTCCGGGCACCCAAAGAACCGGTGTGCCGTCCGGATAGGTGCCTGATATCGCAATTGGCAGGTCGAACGTGGTGCCGACAAGGAGGAATTTGCCATCCGGCGAGACCACGCCCATGGTGGGCACGCGGTTGGGCTTGTCTTCCGTATTCGCGGAGTAACGCTCCATGCGCGGCGTGAGCTTGCCGTCGTCGCTGACCGACATCAACCGGATATGGTCGGGGCCGAACGAGTGCACCACGTAAAGCATGCCCCTCGAGGGATCATAGGCCAGCGATTTGGCGGTGCCGCTCCTTCCGTTTACGTCGTTCCCCGTCGGCTTGACGTCCAGCAGCGTGAGCCGGCCGTCTTCGCCTACGGCGAAGCTGGAGACTGAATTGTCTCCGCCATTGGTAGCAAACAAAAACCGCCGATCCGGCGTGAGGATGACGCTGCCCGCGCCCTCAAAGGCGTTCGGCGCGCTGTCCTGGCCGCTGATCGGCTTGAAAAGCCCGGAACCGGCGCCGCCCGTGGGGACACGTTCCACCTCGGTAAGCGTGCCGTTCGCAGTCCGATGATAGTGCATGATGCAGTTCTCGGTCTCGTTCGTCTGCATGTAGAGATGTCCGCCACGCTCATTCGACATGCGCATCTCTTGCATCTCTTGCGGCTTCATCCCTTGCGGCCTCATCTCTTTCGGCCTCATCTCTTTCGGCACGCCCATCTCTTTCGACATTCTCATTTCCTTCGGGTCTTTTGCCATAATCGTGTCTCCTGACTTGTCTTTCGTTGGGTGAGTAGTTCTCGCCGACACCAGCGCTAAGGCCTCAGCGGCGGGTATCCGCCGGCATAAATCCAGTCGGACGCTCGCGCCGGCACGTGACAGGCTAGGCAGTCCTTTTTGTAATCGGTCGACGTAGTCTTCGACGGGTTGGCGGCGTCGAACCACGACCAGCCCCAACCGTCACCCCACAACGCGTTGCCGGGGTAGCGGCCACTGCTGTCCTTCATCATGACGAACCAGCCCTTCAAGGTTTCGGCGCGGCTGACGGTGCCTGTCGTCATTTTCCCGGTGGCTGCTTGAAACACCTCTTTCACGAGCACCGCGCCCTCAGGGAAACGTCCGTTATTGCGGTAGGCCGCGATGGTCCCGGGCGATGCGTAGACGACATGAAGCTCTTTCGCGCCCTGGCCCTGGTCAGCTGCCACCGCCCAGCTTCCCAACGACTCATAGGTGGTGCGATAAGCATCGGGTACATGCAAATTCCCGGTCGCGTCGACTACGGCTTCCGCCTTCGCGTTGCTCGATGCGGTCGAACCCATCTGCCCATACGCGGCGACGGCGAATATCGCCGATATTCCTGCCGTGCCGATGGCCAGGATGTTGATGGTCCTCATGACCTTGTTCTTCTGCCAGGCGACACGGTGGCGATTTTGCGGACTTACTTGATGTCGGGCATTCCCGGTACGTCCAACAAGGGATAGAACTGCGTCCACACGTCGTCTTTCTTGGCGCTGGCAATATGACAATAAGCGCATTCCTCCAACGGTCTCGCTTTGGCCGTTGGAGCTTTCGGCTCATGATGATTGAAATTGAAGTATCCCCACCCTCCGGTAGCAGCATAGCGCTTGGAATCCTTGACGGTCACATCGGCACCATTGAAACGTGCGGGGAAATAACCCCTCCCCGAAGGCTCGGTTCGCGAACCGTCGGGGTTCTCCGCCGGAAGCGTGAGTTGCAGTTCCTTGAACAGGATCGTCCCTTCGGGAAAAGCATTTGTCTTCTTGAAGATCTCGTATGAGCCCGGCTCGATGTAGACGTTGTGAAATTCCGGGAAACCGGCGTGGCCGTTATTAAGCGCGTTGGGAGTGAGTGGCGATCCGACGTACACCCATTCGTGGAAATTCTTCGGCAGGATCAGATCGCCATCGGCGGTGTATTCGGGTAGATAACGCGGCGTGGTTTGCGCGCCGCTCCTGGAGGGCGCCTGCGCGAGCACGGCTGTCACGATCACTGCGCTCGCAATTGACGCCGTCACGACCAGGAATTTGGCACGCATCGCTGTCCTCCAGTGATTTTGCTTGACGCGGAATCGCATTAGCATCTGCCGGTCCGCTCCACCTCGGACCCTCAGCACTTTTTTCTTTGGCCGGGGTTGGGCCGCATCGACGCCGGATTGTTGACGCTGTATAGCCGACGCTAAGTGAGCATGCGCCGCGCGACGAATGCGCTCAATTGTCCGTGCGGCGGGGCGCCCAAGACGAAGATCGCGAGGGCCCTAGACCTTGGTAGAGAAGGCCTGAGACTTTGGACGAGTCAGTGCCGTGATAGCGTTCGCATGTTGGTGCTGTGCCTGGTACTTCCGTCGTGAGACTTGAGATCAGTGCCGTATTGGCTTCGCCGCGGCGAACTCCAAAACACCACGCAACAAAAGCATGGGGCCTGTTGCCGATCGAACTCGCCTGAGGTTCAGGCGTTATTGTGCCGGCCAGCCAATGTGCTTGTCCGCGCGAGACGCGTGCGCTGTGCCGAATGACGGTGACTGAGGCGCGACCAGACTGATCGTCGCCCTCCAGCGACTCTAGAAGCAAAGGCACAATTCCATGGACAAGGCACCGATTTCTCGCGGCTTCAGGTCAAGGCGGCAGGATCAAACCCCGAAAAACCGGCTACCGCCCGGACAGTATGTGACGACGGATTTCCCGGTCCTTTCCGCGGGACCTACGCCGCATACCAAGCTTGAAAACTGGACTTTAGCCCTTGAACTTGGCGGATCCACATTCGGCAAATGGAACTGGGCAGAATTCGAGGCGCTCCCCCAGACCACGTTCAAGACCGATATTC
>Ga0075424_100003339_pt1 | contig 14980 bp, 9 predicted proteins | sample SoiMethybrSBSTD3_FD_75301 | JGI IMG/M metagenome (GOLD analysis project Ga0075424, IMG submission 75301) | Bulk soil microbial communities from a Populus tree surrounding site in Tennessee, USA - Soil MetaG P. TD hybrid SBSTD3 | ecosystem: Environmental > Terrestrial > Soil > Tree plantation... | reverse complement strand
TGCGCCCGGCGGGCCTCAACCCCGTATAAGGCTCTCCTTCACCAGCCCGGTGAATGCGCACAAGGGTCTCAAAGAAATACATGTCTGCAAGTTCTTTCGCCTGAGAATTAAGTCAAGAAGGGTGGCCGCGCATTTAGCTCGGCGACATCGCGAATGGAAGCAAAAAATGCGCAGTCGGTATGTGCTTTTGCCGTATGAGCGACCCCGGGTCCGAGCGCAATCAACGTGCGTGCGGGAAGATCCATATCTCCCCTGTCTGTGGTCAGTCTCAGACATCCCCGGAGAGTCTGAATGCTGACGGGAACCGCTACTTGACGGGATGAAAGAACGGTTCCCTTCTTCAAAGCCACAAGGGTAATCCGCAGTGGGCCTTCCTTGACCAGAGTCTTACCTGAGCGGCCGGTCTCAGAGTCAGCAGCAAATTCTCGTAACGTATCGTCCTTCGGCCCCGAGCAGAAAACTCAAAACTTCCCCCGACATTCGACGACTGCGAAGCACGGATGATTTCTTTTTCTGCATCTCTCTCCTTACCGAATGACCCGGCGGTACGAGTTTTGAGTCACCGGCTTCACTACCACCGAATGCTCTCCTTTGCGCTTGCACGAAAAATGAAAATCCGCTCTAGTCAATGTCACTCGAGCGGTTTCCGTCCACACTGCCTTAGTCCACTAACCGTAAGCCGCTTCAGGTTTAATCTTCTCAATTTTTTCTAGGATGAGGGTCCTAACTGAAGACGAAGAGGTGACCGGTTATGGCACGTGCACCCATGCCAATTTCATCTCGTTGGTTTCAAGGCGCGATAATTACGTACCTCATGGGGTTTACGGTTCTTGGTGTGCTCGCCTATCTGGTCTATCGTGACCAACCGCCGGTTCCCGGCAGAGTCGTCGCAGGCGGTAAAGTTTTGTTTACGAGCGACGACATCGTCCGCGGCATGAATATCTTCCAGCGCTACGGGCTGATGGAATATGGCTCGGTTTATGGCCATGGCGCCTATCTCGGTCCCGATTTCACGGCCGAGTATCTGCATAAGACTTCCGAATTTCTGGTCAAGGCATATGCAAGCACGCCTCTCAGCGGATTTTCGGCGCGCGAGCGGGTTGCCGCCGAGCTGCACGAAAATACCTATGATGCGGTACGGGACTCCCTTGCCTGGAGCGGGCCAAGAGCCGCGGCGCACAACTGGATCGAGGATTACTACCGCTCGATTTTCTCTGCAAAGCGAACGCGTGGCGGAGCGCAGGCAGAGTGGATCACGAACCCGGAAGATATTCACAAACTCACCGCTTTTTTTGCATGGACGGCCTGGACCTCTGCTGCCAATCGTCCGGGACACTCCTATTCGTACACCAATAACTGGCCGCCGGAGCCGCTAGCAGGTAATTCCATTACCGCCGATGCCATCACCTGGAGCGTGATTTCCATCATCAGCTTGTTGGGAGGCACGGGACTCATCCTGTATTTTTTTGGCCGCTACGACTGGCTTGGCTGGAGTGATGCGGAAACGAAGCCGGTCCAATTTCATCCCATCGAGCAAGTTGCTGTTACGCCGGCTCAGAGAGCCATCGTATGGTTTCTGTTCGTATCTTCGTTGCTCTTTGTCTTGCAGACTTTGACCGGCGGCTTGATCGCGCATTATCGAGCCGAACCGGGGGGATTTTTCGGCTTCGATTTCTCGACGCTTCTTCCTTTTAACATCATGCGCACATGGCATCTTCAACTGGCAATCTTCTGGGTCTCGGCATCTTATCTTGCAACCGGTATTTTCATTGTGCCATTGATCGCGGGACGAGAGCCCTCTGGCCAGCGGGTGCTTACCCTCGTGCTTCTCACCGCCGTGGCCGTCGTGGTATTCGGCAGTCTCGCCGGCGAATACGCGGGCGTGCGTCATTGGTTAGGAGACGGCCTGTGGTTTTGGCTTGGTCATCAGGGATGGGAATATCTTGACTTGGGCAGGCTCTGGCAGATTCTCCTAATTGTCGGTCTTTTTCTGTGGGTCTTCATCTTGTTTCGCGGCCTTCGAGGAACCCTGCGCGAGCAGCACTTCGGTAATATGCCGTGGCTGCTCTTTTACGCTGCTCTCGCGATTCCCGCCTTCTACGCCGTCGGGTTGCTTGCAAGCCCTCATAAAGGGTTTGTCGTCACTGATTTCTGGCGCTTCTGGGTAGTGCATCTCTGGGTGGAAGATTTTCTCGAGCTTTTCACCACTGTGATGGTGGCCTACATGTTCGTCTTGCTGGGAGTGGTTCGTCAAACGACCGCGGTGCGCGTCATCTATCTGGATATTATCCTGTACTCGCTTGGTGGCGTCATCGGTACGATGCACCATCTTTATTTCAGCGGCACGCCGGTGGCGCACCTCGCTCTCGGCGCGACGTTTTCCGCCATGGAAGTCATTCCGTTGTTGTTGCTGACTCTCGAAGCCTGGTCGTTCATTAAATCAGGGGAGCAGAGGACCATCGAACGCTATCATCTCCATCGCTGGGCTGTCTGGTTTCTGGTGTCCGTAGGCGTGTGGAATTTTCTCGGCGCCGGCATTTTTGGTTTCCTGATCAATCTGCCGGTTGTCAGCTATTACGAAATCGGCACGGCGCTCACTGCCAATCACGCCCACACCTCGATGATGGGCGTTTACGGCATGCTCGCCGCGGGACTGTTGCTCTTTTGCTTGCGCTACTTGACCCGTGCGGATCGATGGAGCGACCGCGCCGCCAAAATATCTTTCTGGTCTCTGAATATCGGCTTGGCATGGATGGCGTTTGTCAATCTTTTCCCTCTCGGCATTGTCCAACTGCACCATGCGGTGGGTACTGGATACTGGTATGCGCGGAGTCTGGAGTTCATCAACATACCCTGGGTAAATCTTTTGGAATGGGCGCGACTGCCGGGGGATGCTTTATTCATCGTCGGCGGAGCGCTGCCTCTCCTTTGGCTCTGCTGGCAGGCGCTGCGCTATCCGAACCCGCGCCGCATTGGCGCTGAAGCCGAGCTGCCGCGCATGCTTTACGCCACAGACGGATAGTTTACCGGCTGCAAGTCGCCGGTCCGTCAAGTGTGCGCTTTCTTCAGCGCCGAGCCCTTGTGCATCGCGATGTGATCGGTCTTCTCGCTCTTGATTTCATATTGCGGCTCTTCCTTGCTCGCGTGGTGCGTATACCCTTTGTAATCAATGTTTTTTGTGTGCACCTTGATGATCGTGCCACTGACGCGCCCGGCCTCGGAGTTCCATGTCACGTGATCACCGACGCTGAATTTTCTCGCCATCCTGGTTTTCTCCGCTCCGATTCTCTTCCGAGACGCAGGGTTTAGGCAATGCCGCGCAGTTATCGATCAAGATCGACCCATAATGTTCCGACACTCTACCGGATCGCGCCCGCGGAGAATGTCCGGGGAAATTTTTTCGAGGTATTCCTCGCTCTTTGTCATGCTACCTTCTATCAGGGTGTCGAGATAACGCTTTTTTTTTCTGAGAAAAGTCAGCCGCCATTTCGATGACCGTTAAGAGGGTTATTGGTATTTCCAGGATTCGCCCCAGAGCACGAGCGTGGGGCAGAGCCTTTTCCGCGATAGCCGATCCGTCTAGCGGACCAGCAGGCGGTAAACATTGTCTCCTCCTGATCTACGAAGGCCCAACTGGCTTACATCATCGAGTTGGAGTCAGGAAAAAATAATTGAATATTGGACAAGCTGATTACACCGTAACGACGTGGGGTTTGAATGTGATTTTAGATGCCTCGGCTTTCCAGTGCTTTCCTTCGGGCAAATGGCTTCGTCGAGGCGTATCAATGTCCCTTGGCCGCGCCTTTAGCAGTGACGAAAATCCGCTCGACATACGAAACGAAGGGAACATACGCCTCCAAATCTCGGGGCTCAATTTCGGGTCGGTGCTTCGACACCGGTGTCGATGTTATCGCCTTCCGTGGAGTCGAGATGTCCCGAGGGCTGTTTATGGCCCCATGTCCAACCGCTGATCTCGGGCGAATCCTCGCCATGCTCGTAAATGTATTCTTTGTGATCGATGAGAGCGTCGCGGATCGCCTGCTTCGCATAGGCGGCGCGCGCTCCCAACTGCGGCAGCCGGTCGATGACGTCTCCGACCAGGTGATAACGATCGATGTCGTTCAGCACGCACATGTCGAAGGGCGTGGTGGTCGTGCCTTCCTCCTTGTAGCCGCGCACGTGGAGATTGTCATGATTGGTGCGCCGGTACGTCAGCCGGTGGATCAGCCAGGGATATCCGTGGAAGGCAAAAATGATCGGCTTGTTTTTCGTAAACAGCGCGTCGAAATCCTGATCGCTCAAGCCGTGCGGGTGCTCGCGGGGCGATTGCAAGGTCATCAGATCGACGACGTTGATGACTCGGACTTTTAGCTCGGGCAGATGCCGGCGCATCAAGTCCACCGCGGCCAGCGTTTCGAGCGTCGGCACGTCGCCGCAGCAGGCCATCACGACGTCCGGCTCCGCGCCGCGATCATTGCTCGCCCATTCCCAGATGCCGATGCCGGCGATGCAGTGCTTCACCGCCTGGTCCATGTTGAGCCACTGGGGCGCCGGCTGTTTGCCGGCGATGATGACATTGACATAGTTTCGGCTGCGCAGGCAGTGATCCGTTACCGAAAGCAGGCAGTTCGCATCCGGCGGGAGATAGACCCGGATAACCTCCGCCTTTTTATTGACCACGAGATCGATGAAGCCGGGATCCTGATGGCTGAAGCCGTTGTGGTCCTGCCGCCACACGTGGGACGACAGTAGATAATTCAGCGATGCGATGGGCCGCCGCCACGGAATGTCATTGCAGACCTTCAGCCATTTGGCGTGCTGGTTGAACATCGAATCGACAATGTGGATGAAAGCCTCGTAACAGGAAAAAAAGCCATGCCGGCCCGTTAGAAGATACCCCTCGAGCCAGCCCTGACACTGATGCTCGCTCAGCACTTCCATGACGCGGCCGTCTGGCGCCAATTTGTCGTCGTAATCGAAGCGTTCCGCCATCCATGCGCGGTTCGTTACTTCGAGCACGTCCTGCCACCGATTCGAATTGTTCTCGTCGGGGCTGAAGAGCCGGAAGTTTTTGCCGTCGAGATTCCGTTTCATGACATCGCGCAAAAAACGTCCCATGACGCGGGTCGCCTCGGCGGTGACCTCGCCGGGGTGGAGGACATCGATCGCATAGTCGCGGAAGTCCGGCAGGCGCAGCTCTCGCAGCAGCAGACCGCCGTTGGCATGCGGGTTGGCGCTCATCCGCCGCTCGCCCTTGGGCGGAAGCTCGGCCAGCTCGGCGCGAAGCCGACCGTCGTTGTCGAAGAGCTCCTCGGGTTTATAGCTCTTCATCCATTGTTCGAGGATCTTCACGTGGGCAGGATTGCTGTGCATCTCGCCCATAGGAACCTGATGCGAGCGCCAGTAGTCTTCGGTGCGCTTGCCGTCGATCTCTTTGGGGCAGGTCCAGCCCTTGGGACTGCGCAGCACGATCATAGGCCAGCGCGGCCGGGTGACGCCGTTCTTGGCGGCTCGCGCATTGTTTTGAATCTGTTTCATGTCGTCGATGACCTGATCGAGAGTGACCGCCATGAGTTGATGCATCTTTTCCGGTTCACGGCCCTCCACGTAATGGGGTGTGTAGCCGTGGCCGCGCAATAACTGATCCAGCTCTTCATGAGTGATGCGGGCCAGTACGGTGGGGTTGGCGATCTTGTAGCCGTTGAGATGCAGGATCGGCAGCACCGCGCCGTCATTCGCCGGATTGAGAAACTTGTTCGAATGCCAACTCGTCGCCAGTGGTCCGGTTTCGGCTTCGCCGTCGCCAATGACACACGCCACGATCAGATTAGGGTTGTCGAACGCCGCGCCGTAAGCGTGGGAAAGCGAATACCCCAGTTCGCCTCCCTCGTTGATCGAGCCCGGGGTTTCCGGCGCGACGTGGCTCGGTATCCCGCCGGGAAACGAAAACTGCTTGAACAGTTTCTTCATTCCTTCTTCGTCCTGCGAGATGTTGGGATAAACTTCGCTATAGGTGCCCTCGAGATAGGTGTTCGCCACGATTCCCGGACCGCCATGCCCGGGTCCTGTAATATAAATCATGTCCAGATCGCGCGCTTTGATAACACGGTTTAGATGGACATAAATAAAATTCAGCCCTGGTGTTGTTCCCCAGTGGCCGAGCAATCTCGGCTTGATGTCTTCCTTACTGAGCGGTTTCTTCAGAAGAGGATTGTCGTAAAGATAAATCTGTCCCACCGATAAATAATTCGCAGCCCGCCAGTAGGCATCGATCAGTTGTAACTCGTTCCTCGATAATGTTTCCGGCATAAGGCTCTCCTTAAATCTGATATCTCCTACAGCCTCTGGTCAGCGACATTGCGAGTGCAATAAGGCGGCATACCACGCAGACTGCAGTCAGTCGACTTTAATTTTGATTTCTTTCTTCTTGACGTCCTCCGTTTTGGGCAGGTGAATTTTCAGCAGTCCGTCTTTTAGCGCCACCCTGCTTCAGTGGCTCGTTTTCGCGGCGCCGGTTTTCAGCTCGGCAACCGCCCTGAAATCGCTGCGCCTGGTCAGGAAAACATAGAAAAACGGAACAAACAGGGTTGCAATGACGGTGGCGGCTAACATGCCTCCGATGACGCCTGTAGCGATCGAATGGCGGCTTGCCGCGCCCGCGCCCGTGCTCAATGCAAGCGGCACGACGCCCAGGATAAACGCAAGCGATGTCATGACGATTGGACGAAAGCGCAGTCTTGCAGCGCTCAGCGCCGCGTCGTAAGCATCCTTCCCCTGTTCGCGTTCGAGAACCGCAAACTCGACAATCAGGATCGCGTTCTTCGCAGCGAGCGCGATCAGAGTCACGAGACCGATCTGGAAATAAACGTCGTTTTCGAGGCCGCGGAGCCAGATCGCGATCAGCGCGCCCAGGAGTGCAAACGGGACGGCAAGCAGCACCGCGATCGGCAGAGTCCATTTCTCGTACATGGCGGCGAGGATCAGAAACACCATCACGATGGCCGCGCCGAAGACAACTCCAGCGGTGCTGCCACTCTCGATTTCCTGATAGGCTTGACCGGTCCAGGCGAAACTGTACTCCGCCGGCAATGATTCTTGGGCAATGCGCGCCATGGCCGCTAGTGCGTCTCCCGAACTGTATCCTGGCGCTGCGCTGCCGATCACTTTGGCGGCAGGAAAGAGAAGGTAGCGCTCAATGGTATCCGGGCCGGTGATTTCGCGTATGTTGAGCAAGCTGCTGAGCGGAATCATCTCTCCCCGGCTGGAACGGACGTAAACTTTGCCAATATCGCCGGGCGTCGAACGAAACTCCGGTTCGGCCTGCAACTGAACGCGATAAGTGCGGCCGAATTGATTGAAGTCATTGACATAGAGCGATCCGAACAGAGCCTGAAGCGTATCGAAGACGCCGGTGATGGAGATTCCATAGGCTTTGGCGCGTTCGCGATCGAGCTCGATGTAGAGCTGCGGCACAGTGGGGTGAAACGTAGTCGAAAGGCCGGTCAACTCCGGCGCCTGGCTGGCTCGCGCGATCAATTGCTGGCTGACCTGGGCGAGCTGCACGCTCCCGCCTTGCCCGCGGTTCTGCACGTAAAGCTCGAAGCCGCCGGTAGTGCCCAACCCGGAGATCGCAGGCGGATTGAATGCCAGCACCAGACCTTCACGCACCGCTTGAGCGGCCTTGACGCTCATCTCCCGAATCAGCTCCCGGACATGAACCGCGCGTTCTCCCCACGGCTTCAAAGTGACAAAGATAGTAGCGCCGGAGGTGCGCTGGCCTCCGCCCAGGATATCAAATCCCGTAATGCTGGTGACGTTCTGCACCGCAGCATTGGCGCGGGCGATTTCCACGACTCGAGAGACTACGGCATTCGTACGATCGAGCGCGGTGCCGTCAGGCAGCCTCACCGCGGTGAAATAGTAGCCCTGATCTTCCGCCGGGATGAAGCTCGTCGGCAAAGTGCGAAACAGTATCAGCGCGCACAGGATGACCAGAGCAAAAATCGCCAGCGAGACGAGCCAGCGGTGGTTAAAGAAGTTTACGCTGCGCGCATACTCGTTCATCGTCCGGTCGAAAGCGCGGTTGAACCACCGAAACACTGGCCAGGGCTCGTGATGTTCCTGTCTCAGCAGGACGACGCAAAGCGCGGGGGAAAGGGTGAGCGCAACCAGTCCGGAGATAACGACGGAAACCGCGATGGTGATGGCGAACTGCTGATAGAGCTGTCCCGCTATGCCGCCGAGAAAGGCCACCGGGATGAACACCGCGCACAGCACAAGGACAATGGCGATCACCGGTCCGCTGACTTCCTCCATCGCCTTGATGGCCGCATCCCTTGGCGGCAGCCCTTCCTCCGCCATGATGCGCTCGACGTTTTCCAGCACCACGATGGCATCGTCCACGACGATGCCGATGGCGAGCACCATGCCGAACAACGTCAGTGTATTGATGGAGAAACCGAGCAGATACATGCCGGCGAAAGTGCCGATGATGGAAACCGGGACCGCGAGCACCGGGATGATCGTGGCGCGCCAGTTTTGCAGGAACACAAAGACGACCACAATCACCAGCAGGGTCGCTTCGACGAATGTCTTGACGACTTCGCTGATCGATGCGTTGACGAAAAGCGTCGTGTCGTAGGGCACCGAATAGGTGATGCCGGCGGGAAAACTGGCGGACAGTTCTCGCATGGCCGCCGCCACGTTTTCCGCAGTCGCCAGCGCATTGGCGCCGGGCTGCAGGAAAATCGCCAGCAGCGTGGCGGGTTGGCCGTTGAGCTTGCCCACGGCGTCGTAGCTCTGTGCCCCCAGCTCGATGCGCGCGAAATCCTTCAGGCGCAGCATAGAAGCATCAGGGTTGGCGCGCACGATAATATTGCCGAACTCCTCGGGTTCCACCAGGCGTCCCTTGGTGGTGACCGTGTATGTGAGCTGCTGTCCGGAGCGTATCGGTTCCTGGCCGATCTGGCCGGCGGCAAATTGCGAGTTTTGTTCCCGAATCGCCGCGGCAACGTCGGAGGTAGTCACGCCCAGCTCTGCCATTCTGTTGGGCTGAAGCCAGATGCGCATGGCGTAGACCTGCGCGCCGAATATCTGCACGTCGCCGACGCCGGCGATGCGCTTGAGCGCGTCCACGACATTGATCGATGCATAATTGCTGATGAACAGGGGGTCCTGCCGGCCGCCCGGAGATTGCAGCGCGATGATTTGAAGAAAACTGGTGGAGCGTTCGCGCGCGTTTACGCCGAGGCGCTGAACTTCCTGGGGTAAGAGCGGTTCGGCCACGCGAATCCGATTGTTGACGTCGATGGTTGCCTTGTCGATATCGGTGCCGATGCCGAAGGTGACACTGATCTGCACCTGCCCGTTGCTGCCGGCCGAGGTCGAATTGACGTAGATCATGTTTTGGACGCCGTTGATCTGCTGTTCAATGGGCGCTGCCACGGTGTTTGCCAGGGTTTCGGCATCGGCACCGGTATAGGTCGCGGTGACGGTAACGACCGGCGGCGTAATCTCCGGATACTGGGCGATCGGCAATGTCATCATCGCCACCAAACCGACGAGCACAATTACAATCGAAATCACACTGGCAAAAATGGGGCGATCGATGAAAAAGTGCGAGAACATCTATCCTCGACGAAAAATCCGCAGCACGAAATCCGAAACCTGAAACAAATGCAAAAATATACTTTCACCACGAACGTATCTGAGGTTCGAAGCTCCCCCTCCTTCATCCTCGCCCGCGCCGCGCGGGGGAGGAAAGAGTTGAGGCTCGCAGAGCGTCGTGATCGACTCGGATTTCTATTTCATTTCGGTTGCGGTTTTGTCGCGCTGGGAACTTCGTCATCCAAGAGTCTGTGCCCTTTGCTGGTTGGGGCGCAGCAGCGCGGGGGCCTTCGTCGTGGAAATTCTTCGCATTGGGTTGCGGCTTTGCCGCACTGGCCTTAGCGAGCGGCTGGTGCTGCGGCGGCGCGCTTGGGTTGCTCTTCCACGACCTTCACCGGCGCTCCCGGCTTGAGCTTCATCAATTCGCTAGTGATCACGCGATCACCCGGCTTGAGACCCGAGATCACGAGAAAGTAATTCTCGCGCCATTCTCCCGTCTCGATCGGGCGAGATTCCGCCTTTCCATCGCCGTTCACGACGTAAGCTATCTTCCCTTTCGCACCGGTGATCACGGCGTCTTGCGGCACCAGGATCGCGTTCGGTCTGGTGGCGCCGTGAAGCGCCACGCGCACGAACTGGCCAGGAAGCAACGTTCTTTTCGGATTGGGAAAAACCGCGCGCACCTGAATCGTACCGGTTCCACTCTGCACTCTGAAGTCATTGAAATTTAGCTGACCGGTTTGCGGATAGGAGCGGCCATCGGAGAGTTTCAACTCGACTTTGAACTCGTCATCCGGCGGAAGAACGAGCTGTCCCGCAGCAACTTCTTCGCGCACCCGCAGGAGAGTATTTTCGGAATAGCTGAAGTTCGCGTAGATAGGATGGACCTGTGATATTCTCGTCAACAGGTCGGTGTTAGCGGCTATGAGACTCCCCTCCGATTTTTCGGCGCGCCCGGTCACGCCGCTGATGGGTGCCTGAACGTTGGTATAGTCGAGATTCAGCCATGCTTCTGTGACGGCGGCGTGCGCCGACTGAACTCTGGCGACGGCAGTCTCCCGAGCCGACATCGAGTCTTCGTAATCCTTCCGGCTGACGGCTTTTTCGGCATAGAGAGGTTTCAGCCGCGCTTCATCACGCGTGGCCTTTTCCAGTTGCGCTTCTTCCTGCGCCAATACACCTTTGAGCCTATTCAACGCAGCCTCATAAGGCGCGGGATCGATCTTGAACAGTAACGTTCCTTCCTTAACGAAGCTGCCTTCGGTGTAAGCATGCCTAAGTAAGATACCTCCCACCCGAGCGCGCAGTTCCACCTCGCGCGAGCCCTCCGTCTGGCCAATCGCTTCAAAGGTGACGGCAATTGTTTGCGGTGCGACGGTCACGACAGTGACTTCAACGGCGGGACGAGGTTTTTTTGCGTCCGGATTTCCACTCTCGCTCGTTCGGCCGCAGCCGGTGAGCGCGGCAAAACAAAGCGCGGCTATAAAAAGTAGAGACAGTGTAATTCGGAGATTCGTTTTTCGATGCGCGCCTTTCATGCGAAAAACGCGCGTGGATTTGATCTGAAAGGAAACGCTCATCGGGGTCCGCCGTACAAGCGATTGGAAGGCATCCCCCGTGAACCCGCCGCGGGTTTAGACGGATCAGCCTTAAGTTAAAGGGGAGCCCGGTGTCCACGTCGGGCGGAGCATAGAACCGTGCATTCCGGCATTCGCCGGAATGCGAGTGGGGGCGCAAGCGCAAAGCTCAAGAAAACAATTCGTCGATTATCTTCCCCTCACAATAAGAATTCATGGATTGCCGGTAGCGGTAAGACGACTTTCGACCGCGTTCCAGTCGACGTTTGCGAAAAACGCTTCGATATATTTCGGCCGGTCAGCAGGCTTGTAATCGAGCAGAAATGCGTGCTCCCATACATCCATCACCAGAACCGGATCGAAGCCTGCGACATTGCCGATCTCGTGCAAGGTTATCCAGTGATTGGTGACCCGCCGACGTTTTGGATCCTGAAAGCATATCGCCCAGCCGACGCCGCGCATTTTGCCGATGCTGACGAAGTCCGCCTTCCAGATGTCATAGCTGCCGAAGCCTTCCTCGACAGCTTTATAAAACCTGGACTGTTTGCCGGGATCACCCGATCCTGTCTTTGTCATATTTCCAAAGTAGTATTCATGCAGCACCATGCCGTTGTACTCGAAACCGAGACGGCGAGTGAGCTCGGAGTAAGCAGGCATCTCCTCCTGATCCACACGTCCGTCCTTTAGGAAATCCCAGATCTTTTCCGTCAATCGGTTGGTTTCCTTAACGTATCCCTCGTAGAGCTTGAAGTGCATCTCGAGGGTTTGATCCGAGATGCCGTGAAGGCCGCTCAGATTAAACTGCTTGGGTTGATACGATTCATGTGTAGCCATAGATTTTTACCTCCTGTTTTTAATGATGAGATTCCAACTTTATTGCCGCGTGATGTATTCGGATCTTGCTGCGACTCCCAGCCTGATGTCATGCAAGCTTGCTCGTGGTTCAGTTTAGATTCTTCGTCGCTGTGCTCCTCAGAATGACAGAAAGAGACTTTGATTTTTGGATGTCATCCTGAGCCTTGGCGAAGGATCTACTTTTGACTCCGTCAAACTTACCCATGATCTGATGGTCGGCAGCCAAACGCTTTGCGCCTTGGCGGGAAAATCTCGCATTCAAAATTTAGAATGCGCTTGCCAGAACGCGATCCAGAGACCAGGCGCCGGCGCCGATAATCATCACCGTGATCGCAATACCCAGCGCCAGCAAGTGATATTCGAATCCTTCGCCTTTCTGGTTGCCGTTCCAGTTCATGAAGAACCCGTGCGGCGAGTGAACGGTGATGACGGCAACGACCATGATGCATGCGATCCCGAACGCCGCGATACGGGTTAGCAAGCCAACCGCAAGTCCGATCGGACCGAGCAATTCCGCCGCGATCGCCAGTATGGCGAGGAACCCGGGAATGCCCGTGCTTTTGAAGTAATTCACCGTCCCGTTAAAACCGTGGCCGCCGAACCACCCGAGCGCTTTCTGAGCGCCATGCGGAAACATCACGACGGCGAGCGTGAGCCTTAAGATGAGTCCTGCCACGCCCCCGTCCGTCTGGAGCAGCCAATGAACGATACTCATGCAGCCACGTGTTCTTCCTTCGAACTTAGTCTTCGTACCTGCTCAGCTAAGCTAGACGGTTTGCCCACGTTTCGAGTGATTCTGACACGCTTAATATATTGCGCGGCAACCGAGCGGGCGACGAGAGTCTTTGCTTTACCGAGGAGGCGCAAGGATTCCTAATTGCTCCGCAATTACACTATAGTTTAAAAATGATACGCTTCCGCTAAATACGCATCGCAGAGTGGGCTCCCGTATAGAACAATAGGGCCATCGGAGGAGCGCGCACCAAAGCTGCCGTGTCGATTGCTGAAGTTCGTGTGATGCCTCTGATGTTTCTTTTTCCAGCTTGACATGTACCCCTTGCGGTACAAGGGGTTTGGTGGATTTTTTACGCTCTCGATGACATAGAATCCAGGAAGCAGATCTTTAGCGATCGGGGGATGTCCTCTCTCACTCGATAAGGTGTAGCGAGCCTCGATGACGCTCCGGGCGCGACATGCTCAGGCTCCGCGTCACGTCTCGCCGAGTCTCTGTGGCAATTGCGCTATCGAACCCGCCCCGCCTGCGGGATCATGTGACGCGCTTCGTCGAGAAAGGTCCCGTGCTGACGGCCGGTTCGCGTCCGCGGGGCCTTACGTTCTACGTGTTTCTTTCCTATATTATTCGTAAGTTATGTCTGTTGATCTATCACTCGAGCCCCACGATCGACTAGGTGCTTGTCTTTCAACCTGCGACACGTTGGGGCGCATTCTCGATAGCGTTTCTGATGGAATCATAACCATCGATCCGGAAATGCGAATCATTTCGTTTAACCGCGCCGCTAGCGCAATTACGGGATTTGCCCGCGACGAAGCAGTCGGTAAACGTTTCCCGGATGTTTTTAGCCATGAGCTGACGGAAGGTAGCACGCTGGTCCGAAACGCTCTCCACAAGGCCGAATACGTGAGCGACATCGAGCGCCAGATCGTCGGGAAAGCCGGGCAGCGCAGACTCGTCCGCCTCACAATCAATGCGCTTTGCAAGGCCGGCGGCGTACCGGGTGGTGTAGTTATCGCCTTGCGTGACATCCAGCAAATACATGAGCTGCGCGAGCAGCTAAAAGGCCAGTCCGCTTTCAACGCGATCGTCGGCAAAAACCACAAAATGAAAGAGATCTACCGCCTGATCGAACAAGTGGCGGATTCCCACGCGTCAGTGCTTGTGCACGGCGAGAGTGGAACAGGGAAGGAACTGGTTGCGCGTGCGATCCATCGGCAAAGTCCGCGCCGCGATCAGCCATTTGTTACCGTCAACTGCGCGGCCCTGGTGGAGACGCTCCTCGAAAGCGAGCTTTTCGGGCACGTAAAAGGCGCTTTTACGGGAGCTTCAAACGCAAAACTCGGACGCTTCGAATTGGCCGACGGTGGCACGATCTTCCTGGATGAGATTGGCGACGTCAGTCCGTCTGTGCAGGTGAAACTCCTCCGCGTTCTTCAGGAGAAGGAATTCGAGCGTGTCGGAGACAGTAAAACGAACAAAGCCGATGTGCGCGTGATCGCTGCCAGCAATAAAAATCTCTGGGAATTGGTCCGTGAGGGCCGTTTTCGTGACGACCTGTACTATCGTTTGAAAGTCGTGACCATCAATCTCCCTTCCCTCAGAGAGCGTCGTGATGATATTCCGCTGCTGGTTCAGCATTTCGTTGAAAAATTCAATCGGCAGACCGGAAAAGCTCTTCTTGGCGGGACCCGAGAAGCAATGGCTGCTCTCATGAGTTATCTCTGGCCGGGAAATATCAGAGAACTCGAAAATGCGATCGAGCACGCATTCGTGTTATGCAGGGCGCAATACTTCGGTTTGGATGACTTGCCTGAAGAGATAGCTAAAGGCCGGCTTTGCGAGGACTTCGCCGATCTCGATGCGCCGGCGGAAGGCAGTCTCGAGCGGCAAAAAATCCTGAACACACTCAAATCGGCCGGCGGGCTAAACGAAGCGGCGCGTCAGCTCGGCATCAGCCGCACGACCCTATGGCGAAAACTCAAGAGAATCCAACACTCTCCCGAATGAAAGGTATTCCGAGCGCCAACATCGTCGCCGGGAAAAATCTGCAGAATCCAAGCCTCGCAGTGGTGAAACAACTGAAACGATTGAAACGTTGCCGCTGTTTCACGCAACATCGCCTCCTTGCGTGCTAGACGCTAATCTAATCTTTTTCACAACTTTAGCTTCCGATTAGCGGTGGCATTGTCGTTGCTCTCTATACTTT
>Ga0075424_100003338_pt1 | contig 14982 bp, 7 predicted proteins | sample SoiMethybrSBSTD3_FD_75301 | JGI IMG/M metagenome (GOLD analysis project Ga0075424, IMG submission 75301) | Bulk soil microbial communities from a Populus tree surrounding site in Tennessee, USA - Soil MetaG P. TD hybrid SBSTD3 | ecosystem: Environmental > Terrestrial > Soil > Tree plantation... | reverse complement strand
TTTGAAGGAGGTATCCCCGCCAGCACGTATGTTTCGGAGGCCCTCGGTAATGAAACTTTTCTTTTCTTGAACGTTGGAAGTGAAAAGATCATCGCCCGAACCGATTCAGCCGTGCGCATCGACATTGAAAGCAAGGTTTGGATCTCCTTTGATCCGCACGCGCTGCATTTTTTCGATCCCGCCACCGGAGACCGTCTACCTGAAGTAGGATAGGCTCTGCCTAAGAAATGAGCCCCGGTTCCTCTGAACCTGTGAAAGTTGTGTCACTTCGCAAGGCCCTGCTCCGCAATCAATCTTCGCACCTTCCCTTGCGTGAACAGACTTTCACGGGCCTCACCCTCACTGCGGCTTTTCAGGCAGGAGTAATTCCTGATCAGCCTGTTTCTTCTGCATACGGAGGGACTGTGTCTGCTCGATTTCTCTCCGAGCCTCTTCGTTGCGACCTAACTGTTGATAAGCCCTCCCCAGGAAGTAGTGTGCATAATAGTTGTTAGGATCTAACTTCAGAGCACGTTCCAGGAATCCTACTGCAAGTTCCAGATCACCTTTTTTCAGTCCGATCTCCCCCAACAGTACATAGGGCCCAGTAAATGTCTCGTTGAGCCAGATGGACTGTTTCAGGGCCCTGACGGCCTCGTCATACTTTTCCACACGCGTATAAGCATCCCCCAGACGCCAGTAAACCAGCCACACAGAGGGATTCACAGCCAGCTCTTTCTTGAATTCTTCGAGAGCGGCTTGGGGGTTCGACTTAAACAGATAGATCTCCCCCAGGAGAAAATGAGCCATCGGGAGATGAGGATCGAGGGCAATGGCCTTTTCCAGCTCGGGAATTGCTTGCTCTTCGCTTCGCTGATGCACCATCGTCTTCGCCAGCATCAGGTGAGCCATGGCACTCTCCGCAGGGATTGAAAACATCCCGGCCAGCGCGGCTCGTGCTTTCTCCAATTGCTGGGTGCGCAAATAGCAGATGCCGAGTAGATATGGACCATCGATTTCTGTCTGGGAAAGCCGAGACTGAACCTTTTCCAAGAGAGGAATGGCCTTGGTCCACTCACCCAATGAATAGAGACATAGGCCCAACAGCTGAGTGGTCTCCTCGTTTTCGGCTTGTTGTGTTAGGGCCTTTTCAAAATGGATGACTGCTTGATGGAAGTCGCGTTTCCGGTAGTAGACTTTCCCCAGTTGGAATTCAATTCCAGGGATCTTCGGTTCTGTCTGCGCCGACTCTTCGAGTATAGCTATAGCTTCGTTCAGTTTTCCCTGAACAATCAGGCGCTCAGCACGACTGAAGATTTCCTTGGGCGCTGGAGTCTGCAGAGTAGCAGTTGGGGCTTGCCCGGCTAGGGTCGGCACCAGGAAAACCAGAAACGTCAGCGGGACCCGGAGGCACAAAAGAAAAGTGCGAACACAAATAGACGCAGACGATGACACGTCCGACCTGTTCAGAAAAAGAGAGGAAGGTGGTACTCTTTTCACACGAAGACACTCTAATGATAACAGAGAAGTAGCCAGAGCTTCCCACGATTAACCCAAAACACGCGGTAACCGTTGCTACCTAGGGGCGGACAGCGATGGGTGGCGTGCAAGTCGACTTGCGCAGAGTCAGCCCGGTTGGCACGCCGTTGCGGGAATTTTGTTCTCGTTTTGGTAGCCACGGTTAATTCGCTTTGTAATTAACCGTGGGCTTTTCCATGAAAAGCAAACTACCAACGATTGAAGCAAAAGCACGTTAATTGTGGCTACCTTTTACCTGCGCCGGACATCAAGGGCTAGGCCCTTAGCTAGTCTGTGCCGACGGGTTTGGAGGACAGACTGAAGTCTGTGCTACCCCGCTAGAAGTTAAACCTCATACCAAACTGCCAGCGCCGCATGATCACGTTGGGGGCCAAACCAAAAATTTGCCCAGCGGTGCCGCTATCCACGACGCCGTTGGGATTAGCTAGGCTCACGTGATTGAAAACGTTATAGGCTTCGGCCCGGAACTGCCCGCTAACCTTTTCAGTGATCCTGAAATTCTTGAAGAATGACATGTCCGTGTTGAACCACCGGGGCCCCTCCAGAGTATTGCGACCTGCATTGCCCAGGGTGCCGACGGCCGGACGTTTCCAGGGACCACTGGTGTCTCCGTTGTTGGCGAGAGTGGTAGTCGCAATGTTGTACCATTGAGTCCGTGACGGATTGGAAACAGTCGGATCACCTACGAGGTCGGGTCGGCAAACACCGACGTCCTCGTCAGCGCCGCAATTCGCATATTGTGCCGTGAAGCCCTGGCCGCTCATCCAAATTAAGTTGAAATTGGTTTGCCAACCCCCGACAACCAGGTCTAAGGCCCTCGAAGCACCGCTCAAGAACTTCTTCCCCTTTCCAAAAGGAAGCTCGAAGATGTTGGAAGCAACAAAGACATGGTTGCGCTGCCATTCAGGCCGTCCGTAGTTGTAGCTGTTATCCCAGATGTAATAGTTAGACTCCTGGTTCTTCGCATGGGAGTAAGTGTAGTGAGCTAATAGAGAGTAGCTCTGCGAGAAACGCTTCTCTACTTTGGTTTGCAAAGAATTGTAATGATTGTTGGCATCATTGCCAAAGTAGCGAAAACCCTGGGTCCATCCAAACTTGCCGAAGAAAGGTCTGCGAGCGCTGGTGCTGACACCGTCAGCGAAGCCAACCAAGCTTGGCATGTTCAAATCGTAAGTTGGCCCCTCACCGGCGAACATGTGAGTTCCCTTGTTGCCTACATAGGCAGCTTCGACCGAAAGATTGGGCATGAGCTGATGCTGCACCGTGACATTCCAGGCGTCCAGGGTGGATAGACGCATTTTCTTGGGATAGATGAAACTGTTGATACCATCAGGAAGCTTGTGGTTACCGTCAGGACCTGTGGGTTGGTTATCAAGGACCGTGTTGATGTCCAGGAAGGTGGGCCCATTCGAAAGGTTGAAGACGCTTTCAAAATTGTTGGTTGGGTTTAGGTTCTGAATACCGAGAACGGGAAGATTCTGAGTTACGCTGTGACCGAAGATCGAACCAAAAGTGCCGACGTCGAAGCTCCTCCCATACCCCATCCGCACCACGGTCTTAGGCGTTACCTGATAGGCAATGCCGAGGCGCGGTGCCAGATTAGTAAAACTGTTTTCCACGTTCCCGTGCGATGGCACTCCATTGACACCGGCGACCAGGATTGTGCCGGTATCAATGTCAAGCCAACCGCCTTTTCGATCCCCAGTCACAGTCTGCGGGTAATAAATTTCCCAACGGAGACCATAATTGAAGGTCAGCTTAGGGCTGATGCGCCAGGTATCCTGCCCGTAAAAGAATTGGCGATTTTGCCGCTCACCAGCATCCAGGGAGTTGGACACATATCTTGAGAAGCTACTGACATCGCCCAGCAGGTAGCTGGCTATTCCCAAGCCACCGCCATTGGGTCCGCGTGTGATGTCAGGATCGTAATACAGTTCACCTGAACGATGGCGGTCACTGGGCACGCGCAGGTTCTGCAAGTAGCGAAAGTCGGCGCCGAACTTAAAAGTATGATTCTTGTGAATCCAGGACCAGTTATTGACAAACTGGAACTGCTGCATCTGCTCAATGAGCGGGCAGTTACAGTTATTGGCGAGCGAATATCCAAACGCAAAGCCGCCGTCTCCATGGACCTCGAAATAGGGCATGCTTTGGGTGGTTGGATCATTAGATATATTCAAGCCGGGCGCACCCGCGTCTGAAGCATAGCTCCCAGTGGCTAACGGTTCGACATGAATGGTCTGGCGATACCAACCAAAGCGAAAATCCGTCAGTAAAGTGGGACTGACGGTATAGTCGAAGCCGGCGGCCAGGCTCTGCGGACGAGTAGGGGCGGTTCCTACGTAACCGATGTTACTAAACGCAGCACCGCCGGCGATAGCCCCGAACGCACCAGGGGCCTCCTTCAGAAACTGAGTGAACGTATATCGACCGAACACGCGCAGTTTTTCGCTCGCATAATGGTCGACACGCACATTGAAGATATCGCCGTTGTAAATGTCATGCCCCGAAGTTGAGAAGTTGGGATCTGCAGCTCCGACCCCAGTGATATTAGGCAAAGGGAGGTAGCTCAGGAGCTTGAGCGCTGGCTGTGAGAGTTGGTTGGCAGGAATGATATTACCTTGAAATTGCTGTCTCTGTTCCGGGGGCACTGGCTGGCCGGCGGCATTCAAAGGATTGAAAATATCTTGCCCTGTGGCCGCTGCCAGGGCACTCAAGTCCCCTGTCCGCTCGGCCGCTGTGGGAACACGCAACAAAACGGACCCTCCATTTTTCGCTCGGGTGCCTTGATAATCCCCAAAGAAGAAGGTCTTGTTCTTGATGATTGGTCCTCCAAAGGACCCTCCAAACTGGCTCCACAGGCTTTCCGGCAGAAGCCTCCCGGTCGCATCGAGGGGAACAGATTGAGAGAAAGGATCTCGCGCCTGGGTCAAGTCATTGCGCCGGAACATGAACGCGCTGCCATGATACTCGTTGCTGCCGGACTTGGTGGTGGTTGATACCACGCCAGCGTTGGCTTGACCAAACTCTGCATCATAGTTGGCACTCGTTATCTTGGCTTGGACGACTGAATCGAGATCCGGCACAACGATCATGTTGCCGTACATAAAGTCCCGGTTGTCCGTCCCATCCAGATTGTAGCCAACCCCTGTAAAATGTTGGCCGTTGACGTTAACCGCAATTCCGCTTTGCGGATTTTCGGTCGAGTTATCTAACCAGTTGAACTGAATGGTGCCTGGGGAAAGGAGTAGATAATAGGTGAAGTTGCGATTGAAGCTGGGCAACTCCTCCACAGACTTCTCACTCAGCGTGGTGGACACGTCGGTCCGTTCCGTTTTGAGCAAAGGAATTTCGGCCGTCACATCAACTGTTTGAGTGACTTCGCCCGGCTGGAGGGTCAGGTCGACGGTCGTTACCGTGTCAACCGCAACGTTGACGTTTTCCTGAACAGCGGTCTTGAAACCGGAGACTTCGACACGCAGCCGGTATTTTCCGATGAACAGGTGCGTCTGGCTATAGTTGCCGGACTCATTGCTGGAAGTGGTGAATGTCACTTCCCTACCCACATCGGTAATAGTAATCTTAGCGTTCGGCACAGCAGCCCCGGAAGAATCAAATACCGTACCGGAAATGCTGCCATACACGGCCTGTGCGTGAAGCCTGAGGCTTGGGAACGCTAAAAGTACGAGTGCCAGACCTGCCGAGACGAGATGTTTCGTTCGCATAATTTCCTCTCCTTAAAAGAAACGCGACACGTGTCGAATGTTACCGAAAGTAATCAACGACCCTTGGCTGGTGTCCTGCTGAACTGCTCATCTGCCGAGAAAACCTCTATACCTTAGTTTGGAAACGCAAGCTTGTTGAATTCTCAAATAGAGATGCCCCGACTTTAGATAAGAGTTGCTTGGTTGTCAAGATTTTTCGTATTTCGAAATGAACAATCCGTCATGAATAGAAAATCTGAATGGCTTTCATTCACTTTAGACCTGGAATGTGAAAAGCATGTTAACCTCAGATTAAATTTTGGGGGTTATTTAGTAAATGCCTGCCCCTGATCTCTTCAGGAAGTGTCGGCTTGCTGTACAGACTGAAGGATCCGGACGCTCAGAGGGACATTCAGAGATTTTGTTGAAAGATCCTGCAGATGCGATAGCTTTCGCGAGTCCCGCTGTATGCCGAGTTAACGAGACGCGAGCGTGGGCAAGGAACGATAGGTGAAGCAGGTCTATAAGCCGAATCCTGTTCCCGTTAAGCGTGAAAGCTCTGCGGGCAGCGGTCATTCCTCTAGCCCGGAAGTTACCCTCCGAGTCAAGCATCCTACCCGGATGTCTAACGGCGCGGGTCACGCCTCCATCCCTATTTGGATTTGCTCCGTGTGGGGTTTGCCAGGCTTGCCTATTGCTAAACAACCGGTGCGCTCTTACCGCACCATTTCACCCTTACCCGGAAAAGCAGTGGTTAGTGACGAGTGAAAACCAGCCACTGCTGCCAATCACTAGCCACCGACCACTAACCACCGCTTTCCCGGGCGGTATATTTTCTGTTGCACTCTCCATGCTCTTTCGAGCCCCCCGCGTTACGGGGCACACCACCCTGTGGAGTTCGGACTTTCCTCCCGCCCAACCCGATCAGGATTGGGCCAGCGACCGCTCGACCTGCTTCCGGAGCATTATAGACACAGCTCTGCCGAATATCACGACAACTTTTGGAACTTGTAACCGCTCAGATTGAGCGACTGCTTCCTGGGCGTGCCCCAACGATCGAAGGGAAATGCACTGCTGTGCGCTTTATTTCTTACAGTATTGAGGAAACGGCATCATTGGTAATATGATCACGCGGATCGGAGGGACTCGTGTTATCCGTATTCTGTTGCCCCAGCCGTTATACCCAAGGGAAGAACGCCACTGAGGTTCTGGGGGAGGAGATTGTCACCTTGGGCCTTAGTGGACCGGTCTTGATCATGGCCGGAAAGACTGCGATCAGGGTGCTTTTGGAGACTTGGCGCAAAACTTTTTCGAGCGCAAACCTCACTTTTGAGTTGCACGCTTTCGGTGGCGAGTGTTCTCTGGCTGAAATCGAGCGAGTCAAGGATTCAGCTAAGAAAGCCAAGGCCCGAGTCATTGTCGCCGCAGGCGGTGGCAAAGCCATTGACACCGGCAGGGCCGCCGCGGCTGACCTGAGCCTGCCGGTCGTCAGCTGTCCGACGATTGCTTCCAGTGATGCACCCTGCAGTGCCCTGTCGGTCATCTACAGCGAGACAGGCGCCTTTCAGGAGTACCGGTTCTATGGCAGGAATCCTGATCTCGTGCTGGTCGACACCGCCGTGATTGCCCGAAGTCCGGTTCGGCTTCTGGTGGCAGGAATGGGGGACGCGCTGGCCACCTTGTTCGAGGCCCGAACCTGTGTAGAAGGTTGCGTCAAGAACATGCGCGGTGGTGGATCCACGCAGAGCGCTTTGGCGTTAGCTGAACTCTGTTATCGCACACTACTCAACGACGGCGCTGCTGCCCGACATGCTGTCGAGATGCAAGCTGTCACTCCAGCGCTCGAGAGGTTGGTCGAAGCAAACACCTTGTTGTCCGGCTTAGGCTTCGAGTCTTCCGGACTAGCAGCGGCTCATGCGATTCACAATGGGTTGACCGTGGCTCCCAGAACACACAGCTTTTTCCATGGTGAAAAAGTCGCCTTTGGAACTCTCGTCCAGCTGGTGATGGAGGGCAAACCTAAATCGGTCATCGAAGAAGTCCTCCAGTTTTCTACGCTGGTCGGCCTGCCAGTCACGCTCGCTGAGATTGGGCTAGGCGAAAGCACCGCTGAAACGCTGGAAAAGGTCGCACTCCGTGCTACCGCTGTAGGAGAAACCATCCACAACGAACCTTTCGAGGTTTGCCCAAGCATGGTCACGGATGCCATTGTGACTGCAGACTCGATCGGTCGGACCTGGAAAAGCAGGGTTCAGCCGTGAATCCGACCTTTTGGCCTCCTGGCGACCTCGTGCATCACCTCTTCTGACTTCGGCTTATGCTAGCGACTCACTTCCGACGGCGCGTGTTTCAAGAAGGAAATGCTCCAGCCTGTCGCGGGTCCTGCATAGGAAAAAGAGACACACCAAGGCAAACCCGTGACCCACGAGAAATCGACCATCTCATTTCGGAGCAGACGATAAGGGCGAACTCCCCTGATTTACCGAGGCACGCTTAATGTGGGCTTCAGCTGATCATCGAGCAGTGAAATCCGGCCGTGACCCGCGGCAGTCTCCACAGCTCCTCATAGTTGGCTTTTTGCTTCTGGCGACTGCAGTGACGGGTTTCGTTTGGCACGACCTACGCACGGCCCGTAATAACATTGTCGCTCATTGGAACGTGCTGTTGTCCAATTCTGCTGAAGAACAAGTCAGAGTGATCACGCTATGGTTAGGCGAGCGACAGGCGGACGCTGAAGAAGTTGCGGAGAATCCCCTCACTTTGGATATGCTGTCGGGCGCTCAGAGCGACGAGAAGACTGCGCAAACCCGGAGAAACGTAGTGCGTGACCTCGACAGGATAACGCGTTCGAACCGATTGCTGGCAAGCGCCGTCGTGGATGTCCAGTGCCGAGTTGTGGCGCGCGCGGACGCGGGAGAGAAGATCGCTACAGATTTCCAGTCCGCTTGCAAATGGGTGTATCAGACCGGGGAGTTTGAAGTCATCGCCTCCGGCGGGGAACAAGGCGATATCCATCTTAATCTAGCAGTTCCAGTTTTTGCCGACGGCGGGTCGCTATCGTCGAGCCCGGGTTCTCGCCGTGCTGTAGGGGCGGTTCTATTGGTAGCGGATCCCTGGAGGATGTTCCTCCCCTTTATTGGGCCTGGTAGCGAACCTACACCGACGAGTGAGACGCTATTGGTGTGGAAACAGGGCAACGATGCCATTATCTTTGCTCCGTCCCGCAAGCTCCGGGGTGAAGCATCTTTGTTTCGAAGGTCTCTTGCGGAGAGGACGTTTGAGGCTCGTGTAGCGGGAGAAGGTGACTTGCGCTTTGGTGAGTTTACCGACTATCGGGGGGCAAAAGTCTTTGGTGCTGCGAGGCGAATCCGTGTTGCCGGAGACAACTTGGTTCGAAAGGTCGATCGCGATCAGGCGCTCTCAGAGTACCACCGGCGAGCCGTATTGGAAGTTGTCGTGGCGGTTCTCTCGCTATTGCTTTTTGGATTTATCTTCCTTGCTCAGCACCGACAGGTGACAACACGGGAGCTTGAGGAGAAGTTGCGACAGCAGCAAGCTCTACTGGAACTCAGACACCACGCAGAAGCTTCCGAGGCGCGCTACCGCTCGCTGTTCGATCGTAATCTCGCGGGCGTGTTTCGCAGCACGCTCGACGGGCGGATTCTCGACCACAACCCTGCGATTGAGAGAATCTTCGGCTACCGATTGGACAAGGCGGAGGATTCAAACGTGCAAAATGTTTATTTTAGTCCTGATGATCGCCGGGATCTACTTGCCCGCTTGCTCAAAGAACGTTCGGTAACCAGCTACGAGATTAGAGTCCGCCGACGGGATGGCAGCCCGAGTTGGGTCCTGCTCAATGCGAATCTGGTGGATAGCGACTCAGGGGAAGCAATCATTGAGGGTACGGTCATCGATATCAACGAGCGCAAGCGATTGGAAGACCAGCTACGCCAAGCGCAGAAGATGGAAGCTATCGGCCGGCTGGCAGGCGGCGTGGCGCATGATTTCAACAACCTGTTGACCGCGATTCTGGGCCGTGCCGACCTGGCCCAGAGAGAACTTCAGTCCGGAGACCCGCTACGAGCCAATGTCGACGAGATCTACCGAGCAGCCCAAACAGCTTCCGCGTTGACCCAGCAATTGCTGGCATTCGGTCGAAAGCAGGTCGTGCAGCCGAAGGTGCTCGACTTCAACGCCACCATCACGAGTAGTACTCGCATGCTGCACCGTCTTATTGGGGAGGATATCGAACTCAATGTCGAGCTGGATCCTGATCTGGTCCCCGTTAAGGTTGATCCTAGCCAGATTGAGCAGGTCCTGTTGAATCTCGCTGTTAACTCCCGAGACGCTATGCCGGGGGGCGGACAGCTGTGCATCACCACCTCGAATTTGGATTCCGCCGCAGCTGATACTCTGCGTTCCGCTATGACTCATTCAGGACGGTGGGTTCTGTTAACGGTAGGCGACACCGGTTGTGGAATGGATGCGGAAGTCCGCGCTCAGATTTTCGAGCCATTTTTCACCACGAAGGACCCGGGCAAGGGAACCGGCTTGGGTTTATCAACAGTTTACGGCATCGTCATTCAAAGTGGGGGAGACATCTGGGTGGATAGCCAACCAGGCCAGGGGACAATAGTTTACATTCTACTGCCGGGAGCGGACACCCGCGTCGAGCAGGAGGAGCCGGCTATCCAACTGGGTGCCCCTCTTGGGTGGGAGACAATTCTGGTCGTAGAGGATGATGAGAGCGTACGACGGTTCGCCTGTGATGTTCTGCGCCTTAGCGGTTATCACGTGTTGGAAGCTCTCGGCGGACATGAGGCCGTGTTGGTGTGTGAGCGCCATCCTGGCGAGGTCCATTTGATGATTACAGACGTCATCATGCCCCAGATGAATGGCCGCGAATTGGCGAGCCGGCTAGCGCACTTGCGGCCCCAGATGAAAGTGCTTTACATGTCGGGCTACGCAGGTGACATCATGACGCAACACGGGGCCCTGGAGTCTAATACAGACTTCATCCAAAAGCCCTTCTCTATGGCAGCTCTGACCCAAAAGGTACGTGAAGTACTCGAGGAGCGTGCTGAATGCTGAAAGAACTTGAGTCCTCTCCCTGCGCCCGCGCTATTGAACCCTTTTCAAACCAGGTAGGCTAGGTCGGATTGATGGCATTCATGTCGATCTTACCACTCCGCCTGAGATCCGCCGGGGTGACGGCATTGCCGAGGACGAAGTAACGACCGAGCTCCGCTTGGATAGATTTCGGTGGAAACAGAGAAGTCCGGAGCAGGTGAATAGTGCGGTCAACCGTTAAGAGCTCATGTTGCAATCACCCTGAACCACTCGTTGGATGAATTGCTCCAGTCGGTCATGATGGGAGCCCTTCCAATAAATCTGGTAGCAGACTGGACAAATTCGAAACTCTTCGAAATGGCGCCGCGTGCCGGGAAGTAATCGATGTTGGATCTTTTCCTTTTCGGTTGCTTCGAGAGGGCCATTACAAAGCAGGCAGCGCTCAAAAGGATGGATCGATCTGAAAAGATCGAACCGTTGCAGAACCTCCAACAGCTGCCTTTTGGGTTGGGCATCTCGCACACAGTAACCATGGGTCACGGCATTACGTTTCAAGAGCCCACGGTCCCGTGTCAGCAGAATTCGTGATTCCGCACTGGACACAGAGGCTAGCTCCTCATCTGAAAAGTCGTTCCGATAGAGCGAATCAAATCCCATCAGGCGAAGATAGCGAGCCAGTTTGCCTAGGTGAACATCAAGCACAAATCGAACTTGGCGCAGCGGACGGGGACGAACGCGGAGTACCGGGCTGAGATCGAACGACTCAAAAACAGGGTAAACGCTGATGTGGTCACCTTCTCGCACCAGATATGAAAAATCAACCGATACTCCTTCGACGAGAATGAGATCAACCTCGGTGTGGGGAACCCCCAAAGATTCAATCATGTCTTTAATCGTGACGCGTCCGTCAGATGAATGTTGGAAGCTCTTCCCCCGTAGCATCGGGGGAAGAAGATCGTTCAGCTCAGCATAAAATCGGATATGGAAGACTGGCATGGCGTCCAGAGTCCGGATTCGCTTGCAGTGGAACTTCCCCTGACGCACTGCCTACGGCTCGCGGAAAACCCTCTGCGTGCCAACTGGGTTGGCCTTTCAATCGGCAATCCTAAATCCGCAATTGCCTCTAATTCCCTTCCCCCTGATTCAAATAGATCTTGACATTGTGCGTGGCGCGCCCGACAGCCACGATGTCGGGCAAGCCATCCTGATTCAAATCGGCTACGGTTAGGTCCTCAGTTGCCATACCTCCGTCGTCAATCACATACTTTCTGCCGCTCGCCCAAGTCTCGTCTGAGGTATCGTAAAGCGCTATGCCCGGGCGGCCGGTCGGTTCTGAAGGTTCGCGCCATCCGACTAGCAGTTCGTCATCTCCGTCTCCATCGAAATCAGCGCACCATAACGCGTGAGCTTGCTTGAGTTTTGAATCCAAAACCCTTCGGTCCCACAGATCGCCTGCCTCGTCTGGCGATAGATACACAACCACCTGATTTCCATGCCAGGGCTCGATCGTAGCCAGGTACCTCTTCCCACTCCTAAATTTCCCCTGCTTGATCTCTCCGGCACCAGGCGTTTCATTCTCTTCGCTGTTTCCTTCACCCAACTGTCGCTTCGTCCATTTGCCGTCGGCTGCCCGATCGAAGAGGAAAACTCCTTCGAGACTGGCCGTGATAATTTCATCCGATGGATCGCTATCAAAATTGACCACCAGAAAGTTATGCAGAGTGTGGAGTGATTGATCGATGACCTCCACGGGCCAACTATCCTTCGTGGGGTCTGCCGGGATGTGATAAAGCAGCAGCCGTGCGCCGTTTCCGTCGGCCCAGTTTGGAGGTTTGGTTCCTCTACCTTGCAGAGGGGCTACGATGAGTTCACGCTTCCCATCGCCGTCCACATCGGCCCAGCGAATTCGGTGCAGCGTGGGTTCTGAACCGATGGGAAACAGGGACCAGGCAACGTCGGTCCTCTCCGGCTGGCGCAACCACTGAAGGCTCCCACCGCCTAATGTATTGGCAGGCATCCACTCAGCTCCCAGAGCTAAGTCGATCCGACCATCTCCATCGATGTCGGCGGCGGCAATACACACGTTGTCCCTCTTGGTGAGACCATTCATTATGATGTGTTTGTTCCAAGTGGGGTTCTCGAACCAGACAGCCTGTGTTGGATTGATGGCAACAATGTCGATCTTGCCGTCTCGATTGATATCGGCGGTCGTGACGGCGTAGCCGACATCAAAGTTCCTCTCTATCTCTCGCTGGACAAATTTCGGGAACTCCGCCTTCTTGATCTGAGCCTGAGACCAGAGCCATACCGAGGAGAACAATGCCCCGGGGAAAAGGAGGATGACAGAGAGCCGTCGGAGATTCATGTCGCATGTCCCTTTTGTCGAATGGCGGAAGGAAGAATCACAAGCAGCCGTACAGCACGTTCCGGATCGATAATTATCGCGATGGGGACGCTCCCTTATGGAACTGGTACATAACATCGCACTTTTTAGGGCAAGGGTCAAACCGTGGACCACCCGCGGACCTTTTTTGTCACACAATAATGTGATGGATATAACATAGCTATTGTTGTGCTAAGCTAATATCAAGCTGAGGGGTGAGATGAACTCTCCGTCGCCTAGTAATGAGCCGGAACGACTGACGGTACTTCGACAGTACAAGATTCTGGATACTGCTCCAGAACGGTCTTTCGATGACCTCACAACCTTGGCTGCCCTTCTCTGTAGAACTCCCATTGCCCTAATCAGCTTCCTGGACGGTCAGCGCCAGTGGTTTAAATCAAAATTAGGATTAGAGCTCGATCAAATCCCCAGAGACTCATCATTGTGCGCTCATGCTTTCAAGGAGCCGGAGGTCCTTATTGTGAGGGATACTCAAGCGGATGAGCGCTTCCGCACAAACCCGGTCACAGCCGGTAGTCAGGAACTCCGCTTTTATGCCGCCGCTCCTCTAGTTACCTCGACAGGCTACGCCCTAGGGGCCCTGGAGGTTCTTGACCGAGTTCCCCGTGATTTGAATCATCAACAGCAAAAAGCCTTGTGTGCCCTCTCCCATCAGGTGATGACGCAACTCGATTACAGGATGGCCCAGCGACAACTCGATCGTGCTCGTCTGGATAACAAGGGACTCAAGGAGCTGCTCAGCCGCGAGCAGGTTTTTTTGGAGACGCTACTCGACAACATCCCCGACCACATCTACTTCAAAGACACACAAAGCCGCTTTACACGAATTAACAAAGCTTTCGCGGGCTGGGTGGGGCTCACTGATCCGTCTCACGCCTTGGGTAAGACCGATTTCGACTTCTTCACAACCGAGCACGCAGAACAGGCCTTCAAGGATGAGCAAGAGATTCTCAGGTCAGGACTGGCGGTCGCAGGCAAGGAGGAGAAAGAGACGTGGCCAACAGGTCGTGAGACTTGGGTTTCAACTACTAAGATCCCGTTGCGCAGCAAAGGCGGGCACACCATTGGAACCTTTGGCATTTCCAGGGACATCACCGAACGCAAGAAGGCGGAAGGCATGTTGCGCCGACAACATGATTTGCTCGAAATTCGAGTTCAGGAACGAACTGCCGAGCTGGCAGCGGCCAACCTATCACTGCAAACTGAAGTGTTCGAACGTAAACAGGTCGAAGAAGCCTTGCGTTATAGCGAAGACCGGTTTCGCACGATTTTTGAGAAGGCGGCCAGCGGCATCCTGACGACTACGCCAGAAGGCTGTTTTTTACAGGTCAATCCGGCGTTCTGCAATTTTGTTGGCTATTCAGAAGCTGAGCTGTTGAGGATGACTTTGTCAGAGGTAACCTACCCGGAAGATCGTCAGCAGCCTGAACCTCTGTTGGAAACGATTTCTGCCGGCCGGACGCGGCTGCTCGATGTCGAGAAGCGCTACCTGAGAAAGGACGGCACCGCGGTCTGGGGAAACACGACTACCATATGGCTCTTTGACGGCAAGGAAAGCCCGGTCCAGTTCCTGGTTTTCGTGCAGGACATTACCAACCGCAAAAGTCTCGAGGAACAACTCCGCCAGGCTCAGAAGATGGAGGCCGTAGGACGGCTCGCGGGGGGAGTGGCTCATGACTTTAACAACCTTCTGACCGCAATACTCGGGCATAGTGAACTTCTGCTGAGCTATTTGCCGCCCGACCACCGGCTTCGCCGGGACGTTGAAGAGATCAGAAAGGGTGGTGAGAGAGGGGCCGCGTTGACCCGACAGCTCCTGGCCTTCAGCCGCAAGCAGATCTTGGAGCCGAGCGTCGTCAACTTGAACTCCATCGTCAGCAACATAGAAACAATGCTGCGGCGGCTCATAGGGGAGGACATTGAGCTGCTTACCACGACTAGTCACAAGCTCGGGCTTGTCAAATGTGATCCTGGACAGATGGAGCAGGTCATCTTAAACCTGGCAGTGAATGCTAGAGATGCTATGCCGCAGGGCGGGGTGCTAACGATCGAAACAGCCAATCGCGAACTCAACGAGGCCTATGCGCTTAACCACGTTTCCGTGAAACCAGGGCGCTACGTCATGCTCGCAATAAGTGACACGGGTTGCGGCATGGACATAGACACCCAAGCCCACATGTTCGAACCCTTCTTCACGACCAAATCCCCGGACAAAGGAACTGGACTCGGTCTGTCGATGGTTTACGGAATAGTCCAGCAGAGCGAGGGGAATATCGATGTGTC
>Ga0075424_100003337_pt1 | contig 14982 bp, 14 predicted proteins | sample SoiMethybrSBSTD3_FD_75301 | JGI IMG/M metagenome (GOLD analysis project Ga0075424, IMG submission 75301) | Bulk soil microbial communities from a Populus tree surrounding site in Tennessee, USA - Soil MetaG P. TD hybrid SBSTD3 | ecosystem: Environmental > Terrestrial > Soil > Tree plantation... | reverse complement strand
CCGGTTGTACGGTGGTGCTGGCGCCGGCGTCGGGCATGCGCGCCGCGGTGTGCGTGCGCGGGCGCGCGACCGGCACACGCGAGCTCGACGTCATGGATCCACGCCATCTCGTCGAACGCATCGACGCGATCCTGTTCACCGGCGGCTCCGCACTTGGCCTCGGCGTCGCGGACGGTGTGATGCGCTGGCTGCGCGAGCGTGGTCGCGGTCTCCCGGTCGGCGACCAAGGCACGATTCCCATCGTTCCGTCGGCGGTGATCTTCGACCTCGGCAATGCCGGCAAGCCGCTCGGCTGGCCGAGTGCCGACGATGCCTATCGCGCGTGCGACGCGGCAACGGAGGACTATGCGGATGGCCGCGTCGGCGCGGGACGCGGCGCGACCTGCGGCAAGGCCGCGGGCCTCGAGAAGATGATTCCGGCGGGAATCGGGTCCTGGGCGGCGCGGTTCGGCGACGTGATCGTGTCGGCGCTCGTCGTCGTCAACGCCGTCGGAGACATTCGTAACGGGCGAGGCGAAATCATCGCCGGAACAGTGGACAGCTTGCGCTATCTCGCAGAGGGAGGCGCACCGCTCGGGGACCCCGCGCGTCTGAACCGCAACACAACCCTGGCGGTGATTGCGACAAACGCGGATCTCGATCGTGTACAGCTCCAGGCCCTCGCGCAGACCGGTAGTGACGCGCTGGCGCGCCGGATCACACCGTATGGGACGTTGTTCGATGGTGACGTGATTTTTGCGGTCAGCACCGCGGCGGTAAAACCAAAATCGCCGCTGCAGGTGGACGCGATCGCCGCGCTCGTCGTGCCCGAGGCCGTGGAGCGATCGGTGCGTCATGGATAAGATCGAGCGCGCCGTAGACGATATCCGGCGGAAGTGGGTGCCCGACGGGCGCCTCGCCGTCTTCGAAGTGTCGCTGCTGCCGAAAGGGATCGCTGGAGTGACGAGCAGCCGCGATGCGCGCGATGCGTTGCGCAAGCTCGCCCTTGAAGCGGCGATGGTGGACAAGGTCGAGCTGATTCCCGGCCACGTCGCGGAGCCCACGGCGATCGTCACCGTGGCGCTCGCGCCGCTGCTGCCGGAACCGAAGATCTCGTCGCCGCGGGTCAGCGAAGTCCTGCATGGCGAAACCCTCGACGTCCTCGAACAGCGCGACGAATGGCTACGCGTCCGGGCGCCTGACGGATACATCGCCTGGCTCAACGCCGGCTATGTCGCAACCGGGCCGAGCGATTGGGCCGATGACTGGCGCGAGCGCGCCAGTGCTCGCTCCGTGAGCGCCGAAGTCGTGATTACCGACGGACGTCGCCGCTTGCCGACGGGCGCGCGCGTCGCGCTGAAGCGCGGCATCGTGGAGCTTGCGGACGGGCAGCGTGGAGCGGTGGCGTCGGGGCACGTGCGGCGCGAGCAGGAGCTTCGCATCGAAGCGCGCCACCTCGCGCTCCCCGAGCTCGCGCAGAAGTGGTACAGCGGCGCGCCATATCTGTGGGGCGGACGCACCGAGTGGGGGATCGACTGTTCCGGATTGGTGCAGGCGGTGTACGCGGCGCGCGGCATTTCGCTGCCGCGCGACAGCGATCAACAGTTCGGTCAGGGGAAAGAGGTCGCCATTTCTCCTGACGGCGAGGACTATCAAGCGGGCGATCTGCTGTTCTTTGCGGAACGCGGCCGCGTCTCGCATGTCGCGCTCTGGGCGGGCGCCGGCCGCATCGTGCATTCGGCGCTCTCGCGGGGTGGTGTGGGCGGTGACCACCTGTTTGGACCGGAGCCCAGGATGGCGCGGTTACGGGAGAGTTTGGTAGGGGTGCGGCGGATCTAATCGTGCGTGGTGCGTTATTTTGAAGCATGCGTCTCATCCTCTTCGACATCGACGGCACACTCCTCTGGACCAGTGGCGCCGGTCGCCGCGCGATCCATCGCGCCCTGCTGGAAGAGATGGGGACCGCCGGTCCGATCGAGACGTATCGGTTCGACGGCAAGACCGATCCGCAAATCGTCCGCGAGCTGTTGACGATGGCCGGTCACCCCGAGTGCGAATCTGAAGACCGGATCACGGCCGTCTGCGCACGTTACGTCTCGCTGCTGACCGCCGAGCTCGCCAAGCCGACTCAGGCCACCAGCCTGTATCCAGGCATCAAGGAGTTGCTCAACGCCCTCGAGCCCTATGAGGTCCTCGGCACGGCACTCGTCGGCCTGCTCACCGGCAATGTCCGGGACGGCGCCGCACTCAAGCTGCGCTCGGCCGGCCTCGATCCCGCGCGCTTCTCCGTGGGCGCGTTTGGATCCGATTCGCATCGGCGCGCCGACCTGCCGGCGGTTGCCGCCCAGCGGGCGGCCGAGCGCACGGGCCGCCGGTTTACCGGCGACGATATCGTAGTCGTGGGTGACACGCCGGACGACGTCGCGTGCGCGCGACCGATGGGGGCCCGCACGGTTGCGGTGGCCACGGGCTTCTACAAACCCGATGCGCTACGCGCCGCTGGTGCCACGCACGTCTTCGAAAATCTCGGCGACACCCAAGCGGTCCTGCACGCGCTGTTCTCGTGACGGTTGTCCGTGAAGAGCTGGAGCTCAAGGCCCGGGTTGAAGATCCCGATGCGGTGCGTCGGGCGTTGCTCGCGGCGGGCGCCGAGCTCATCTATCGGGGCGCGATGATGGACCGGCGTTTCGATCGTCGCGGGCGGTTGGAGCGGCGCGATCAGGTGGTGCGACTGCGGGTCTACCATCCCGCCGACCACTCGCCCGAATGGGGCGTGCTCGGCTGGAAGGGACCGGCCAAAAAGCAGGGGCAATACCGCCTGCGCGAAGAGTGGGAATCGCACGTGGACGATCCCAAGGCCGTCCTGGTGACGCTGCGGCGCATGGGCTACAAAGTCGCGGTTCGCGTGGACCGCGCGATCGAGCAGTACCGGCTCGGCGACGCCACCCTGCGGCTCGAGTGGTATCCGTCGATGGACGTGCTGCTGGAAGTCGAAGGTTCGCCGGAGGCGATCGAGCGCGCGATTCCCGCGACAGGCATATCGCGCGATGAATTTCTGCCCGAATCCCTGCCGTATTTCACCGAAGCGTATGAGAAGCGGACCGGCCGCGCGGCGCGGGTGAGCCGGCTCAAGCGACGCGAATGAACGCCATGAAGCTGCTGATGCCGCTGCGCGTTCCCGAGCTCGCGCCTTCACTGGGACGCATCATCGTCCCGCGGCGATTGCTCGATCCGTGGGTCCCGCTCGACGACATTCGGGAGGAGCTGGCCACACGCGCGCTTGAGCTGGCTGGTGAGGGACGCGCTGCCGCGGCCCGCGAAGCCGACGGGCAGGTCGACCGTGCGCGCGTGCTCGAGGTGACGGGCCGGCGGGCCTGGTCGGCGGCATGGGATCACGCGGTGCGGCGCGCGGGGACCCGCGTGGCCGAGGCGCTCGATGCGGAAATCATCCGATCGGCGCAGGAAGTCCGCATGCCGCGCCGGCGGCTCCGGCGTCATCTCCTCACCACCGGCGAGAAGCGCGCGATCGTGGCGCGGCTTGGCACCGGCGGTGGGACATTCGTCGCCGCGTTGGACGAGCTCGAGGCAGCGGCCGCACGCGTCGCCGACGCCTCGGTGCTCGAGAAGGATGCGCATGCGGCCTGGCAGGAGGCACTGCGGACCGTCGCGCGCCGGCTTGAAGCCGCGTGGCTCGCGCTCGAAGCCGAAGTTGAAGAGGAACGCAATCGCTGGAATCCCGAGCTTGCCGCGATCGCCGGGTGGCGTCCCTCACTCTGGCCGATCTTCGTCTTCTGGTTGCCGCTCGCCGCGCTGCTCGTGTGGCTGGGCTTAGTCGTCGGCGGTTACGTGCCGGCTCCCGCATGGCTCGCGCAACGACTCGGCTTCTAGCTCTGCTCCTCGTCGCGGCAGGAGCTGCGCCCGTCGCCGCGCAGCTCCGCGTCGTCGAGGTCCCCATCTCCGGTCACGCGAGCCTCGACTCGCTCGCGCGGCTCGGCTTTGAGGTCGCCGACGTGCGGTTCATCGGCGGAGAGCAGCGCGCAGTCGTTGTCGTCTCGTCCGAGACGGAGTCGCTGCTCGGACACCACGGCTTCAAGACCACGGCGCTCAGTGCGGCGCGCGTAACGACCGGCGCGGCCGAGGACACGTTCCGGATCTATCACTCATTCGACAAAGCGGGCGATGGTATTCGGGCCACGCTGGCCGCGTGGGCCGTCGGCGACAGCTCTATTCATGTCGACTCGGTCGGCGCTTCGTACGAGGGACGGCCGATCCTTGCGGTGAAGATCGGCCCGCCGGACGACGCGCCGGGGCGGCCGAACGTGCTGTTCATGGGCACGCACCACGCGCGCGAGTGGATCTCGACCGCCATCGCGATGAAACTGATCCGCTGGCTCGCCGATTCGGGAACGACGGTGACCGCGACACACGATGTCTGGGTGATCCCAGTCGAAAACCCCGACGGCTATCAGTACACGTTTACGACCGATCGCTACTGGCGGAAGACCCGGCGGCCGAACGGCAACGGCAGCTACGGCGTGGACCCGAACCGTAATTACCCGGCGTTCTGGGGCGCCGACGAAGTCGGCTCGAGCAGCTATCAGGACGCCGAGACATATCGTGGGACGACTCCCGGATCAGAGCCCGAGACCCAGGCGATCATGGCGTTCCATGCCGCGCACCCGCCGGTGCTCTCGATTTCCTACCACAGCTACGGCGGACTGCTGCTCTACCCCTGGGGCTTCCGCGCAGGCGAGCTGCCGCCCGATCTGCCGCGGTTTCAGGCGCTCGCAGGCACGGATGTCGCGCCCGCCGTCAGTGACAACGTCACCGAGTCGACGCTCGACCATTACCATCCCGGTCCCGGATGGAATCTCTACACCACCAACGGCGAGTACACCGACTGGGCGTACCGTACGTACGGCACGATCGCATTCACCACGGAGCTGACGAGCGGCTGCTGCATCGGTGGCGTCTACTACGGATTCGAATTTCCCGACGACAGCGCGGTGGTCGAGCGCGTGTTCCGCGACAATCTGCCGTTCGCGCGCGCGCTCATTGCGGCATCCGGTGATCTGGGACTTTCGCCCGGCGTGACCGGCGCGCGGCCCACTGCGCCGCGGTTTATGTCCCTGTGGCCCGAGTCGTGGCTCGACCTCGAGACCTCCGCACCGCGGCCCCTGCTGACGCTGCGCACCAGCACCGGCGCGCTGGTGACGCGCAGCTCGCAGACCGACTCGCTGCGACGCGGCACGCTTCGCACGGTGTGGCGGACGGATCTGCACGTTGATGCAGTGCGCGCGCTCGAGACGAACGGAATCCCAATCACCGGGGAACTACTCTCGCTGGGTGGCGCCGAGCCGCTCGACGCCGGCTGGCAGGGAGGCGGAGGATGGTTTCGCGACACGGTTCGCGTCGGCGGCAAATACTCGTGGTCCATCTCGGGCACCGACACGCTGACATCGCCGGTGGTGGATCTGCGCGGCCACACCGCTGTCTGGCTGCACCTCTGGACACGCCACTACGGTTCGACATACACGCCGGCTCAGCGCGGCCTCATTCAGTTCTCGCCCGACTCGGGTGCCACGTGGAGTGACGTCGCCATGATCATCGGGGACGGTCCCAACTGGTATCCGATGCGTGTCGACCTTCCGCAGGCCGCGGGCGCGCGCGGAGCGCGCGTGCGCTTCATCGCGCAGCAGTTCACGTGGTGGCTCGATGCCGTCGGCCTCGCCACCGACGCCAGTACGGCATTCCTGCAGCTCGCGGCGGCAAGCGGCGCTGAAGTGTCGGAGAACCCGGTGAAGAGCGATCAGGTCGTGATTTCATGGCCTGCCCCAGCCGGGACTGGTGATGCGCGCGTGGCGGTGTACGGATTCACCGGCGAGCGGCTGTTCGAAACCACGGTGAGCGCGCCGACGAACGAATATGTTTGGGACCTCACGACCGGCGGGGGATCGCATCGCGTGGTGAACGGCGCGTACATCATCGTGGTGGACGTGGACGGGCAGCGCTATCGGCGCCGTCTGTTCGTTGCGCGGCCCAGCCCATGAGCGCCGTCGGGGTCGGCGTGGACCTCGTCGAAGTCTCACGTGCGCGCGCGATGCTCGCCGACAAAGGTGCGCACGTGTTCGACCGATTACTCACCACAGCGGAAGCCGAGTACTGCCGGTCGCGTCCCGACCCGGCCGAGCACGTCGCGGTCCGGCTCGCGGCAAAAGAAGCGGTCTACAAAGCGCTGCAGGGAAGCGATGAAGCCCGCGGGATCGGCTGGCGCGACATCGAAGTCACCCGGGCCCCCGACGGCCGGCCCGACGTCGAGCTGAGCGGGTTGGCCGAGAAGCGCGCCAAGGAGTTGCGCGTGAAGCGTGTTCTCCTGTCCCTTTCGCACACGCACGAGGCAGCGATTGCAATTGCAGTCCTGTCAACAGATTGAAATTCCGACAAGATCACTCTAGTATTGGCCCCGTGCGATTGTTCAGCATCGCTCTGCTGATTGCCGCCTGCCTCGCAAAACCACTCGCGGGGCAGGCGTCTGACTCTCTGGCTCTGGCGCAGCGCGTCGTGGCCACGGCGTCGCTTGCCGCTAAAGAATACGCCCTCGGGGTCGCGCCCGAGGGTGGCCGAATCATCCAGCCCGAAGAAGTCGAAGAGGCGAAGCTGTTCATCCAGCAGGCGCATTTCGACGTTGCAGGCTTGCCCCAGGCCGCGCGGGCAGGTGCGGAGCGCACCTTCGCCAGGATCAGCCAAATGCTGGATTCGCTGGCGCCGCCCGATTCGGTGAGTCGCGTGACCGACGGTCTCGTCGCGCTCATCACCGCCGCCGCTGGCGGCCCCAAGGTCGTCGAGCCCCTGCCCGCCAATCCCCCATCGCTTGCCCGCGGCGCCGACGTATTTCGCGAGAACTGCGTTCCATGCCACGGGGCCGCCGGCCATGGCGATGGGCCCAAGGCCAAGTCGCTCAAAGGGCCGCCGCCGGCGGATCTCGCTGATCACAGAGTCATGGGCGACAAGTCTCTGCTCGACATCTTCCGCCGAATTTCCGTTGGCACACCCGGCACCGCGATGCCCGAATTCGGCGAAGACCTTTCGACCGAGGATCGTTGGGCCGTCGCCTCCTACGTCGCCGCGCTGCAGTACGGAGGCTCGGCGACGGCAGCCGTCTTCGCGGCCGTGCGTCATCAGATCGACTCTTCGCTGGCGAAGCGATCCGACAAGATCGCGGTCGATGCCTACATGACGTTCGAGCAGGTGGAGACCTCCATTCGCGCCAAGAACGCGGGGCTCGCGAGCGAGTTGGAAGGCAATTTCGCGTGGCTGCGGATGCGCGCCGTGAAGGCCGATGAGGCGGAGCGTCGGACGATTCGCGAGCGGCTTTTGGCGGGCCTCGAGCGCGCCGAGCGCGTGGTGGCGGACCGGCCGTCGGGGATGAGTCTGTTCGTCTCGTCCTTCTTCCTGATGGTGCGCGAAGGCTTCGAAGCGATTCTGATCGTCGCGGCGCTCATGACATTCCTCGCCAAGGCCGGCGCGTCCGAGCGCCGGCGCGACGTAGCCCGGGGCGCGTGGCTGGCCGTCGCGGCGAGTCTGCTCACGTGGGTACTCGTGGAGCTGCTGCTCCAGGTGACGCCCGGAGGACGCGAAGCGATCGAAGGCGCCACGATGCTGCTCGCGGCCGTGGTCCTGTTCTACGTGAGTTACTGGCTGCTCTCCAAGATCGAAGCCGCCAAATGGACGGCGTTCGTCCGCGGCAAAATGCAGAGCGCGCTGTCGTCCGGTTCCGGGATGGCGCTGAGCGCAGTCGCCTTTCTCGCGGTCTATCGGGAAGGTTTCGAGACGATCCTGTTCTACAAGGCGCTGTTCAGCTCTGCAGGGGCGAGTGGCGTGCCGGTTGTTCTCGGGATTGGGGTCGGGGCGGTGGGACTCGTCGTCGTCTACATGGTCATCAATCAGTTGGGACTGCGCGTCGCGATGAAGCCGTTCTTCGCCGTCACGGGCATCATGCTCTACTACATGGCGTTCGTATTCGCGGGGAAGGGAGTCGCGGAGCTGCAGGGCGTTGGGATCGTTCCGCTGACCGTCATTGAAGGGGCGCCGCGCATCCCCGTGCTGGGGATTTACCCGACGCTCGAGTCACTGGTCGTGCAGGGCGTGCTGCTGGTGTTGGCGGTGATCGCCGCGGTCTGGGTGGGCGCCTTCAGACCGAAGGAGCAACGCGCTGCTTCGGTCGCAGCGAGTCGGGAAACTGTGGAGCAGCCGCGCTAGCCGGCGACCGCCACTGGTAGAGTAACAATCCACCCACAATCATGATCAGCACGCTGGTCGCCTGGGCCAGCGAAAACCCCGACAGCCAGGACAACCGATCGTCCTTCGCGCGGACGATCTCCACGAGAAATCGCTCGGCGCCCGCCAGCACCATGTACAACGCCCACAACCATCCTATGCCGTGACCATGATCGCGACGGCGCCACAGTAACCAGAACACGAACAGCATCGCCGCGGTCTCATAAATCTGGGTGGGATGGACTGCCATCAACTGCATCGGATCGGTGTTCATCGGAAAGTGCACACCCATCTGCTGCAAGTTCGCGACGGTGGTCGCTGGCAGACCGTTGGGAAACTTCATGCCCCAGGGCAGGCTCGTCGGAATGCCGTAGTCGTCGTTGACGAGAAAACAGCCGACGCGGCCGAGCGCGTAGCCCAGCGCGAGTGGGGCCGCGCAGATCTCCGCGGTGAACCGTGCCGGCACTCGGCGGCGCCAACCGTTGAGCAGAATCGCGCCGACCGCTCCCAGGAATCCGCCGTACCAGACAAAGCCGCCGCGTTTGAACAGCATGTTCGGGTCCTTCGTCAGAAACACGTACCAGAGCTTGGCCCCGACAAGTCCGCCGATGACCCCGGCGATGATGATGTCGGCGGCGTAGTCCTCATCCAGGTTGCGGCGCCGCAGGTCGAGCTGAATGGCCCAGCCCGCCATCAGGAACGCGACCATCATCATCAGCCCGTAGCCGGTGAGCTCGAGGGGGCCGATGTGGAGCGCAAACGGGTAGACCGTCATTGTGAGGTGCGGCGTGCGGCGTGCGGCGTGTCGTTCATTTCGAGTCCTGGTAGAGGCAGATCCGCGCGAGCATCGAGCGTCCAGTCACTACGCTCCCCGAGCTGTAAGCGATACCATCCCGCGCGCGCGATCATGGCCGCATTGTCCGCGTTGAGTCTCGGGCTCGCGACGGCCACTCGCGCCCGACCGCCTAGCCGCTGAGCCGCCAAGCCGCTGAGTGCTTTGCTGCATGCCACTCCGCCACCGAGCGCCGCGGTCTTGTATCCGGTCTCCCGCACCGCCCGATCGAGCTTGGTGACCAGCACGTCCAGCACCGCATCTTGAAACGCTCGCGCGAGATGTGGCCGATCGCGCTCGAGATCGTCGGACGCGCGCACCGCGTGGAGCACGGCGGTCTTCAGACCCGAGAAAGAAAACTCGAAGCCTTCACCAATCATAGGGCGGGGAAAGTTGAACCGCGCCGGATCGCCTTCACGGGCGAGGCGTTCGATTGCCGGGCCGCCCGGATATCCCAGGCCGAGTAGCGTCGCGACTTTGTCGAAGGCTTCGCCGGCCGCGTCGTCGCGCGTTTCACCGAGGAGCCGGTAGCGGCCCCACGCGGGCACGTCGAGCAACAACGTGTGACCGCCCGAGACGAGCAGCGCGACGAACGGCGGTTTGAGATCTTTGTCCTCGATGGCCGGCGCGAACAGGTGGCCTTCCATGTGGTGCACGCCGATGAGCGCGCGCTTGCCCGCGAACGCGAACGACTTCGCGTAGACCACGCCAACGAGCAGCGCTCCGGCAAGACCGGGTCCCGCTGTGACGGCTACAGCGTCAATCGCGGACGGCGCGAGGCCGGCTTCGTCGAGCGCGCGATCGACCACCGCCGGCAACGCCGCCAGGTGGGCGCGAGATGCGAGCTCGGGAACGACGCCGCCGAAGACTTTGTGGATGTCCTGCGACAAGATGACGAGGCTGGCGAGCTCACCACCCACCAGCACGGCCGCAGACGTCTCGTCGCACGACGTCTCGATGCCGAGGACGGCGTCAGCCACGCCGCTTCGGGGGCGCCGGTGGGGGCGTGGGGCCTGCGCGGCGCCGGAGCGTGACGGAGTCGGGGATGGCGCGTGCCGTGACGCCGCGCGGCGCAATCACCGTAATGCGCGCGACGCTGGTGCCGCCGGCGGCCGGCGGACCAGACGTGAGGTGTGCAACGATCCGCAGTGAATCGCGCGTCAGCGCTGCGACGCGCTCTTCAGGACCGCGCACCGCGACGGACACTTTCGCGGGCGTCACGATGTAACTCGTGATTGCGCCAGCCCCGGTCTCCACCGGAATTCCGCCGAACGAGCGCTCGGCGATGCGGCCCATCTCACCCGTCACCGTCACCTGCTTCGGCGCAAGCCGTACGATGCCGAGCGGCTCTGTGTCGATCGGCACCTGGCGCGTGAACTCGCCGGTGACGTTGGTGATCTCCATCGGGACGGTCGTCGCCGAATCGATAGCCGCGAGACTCTGCTCCGGACCGACGAGGCGCACCGTCGTGGGTGTCATCGAGAGGCCGCCGTGCAAGACTTGTCCGGAATCGGGCGTCACGGTGACGAGCGACACGATCCGCACCTCTTTGCGCGCGACGCTGTCGAGCGCCAGCGTGATCTCGCTCGGCCGCACTTCCATCACGCGGACATCCGCGCCTTTCGGCAGCGCCAGCTCGACTTCGCTCGGATCGAGGTGAATCGAATAGGTGGAGCTGGTGAGCGTATCGGGCACGCGGCGCGTGATGTCACCCGCGAGCGAGCGGAGCTTGAGGATCTGGCTGCCTTTGCCAGAGATTTGCACGCGCACCTTCGGCGGTTTCTGCACGAGTGCGCGGCCGCGCGGCATCTGAATGTTGAGCGTGACGTCGAAGCTGGTCGTCACCGGCTGCTGCAATTGCACCGCGACGTAGAGCATCAGCGCCAGGAACAGCGCCGCGCCCTTGATCGGCCAGTTCTTGGTGAGCCACTGCATCGCTAGTGCTCGCTCAACAGTCGGCGAATCAACATTTCGTCGCTCGGATCCTCCCAATCGGCCGCACCGATGACGCGCTTCACGATGACGCCGTTGCGATCGACCAGATAACTCTCGGGCACACCGAAGATGTCATAGGACTTGCGGATCCCGCCGCTGGGATCCTGCAGAATGTCGAACGTCAGTCCGAGACTGTTCGCAAACGCGAGCACCTGCTCGGGAGTCTCCTGCTCGTGCTCGAAGAACGCGTCTCCATCGACGCTGACGGCGGCGATGCGAAAGTCCGTGCCGGCAAGCTTCTTGTGCAGTTTCTCCATCGACGGCATCTCGGCGCGGCAGGGCGGGCACCAGGTCGCCCAAATGTTGACCAGAACTACCTTGCCGCGATAGTCGTCCAGCGACGACGGCTTCTTGGTCCGCAGATTCGTGGCCTGGAACGCCGGCGCATTGGATCCGATCTCCACGGGATTCAGCTGCGGACGCAGTTTGATCGCCAGCGCCACGCCGAAGACGGCGGTCGTCACGAGCCCGGCAACCAGCGTCCACTGCTGCCGGTTCGTCATACAGTCACCATGCAGCGGCGCCGCAGTTCCTGAACTTCGCGTCCCGGATCGGCGCTCGCAAAAACCGCGTTGCCGGCCACGAAGGTGTCGGCGCCCGCCTGATGCGCCGCCGCGATCGTCTGTTTGGTAATGCCGCCATCGACCTCTAAGAAAAACCGTGCGTGGTGCGTGGTGCGCAGTGCGTGGGCGCGCTGAATCTTCTCGTTTGATCCGGGAAGGTAACTCTGGCCGCCAAAGCCGGGGTTCACGGTCATAACGAGCAGCAGATCGAGGTCGCGCACCACTTCTTCGGCATGCGCGATGGGTGTCGCGGGATTCAGCGCGAGGCCCGCCATCATCCCTTTCTTCTTTATAGCATCGAGCTGCCGCTGCACGTGGATCGTGGCTTCGGGATGAAATGTGAATACCGACGCACCCGCGGCCGCGAACGAATCGATGTAGTGCTCCGGCTCGACCACCATCAAGTGCACGTCGATCGGCTTATCGGTCACCTTGCGTAGTGTCTCGATCATGTTCGCGCCGAACGTGATGTTCGGGACGAACCGCCCGTCCATGACGTCGACGTGCAGCCAGTCGGCGCCGGCCTCGAGAACCCGAGTGACCTGATCTTTCAGTCGCGCGAGATCGGCCGACAGGACGCTGGGTGCGATGCGAACCCCGTTCGTCATTGCGGGCTCCGCGCCACGACGATGTCCACCACTGTGCCGGGAGCGGCGAGCGTGCCGGCGGCAGGGGTCTGCGCGACGACTGTTCCAGGAGATGCGTCGCTCGTGCGCCGCCGCGTGACGGTGCCCAGCTGCAGTCCTTCAGTCTCCAGCCTCGTGCGCGCATCTCCCGAGGCCATCCCCAGCAGATCGGGAATCGGGATCGTGGGCGCGCCGCGGCTGACCACAATGGTGAGGCCGGCGCCGGGCGAGAGCGGTGTGCCCGCTGGCGGCCGCGTCATCATCGCGAGTCCCGGGGCGGCGGCCGCGGCTTGCACCGATTCGACCTGGCTGACCACGAGTCCCGCGGCGCCGACGAGGGACTGCGCGAGCTCAGCGTCGAGGTTCGAGACATCGGGCACCGGAACCTTGGGCGGGCCGGCGCTCGACACGAGCGTGATCTTGGTTCCTTCGGGCGCGATCACGTCGGGCGGCGGATCCTGCCAGATCACAACGCCGGCCGGCGCGGTCGCGTGCGGCTCTGCGCCGCCATCGGTCACCTGCAACTTGTCTTTCTGAATCTCGGTCTGCGCTTCCGCGACCGTGAGACCGAGGACGCGCGGGACTGCGTGATGACCGGGCAGAATTGGAACGCGGAAGAGGATCAGGTACGCGGTGAGATAACCGGCGAGCACCATGCCGGCGCCGATGCCGAGCCATTTCCAGATACTGCGATCGAAATGGAACTCACGAACCTGCTCAAAGTGGCGCCGGACGCGCATCAGCGACCCCGCACGAGGCGCGCGGCGTACGCGCCGTCGACCCCATGCCGCTGCGGTAATGACTGAAAATCGCCGGCGCGCGTCATGAGCTCGGCGGGCACGGCGTGCTGTTTCGGCGCGCGCAAAAACTCAGGATGCAGGTTCAGAAAATTCTCCACGACCTGTTCATTCTCCTCCGGTTCGAGCGAGCATGTCGCGTATATGAGCAGTCCGCCCGGACGCACGAGCCTGGCGGCGTCCGCCAGCAGGCGCTGCTGGCGTTCGGCCATGCGCGCGAACGATGACGGTTTCAGCCGGCCGCGCGCATCGGGATGGCGGCGTATGGTACCGGTCGCGCTGCACGGCGCGTCCACGAGCACTGCATCGACGCTTTCCGGCCGCAGCGGCGCCGCCTCAAGATTGGCGGCAACGGACCGAATCGCCACTCCCGCGCGGCGGGTCGTGTCGGCAAGACGACCCATGCGCTCGTGCCGAGCATCACCCGCCAGCACCCGGGCGCCCCGGGCTTCGAGGGCGACGGCCTTGCCGCCGGGCGCGGCGCAGGCGTCGTACACCTGTTCGCCTGGCGGAACCGCGGCGTACTGGGCCACCAGCGCATGGGCCGGATCCTGTACGATGAAGGCGCCTTCGGTGTAGCCGGGAAGATCTTTAGGAGCCGGGAGCCTGAAGTCAGGAGCCGGCGCGATCTCCAGGCCGGCTCCGAATGTGTTGCGACACGTGATGACTCCCGCATCAGCGAAGGCGTGCTCGAGACGGTCAATGGTCCATCTCGCCGGCTGCAGGATTATGCCGGGGCGCGTGTCATTCCATTCGATGAGCCGACGCGTTTCGGTCACGCCAAAACGAGATTGCCATCGAGCGATGAGCCAATCGGGGTGGGTTTTTCCAGATCCCGGCTCCTGACTCCCGGCTCCGGATATCCTGCGCAACAACTGATTGACGAAACCAGTGCTCGCCTCGCCGACGGTCTCTCGGGCCAAGTCAACCGACGTCGAGACAGCCGCATGACTCGGCACCCGGGTCAACCACCGCAGCTGATAAGCGCCGAGCCGGAGGACGTCGTGGAGGCGGGGGTCTGCGCGACCCAAGTCGAGGACGGTGTCCAGTTCGCGTTGACAGCGCAGGACGCCGGCGGACAGCTCGTAGGCAAGGCGCCGGTCACGTTCGGGTAGGCCTCGCAGGTGACGGTCACGTGCATCGGCCAACGGTTTGCCTGAACGAACTTCGCGGAGAATCTCGAGAGCGGCGCGACGAGCGTCTTTAATCCAGCATCCCCTTCGTCGGCGACGACGGCATCGCCACGTCGCGGCGCGGCATGCGGCCGGCTAGGAACGCCGTGCGGCCGGCGATCGTCGCCATGCGCATCGCCTGCGCCATCGCCACCGGATCCTGCGCCGCAGCGATCGCGGTGTTCATCAGAATTCCATCGACGCCTTGTTCCATTGTCACGCACGCGTCGGACGCCGTGCCCACTCCGGCGTCGACGATCACGGGCACATGCAGCCGGCGCTTGATCGTGCGCACGCTAAATGGATTGAGCAGGCCGAGGCCGCTGCCGATCGGCGACGCGAGCGGCATCACCGCGGCGCAGCCGGCGTCTTCGAGCCTGAGCGCGGTGACCAGATCCTCATTGGTGTAGGCCAGCACCTTGAAGCCTTCTTGCACCAGCACCTTCGCCGCCTCGAGCAATCCCGCGACGTCCGGAAGCAGCGTCTCTTCGTCGCCGATCACCTCGAGCTTCACGAAATCGTTGAAGCCGGCCTCGCGCGCGAGGCGCGCGTAGCGAATGGCATCCGCCGCCGTGTAACAGCCTGCGGTGTTCGCGATCAGGAAGATTTTCTTCGGGTCGAGGAAGTGCAGGACACTCGACTCCTTCGACCGATCGAGATTCACGCGCCGCACCGCAACGGTGACGACCTCGGCGCCGGACGCCTCGATCGCCCGCACCATCGTGTCCATGTCGGGATACT
>Ga0075424_100003336_pt1 | contig 14983 bp, 21 predicted proteins | sample SoiMethybrSBSTD3_FD_75301 | JGI IMG/M metagenome (GOLD analysis project Ga0075424, IMG submission 75301) | Bulk soil microbial communities from a Populus tree surrounding site in Tennessee, USA - Soil MetaG P. TD hybrid SBSTD3 | ecosystem: Environmental > Terrestrial > Soil > Tree plantation... | reverse complement strand
GCAGCTAAGAACCGCTGGAATGTTCTAGCAATCGCGACCGATGGCGTGTTTGAAACGGAAAACTTAAACCTTACTCCTGGTCATGATACCGGAACCAATGACCTCAAGAAACCTTTAGGACACTGGGGCTGTGAGAAACACGAACAAGGTGTTTTTTTCGTTAAGCCAGGAATGTATTACGACCAAACCGCATCCCTCATGCGCGCGCGTGGCATGGGTCGTCAAGAGCTAACCGATACACGTCAAAAGCTAATTGACGCATTCAGTTCATGGGATAGAGAATCTGAACTTAGTATTAGAGTGGTCTCCCGTCGCTTCTACGGAGCGCGTACCAGTGTGTTAGCGTATTCACGTTGTCTCGATTGTGATACGTTTTGGCCTGGGGTTCCTACTCGATTGTGTCCGAAGTGTGGGTTAGTGGGAAAAGCCTTTCGCGTTACAATGATGAAGATTAAAGACACTGAAACTCCAGGCTATGGTCGGTGGGCTGTACGAGACATTGATATTGAATACAACTGTTTTCCCAAACGCGAGTTTATCGAAAAGGGTGGAACATATGGGCGTATGCGTATTCGCGATATGGGCGGTATTGCATCATTGTCTTATGCCCCGGGCATAACCACACCTGAGGGAATAGCAGCGCGACAAGCTCAGGATGAAGCATTGGAAGAACCCGATTGGTTAGACACTGATGAGGAGGTAGCAGCATGAGAAAAAAGAAACACGGCGCTCAACCATCAACTCTGAAACATCCTAGTGATATCCCGCTAGAATGGCGTTTTAAGCGTGGGGCTCTTTACGTCATAGTACGTGCTTGCACATGGTTTCAAGCACGAGAACAGGCATATCTAGTTTTTACACAGAATAACAATGGTGTTGAACCCAATGACATTGAATTAGTGAGGAATCCCTATGTTACTACATAATATGTTCGTCAAACCCGAAGACCTTCCAAGTGAGTATGAGCTTCAATACCTTCACAATCAACTAGAACGCGCAATCGACGGCACTTGGGTTTATTCACTAGAATATATGCGAGTGACGACCATGTCGCGGCTGAGTAAAGCACGTGATTACATCATTGAGATTCTCACCGAGTACCCGGGCATAACACCAAAACGTATCTACGAACGGAAAGCATGGTACTTTGAAGGTTCGCTCGAAGATGCATTACGTGACCTTGTTCAAGAAAACCGCGCCCGTTGCATCAATGGTCGTTGGTTTCTAATCAATGAAAAGAAAGTACTTGACAAGGCTTCTAATGTATGATATGGTAGTCTTATGCCGACTCCAGGAGTCCCTGAGCGCTTCCGTGAGGAGCCTGTGAGTCGGCGTTTCCAAACGACGGACCATGTCACGATTAAGTCGGACCATCCGCCACCTGGTACCCCTGGCGAGATTATCGTTAGGGGTCCTAGGTGGCATGCAAACATCCCAATTGCGGTTATAGCAGCGGCCGCAACTTGGGTTGCTTCTACGTTTATGCCAAACAAGGGGCCCGACTACACGCAATTAAACGACGAGCTCCGTACTATTCGTATGCAACGCGAGCGCGAAGCCGAGGATAATCGCCGCGAGTTTCAGCAAGTACACGAAGAATTGCGAGACATGCGTACTCGACTAAGTGTCTACGAAACCATCAAAAAGTAAGCGCCCGTTATTGCATGCACTCATCGCCCGGGCAGAGTATGATGCTACTAGAGCGTTTTACGGTTCAAAACATTATGCCCTGGACATAGCTCTTGAGAAAGCAATTCGCGACTTTTCAGAATTACCCTATCCGTTCGTTTGGTATGTCTATCGTTCACGATACAAGATAAAAAGAAAAGAATTGAAAAAAAGTGCTTGACAAGCCTTTTTCCCTATGATATACTCATATGGTTTATGCTCGGGGCATAGAAACTCACTCATTCCTAAAGACATCAAAGGATAGCAAACAATGGCATCACCTAATTGGCTTCAAGCGCGTTCGGCAACTATCGCGCCTGTTCAGGCTTCACAGAACATTCAGATTGAAACCAAGATTACCGCGCTTCAAGCCTTGACTCAGAGCCTAATCGCTACCGGTACAGGCTTTGCGTTGGGTGTTGCACATTCAGAATTGCGCAACGGGCTTGACGTTCATGGCAAGCCGGCAGACCTAATTGGCTCAGTGGTTTTTGGTACCGTGGGATACTTTTTCAATTCCCAAGGGTGTATGACGGTATCGCATGTGTGTGAGGGTGTCTATGGTTTCCGCAAAGCCGTGGACCTTCTCAAGGTTTTGGAGATGAGCCCGCGCAAGAAAGCGGATGACGTCAAAGTGAAAGACGTAACCGATGATATTGAAACGGACCCAGTGGTGGCCGCTGGTAAAGATATCGAAGATGTGCCGGAAGTTGTAACGGTACATGGTGAATCGGTCGCGGCCGAATAAAGACTTGTCCCGTGACACTTATGTCCCGGGCATAACAAGAGAGAAACACACATGCATGCTAGAACACTGTTAGGAAGGGACCTAGCGCTTGCGGCGGCAATTGGTGCCGTTGGAAGTGACTTCGGTTCTGAGTTTGGCGCTCATCACTTCGGAACCGATGCTTCACCTTATGGTGATGATTATGGCGACGATTATGGTGACGATATGGCTGGCGACTTTGGTGCGGCTCCGGCACAATCTGCCGCAATTGCTGCATACAATAGCGCTAAGATTCAGTCGAAAAAGCGCAACAATGTGTTGAATCCAAACGCGGGTTCACGCATTGACGTTGAGCGCTATGTGCTGCAATTAAGCGAGACCATTACGCTCGGAACTGCGACCGCATCGTTTACTACCTTGACGAACCGTCCAACGACTAAGTTTCGTCCCCAGGTGGTCACGAACAATGCGCCCGCGGTTGGCTTGGCGTTTTTCACTAGCATCCAGGTTTCTAACTTGAATGCAATGGTCGGAACGGGTGGCATTGATGCTTATTCGTTCAATATCCTTGGCCGACACCTGGACTTGCCGACGCTTACCCCGTCGATTCCTGTGGTTGTCCAGGGCTTTACTACGACCTTTATCCCGCCGGGATACGCCGCAGGTTCATACCTGTTCAGCGTGTCTTTCATGGGTCCGAGCGCCCTAGTCGCCGGAGGCTAACGCCTTTAGACACGGCAGTTATCGCTAACCGCAGGTTCGGTCATGCTAATCCCGTTTAATCTCTCAACTACTTTCGACCGTTCGTCGGATGAAACGGAGAATGCATGTGTGTTAAGAGCTTTACTGGATTGCCTAATTCGTTGCAATGTGGCCAGGATTAGGTATGCGTCGCGTCCCTTACCTCGATTGTACGAGAGCGGCGTTAAGTATGGCCGGACTATAGATTGGGATAACGTTACTACTCTGTATAAGCGCGGTTATGGGGACTGCAAAAGTCTCACGGCCGCGCTTATTGCAGAGTACTACCTACGTGGGATTGACGCGCGTCCGGTTTTTCGGCACGCGAAAACTCTAATCGGAGCACGAAACTATCATATCTTGGTTCTCGTGCCCAAACGCAACGGTCTAGATAAGACTGAGTTTGAAGACCCCTCAAGAAAACTTGGGATGGGTCAAGATGAGCTAAAACACTTTTACTGATAGGATGTATCATGGCAACTACTCTGATTAGCAATGGCGCGGTCGCTGGCGCTCTTGCGGCACTCATGGCGGGTCGTTCGGAAACTAGCAATGCTATCACTCCCACGGGTGAAGCTAGCAACATGGCTCTGATTGCGGATGCCGTTCGTGACCAGTTTTTGACCGCTAACGCGGCCTTGACTGTTCCGATGGCAGACGCGGACAATGCAAACATCTTCATGATTACGTTTGCAGCCGTGTTCGGTCAACTTTCTGGACGAGCACCACGGTCTACAACCGCAACGGATTACTCTGGAGCAATGGCCGTAGCTGCCTCGTTTGCGAAAGCAGCAGCGGCGCAATTAGTGTAATCCCTGTTAGGGTGGCGATTACCTATCAAAACCCTAGCACCCTTTTTATTACCGGGACATAACATGAGACTCTACATGCTACTCAGTGGAATCGCACTAGGATACGCTATTAGGCGACTAGTAGAAGAGATTAGGAAGCAAAAGGAAGTTAAGGCGTGAGCATTACGGTTTATATCACGGGCGGGGCTCTTGGAACACTGATAGCGATTCAGTGTTACCGCAAGGTGATATTGAAACAAGGTGTGCTCACTGTTGAACGCCGTGAAAAGTATGAAGCTGCATTAGACTCTACAGACGAAACTATTATCTTGACGTTGGCCGTAGAGTTTGATAAGATGGGTCTTAAGAAGGAAGCTCGCATATTGCGACGTCGAGTAGCACAGCGACGATTACCTGAGCCAGTAAAGCAGGCACGTCGCGAAGTGTTCAAACGTGCATTCAAAAGTCGCAAACCTCAAGCTGTAATGAAACTCGCGATTGCATTCGAAAAAGATGGTGCAATCGATGCGGCTTCCAAGCTCCGCATGTATGCCGAAACTCTGACCGAGGCTAACGACTATGGGAACTAGGGTTTCAGCGTATGTGAAGGGTCAACACTTGCATCTAATGGGCGTTGACGAATCTCCCGCTGGTACGGTTCCGTTTACTGTTACGGTTTCGTTTGAAGGAGAAGCCCCCCAGGGACCATTAAACATGCGACGCATGACAGAGAATCTACAGCATGCGTTAGGATTGGCGCAACGTGAGGTCAGAGGCAAAGTCATCCGTGGACGTCGTGAGCGCATGATTGAATCGATTATGATTCGCGCGCGCCAAGGTGACCAAAACGCGATGGCGTTGATTATGGGAATGCGTGAGCAGGCCAAACGCGGCAATAAACGCGCGCAAGCTTCGTTGTCGCTGTTAAGACGCATCATCCGCCAGCGTCCGGCTAAACGTAATGTGAGTTTCGGCTTTGAGGAAAAACCCGCCGTTAAACTACTTCCGGCTCCTAAGAGCATTGTGGAGTCTGCCGCGTCTATCATTGTCAACGGACCGACAATGAAACCCGGCGCGTTGTATCACGTGCTTGCGAATAACTACAATCTGAAAAAGTTTCGCTTTGCTCTATGGCATGCGCTCGAACCGGAATTGAGACCAGCTTTTTTCCGTGGTTACAAGCGCGGTGATAGTCTCAATGTTCCCACCGACCTTGACGAGGCAGACGCTTACCGATTAGGTAACACTCTCGCATGCGCTAAGCAGCTTCAAGACTTTCGTGCACACACTGGCAGAATATCCGATTACTACCCGGTAGCAGGGTGGGAATTGGGAGAATAACCCGACCGGCCAGCCGACCGGTTTATTACCAGGACATAACACATGTTCAAAAACGTTGCGTTACTGATAGTCTTTACTGCGGTATCCTCTGCAGTGGGTGCCGTTGTCTCGGTCTATGCGACCGATTATCTCCGCAAGCGTAAGGCGCAATCAAAGGTCGCATAATGGGACGCTTTAACATACCGTTTGGCGACGAATTTGGTAGTGATGACCTTAACGAGGATAATGAACCATCGGAGTTAGGAAAACTACCCAAAGAAAAAAACGTTGTCCGTTCTTGGGGAATTTCCGGAAAGCTTGTTACACTGAACAGTAGTGCCGGCGTACATCTTAACTGTCAGTTTGAAGATGTCGCCAATTACACATTACAGTTTTACTTGTTAGCATCTCGCGTCACTCCTGCTAATGCTGGCGGGCGTCCGGTAATTGCGGCAGGTTTTCGCGCGAAAGCCAATGTGGTATGGTCTGTCAAGGGGCAACCTATTAGACGTCAATTCCACGTAGGCGATGGTACGTCATTAGTGGGAACAGCCGATGGGGTTGATGTTACTCTTATTGATGATAGTCAAGTTAGCTCAACATATGGCGGTATTGAGTACGATGCATTCGTTACTGTAACGAAGGGTACTCGCGGTTCGCATAAACAACCTGTGTTTTATGACTTGGGAGTTCAACCCGCAACTCCGGGCGGCAGTTCTGGATTATCGATACCTGATGACATTGGAGCAATATCAATATTCGTTGCTGCAATTAGTAATGACCCTGCTAATCCTGTAACTAATGGTGCTACAGCAGTTACAGTCGATAATGGTATTGGTCCTGTACTTGTATTCGACCCCTTTAGAAACACTGATTGGACGCCTTTACCACCTGACGCCGTTAACATTGTATATGCCCAAACCGCATTAGGTGGTGCGGATGTTCTCTTTTCTACATTCATTGGCATTGACGGTTAGTACCCGGGCATAATGGTAATTCTTTTCACAGTAATTATATTGGTTCTAATCGTTGCAAACACTACAACGTGGGTTTACGGTATGATATGGCTAGGTGACGTTCGAAAACTTTTGAACGAGACGAAAAAGTCATGCAGACATTGAGAGTAGGTTCTAGCGGTTCGGATGTTGTCAAGTGGCAAAGTATTATCGGTGTCACTGCAGACGGCAAGTTTGGACCCGCTACCAAAGCCGCAACCATTGAATGGCAAAAGGAGCATGACTTAGTCGGTGATGGCGTAGTAGGGCCCGCAACATGGGCTCGCGCTCAGGGAAAAGTCGCTACTAAGATTGTCCACAAGACAGCGGCCGCTGATACCGATGGGTGGGCATATCAGACCATGCGTGCGGCAATGCCAGAGGCAACGGAACCAGAGGTACAATACGCTGTCACCATTGCACGCGGTGAGGGATTCTATGGCAAGGGTTGGGGCAATCCGAGTAAGAAAACGATTGAAGAATCGCAAGCTTTTGGTTTGACTGGTTTCGAGGGTGTGAGCTCCAATAATTGGGGCGCTGAGATGGGTACGGGTTCCGCTGGTTCGTTTTCACACGTAGACCACCACAGGGACGGGACAGTGTATGTCGGCCATTATAGGAAACACGCGACACCTGAGCAGGGTGCGGCGTCAATGGCTAAGGTGATTCTAGGTGGCGGTAAACGAGGTGCGGAAGGCGCTAAGGAGATTCGAAAGCATATCAATAGCGGGAATCTCAAGAAAGCAGTTTTTGCCCAACATGATAACGGCTACTTTGAGCTACAGCCTGAAAAGTATTATGCCAATGTCAAGCAAAACTATGCGGTGTTGACGGCTAATGTTGAGTGGCCTAAACTCTTGACTCGGTGGTTTCAACCGATTGTTAACCTGCTGGGTATGGTATCATGACAATGTCAATCCTAGTTTTTCTGATAATCCTAATAGTTCTAGGAGCTGGCCTATTCCTCATCACTGATAACAAGTGGTCAAAGCTTGGGATTGTTCTGTATGGTGTCGCGCTCTTGTGGCTCATATATTACATTCAAGGCAAGGGATTACATCTCTAATGCTAAACTCTATCTTCAAGAGTGGTGTCAACGCTGAAGACATCGAGGCGATTGCACACTATCTCCAAGCCACGCCTACTCGCACCGCACAAGCTCAGGATGTCAAAAACAGGTTCATGGCGTGGTATCAGACCTACTCAAACTCGTTTTGGGAATCCTACGCCACGGATGAAAGTTTTCAGACTGCCGCTCACTTTCGCGACGAGTTTAATCGCCAGAATGCGGTTACGACACAGCAAGTGGCGGCTGTACGCAATGTACAACAATACGGATTAACGCGCGATGAAGCGCTAGGCCTACCGCCCAATACACTTGACCTCTGGTCTGCTACCAAAAAGTATGGCAAGTATCTTGCCATTGGAGCCGGCGCAATTGGCTTAGGTTATGTTGCGCTACAGACTAAGACAGCACTAGGTTTTCTAAAACGCATTATGCCCGGAGCATAGACCCATGGGATTGCTAGACTTCGTTCTGAATAGTGATGACTTTGATGCGATTGACAAGTACGTGCGAACCACGTATGCGAAAACGGGAGCGGCCGAAACACTCAAGCGCCAGTTTATCGCATGGTCAAACGGCTTGTCGTTTGCAGGTAAGGTAATGCCAACGGTCGTTCAAGAGGCCCACAATCGAAGGAATGCGTTCAATGTCGCAAACACCGATTCACCGGCTGAACGTCAAAGCGTCAAGGCTATCATTGCACGCGGACAAACGATTGAAGAGAATCGCGGTCAAACACGTCGGGTTGATGACGCTGGAAACTATCCTAATGCAAAAGGTATCACCGTTAGCAGCGCGTCAAAGTCTAGTGTTCCAAAGGGAGCACGCCCTACAATTCGACAAGGCGCACGCGGTGAGCCAGTCAAAGCATGGCAAGCTATTATTGGGGTTCCCACTGATGGCGTTTTCGGTTCGGGTACTAAGGATGCTACGATTAAGTTTCAAAAGGCCCATGGTCTCAAGGCCGATGGGATTGTTGGAACTGCTACATGGGCCGCTGCGCTAGGAAACCAGGCCAATACGACACTACCCGTTTCGCTCGCGGACGTAACGCCTGTGGCACCTGTGAACATGCCAGCATCTGCGGTACCGATTGGAACTGTGATTCCAGCGCAAGCCACGACACAACCCCCATCAAAAGTGTTGCAAAAACCCTTGAATCCTGTTATTGTATCTGATACAATGAAACCCGTTACCGAGGTCAAAGTTAAGGGCGCGGTACCCAAGGTGAAAAAGTTCACACAGGACCATCCTGTGGCAAGCACCATAGGAGCGGGACTAATTGGCACAGTAGTAATGAAGCTGATTGGACTGTAAAACTGACCGGCCAGCCGACCTAATTACCAGGACATAATATGTCGAATCTAGCGATAACGCCCAAAAAGTTAGCCCTCGAAGATTGGATTCACGAGGCGCTTACGGACGACCAAAAAGAGGGTTGTCGGCAATTGTCGCTTGTGCATGTGCTCGGTACACCAGGTGGAATCATACATGATGAGATAGACGTAGTCAGGTTATCTCCCGCACAGAGTAACGAGCCGGCTGCAATCGGTGCTCGGTTCCGCCATAAAGCTCAAGTGTATGCACAAGAGCTCATTGGTGTTCAGAGCTTCATGATATTGGCATTCTATGGCGTCAATAAGGAGCCTGAGGCGAAGCATCCGTTTATGGTCAATGGGGAGACTTCGTTTCAGGGTCTCGCAACCGAGGGGCCGACTGAAACGGGTAAGCTCCAACAGAACATGCGATTGACCGAGGCGATTGTCCAAGGCTCGTTTCGACAGAATGCCATGACGTTCGACATGATGATGCGCACGTTCGACATGATGACGCGCGTCAATGCACGCATGCAAGAGACTTTGGACGGAGCTTTCGAACGATTGTACAATGAGCGTTCGGACCGATTGCAGGACAATAATGCATTCCGCTTGAAGGAAAACGATAGGAAGCTTATCGAGAAGATGATTGACCTTGCCCCGTCACTGATAAACAACATGACGGGTAAGGATATCTTTCCGCAGGGAACCGCAGATGAAGCACTCTTAAACGCGATTGCGGATGAACTCGACCCACAGAAGATTCAACTTTTGCAGCAAGTGGTACCGCCGAAACTTTGGCCGTTACTTGCTACTCGATTCGAAGCTCAGTTGAAAAAGCGTATTGCAGCTGAGCAAGCTGCTAAGCAGTCTGCCTCTAACACTGAGGAATCCAATGGCGTTACTGCAAAAAACTGAAGACGGGTTGACGCTCTATTGCATCGCCTATGAAGTCAGGCGTATGGTTAATAATGCTTGGGATATCCGGGTCGGTTTCGAGTACGTACATGCACCCGACCAAGCACAAGCGCGTTATCAATTCGTGAATGCGCATCTAAGAGTTAGGGGACTACACATCACCGGCATCGCACCTGCCGTGGGGTTCGAAGCCAAAGATAATCACGGCGAAAGATTGGTAGGATAAACACATGATGAAGTTTCTAACGGTTAAGGTTCTGACGAAAGTTGCAATTGGTTTCGTAGCTGGCTGGCTCGCGAAGACCTACGTGGACAAGGCGTAAAAGGTAAGACCATGGCTAAAAGACATCGTAAGGTAACACGTAAGACTAAGCGTCGCCGTCGTCGAAAGAAGCACTGACATGGCAAAGCACCGCAAAGTGACGCGCAAGCGTCATAAACCGAGCTTGAAAGCACGGCGTGCTTACAACAAGCTCATCATCAAAAGCTATCATCGCCTAAAGCGCGTGGTAGCGAAGCACGCCCCGGGTGAACTTTAGTACCCGGGCATACACCTGCGGTGAGCGATAGCTACCGCTTACATGTGTACAGGGTTAGAGGTATAACATTATGTCATGGTTGAATGCAGTTGTAAAAGCTTCCGGGAACGCGGTACGCGCCGTATCGGGTGGCATTGCCAAAGGTGGTGCTAAACTCGGTCATCTCAGCGCGAAACTCCCCGTTATCGGAAAACCATTATCAGCAATCATATCAGTCCAGTTTGGTGCGTTCGCCGTAGTTGACTCAGTGTTGGCCGGCGGACGCATTGACAAGGTGGTTTACAAGCGTCTAAAGACTGATATCAAAAACGCCAAGACCATTGCACCCTATGCACAAGCGACCGTGTCGTTAGTTCCGGGTGTCGGGAGCGGTGTTGCTGGCATGATTGGTGCCGCCTCTGCACTCGCGGACGGAAAGTCAATTGATGCGGCAATTGTTTCCGGTGTTCGCGGCGCTGTTCCAGGTGGTCCGGCTGGTCAAGCATTGTTCGATGTTTCGTGCGCTGTAATGCAGGGCAAAAAGCCGACCGATGCAATGCTCCAAGCTATCCCGCTACCACCTGAGCAGAAAAAGCTCGCAATTGCTGGCATTCAAGCGGCCAAGGATATCGCAAACGGCAAGAAAGTTGATGAGGCGATTGTCAATAAAGGTATGAGTGTGCTACCCGAAGGCATCCGCAAGGGTGCTCAGATTGGTATGGCATTGAGTCATGCTCGCAGTCTTCAAGATGCCACTAGTATTGGCGTGAAAACAGCGATTCCAAAGTTGGTTTCATTCGCGGGTAAAGCAATAGACGCGGATGCTCGTTTCAAGGCTGGCTTGACTCTCATGCCATCTAAGAGCAAAAAGGGTTACCTGCTCGGGATAGGCCTTTTATCTCATAAGGTGACACCGGGTGCGGTCAAAGCGGCGCGCGAGTCATTACCAAAAGAAGAGCAATACGGGTTCGATACTGCCGTTGCAGCTCGTATTGGGTCCGTCCAACGTTTACACTTGCGTGGTACACCTGCTAAGCAATTCGTAGTTATGGCTGCGCATGGCGCTCGCAAGGGTTCGGAGCAATTGCGTCAGGGTATTCGACAGACGATTGCTAAGACTGCCCCGAATCTGGTCAAAGACTTTGACATGCGTGCTAAACCCTGGTGGAAACGCATCCTCATCGTTCTAGGCGTCAAAAAGGATAACGTAGTAAGGGTTAGAATCAGACAACCCAAACCCGTACCCGCTAAGGCATAATGGCGACTAAACGAGCTACCGCGTCCACTCCGCCCCAAAACCTTAGACCACAGGCAGAATTAGTCTTGACACTTGAAGAGAGATTAGAGCGCATCGAACGTGACCTACTAGAGTCTAAGCTAGTAGGTTACTGCGCCTGCAATTATGCCCGGGTTATATGTGAAGAGATGGGTTTGCGTAGCAAAGTTAAAAAGATTGATGAAGAGTTTGAGAATCTTAGGAATGGTGACTTTTAATGTCTATCAATAATCCTCAATTGTATAATGCGGCCGTTGCTGGTCTCACCGGCGGAATGCAAGAGCGCTGGCTAAAAAGCGCGTCTAGTTACGTCTCGTTTCAAGCTTTCGTTAATACGATTGCGACGGAGATTGACGCTCAGATTGCCACGACGACGCCGGGTCAACCACAGATTGACTTATTGCAATCAATTATTCAAGGGGTTTTCGCTAATCGCTATCCGACAAGCTCCACCGCCGGCGCGTATACCGATATCGCTACATCGATTGCTGCGCTATATAATCAGTTATCGTCGCTATTACAGCCAGGGGGCGGAGCCGTAGTTAGTGGACTGATTCCAGACAATTCCACAACAGTTGTTGCAAACTCAAACACGACAATCATTCAAGCATACCTGACAGCGGCCGGGGCAGCCGGCGGAGGGATTGTCACGCTCCCCACAGGCAAGTTTTCGATATCTTCGACTCTCAATGTACCCAGTGATGTTAGCATGATAGGCGCCGGGATTGGCAAAACTACGCTCTACATGCCAGCGGCGTTTTTCACCAATACTATTCTACAGACATACAATACTGACAGTATGGCAATTGACGCATCTGGTCTTTTGATTGCGCCGTTTACCGCGGCCACGAATATCGTGTTAGCCGACTTCACGATTGAAAGCCAGGTTAGCGATGGTCGATTCCTAATCGGCATTCGTTCATCGAATGTACGCGGGTTGACTATCCACGATATCGAAGTTTTCGGCTTTCCCGTTGGCAATTGTATTGCACTGAATAGCATTCTTCGCGATGGTAGAGTTTTTAATTGTTACTTGCACGATTGTACGACTGCGCTTAACACCTACGCTTCGCAACCACAGATGACAGGAATCGAGATTGACAATAACAAGGTCAATGCAGAAACATCCCGCGGACTGGCAATCTACGAAAACTATATCTTCTCGCTTCAGTTCATTGGAGCAGCGCTCGCCGCGTATAACATGCAAACGGATGGCATCAATCCGGGGGACGGTACCGCCTTACTGATTCATGACAATTACATTCACTTCGTGGGCGAAGGGATAGACTGCTTTGCGACCGATTGTGATATCCACAATAACACGCTAATCGAATGCTATATTGTGGGCATAAAACTCATTCACGGTGCACTACGCAACCAAGTTCATGATAACTATATCTTACGTCCAGGATTAGGTGGAATCCTGCTATCACAATCAAACCAAGTTGCGGTAGACACGGCGGACAACGTTGTGTGCAATAATGTGATTGATGATGTAGACGGTAAAAGCGGCGCCTGGGCGACGCCAGCCGGAATCATTCTTGACAGTGGTGGCGCAGGGCCGACAGGGTTTATTCTACGCAACACTATTGCACGTAATCGCATCATGGGTGGGACTGCTACAATGAAGTATGGTATCTACCAACAGGCTGGTACGGGGAATCGATTCATAGACAATGAAGTGGAAGGTTTCGTAACGGCGTATTCTACCGTTTCAGCAGGCACGGCAACAATAACGGATGCAAAAAAAGCATTCGTCCGCGTGGGTATGAATAGCGACCAGGCAACGACGGCCGGTGTTGGCGAAGTTATCGAATATGCGACGGAAACACTTGACACGCAAGGCGAGTTTAACACTGGTACGCACGTATATACCGCGAAAGCTCCACGGCGCTTGCGTGTATATGCTACAGCTACCGTCAATGACGCTGCTGGTGAGCGATATTCGATGCGTATACGAAAGAATGGGAATGCAACGGCTCAAAAGTTACAATGTATGGGCGCTACTCCGCCGACTTTATTCGACGTGAGTGATATTGTGTCGGTAGAGATTGGCGATACTATCGACATATTCTTTGAGCAAAGCAATGGCAATCGAACCATCGTTGGCGATGTGACGTGGACTTATCTAACGATTGATGAAGTAGCGAACGAAGGATAACTGATATGATTAAGACAATCGTCGTGTGCGACATGTGTAATGCAGAAACGGTAATGGGTGAAGATTCCAAGGCATGGTCCTCATACATGAGTGGAAAGAATTGGTGTCCAGAATGCAATGCAAAGTTCAATGACTTCATTGCCTGTCAACCATGCGATTCAGTTAGTAAACTAAAGGCTCGTGTAGCTGAGCTTACAGCTGAAGTGGAACTGCTTAAGCCAGAAGAATCAGAACTAGAAGAAACACCTTGACAGGGGTTCGCAAGCATGTTAGGGTATCCAGAACAATCCGGATTATGACCCGGACATAACACAAGAGGCAAAACCAATGGCTCAGAAAAGTGACGTTCAGATTCAGATAGTTTCCAGCGATAAGATTGAAGCGACCGATGAGTGGAACGGTCGAAGCGACTATCGCACTGATGCGGAGGATAAGGGCTGGAACGCATTCGTAGAGAATATTGCGGAAGTTGGCCAAGAGCAACCCTGCATTGTTCGACCGCACGACAAGGTCAAAGGGCATTATATCTTGGTTGCTGGATTCCGTCGATTCCACGCGATTCAGGAGCTCGAAGCCAGTACGCAAAAGAAGATTGGCGTCAAGGTCATTGTTCATAATCTCAGCGAGGCAGAAGCGGCGGTTCTGAATGCTCGCGAGAATATCACTCGCCAGGACCTTACCGCACCTGACTTGTGTTTCTCAGTCGGACGTGCACGCGATGCAGCCAAGGATGGCGGAACGTTCGCCAATATTAGCAAGTTTGCTGTCCAGCTGGGTCTCAAACAACCGTGGGTGCATCGCCTCGTTACCATATGGGACAAGCTCGACCGCGACACATTCGACCATTGGCGTAAGGTCGCATTGGTCAAACTGCCCGTTATGACCATGGCGGACATTGCGGAAAACACCGAAAAGGAAAAGCAGTTCGAGGTTTATCAAAAAACCTTGAAGCTCAAAGAACGCGCAAGCAAGGTCAAAGAACCTTCGAAAAAGACGGCTGAAGAAAAAGCCATCGTCAAGGCAATCAAGATTGCCGAGCTCCTGGGTTTGCTTGAAGCGGAGAGCCTGCTCGTTCGTCCGGCGAGTAACTGGCAGTGGGATGACGTCTGCGAGGTAGCCAACGTGTTCGACGCGCTCTCGGAAGATGAGCTGAAGGAAAGCAAAGCGCGTATCGCAGAGGCTGCCAAGGGTGCTCATTCCCGGGCATTCTCTGACAGCGAGGCAGTGCGAGCGCGTATGCTGGAAACGGAAAAGGCGGAGAAGGCAAAGACCTCCAGGAAGGCAGCCACCGCGTAACAAGCTTGTGGGGTCCCTGGCTTGTGGGTTCTTCCCCTCACCCTCATCGAACACCAGGGACCCCACTGTTACGCCTGCGGCGGGCGATATGCTGCCGCGTCTAAAGGACTGTTACGGAAGTGTTACGGAACCGATGTTACGATGTTACACCCTGCCAGCTGCCGTGAACCTGCATACAGGGTTAGAGGTA
>Ga0075424_100003333_pt1 | contig 14988 bp, 8 predicted proteins | sample SoiMethybrSBSTD3_FD_75301 | JGI IMG/M metagenome (GOLD analysis project Ga0075424, IMG submission 75301) | Bulk soil microbial communities from a Populus tree surrounding site in Tennessee, USA - Soil MetaG P. TD hybrid SBSTD3 | ecosystem: Environmental > Terrestrial > Soil > Tree plantation... | reverse complement strand
GCGAGCGCCAGAAGAAGAGCGCCGGCGAGCGCCGCGCTCGCGTCGCGAATCGACATCTTCATACGCACCTTTGTACAAAAGATTTGCTTCGTGATCTTCGTTGCTCTTCGCGTCTTCGTGATTCAGAAATCGAACGCGTCGATGTTCGCCTTGTTGAACAGAAGCGGCGGGCCGAGCACGATTTCCGATCCGCGGATCTCGATTGTCCCGAGCCGCCCGGCGTTGACGGACCGCGCGCCCGCCTCGAGCTTCCCCGCCGCCGCGAGCGCGCCGGCGTACACCGTGAGATAGCCGAGATCGCGCGTGTTCCACAGCACCACCGTCTGCACGACGCCGCTGTGGACGTACGCCTTGTTGATGTTCGGCAGCGACAGGCCGATCACGTTGACGTCCCGCCGCCCGGCCTGCCGGACGGCTTCGGCCGATCCGGGAACCGCCGGCGCCGAGATCGCCATCACGAGCCGCACGGCCGGATAGACCTTCATGATCGTCTGCGTCTCGGCAAACGCCTTGTCGCGGTCGTCGTCGCTCGGACGGATCGCCGCGATCGTCAGCTGCGGATATTTCTCGGCGACGCGCGCGCGGATGAACCGGATCCACTCGTTCTGGTTCGCGGCGCTCAGCGCGCCGGTGACGATCGCGAACGCGCCGCGGCCGTCGAGCAGGCGCGCCGCCTCGTCGGTGAGCGCGTTCGCGATGCCCTGCGGCGTCGCCTGGTTGACGAAGAAGTCCCGCGCGCCCGGCTCCGCGTCGGCGTCCCACGTCAGCACGCGGATGCCGTTCTGCCGCGCCTTCTCGAGCACGGTCGAGATCGCCGCGCGGTTCTCCACCGCGACGGCGACGACGTCCACTTTGCGCGTGATCCAGTTCTCGACGATCTCGTTCTGCTTCGCCGCGTCGAGGCTCGACGGTCCGTCCCAGATCAACTCGACGCCGAGCTCGCGCGCCGCTTCCTCCGCGCCGACGCGGCAGCTGACGAAGTACGGGTCGCCCTTCGCCTTCGGCATCATCGCGATCACGGCGCGGCGCGCCGCGCCTGGCGCCGCTGCCGGCCCTTCGCGCGCGATCGATCGCACCAGCCACACGTTCGTGGCGGCGACGATCAGCGCGCCGGCGACGATCGTCCCGCACAGGACCGCGACCTGACTGTTCTTCACGGCCACCTCGTCTTCGACATGATTCACTGACTGCCGACTGCCGACTGGCTCGAGCGACTGCCGACTGCCGACTGCGCTCGCGCGCCGCGGCCGGCCGCTCCATCGATCGATCGCGATCGTCACCACCAGCAGCGCGCCTGTCAGCACGCCGGCGAGCTCCGCGGGAAACGCTGCGAGGTGCAGGCCGTTCTGCAGCACCGTGATCGCCGCGAGCCCCGCGAGCGTACCCCACAACGTTCCGCGCCCGCCGAAGACCGACGCGCCGCCGAGCACCACCGCCGCGATCGCATCGAGCTCGTACCCGGTGCCCGCATCCGACCGCGCCTGGCCGAGATGCGCGACATAGACGACGCCGGCGAGGCTCGCCATCACGCCCGACAGCAGATAAACAAGCCCTACGCGGCGCTCGACGCGGATGCCCGCGTAGCGCGCGCCTGCGCCGACCAGGCCGATCGCGTACAGCGCGCGGCCGACGACGGAGCGATGGAGCAGGATTGCGTACGCGGCGAACGCCGCGGCGAAGATCGGCAGCTGCAGCGGCACGACGCCCCACGCGTAGCCCTGGCCGAGCGCGAGAAATCCCGGCGGAAAGCCCGAGTAGTTCTCCGCCGCGTGCGTAATCCCCTCCGCGATGCCGCGAAACAGCGACAGCGATCCGAGCGTGACGATGAGCGGCGGGATCTCCCAGTACGCGATGAGCAGCGCGTTCAGCGCGCCGCCGAGCGCGCCGACGGCCAGCGCGAGGATCACCGCTGCGCCGAGCGGCACGTGCCAGTCGCGGAACGACGCGCCGAGCACGACCGCCGACAGCCCGAGCAGCGCGCCGACCGACAGATCGATGCCGCCCGTGACGACGATCGGCGTCAGCGCGATCGCGAGCAGCCCGAGCTCCACGCCGAGCCGCGCGATCTCGAACGCGTTGCGGACGGTGAGGAAGTTCGGCGCGGACGCGCCGAACACGGCGACCTCGACGGCGAGGGCGGCGACGAGAATCGATTCGGTGCGACGAGCGCCGCGCACGCCGGCCTATACCTGCGCCGCCGCGCGCGGCGTCGCGACGGGCGCGCGCCGCGCCGCACGCACCGCGTCGGCGGCGACCGCCGCGAGGATGATCGCGCCCTGCAGCGCGCGCTCCCAGTACGCGCTGACGCCCAGAAAGGTCAGCGCCGGTCCGATCGCGCCGAGCAGGACCACGCCGAGCGCGGTTCCTGCGATCGTGCCGCGGCCGCCCGTCACCGCGGCGCCGCCGACGACGACCGCCGCGACGACTTTCATCTCGAGGCCGATGCCGCCGTTGCTCGGCACCTGATGGAAGCGAACCGCGTTCAGCAGCGCGCCGAGCCCCGTCAGCAGTCCGCCGGCGACGAACACGGCGCACTTCAGCCGTCCCGTGTGAATGCCGGCGAGGCGCGCCGCGTCCGCGTTCGACCCGACGGCGTAGATCGCCCGGCCCGCGAACGAGTAGCGCAGCATCCACGCCGTCGCGCAGGCGATCAGGGCGACGGCGGACGTGGCCGCAGCGGGGTACGACCCCTGCGTCAAACCGAGCCACTGAAATCCGTCGGGCAGTCCCGACACCCATTCGCCCTGCGTCGTCCAGCGCAGCGCATCGCGCAGCGCGATCATCGTCGCGAGCGTGACGACGATCGACGGGATGCCGGCGGCGGCGACGAGCACGCCGTTCAGCAGGCCGAGCGCGGCGCCCGACGCGCACGCGATCGCCGCCGCGGCCGCGACCGGCGCGCCGCGAACCGCCGCCGCGCCGGCGGCCACGCTGCAGATCGCGAACACGGATCCGACCGAGATGTCGATCTCGCCGGTGAGGATCACCAGCGTCGTCCCGATCGCCGTCGTCATGACGCCGAGGTTCGACAGCACGAGATCGACGAGGTTCTCGGGCGAGAAGTACGCCGGGCGTGCGACCGCCAGAACGGCGGCGAGCGCGGCGATCGCCAGCGCAACGGAACGCTCGCGGCGGTGCGCGGAAGTCATCGCGTCACGGCACGCGGCGCGCGTCAGGGAGCGCCAGCTCCATCACGCGATCGGCCGTCGCGTCTTCGCGCGCCAGCACACCCGCGATCGTTCCCTCGCGCATCACGGCGACGCGATCGCTGATCGCGAGCACCTCGGGCAGCTCCGACGAGATGAGCACGACGGCCGTGCCACGATCGGCGAGCCGGTTGATGATCGAGTGGATTTCGCCCTTCGCGCCGACGTCCACGCCCTGCGTCGGCTCGTCGAGCAGGAGAATCGACGGCTCGATCGCGAGCCATCGCGCGAGCGCCACCTTCTGCTGATTGCCGCCGCTCAGCGATTCGACGGGCGCATCGACCGACGGGGTCCTGATGCCCAGCTCGCGCACCGCGCCTTCGCCTGCGCGGCGCTCCGCGGCGGCATCGATCAGCCCGCGCGGCGCCACGCGCTCGAGGCTCGCGAGCGTCGCGTTGGCGGCCACGGCCATCGGCAGCACGACGCCGTGCTGCCGCCGATCCTCGGGCACGTACGCGATGCCGTGCGCCATCGCCTCGTCGGGGCGGCGGATGCGGACTTCGACGCCGTCGATCAACACCTCGCCGGCCTCCGCCGTCCGGAGGCCGAAGAGCGTCTCGGCCAGCTCGGTGCGTCCCGACCCCACCAGGCCCGCGAGCCCGACGATCTCTCCCCGGCGGACGGCGAACGATATGTCGCGGAGCCCCGACGCGCGGCTCGAGAGCCGGCGGACCTCGAGCGCGATCGCGCCGGCTGTACCGCTCCGCTGCGGAAAGACCGCGGCCAGATCGCGTCCGACCATCAGCCGAATCAACTCGGCGCGATCGAGGCTCGCGGCGGCGCGCGTCGCCACCACCTCGCCGTCGCGCAGCACGGTGACGCGATCGGCGACGCTGAAGACTTCGTCCAGACGATGCGAGATGTAGACGATGCCCGCGCCTTCGGCGCGCAGGCGCGTCACGATCGCCAGCAGCCGCTCGACCTCGCGGCCGCTGAGCGACGAGGTCGGCTCGTCCATGATCACGATGCGCGCGTCGGTGGCGAGCGCCTTCGCGATCTCGACGATCTGCTGCTCCGGCATCGTCAGGGTGCCGACGTCGCGATCGGGATCGATCGCGACGCCCAGCCGCGCGAGGACGTCGCGCGCCGCGCCGCGCCAGCCGCGCCACTGCACGCGGCGCCAGAGGCCGCCGCGCTCGCGCGCGATCGCGATGTTCTCGGCGACCGAAAGGTGCGGAAAGAGCGACGGCTGCTGATAGATCGTCGCGATGCCGAGCGCGTGGGCGAGCGGCGGCGTCAGCGCGGGAATCGTCCGGCCGCGCAGGGCGAGCGATCCCGAGTCGGGCCATTCGGCGCCGCTCAGGATCTTGATCAGCGTCGATTTGCCGGCGCCGTTCTCCCCGACGATCGCGTGGACTTCGCCCGGCTGGAGATCGAACGAGACGGCGCGCAGCGCGCGCGCGCCCGCGAACGATTTGGTGATGGACCGGGCCTCGAGCAGGGCGGGCACAGGACGGGCATTGTATTCCCGTAGGGCGAAGCCTTCAGGCGGGCGCCGGTCGCCCGGCTGAAGCCTTCGCGCTACGTCGGGATCGAAGCGATGCTCACCACGCGAACCGCAGCCCGAGCTGCAGGTTCCGCGCGTCGTCGGCCGTCGTGATCGTGCCGACCGTGAGGTTCGAGATGTTCGCGTCGGGCGTGCCGAAGTTGTCGTGGTTGAACAGGTTGAACACCTCGGCGCGGAACTCGGCCCGCGCGCGGCCGATCGGGAACCGCTTGCTGAGCGACATGTTCACCTGCTGCGTGCCGGGGCCGCGGACCGTGTTGCGTCCGGCCGTGCCCTGCGTGCCGAGCGCCGGCACGGCGTACGCCGTCGCGTCGAACCAGTGCGTCGGCAACGGATCGTCGATCTGCCCGAGGCTGCCCGGCGAGACGAGGTTCACGCGCTGCGGGACGAACGACCCGCACTGGCAGACGTTGGTCGACGTCACGCTGAACGGGAATCCGCTGCCGAGCCGCACGATGCCCTGCACCTGCCATCCGCCGAGGATGTAGGCCGCCGGCCCGCCGCTCGAGAGCCACGTCTTCCCCGCGCCGAACGGCAGCTCGTAGCCGAAGCTGATCGCCGCGCGATGGCGCTGGTCGTACCGCGAATAGGATTCGTCGGCGTTCAGGTTCGTCGCGAACGCGGTGTCGTTCGCTTCGACCTCGCCCGATCCGTTGTCCCGGTTCTTCGAGAACTGGTAGTTGCTGAGGAAGAAGAAGCCGCCGGCGTAGCGCTTCTCGAGGCGCAGCGAGAGTCCCTGGAAGCGCGCCCATCCGGCGTCGGACGAATAGAGAATCGCCGACTGGAACGCCGGATACGGCACGCGCGTCACGATCGGCGTCGTGCCCGGCGCCGCCTGGTTGATGTTGTAGCGCTTGTGCTCGTTGTAGCTGCGGCTCGCCGTGTAGGCGACCTCGACGACGTAGTTGTTCGCGAGCGTGCGCTGGACGTTGCCGTTCCACTGGAACGTGTACGCCGTGCGGTTGCTCGGATCCATCGAGAACGGCGCCGGGAACTGCGGGATGTTGTTGAGATCCGGGAAGAGCGTATCGACCGGCAGGCTGAGATCCGTGCGCGTCGGCTGCAGCGAGTACTGCCCGTAGAACGGCGGCACGAGCCGCGAGAACTGCAGCTCGTTCAGGTTGAGGTTGTCGTAGTAGACGCCGAGCCCGCTGCGGATCACCGTCTTGTCGTCGAGCGTGTACGCCGCGCCGATGCGCGGCCCCCAGTTGTTCAGATCCTTCTGCAGGATTCCGGCCGGATAGAAGTTGTCCTGGTTGACGATGAGCGGCAGCAGCTGCGACGGCAGATTCGTCGGCACCTTGTGGAACGCGATCTTGCCGCTCGCCGCGTCGAACGATCCCTCCTGATCGTTCTTCTCGTGCCACGGCCCGAGGTACTCCCACCGCAGCCCCATCTGCAGCGTCAGCTTCGCCGTCGCCTGCCAGTTGTCGTCGAAGAACGGCGCGAAGGTCGGCGACGTGTAGAACGAGCGCGAGCTGCCGAACGCGCCGGTGCACGTCGAGCAGTACCCGAGCAGAAAGTCGGCGACGGGGTTGCCGGTGAACTGGCCGTTGAAGGTGAACGTGCCGCGCGGCGGCACCTCGGTGAGCTGCTCGTAGCGGCGGTACTGCGCCTGGAGGCCGAAGCGGATGTTGTGGCTCCCCTTCACCCAGCTCGTCGCGTTCGAGACGCTGACGATGTTCTCGGTCGCGCCCTGCGTGATGCCGCCCTCGCCGTTGCCGCTGAAGCCGGCGAGGTTGAAGCCGGGACGCCCGTAGTCGATCGGATCGGTCCCGCCGGCGAGGTTGCGCAGCCCGATGTCGCCGACCCAGTTGCGGCCGTCGAGGCTGATCGGCGAGTTCAGGTGGTACGCGTAGTTGTAGCCGACGCGGATCTCGTTGACGACGTGCTGCGAGACGACCCACGTCTCGCCGACCGCGAGATTGCGCCCCTCCTGCGGGAAGTTCGTGTAGGTGAACGCGCCGGGATTCACCTGCGATCCCTTGTAGTAGAGGAACCGCTCGAACAGGCTGTGCTTCGCGTTGACGGTCTGATCGCCGCGCACCGTCGCCGTGTCCGCATCGTCGTTGAACGGCCGAATCGTGAGGTAGTTGTTCGCGCCGGGGTTGTTCGGCGCCGGAATCGTCGGCGCGAGCACGTGCGCGAAGTTCGAGAACCGGCTCGCGGGAATGACGTTGCCGGGAAACTGGAGGCCGGTCCGCGGATCGACGATGGGCGTCGCGAGGCTCGAGAAGTTGCCGGCGACGAACGCCGGGTTCGGCACGCTGGCGAAGAGCGTCTTGTCCTGCGTGGTGCGCAGCGCCTCATAGCCGCCGAAGAAGAACGCGCGGTTCTTCACGATGTGGCCGCCGAGCGTCGCGCCCGCCTGCGTCCGATCGCCCGTCTTCTGCCCGAAGAAGTTCTCCGCCTCGTAGGCGGTGTTGCGCATGTAGTCGTAGCCCGAGCCGGAGAACGTGTTGGCGCCCGACTTGGTCACGATCGACACGACCGCCTGACCCTGGCCGTATTCGGTCGTGAACGAATTGCGGAGCACGTTGAGCTCCTGCACGGCGTCGAGCGGCGGGTTCAGCGAGATGTTGTTGAAGCGGAGCGAGCGCACGTACACGCCGTCGATCGCGTAGTTGGTCGAGCTGTCGCGTCCGCCCTCGACCGTGACGAACTGGCTGCGGCTGCTCCCGGCGGCGCCGAACTGCGTGCCGCGCGTGAAGGCCTGCGGCGTCACGCCGGCCGACAACGCGGCGAACGAAAGCAGGTTGCGCCCGGCGACCGGGAGATCCTCGATCTGCTTCTGCGTGATCGTCTGGCTGACCGACGCGTTCGCCGTCTGCAGCAGCGGCGACTGGCCCGTCACCGTGACGTTCTCGGCGACGTTCGCGAGACCGAGCGTGATCGACGGCCGCGCGATCTCGCCGTTGGTCAGGCGGACGTCCTTCAACTCGACGGGCTGGAAGCCGGACAACTCGACCTGGATCCGATAGACGGCCGGCGGCAGGTTCGGAATCGAGAAGCGGCCGTCGGCGTCGGTCAGCGCCGTTCGCTGCGCGTTGGTGCCGGTGTTGGTCACCGTGACGGACGCGCCCGGAAGCGCGCCGCGCGTGGAGTCGAGAACCTGACCGACGATCCCCGAGGATGCGGATTCCTGCGCGCGCGCCGCCGACGCGGCGGCGAACAGGACGGCGAGAGCCAGGCATCCCAGCCTACGGAACATAGCGCCTCCTCTGTCACGACTTACGAACACGGGCGGACAACCGAGGCAGGTTGTAAAGCCACCGTGACGGGGCGTCAAAGGCTTTCCGGCCTGCGCGGCGCGTTTCGGCATGCGAAACGCTCGCGCCGCGCCGGCTCCCGCGCCTAACCCGCAGAAGAACAAGACAAAAATGGCGCTTTGTTCTAAGCTTCCGCCGCCGTCGCCCAGGCGCGGCGGCGCCGTGACGTTCCGCCGCGCGCAACGCGGGCATATGCGTTTTTCTCCGGAGTGCACGCCATGTCGACGATGAAGGAACCGGCCGGCGGCGGCCGCGATCCGTATCTCGTCAAGTCGGTCGTTCACTCGTCGCGGATCCTCGCCGCGTTCCGATCGTCAGGCGAGGCGCTGCCGCTGCGCGACGTCGTGCAGCGCTCCGGCCTGCCGAAGAGCATGGTGTTCCGGCTGCTCTACACGCTCGAGCGGTGCGGCATGGTGGAGAAGGTCGGCGAAAACCTGTACCGCTCGTCGCTGCGGCCGCTCAAGCCGCGGCTCTACCGCCTCGGCTACGCGGCGCAGGGCACGGATTATCAGTTCTCCAAGGAAGTGTCGGCGGGGCTGCAGCGCGCCGCGGCGGCCGAAGGCGTCGAGCTGATCTCGGTCGACAACCGCTACAACCCGAAGATCGCGCAGCGCAACGCCGACGTCCTCGTCCGCGAGAAGGTCGATCTCGTGATCGAGTTCCAGACCGACGAGCAGGTGGCGCCGATCGTCGCGGCGAAATATCGAGAGGCCGGCATTCCGCTCATCGCGATCGAGATTCCGCATCCGGGCGCGACCTATTTCGGCGCGAACAATTACGAGGCGGGCCTCATCGGCGGCCGCTGTCTCGGACGGTGGGCGAAGCACTACTGGCACTCGGCGGTGGACGAGATCGTCCTCGTCGCGCTGCAGCGCGCCGGCAGCCTGCCGCAGATGCGCCTCACCGGCATGCTCGTGGGGATGCGGGAGGCGTGCCCGCCGCTCGAGACGTGCCGCGTGACGTCGATCGACGGCGACGGCGTGCTCGGCGACAGCTTCGAGGCGATGCGGCGCCATCTGCGCGCGACCAGGGCGCGGCGCATCCTCGTCGGCGCGATCAACGATCCGAGCGCGCTCGGCGCGCTGCGCGCGTTTCAGGAGGTCGGCCGCACCGAAGCGTGCGCGATCATGGGGCAGAACGCGTCGCCGGAAGGCCGCGCCGAGCTGCGGCAGCCCGCCACGCGGCTGATCGGTTCGGTCGCCTACTTCCCCGAGAAATACGGCGACGACATCGTCGCGCTCGCGATCGACATCCTGCACCGCAAGCCGGTGCCGCCGGCGGTGTTCGTCAAGCACCAGCTCGTGACGCCCGACACCGTCGACCACATCTACCCGAACGATCGGCTCGTCGAAATCGCGACGGCGTGAGCCCTGCCCGGCCCCTGACCTGCCCGGCCTCTGACCCGCCCGGCCCGCCTGACCTGCCCGGCCCGCCCGGCCTACCGCAGGAACGCCTCCGGCAACCCGCCGTCGACCGGAATCACGTGGCCCGTCGTCTTGGCGCTCTGGTCACCGGCGAGCCAGAGAATCGCCTGCGCGCAGTCGAGCGGCAGGATCGGCGCGCGCGTGATCGTCCGCTGCGCGTAGAAGCCCGCGAGCTTCGCGCGCAGATCCTCCGTGGACTCCCCCTCGTCGAACGCGATGCCGTACTTCCGCAGCGACGCGATCACGCGATCGCGCGGGAACATCGCCGACCCGGCGACGACGGTCGCCGGCGCGATCCCGTTGACGCGGATCGCCGGCCCGAGCCCGATCGCGAGCTCGCGAATGAGATGGTTGACCGCCGCCTTGCTCACGTCGTACGGCTCGCTGCCGTGCTTCGGGACGATCGCGTTCGCCGAGCTCGTGAGCACGATCGACGCCGGCAGCCGCTGCGCGTTCATCACCTTCGCGGCTTCCTCCGCGAGCAGGTGGTTGCTCGTGACGTTGACGAGCAGCGTCCGGCTCCACGCGGACTCCGATGCCGCGCCGCCCGGCTCCGGCGTCGGATAGATCGCCGCGGTGTTCACGACGATGTCGGCGCCGCCGAACTGCAGGACGGTCTGCTGCAGCGCGTGCGCGACGGTTCCGCGCGACGACAGATCCACGTGGACCGCGATCCCGCGCTCGCTCGACGAGACCGCGCGCGCGTCGCTCCACGCGGCCTCCGCCGCCGACGCGTCGCGGTCGGCGACGACGACGTGGGCGCCGCGCCGCGCGAGCTGAATCGCGACCTCGCGCCCGATGCCGCTGCCGCCGCCGACGACGACCGCGATCTTCCGGCTGAACTCCTGTTCCGGCGGCATCCGCTGCAGCTTGGCGTCCTCGAGCGCCCAGTACTCGATGCGGAACGCTTCGGCGCGCGGCAGCGCGACGTAGTTGTGAAAGCTCGCGAACTGCGCCGCCTGCTCCGCCCGCCGCGCCTGCGGCAGCGCCTCTTTCGACTGACCGCCGCCTGCCGGCTGACTCGAGCTCTCGTCTTCCAGCGCCGTCGCGCCGTCCATCACGTGGATCGCGTTGACGAAGAACTCGGTCGTGATGCGCGCCTCGCGCTTGTCCTTCGCGAAGCCGAACACGCCGAGCGCCGGAATCACGACGACCGACGGGTTCGAGTCGCGCAGCGGCGGCGAGTCGGCCGACGCGAACGATCGGTAGTACGCAGCGTACGCCTCGCGGTACGACGCGAGGCGGTCGTCGATCCGCTGCCGCAGCGTCCCGACGTCCTCTGCCTCTGGGTTCCACGGCACGAACAGCGGCGAGATGCGCGTCCTGAGGAAGTGGTCAGGACAGCTCGTGCCGAGGGCGCAGAGATCCGCGGCCCACACCGAGTTGGCGAACGCGAGCGCTTCGTCGCCGCGCTCGACGTGCGCGATCGTGCGGCGGTTGGACGACACGGCGCCGCGCAGATGCGGCAGGATCGCCGCGACGACCTCGTCGTCCTGCCGCGGCGACGCCACCGCCGCGCCGCCGAACGGCACGCCGCGGCGCCGCTGCGCGTGCTCGGCGACGAACTGGCCCATCTGATCGATCGTCCTGATGCTGCTGCGGTAGCAGTCCGCCTGCGTGCCCCCCCACGTGAACAGACCGTGGCTGCCGAGGACGATCCCGTCACAGTCGGGCTGCGCCTCGACGGCGCGCCGCAGCATCAGCGCGAGCTCGAACCCGGGACGCTGCCACGGCAGCCAGACGATGCGCCGGCCGAAGCGGGCGTTGAACGCGTCGAGCTTGCGGCGCCCGTTCGCGCTCGCCGCGATCGCGATCGCCCAGTCGGGGTGGAGATGATCGACGTGGTCGAACGGCAGGAACGCGTGCAGCGGCGTGTCGATCGACGCGGCGACGCGGCTGCCGCCGACCGCGCACAGCGGATAGAAGCCGACCATCTCGTCTTCGTGCGCCTCGCCGCGATAGCGCGCGATGAGCTGCTCCAGCTTGTCGAGGGCGAGGATCGCGAAGCCGCTCGCGGCGATCGACCGCAGGTCGCCGCCGCTCCCCTTGACCGCGAGCACGCGGACGGGATCGCCGGTCAGCGGATCGGGCAGCGTGAACTTCGAGCTGGTGTTGCCACCGCCGAAGTTGGTGATGCGCAGATCGGCGCCGAGCAGGTTCGAGCGATAGCGCAGGAGCTCGAGCGGATCGGCGGCGAGGCGGCTCGCCTCGCGCTCGTCCCACAGGTTGCCGAGCAGCCGCGTCTCGACCGAAGCGGAATCAGGCACACGTGAGCTCCACGTAATCGAGGAAGCGGCGGTACGGGGCGTCCCATCGCTCTGGCGCGATCGGATCGAAGCGCTCGGCCGGGAACGAGCGCTCGATGATGGCACGCGCGTCGGCGAGCGACGCGACCGCGCCCGTGGCGAGCGCCTGCATCGCGACGTTGCCGAGCGCCGTCGCCTCGACGGGTCCGGCGAGGACCGTGCGCCCGGTCGCGTCGGCCGTCAGCTGATTCAGCAGGTGGTTGCGCGATCCGCCGCCGATGATCCGCAGCTCGGTGATGCGCTCGCCGGTGAGCTCCTCGAGCCAGCCGAGCACGAGGCGGTACTTCATCGCGAGGCTCTCGAGGATCGTGCGCGTGAACGCGGCGCGCGTCGCCGGCGCCGGCTGGGCCGTCTGCCGGCAGAACGCCGCGATCGCCGCCGGCATGTCGACGGGATTCAGCAACGACGGATGATCGGGATCGACGAGCGCGCCGAACGCGAGCCGCGGGTCGGCCGCCTGCTCGACGAGGGAGTCGTACGTGTCGTCGTCGCCCTGAGCGGCCCACGTGCGGCGGCACGCCTGCAGCAGCCAGAGGCCGTTGATGTTCTTCAGGAGGCGGATCGTGCCGCACACGCCGCCTTCGTTGGTGAAGTTGAGATCGCGCGCCTTCGCAGAGATCACGGGCGCGGCGACTTCGGTGCCCAGCAGCGACCACGTGCCGGAGCTGAGGAACGCCGTCGCGCCGCCGACGCGCACGGAGGCGACGGCCGACGCCGTGTCGTGCGACGCGGGCGCGACGACCGGCGTGCCCGCGAGCGCGGCGCAGGCCGACGCGCGCAGCGCGCCGACGATCGTCGCCGGCTGCACGATGCGCTGCAGGAGCCGCGTCGGCAGGCCGATCTCCTGGAGCAGCCGCAGCGCCCACGTCCGCTTCGCCGCGTCCATCAGCTGCGTCGTCGTCGCGTTGGTGTACTCGGAGACGAGCTCGCCGGCGAGCCAGTAGTTGAACAGGTCGGGAATCGTCGCGAGCGCGTCGGCGGCGTCGACGATCTTCGGCGTCCGCGCGCACGCGGCGTAGAGCTGGACGAGCGTGTTGATCTGCAGGAACTGGATGCCGGTGACGGCGTAGATGCGCTCGCGGCTCGCGCGCTCGAAGACCTGCGCCATCATCCCTTCGTTGCGCTCGTCGCGGTAGTGGTACGGGTTCTCGAGGAGCGTGCCGCGCTCGCCGATGAGCGCGTAGTCGACGCCCCAGCCGTCGACGGCGACGCTGGTGAAGCGCGTGCCGCGCGCCGCGTCGAGCGCGCGCGTCATCTCGAGCCACAGCCGCAGGACGTCCCAGTGGAGCGCGCCGTTCTGCCGGACCGGCTCGTTGGCGAAGCGATACACCTCGCGCATCGTGAGCGCATCGCCCTGCAGCCGCGCCGCCATCGCGCGTCCGCTCTCGGCGCCGAGATCGAACGCGAGAAAGTGGTGCTCGCTCATACGACGATCACCCGCAGCGCCCGCTGAGTACGCAACGAGCGCGCGCGGCGCCGCGTCGAGCGCCTCTGCGGGCTCTGCGAGCTCCGCGGCCGCCCGTCGTCACTCCCGCTGTGCATGCGCTTACGACAGCTTCTTCAGCCAGATGTTGCGGAACTGGACCTTCATCGGATCGCCGACGTGCATCTGGAAGCCGATCAGCCCGCCGAGCATCCGGTTCTTCGTGTCATCGTCGACGACGATGCTCGTGACGGCGCCGTTGAGGATCTGCATGATCATCGTCCCGCGCGCGATGATGTGGGCCTGGTTCCAGTCGTCCTTGTGGATGAGCGCCTTCAGCTCGTCGGACGACTGCTGCAGGTTGCCGATCACGCGCGGGCGGCCGCCGTCGGGGACGTACACGGCCTGGCCGCGCATCGCGAGGAATCCGCGCCCGCGCTCCTCGTAGATCTGCCCGGTGAACTGCAGCTGGTAATCCATGTCGGCCTGATAACCCTTCATCACCCACTTGCCGACGTCGGCGCCGGCCGGCAGCTGCACGCTGCGGATCTGGATGCCGCTGTTGGTCGCGTTCATCCGGAACTCGCACTTCAGCTCGAAGTCTTTCGGCTCGCCGCCGCGCCAGATGATGAAGGTGTTCTGCGTCACCTTCTTCTCGGGCGTGCTCTCGCCGATGATCGCGCCGTTCTCGGCGCGCCAGAACTGCGGATCGCCGTCCCACCCCTTGAGCGTCGAGCCGTCGAAGATTGACTCGAAGCCGGCGTGCTCCTCGAGCACCAGCGGTTCGGCGCCGCGGATGCCGCCGCCGCCGCGGCCGCCGCGCCCCTGCCCGGGCGGCGCAGGCGGCTGCGCGGCGATCGTGGCGACGAGACACGTGAAGACGAGCGCGAGCATGTGCTTCATACGGCAGCCTGCTGCGCGAGGGCGACCTGCTCCCAGCGGCCGCTCTTCGCCGATTTGAGGACCGCGTCGGTGACGGCATCGGTGGCGAGGCCGTCGCGGAACGACGGCGGCGCGCTCTCGCCGCGCGCGGCCGCCTGCAGGAAGTCGGCGAACTGGTGGATGAACGTGTGCTCGTAGCCGATCTGCAGGCCCGGCACCCACCACTGCTTCATGTACGGATGATCGCCGTCGGTGACGTGCACGCTGCGCCAGCCGCGGAGGCGTCCTTCGTCGCGGTGGTCGAACCACTGGAGGCGATGGAGGTCGTGCAGATCCCACCGCGCCGACGCGTGCTCGCCGTTGATCTCGAGCGTGTAGAGCGCCTTGTGCCCCCGCGCGTAGCGCGTCGCCTCGAACAGCGCGAGCGATCCGTTCTGGAACCGTCCCATGAACGCGCTCGCATCGTCGATGCCGACCGGCTCGACCTTGCCGGTGAGGGTGTGCTTCCGCTGCTTGATGAACGTCTCGGTCATCGCGGTCACGGTGGTGAGCGATCCGTTCAGCCACAGCGCCGTGTCGATGCAGTGCGCGAGCAGATCGCCGGTGACGCCGCTGCCCGCGACGGCGACGTCGAGCCGCCACAGCCCTTCGCCGCCCTGCGGGAGATCGGCGGAGATGGTCCAGTCCTGGAGGAACTGGGCGCGGTAGTGGAAGACGCGGCCGAGCGTCCCCTTGTCGATCAGATCCTTCAGCAGCACGACGGCGGGCACGCGGCGGTAGTTGTACCAGACCGAGTTCGGCACCTTGGCCGCTTCGACCGCTGCGACCATCGCTTCGGCTTCGGCGGCGTTGCGGCCGAGCGGCTTCTCGCACATCACCATCTTGCCGGCGCGCGCCGCCGCGACCGCGATCTCGGCGTGCGTGTCGTTCGGGCTCGCGATGTCGATCAGATCGATGTCCTTCCGCGCGAC
>Ga0075424_100003329_pt1 | contig 14990 bp, 20 predicted proteins | sample SoiMethybrSBSTD3_FD_75301 | JGI IMG/M metagenome (GOLD analysis project Ga0075424, IMG submission 75301) | Bulk soil microbial communities from a Populus tree surrounding site in Tennessee, USA - Soil MetaG P. TD hybrid SBSTD3 | ecosystem: Environmental > Terrestrial > Soil > Tree plantation... | reverse complement strand
GTGCACAATCCCACGCTCGGCTTTACCTACCGCGTGACCCCTACGCTCACCATCGGTGTCGACGGTGGCCCGGCGTTCACCCACCTCGGCAACGAGGATTTCATCACGCCGGCCCTCAACGCCGGGTTCTCGCAACGACTGCCATTCGGCAACGTGAGTGCCTACTACGCGCGGAGTATTGGCGTCGCCGGCGGGTTTGGTGGCCCGACCGACAACCAGACGGCCTCGGCAACCCTTCTGTTGCCGCTGTTGAAGGATCTGATCGTCATCTTCAATCCGGCCTGGACGAAGGCGGAGTCGCTGAGCGACCAGCAGATCGAGCGCATCGACGTCAAAATATTCACCCTGAGTCTTGGCGCAGCCTATCGCGTCAACCCCTACATCATGCTGTTCGGCGGCTACTCGTTCCTCCTGCAGCGAGTCGGCCAGTCCTCGACGACGCAGGACTTCGACGCCGACCAGAATCGGGTCAAGTTCGGCGTTCAGTTCGGCTATCCCTTCGCATTCGATCTAGGCGGCTAGCCGCGCACGCCTACTCGATCATGTGATCGACCTGCAGCAGCACCGTCTGCGGCACCGCGAGGCCGAGCGCTCTCGCGGTCTTCAGATTGATCGCGAGCTCGAGCTTGGTAGGCTGCTCGACCGGGAGATCCGCGGGCTTGGCCCCCTTGAAGATCTTGTCGACGAACGTGGCCGCGCGCCGATAGTGGTCGGGGTAGTTGACGCCGTAGCTGGCGAGCCCTCCGACGAACTCCGTCGACGCGTACATGGCCGGCAGCCGGTGCTTGGCCGCAAGCTCCACGATGAGCGGCGCATTCGCCAGGGTGAGCGTCTCGAGCCCGACGACGAGCGCCTCGGCGCGCTGTCGGGTGGCCATGTCGAATGCCGGTCTCAGATCTTCGACCTTGCGCACATCGAGCAGGTGAGCCTGAAGACCGAGAGCTCGTGCGGCCGTTTCCACCTCGAGCCACTGACGTGGGATCGCCGGGTTGCTCATGTTGAAGAGCACCGCGATCCGGGTCGCCCGCGGAACCAGCTCGCTCAGCAACTCGACCCGCTTCGGATAGATTTCCGTCACGGTCGCGCTCAGGCCCGTGATGTTCCCGCCGGGGCGGGCCAGACTCGCGACGATGCCTTGCCCGATCGGATCACCCACGCCGGTGATGACCACGGGGATCCCGCCGCTGGTGGCGCGTTTGGCCGCCAGCGCCGCGGGTGTGCCCCGCGTCAGGATCAGGTCCACCTTGAGGGCGACTAGCTCGGCCGCCAGATCGCGAAACCGATCGTCGCGCCCATCGGCCGATCGATACTCGATCGCGAGATTTTTCCCTTCGACATACCCCAGTGCCCGAAGCCCTTGCCGAAACGCTTCGAAGTTCGCGGCATTGATCACCGCGGAAGTCCGCTCGAGCATGCCTATGCGATAGACCTTGTCCGCCGGCTGTGCCTCGATCGCGATCGGCGCCAGTGCGGCGCCGATCGTCCAAATAACTGCGAGCCCAATTAGTCGCATGCGTACCTCGTTTCAGCGGTTCGCCGCATGTTCCTGTCTTTTCCTCATGCGTTCTCGACAAGGTGCAAGCCCCACGCACGTGACATGCCATGGCGACATGCGAGGCTGTTGGATGGTTTTTCGCAGGTTTGCAAGGCTGGGGCGTCGCGTGTTGCGTTTCAATTGCGGAATCGCGCCCCATCAAATTCGGGCGAAATACCCGAATACGACGCGGTTTTGACTCCGGCGAACCCCCGCGTCCGCGATGAGATGCGCCGGAGGGGGGCTACTTCAGCGGCTTGGTCATGAAGACGCGGCTGGTGCCCGGAGGATCACAAGCAATCGTTCCGAACGCACGGTAGCCTTGCCGTTCGTAGAAGCCCGGTGCCTGGAAGCTGATCGTGTACAGCACCGCCGCGGAGCAGCCCCTGCGCCGCGCTTCGTCCTCCGCGGCCGCCAGGACCCGGCTCCCCAGCTCTTGGCCGCGCAGCGCGTCCGGCAGATAGAAAAGGTCGACGAAGAGAATACCGAGCGACGTGCGCCCGAGCAGGCCGCCGACCACCTGCTGGGTCGCCGGATCGGACACCAGGATGGCGAGATCGCGCGAGTCCGAATAGCCAGCCTGCTCCGCGTTGAACCTGGCGAGACCGGAGTCGATCACCCGCTGCTGCTCCGGCGTCGGCGCGTCGGTGAGCGTGAGAACCGCGTCCATCACCCGATTCGCTCTGCGCGGGTGATGTCGAGCGGATGATCGATCAGCGGCGCGACGCGCTCCAGGAAGCGTACGGTGTGCGGCAGGCCGGCGTGAATCTCGAACGCCGCCTCGTCCTTCCAGCGCGAGTGGATGTAGAACAGCTGGGGATCACGCGTCGAGCGAAAGGCAGCGATGCTCGAGCAGCCAGGCTCCTCGCTCGAAGGACCGATCACGTCTCGCAACGCCTTCTCTACGGCGCTCTCGTTGCCCGGGCGCGCATGGAATCGCGCAAAAATGAACAGCTCTATGTGACGTCTCCTGGCCGGAGTCTAGCGCGCAGCGGCCGGCGCTGCCGCACTCTTCGGAAGGGACTGCCGGGTACGCCAGTACGCCGCCCAGGGATCCGCGGTGAGCCCGGCCAGCCGCTGCGGTACGTTCGCGATCGTGAAATGATCCGACGTGATCCTGGCGGAAAGCTCGTCCCAGGTGAGCGGCACGGACATCGTCGCTTGCGGCGTGGCACGCGTGGAATAGGCGGCCACGCTCGTGGCCCCGCGGATATTGCGCAAATAGTCGATGAAGATCTTGCCCCTGCGCTCCGCCTTCGCCATGCTCGTGATGTAGCGCCGGGGATTGGCGCGGGCCACGCTCTCGGCGACGGCTCGCGTGAACGCGCTGGCCTCGTCCCAGCTCGGACCGGGGACGAGCGGCGCCACGACGTGCAGGCCCTTGCCGCCGGTGGTCTTCACGAAGCTCTCGAGCTCGAGGGTGTGGAGCGCGTCGCGGATGAAGCGGGCGCACTCGATCACCTGCGCCCACTCGACGCCGGGGCCCGGATCGAGATCGAACACGACTCGATCCGGCTGCTCGAGACGTTTCACGACGGAGTTCCACGTGTGGATCTCGAGGATGCCGATCTGGACCAGGCCGATGAGCGACGCCAGCGAGTCGACGACCAGATATTCTCCGACCTTCCGCTTTTCCTGGATCTTCACCCGTCGGAGGCTCTCCGGCGCCCAGTAGCCGACGTGCTTTTGATAGAAGCACGTCTTGTGCGCGCCCTCGGGACAACGTACCAGCGTCGTCGGGCGGTCCTCGAGGTGCGGCAGGATCCACTTCGCGATCGACTCGTAGAACCGAGCGAGGTCGAGCTTGGTGGTGCCGTGCGACGGATAGAGCACTCGATCGGCGTGTGTCAGCCGCACGCCGGCCACGACGGCTTCGGCGGTGGTTTTCGCCGGCCGAGTGGACCGGGGCGCACGCGCGATGCGCTTCATCTCGTCCTCCGTGGTCGCGTCGTCCTCCGTGGTCGCGGGGCGCTCGCGGACCACCGTGTCAGCGGGTTTGTCTTCCCGAAGACCCTGGAACGCGGGGTGTCGAAGCTTGCCGTCGCTGGTCCACTCGCTGAAGCTCACCTGGGCCACGAGCTCGGGCTTCACCCAATGCGCGCGCGCGGCGCCGGCGGGGCGCGAGGCGAACGGGCTCGTCTTCTGCTCGAGGCGCGACAGGCGCTGCTGGAGATCACGGAGCATCCGGTTGTCGAATCCGGTCCCGATCTTGCCGGCGTACACGAGGCGCCCGCTCTCGTAGACGCCGCCGAGCAGCGCGCCGATGCCGATCCGCGAGCCTTCGGGCTCCGTGTAGCCACCGATCACGATCTCTTGCTGCTTGAGACACTTGATCTTCAGCCACTCTGGCCCGCGCGTGCCGCGGTACGGCGCGTCGCGTTTCTTCGACACGATGCCCTCCAGGCCGAGCTTGCACGCGTGCGCGAAGAAGTCGGCGCCCGCACCGACGACGTGATCGCTGTAGCGCAGCACCGCGGCCTGGTCGTTGGCCGAGGCGAGCAGGCGCGCGAGCGCCGCCTTGCGGTCTTCGAGGCGCGCGCCGGTGAGGTCCCGACCGTCGAGGTACAGCAGGTCGAAGACCATGTACGCGAGCTGGCCGCGGGCGTCGCTCGAGCCGAAATTCTGAAGGGCCTGAAAACTACTGGTGCCATCGGGCAACAGCACGGTGACCTCGCCGTCGAGAATCGCTTGCTCGACGGGCAGCCGGCCGAGCGCCTCCGCGACGGTCGGGAACTTCTCGGTCCAGTCGCGCGCGTTCCGGCTGAAGAGCTGGGCACGACGGCGCTCGACTCGCGCGAGGATGCGATACCCGTCGTGCTTGAGCTCGTGCAGCCAGCCGTCACCGTCCGGGGGGCGCTCCACGAGTGTCGCGAGCTGGGGCTGGACGAACTTGGGGAGCGCGGTCCGGCGCGCGCCGGGCACCTCGGCCGGGTCCGGGCTCGAGCGGTCACCGCCGTCGCGATTGGAGTGCCAGACACGGTCTCCGGCCGCAGCGATCTGTTCGATCGTCCGGCCGGTCGCGACGCTCTTCGGCTCGCTGGCGACGATCGACTCGGCCTGGCCCGGGCGCGCTTGCTGGTCGCGCTCCTTGATGAGCAGCCAGCTCCGGTCGTCTCCGTCCTTTCGCCGCCCCCCGATCTTCACGAGCGCCCAGCCCCCACGCAGCTTCTCGCCCTTCAAGGTGAATTTCAGCGAGCCGGCGCGGTACGACTTGTGCGGATCGCCGATCGGTTCCCAGGTGCCGCGATCCCACAACAGCACCGTTCCTCCGCCGTATTGCCCCTTCGGAATGATGCCCTCGAACTCGCCGTACTCGAGCGGATGATCCTCGACGTGCATTGCCAGGCGCTTGTCGGCAGGGTCCAGGCTGGGGCCCTTCGGGACCGCCCAGCTCTTCAGGACGCCTTCGAGCTCGAGCCGGAAGTCGTAGTGCAGACGCGACGCCGCGTGCTTCTGGATCAGGTACGAGCGCTCCTGATCGCGAGGGGGGACCGACACTTGGCCGGCGGGCTCCGGAGTCTTCTTGAAGTCGCGCTTGCGTCGATACTCGCGGAGCCCCATGGGTTCATCTTTCCACGGGCGTCGGCGACCGTCCACTCTCACGCGGCGTGCGGGCACGTCCCTTGCTACCTCACGAGATCATGACCACGAGGATCGTGAGTACCGGGGTGAGTAGCGGCAATGTGGTGCGCGGAGCGATCGTCGGCCTGGTCGGGGGCTTGCTGGCGGCCGGCGCAATGAGTGTGGCCCATCGCATCCTGAGCGATCTGGATCCCAAAGCTGAAGCGCCGTCGCCGAAGCCCGAAGACCCGACCATCAAGGTCGCCCGCGCGGCCACCGGCCTCGCCGGCTACACGCTCGCCGAGCACCAGAAACCGCGCGCTGGAGCGGCCGTCCACTACGCGTTCGGCGCGCTCGTCGGCGCCGTCTACGGCGCCGTCGCGGAGATCGCCCCGATAGTAACGAAGGCCTTCGGTGTGCCCTTCGGCATCGGGGTCTGGTTGGGCGCCCACGTCGTCGCCGTTCCCGCGATGGGTCTCAGCGATCCGCCGAGCCGGCAGCCCGTCGGCAAGGAGGCGGAAGAATTCAGCTTGCACGTGGTGTACGGCGCGGTGACGGAAATCGTTCGTCGTCTCCTGCGGTCTTGAGGAGGGAACTATGGCCATCGTTGGATGGATCGTGTTCGGCTTGGTCGTCGGAATCGTCGCAAAGCTCGTGACGCCGGGACGGGACCCAGGCGGTTTCATCGTCACCATCCTTCTGGGCATTGCCGGTGCGCTGCTCGGAGGATTTCTCGGTCGGGCGGCGGGCTGGTATCACGAAGGTGATCCAGTCGGGTTCGCCATGGCCGTCGTGGGCTCGATCGTGCTGCTGGTTCTCTATCGGTTGGTGGCGGGAAGACCGCGCGGCGTCTGACCGCATGCACGCCGGTCGCCGGAAGCAGTTACACGGTAGGCTTTACCAGGCGGACGCTATGGGCGCGGCATGCCGACGGCGCGGAGCATGTCGGGCGTGAAGCGCGCGTAGTACGACGAGCCCAGGAGCGAATCCGAGCCGTTCTTCAGGAGCCGGCGGCTGAGAATCTGGAAGCTCGGATAGGGCGACCGGCGTGTGTAGACCCCTCCGACGGAGAAATTGCTCTCCGGATGCGCCTCGAACGCCTGGAGCTCACGGAGCTCTCCGGCGGCAAGGCGCTCGTTCAGGCGCTGGACGAAGGCCTCGAGCTCCCGTACGCCTTCCGCGCGATCGGGGTGGACCACGAAGAGTGTCTCGATGGCGCCGCTTCGAGCCTGCTGTGCGAAATCCCGTACGAGGACCATGATCTCGCCGTCGGTGTCCAGCGGATCATCCATCGCGAACGAGTGAACCTCGAATCGAATGGTGTCCTTCAGGCGAGCGGCTTTTGCGAATGGACAGACCGGAAGCCCTCCGAAAACGTCGTGGGGCTGCTCGAGGAATTCCTGCGACCATTTCACGACGGCCGCGACAACCTGAGCATGCGGTTCTGCAGACACGAGCGCCGTACCGCCCTTCATCAGGCGATGCCCCTGCAGGCGATGTCCCGGCGTCGAGCGCCGAACACCGCTATGCCGCCCGATGTCGGCGCGCGCGCGTCGGTTTTCGCGACGCGACGTGTTGCCGCGGCCGCTCCTTGAGGCTGCGCTTGAGCGCTTCCATGAGATCGGTCACGCGGGCCCGCGCGGGCAGCTCAGGCGCGGTCGGCTCTTTGCCCTTCACCTTGGCCTCGATCACGCGGCGCAAAGCCTCGGAGTAGGTGTCGCGATAGTCGGCGGGATCCCACTCGCCGCTCAGCGTGTCGACCAGCTGACGCGCCAGCTTCATCTCCGACTCGCTCCAGCCTTTGCCGGACGCGGGGAGGCCGAGGTCTTTCGGTTGGCGGATCTCGTGAGCGAACCGCATCGTCGTGAGCACGAGCGCGTCGCCGGCCGGCTCGAGCGCCGCGAGATGCTCGCGCTGGCGAAGGACGATCGTCCCGATCGCCAGCTTTCCCGTGGCCCGAAGCGCGTCGCGGAGCAGCGCATAGCCCTTCACCGCGGAGCGCCCTTGCGGCGCCACGTAGTAGGGATAGTTGAAGTACAGATCCTCGACGTCGGCCGCCGGTACGAACTTGCGAATCTCGAACGTCTGAGTCGCCGGCACGCGGACCTTCTCGAAGTCCTCGTCCGTGAGGACGACGTACTGGTCTTTTGCGTACTGGTAGCCCTTGACGATGTCCTTCCAGGGGACCTCGACGTCTTCTTTCTTGCAAAACCGTTTCTCGATGATCCGGCTCTTGTCCTTCCGGTGCAGGAGATTGAAGGCGAGCGCTTCTCGGGCCTCGGTCGCGGACACGAGATCGATTGGCAGCGTCACGAGGCCAAAGCTGATCGAACCCTTCCACAGCGCGCGTGGTGGCATGACTCGACCCTTCAGGCCTCGTCGGCCTCTCGTGCCTGCTCTTCCGTGTGCTGCTCGATGCGCCAGCGCCGGCGATCGCGTGAGCTGAGGATCTCATCGGACGTGATCACCGGAGCGTTCGCAGGCCTCTCCACGCCCAGGGGACGGGCGAGCTCGTCCACGACGGACTGACGCTTCTTCACTTCTTCGCCATCTGCGCCTGGATGCCCTCGATCGTCTTGAGGTGGTCTTCGAGGGTCGGCAGGGTCTTGTCCACCCAGGCTTTCAGATTCGGATCCACCGCGCCGGAGTGCATGCGCCGGAATTCGGCGACGTCCTGCTTGTGATCCTTGACCATGGCTTTGACGTACTCGCGGTCGAACTCCGAGCCCTGGAGCTTCGAGAGTCGTGTCAGCAGTCGATCGGGCTTCGGGGTCTTGTCGTCGAGCTGCATACCCTTGTTCTCGGCCAGCTGCATCAGCTCTTGGTTGGCGGCGCCATGATCTTCGACCATGCGTTGCCCGAATTGCTTGACCGCATCGCTGGACGCTTTCCCCTGTGCGAGCTGACCGAGCTCGACCTCTGCGCGCCCGCCCGCGGCCGCCTTCGTGATGAAGTTACGGTCGGTCCGCTGTAGCTTTGAGCTCGTCGGCGCGCTCTGCTGGGCCCCTAGCCCCGACGCGAGCGTCAAGAGACCCAACCCGGCGACCAGCGCGATCATCGATCGCGTCGCTTTCATCGTTTCCCTCCCGAATGCATCGGCTTCTCGTTGCAGTCGCACTGGCGGTTCCCGCGTTCCATACGAGCAAAGCAACTGCCAAAAGCGCACCTCATGGAAAACGTGCAGATGTGTGAGCCGCGCGAATACGGCGGAGGCCATGAGCGCCGGTGAGAGTTACACGCGGAGTGAAGAAATGCTCGCCGATAGCCCGCGCACTCGGCGCGCGGAAGTGATCGAAACGACGCCGGGCGCGGTGCCCGGCATCGCTCATCTAGCACGGCAGACGCGTTACGGTTTCAGCTGACCGCGGACCTCGCCGCCCTGATGCTGGGCGCTGTGCACGTTGACGTACAGATCGCCGGCCTTGAACGCCGCATACTGCGCGTCGGTCAGCTTCACGCCCGGCGGGACCGCCCACGTGCTCTCACCGTTCTTGCTCAGCGGCACGACGACGGGGCCGTTCTTGCCGGTCGCGCCATTGTGAATGTGCGCCATCGTTCCGGTGACGCCGGTCGTCGTCACGCTTCCAGTCACGGTCTTGTCGTCGCCGATCGAGATCGTACCGCTCCCGGCGCCCGTTGAGGTCACGGGCGGCACCTCCTGGCCTCCGCTCAACATGACCTTGACGTCCTCAGCTTGGGCCGAGAACGGATACCAGGCCACGAGCACGGCGGCGCCGAGGGCGACCACTACCAGAGAGCGTCTTGCGGTCCGAGAAATCGCATTCATCCTTTTCTCCAGGGCCCCATCAAGTTGTCGGCGCAAAAAAGTTGTTCCGCGCAAACTGGGGCCCACGAACACAGCATCGGTTGTGCCACATCCAAAGCTCACGAGTTCTCAGGCGTCTGTATCGTCGCCCGCCGGCGGCACGTAAAAACTTCGAGTAAGAAGTACCAGCGTCTCGTCGAGGCCAGCGTCACCAGCCGTAGCCTTGCCCATAGTATGGGCGCCCGTAGTAGGGGCGATAGTGGGGGTACCCGTACACGGGTCTGGGGACGAAGACGGGTCGAGGCGTCACGATCACGCGTGGAGTAGCCACCACGGGGCCGGGGACCGGCACGAGGACACAGCCCGAAACGGCGACGGCGACGGCGCTCACGAAAAATAGCGAAGCGGCCAAGCGGCCGAGTCTGATGCGAGCCATGTTAAGCCCTCCCGCCGCATTAGACGCGGTCGGGTCGGGGTGTATTTCAGGGTGGGCGGCGACGTGAGACCGCGATCAAAGTAGATCGCGAACCATCCGGAGCATATCGACCGCGGGCGAATGCGGCAGGGATCTACGCGCGCCGCTGGTCCGGAAGCCGCACCGCGCGTACAGCGCGATGGCTGACGCATTTGTCGCGGTGACCCAGAGGCAGAGACCTTCAGCCCCGCGTTCTCGAGCCCAGCCGACGACCGCGTCGACGAGCGCGGCTCCGACGCCGCGGCCGCGCGCCTCGTGGCCGACGAACATTCCGACGAGCACCGGCCTCGGATCGTCGGGCGCATCGGGGTCTATGGGCAGACCGGTGGCGATCCCCACCCACTGGCCCTCGAGCTCGGCCACGAACGTGACGCCCTCGGCGCCGGAGGCACCGCGCCGTGCTCGCTCTTGCCAGGTATCGTCTGTGAACGCCGCTTCTCGCGTCAAGGTCGAGCCAAACGCCAGGGGTGCATCAGCCAGAGCGCGGAGGCGAAGCGCGCGCAGGCGCAGTCCTTCGTCAGGACGGATTCGCCGGATCATCGTCACGGCATGAAGGAGCCGCCGTTCACGTGCACGGTCTGGCCCGTGACATGCCCCGCTTCCTCGCTCGCGAGGAACACGGCGATCCCGGCGATGTCGTCCGGCTGCGCCATGCGCCCGAGCGGCACCGCGCGCGCCATCACGGCGAGCTCGTCCTCGCTGTTGCCGTAGCGCGGCTGCGCCGTATCGGTGAGCCCGGGCGCGATCGCGTTGACGCGAATTCCATGTGGCGCCAGCTCGAGGGCCATCGCGCGGGTCATCGCGACGACGCCGCCTTTGCTCGCCGAGTAGTGGACACCCCGGACCGCGCCGCGGATCGCCTGCGAGGCCATGTTGATGACCGCGCCCCGCCGGTGGCCCGCGATCATCACGCGCGCCGCAGCCTGAGCGCAGAAGAATCCGCCCTTCAGATTCACGTCGAGCACGAGGTCCCAGTCGCTCTCGCGCATGTCGAGAAACGGCACGCGGGGATAGACGCCGGCGTTGTTGATGAGCACGTCGAGCCCCCCGAGCTCGCCGGCGATCTGCGTGACCATCGCCTGGGCGCCGGCCGCCCGCGCAATGTCGGCCTGGACGAGCGCGGCGCGCCGGCCGGCCCCGCGGATCTCCTGGAGAAGCTTTTCGGCCGCGGCGCGATCGTCGAGGTAATTCACGCCGACATCGGCGCCTTCCCGGGCAAACGCCAGAGCGATCGCGCGCCCGATTCCTTGCTGGGCGCCGGTCACCAGCGCTACCTTTCCACTGAGCCTCATCGTCGCCTCCTTGACCTGCAACGGATACCATCAGTGCTCAGGCGCGCCTCAGCCCGCGGGCAACCCCGCGACGGCCTGCGCACGCGACCACCACGGCAGCGAACTTTGTCGACCCGCGGCGAATATGCTAGGGTCGCGCCGAGAAACTCAACCCGGAGGGAGCCAATGGACGATAAGGGACTCGGGCTCTGGCTGAACATCGGCTCGCTGATTCTCATCGCGGCGCTCGTCGTGGACTTCTACGTGGTGATCAACACCGCGCTCCACGCCCACTGACGAGACCGCCCCGCCCGCCGCTCCTCACTCCCTCGCCATGCCCCGCTACGATACCGCCGTTCTCAATGGCACGGTGGTCGTTCCCTACGTGGGCGCCCTGCGCTGTGACGTCGGTATCCGCGCCGGGCGTGTCGCGGCACTGGCGGACTCGATCGCGCCGGCCGACGCGGATGTGGTCGTGGACGCCCGCGGCAAGCTGGTGCTGCCGGGAGCCGTAGACTCCCACTTCCACATCGGGATCTATCGCGACCTCGCCACCGACGCGCGGAGCGAAACGGCTTCGGCGCTCGCGGGCGGCGTGACGACTGTCGTCAGCTACTTCCGAACGGGGCAGAACTACCTCAACAAGAGCGGACCGTACCGGACGATCTTCCCCGAAGTCGTCGCGGCCACCGTCGGCCATGCGCACACCGATTTCGGGTATCACATCGGCGTGATGACGACCGAGCAGCTCCACGAGGTGGACTGGCTCGTGGGCGAGCAGGGCGTCGGCTCGTTCAAGTACTACATGTTCTACAAGGGCCTGAACCTCACGTCCGACTCGACACGGGGCAGCGCCTACACGATGGCCGACACGTACGATCTCGGCCATCTCTATCTCCTCATGCGGCAGGTCGCGGCGGCGTCACTCAAGTACGGCGCCCACGGTCGAGTCTCCCTGAGCCTCCACTGTGAGCAGGCCGAGCTCATCCGCGTGTTCATCGAAGAGGTGAAGCGCTCGGGCCCGGGCGGCCTGGAAGGCTACCATCGCTCGCGGCCGCCGCTGACCGAGCAGCTGTCGATCGCCGAGGCCCTCGTGCTCACCGACGCGACGCGCTGTCCCGTGAACCTGCTCCATCTCTCCAGCGCCGAGGCCGTGGCGAGCGGCGCCGACGGGCGGCACCGTCATCCCCACCTCGACATCCGACTCGAGACGACCCTGCATCACCTGGCGCTCACGCACGCCACCGCCGGCGGAATCGTCGGCAAGGTCAACCCGCCGATCAGGACGGAGACCGACCGCGAGGCGCTGTGGCAAGCCGTGGAGGACGGCCGCATCGACACGGTCGTGAGCGACCACGCGTGCTGTTCCGAGGAAGACAAGGGCGAGGATCTCTGGAAAGCCCTGCCGGGCTTCGGGGGAACCGCGCTGCTCTACCCGTATCTCATCTCGGAGGGACATCTCCGCCGAGGCCTGTCGCTCACGCGGATCGTGGAGCTGGCGAGCGCCAATCCCGCGCGGGCGTTCGGGCTCTACCCGCGCAAGGGCACGATCGCCGTCGGCGGCGACGCGGATCTCGTCGTGCTCGATCCGGCTCGCGAGCACACCGTCTCGCCCGAGGTGCTCCACTCGGCGCAAGACTTCACGCCGTTCGCGGGCATGCGTGTGCGCGGCTGGCCCACGCACACGCTCTTACGAGGACGCACGGTGTTTCGGGACGGCTCGGTTCTCGGCGAGCCGCAAGGGCAGTACGTCAAGCGTCCGATCGGGCTCTACGGTGCGGCGAGCTGAAGCGGTGCGGGGTGTCCGCGAGGAATGCGAGTGAGCCGGGCGCGCTACGCCTTGGCCTTGGCGGCGGAGCGCCGCGGGCAGGCCTTGTGATACCAGGTCGAGCCGAGCTTCACGTGATTACCGTTCTTTCGGATCTTCAGCTTGCACTTGGGACACGTTCCCATCTGCGCTCCTTTTTGAGTGCTGATCGAAGCGGCGCCATTATAGCAGGCGCCTCGGGCCGGACCTCGTGACGGACTGCGTCTTCTGTCGCATCGTCGCGCGCCAGAGCCAGGCCGATATCGAGTACGAGGACGACGCGGTCCTGGCATTCAAGGACATCTACCCGAAGGCGCCGATTCATCTGCTCATCGTTCCCAAGCGCCACGTCAGCTCGATCATGGCCATGGAGCCCGCGGACGCCGAGGTCGTCGGCCGGTGTTTCCTGGCGGCCCGCAAGATCGGCGAGGCCAGGGGACTGGCCGAGAGGGGATATCGACTGCGCGTGAACTGCGGCCCCGAGGGCGGGCAGGTCGTCTATCACGTGCACGTCCACTTCCTGGCCGGCGGGCGGGTAAGCGGCGCCTAGTCGAGGCGCTGATCAGGCGGAAGTGGCTGCAGTCTTCGCTTCGAGTGGCAACCCGGCGTCCGCCCAGCTGCTGAGCCCGCCCTTGAGGATTCGCACGTCGCGATAGCCCAGCTCACGAAGCTGAAGCGCCACACGGGCGCTCGTGGCCTCGTCGGGTCAGGAGCAGTAGGCAATGACGGTGCGATTCACGTCGAAGTCGAGGGCGCGTGCGCCCGCCCGGAGCTCTTCGGGCGGGACGTGTCGCGCGTCCTGAATCCTCACCGGGCTCTTGGTATACGTCGGCCCGTCGCGAACATCCAGAATGACTGGCGGGGTTTCTGGTGACGCCTCGATGAGCCGCATCACCTCGGCCGGCCGGATGCGATAGCGGTTGCGCTTCGCGCGCCTCGCGAGGAACACGCTGACCGCCGCGAGGATCACCACCGCCACGACCGTGGCGACCGGCACCCACGGGAAGGGGCGAGGCGGCGGGTTCTTCGCCTCGGCCATCATGCGGCGCACGTCGGTCAAGTCAGGGAGGAGACGGTTCGCTTCCTCGAAGTACTTCTCGGCGCGGGCGTAGCGACCCTCGAAAAAGTCCTCGAGGCCCGCGTGCCACGCGGTGTTGAACCGACTGACTTCGCCGAGCTTGACGTCGGTACCCTTGAGGAACTCGCGCACCGCGGCCGACGGGATGATGAAGTTGAACCCCTGGACGATGGCCCCCTGGCTCCCGCTGTCGAGGCTCACGAAGGTCAGGACACCGAGCACGGCGCCGTCGGAGCCGACGGCAGGGCCGCCGCTGTTGCCCCACGCCGCGGGCGCGTCGACCTGGATCACCAGCTGATTGGCGATGTCCTGCTTGAAGCCAGAGATCGCGCCGTTCGTCACCGAGGCCTCGACCTTGGCGGATGCATTCAGGAGCTCGTGACTCAGCACGACTCCTGGGAAGCCCAGGATGTGGATCTTGTCGCCGATGTTCGCGTTCGGCGAGTCCCCGAGAGACAAGATCGGCATGTCGGCCGCTTCGAGCTTCAGGAGCGCCAGGTCGCGGCCCGACATGCGCTCTCCGGCGACCGGCGGGCTGTACTTCGACACGGTCGCGCCGAGCCGCATGCCGTTCGCGAGGAGCACCGAGATCGACGGATCGAGCTTGATCTTGGCGCGCGCCACCACCGCCGCGAAGTCCCGATCGCTCATGTCGGGGCACGCCTGACGAACGCCTCGCTGCAGCAGCTCCTGCGCGAGCTCCTCCTTGGGCTGGTGTGCCGCCGAGACGACGTGCCCGTTCGTGACGAGCCACCCGTTCGGATTGATGAACCACCCCGTTCCGGTTTCGCGGAAGGGTGCGGGTGACACCTGCTGCTGCTTGCCACCGGCTGGGCAGGTCACGGTTACTTCGGCGGCAACCTCCGAGACGACGAGCGACACCGCTGGCTTGGCACGGAGCAAGATCTCCTGGACGGAGGGGGCGGCGTCGGCGAGACCGGGAACCGCGAGGAACAGCATGCTCGCGACCCACGTGCGCATTCTTGAAATTCTATACCTCGAGAAACACAAACCTCGCGAAACACAAAAAAAGGCTCCAGGGGGCGGCCCCTGGAGCCTGGGTGCTGCTACCGCAAAGTGCTGCTTACTTCATCAGGCCCATCGCCTCGACGGCCTTCGACTTGGCGGCGTCCATGTTCCCAGCCTTGCAGGCCGCCTCGGCATCGCGGACCAGCTTCGTCGCGTCGCTGGTCGACGAAGAAGACTTGGCACCGGCGAGCGACCGCGGAGCCTGAACGTCCTGACCAGCCCGCGGCGCCTGGATGTCCTGACCCGCACGCGGAGCCTGAATGTCCTGACCAGCCCGCGGAGCCTGAATGTCCTGACCAGCCCGCGGCGCCTGAATGTCCTGACCCGCCCGCGGAGCCTGAATGTCCTGACCCGCACGCGGGGCCTGAATGTCCTGACCGGCACGCGGAGCCTGGATGTCCTGACCAGCGCGCGGCGCCTGGATGTCCTGACCCGCACGCGGGGCCTGGATGTCCTGACCGGCGCGCGG
>Ga0075424_100003327_pt1 | contig 14991 bp, 10 predicted proteins | sample SoiMethybrSBSTD3_FD_75301 | JGI IMG/M metagenome (GOLD analysis project Ga0075424, IMG submission 75301) | Bulk soil microbial communities from a Populus tree surrounding site in Tennessee, USA - Soil MetaG P. TD hybrid SBSTD3 | ecosystem: Environmental > Terrestrial > Soil > Tree plantation... | reverse complement strand
CCGCCGCACCAAATGATCGATCTCTGTGCCGGGTACGACGTCGGCCTTGCGGTCGAACCCGGGACGAGCGAGAACAACGCGCTCGCGCTGTCGAACAAGGCATTGACGTATGTGCTCGCCGGCCTGCCGCTCGTCATCACCGATACGCCGGGTCATCGGCCGCTCATCGATACGCTTCGCCGCGCGGCGATCGTTTATCAGCCGGGAGACATCGCACAGCTTGCCGGGTCGCTCACGCACATCGCCACCGACGGCGGCTGGCATTCGAACGCGCGAGCCGATGCCTGGCAGGCGGCGCTGAGCCGGTGGCACTGGGAGCATCACGCCGATCGCGGCACGCTGCTGTCGTCGGTCGCCGCCGCGCTGCCGTGCTGATGCGACGCGCAGTTGCGTTGGTGCGCACACGCTCGTGATGACCGTTCGACTCGCTCGCCCTGAGCTTGTCGAAGGGCGAGCGGTACGCGGGTGCCACGGCCTGCCGGAATTGGTTCGACATTGAGGACGAGACTCCGCATCGCGCTCACTGCGGATCCGTACATCCCGGTGCCGCCTCCGCTTTACGGCGGCATCGAACGCATCGTCCACCTGCTCGCCGAAGGTCTCGTCGCGCGCGGTCATGACGTCACGTTGTTCGCGCATCACGCGAGCGCAATTGCCGGCGTTCCGGTAATTCCGTACGGGATGCCGCCGCACGTCGGCTTCCGGCGCCGCGCGGGCGAGCTCGTGCAGCTTGGCGGCGCGTTGTGGAAACGGCGTGGCGCGTTCGATGTCGTTCACAGCTTCGGACGACTCGCGGCGCTGGCGCCGGTGCTGCCGCTCTCATCGCTCGCGAAGGTGCAGAGCTATCAGCGTCCGGTGCCGTGGCGCGGGGTACGCCGTGCGGTGCGCGTGTCAGGGCAATCGCTCGAATTCACCGCCTGCTCCGCGAGCATGTTCACCGGTCATCAGCGCGGCGTTGTCGGCACCTGGCACGCCATTCACAACGGTGTTCCGATCGATCGCTATCGCTTCGTTCCTGCCGTGCCGCCCGCGGCGCCGCTCGTCTATCTCGGAAAGATCGAGCCGATGAAAGGCGTGCACACGGCCATTGAGATCGCGTCGCGTGCGGAACGCCGGCTGATCATCGCAGGCAATCGCGCGACGACCGGATCCGACGCGCGTTATTTCGATGAGCAGATTGCGCCGGCGATCGACGGCGATCGCGTTCGCTACATCGGACCGGTCGACGACGTGATGAAGAACGCGGTGCTCGGCGAGGCTGCGGCGTTGTTGTTCCCGACCCGCTATCCGGAGGCGTTCGGCATCGTGATGGCGGAATCGATGGCGTGCGGCACGCCCGTCATCGGTTTCGCAAACGGCGGTGTGCCCGAAGTGATTCGTCACGGCACGAACGGGTTCCTCTGCGACACGGCAGACGAGGCGGTCGCCGCCGTGCCGCGGCTGGCCGAAATCGATCGAGCGGTCGTGCGCCTCGACTGCGAGCAGCGCTTCAGCGCGCCGGTAATCGTGTCGAAGTACGAAGCGTTGTACCGGCGAATGACGGCATGAGCGATCGCCGCCTGCTGCTCGTCAGCCCGCACTTTCCGCCGGATGCAAGCGCCGGGACGCATCGCGCGCGGCTGCTCGCGAAGCATCTGCCTCGCGAAGGATGGGAGACGACCGTCGTCACCGTCGATCCGCGCGACTACGAGGGCGTGGTGGACGACGAGCTCTCGCAGCTCGTCGCGCCCGATCTCGATGTCGTTCGCGTGCGGGCGCTGCCGTCGAACGCGACCCGGCACGTCGGCATCGGCGATCTCGGACTGCGTGCGTACGCCGGTCTCAAGCACGCGTGCCGCCGTCTGCTCGTTCGCCGTCACTACGACGCGCTGCTCATCACGATCTACCCGACGTACCCGGCGCTCATCGGCCGCCGCTTGAAGCATCGGTTCGGCATTCCGTTCGTGCTCGACTACCAGGATCCCTGGGTCGGCGCGTGGGGTGAGACCGTCGGCGGCGCGGCTGACGGATCGCCCGATTGGAAGAGCCGCGCAACCCGGCGCATTGCCGAATGGTTCGAGCCGCGCGTCGTCGCGGCAGCCGACGCCCTGAGCGCGGTCTCCGACGGCACGCTCGACGATGTGATGGGGCGGCTGCCGGGCGCGGCGCACAAACGGCGCGCAGCGATTCCAATCGGATGGGACGTCGACGACTGGACGCTCGCAGACGGGACACCGTCGTGTCTCGATTTCGATCCGGCTGACGGCCGCCTGCATCTGAGCTACGTGGGCACGCTGCTGCCGCTCGGCGGGCCGGTGTTCGACGTGCTGTTCGCTGCACTCGCGCGTCTTCGCGCGAGCGCGCCTGGTGTGTACGCGAGCGTGCGCGTGCATCTCTACGGCACCAGCAATCAGACCGCCGGTTCGCCGGAGCCGCGCGCGCTTGCTGCCGCGGCACGCGCGGGCGTCGCCGATGTCGTATCCGAACGGCCGCTGCGCATCGGCTACATCGACGCGCTGCGGATGCTGCGCGCGTCGAGCGCGGTGCTCGTGGCCGGGAGTACCGAACGCCATTACACGGCGAGCAAAGTCTTTCCGGCGGTGCTCTCCCAGCGTCCGATTCTCGCGATCTTCCACGAAGCGAGCAGCGTCACGGACATTCTCGCGCGCGTGGCGGATGCGTCGTGCGATCACGTCATCACGTTCGGCGACGCGGGGCTCGATGCGTCGCACGTCGAGCGCGTGGCCGACGCGCTCCGCGCGCTCGCACACGACGCCGGCCGCTGCGCGTCGCGCGATCTGCGGCGCATCGACTCGGTCTCGGCGGCGGCAGGCGCGCGGACACTCGCGAATCTGCTCGACACGATCGTCATGCGGCCGCAGTCCGCGCAGTTCGCAGACGTTTCATGAGCGACCGGCATGTGACTCGCGTGACCGCGGTACTGACGCATCCCGTGCAGTACTACGCGCCGGTGTTCGCGCGCGTGACGCAGGCGCATCCGGAGATTGCCCTCACCGTCGTGTACGCGATCGAGCCGACGCCGGAACAGCAGGGGACTGGATTCGATCGCCGGTTCTCGTGGGATACGCCATTGCGGGAGGGCTACTCGTCGATCGTCGCGCGTCCCGCGCGACCCGGTGACAGCGTCGACGCGGCGAGCTTCTTCGGCGTCGACGCGCCGCAGATCGCATCCACGGTGGCGTCCACGCGGCCTGACATCGTCGTGTTGTTCGGGTGGTATTCAGTGGCGCTGCTGCGCGTGCTGCGCTGGGCCCGGCGCACCGGCATTCCGATCGTGTACCACGGGGACACGAACCTCCAGAGCGCGCCGACCGGGTGGCGGCGCCCGTTGTGGTGCGCGAAAACGCGGTTTCTTCTGAAGCGATTCGATCGGTGTCTCAGCGTCGGCGTGCGCTCCACAGGATTTCTCCGCTACTTCGGCGTCGATCCCGCACGCGTGTTCGACATGCCGCATGCCGTCGACACGGATCGCTTCGGTCGCGCCGTGGAGATCCGCCGATCACCGGCGCGTCGCGCGGAGGCGCGATCGTCCTTCGGGCTCGACCGCGACGCGTTCGTCGTCGCGTTTGCCGGCAAACTCGAAGAGAAGAAGCGGCCGCTCGACGTCATTCGCGCCGTTGCGCGCATGCGTCCTGCCGATCGCGCGCTGCAGCTGCTCGTCGCCGGCGCGGGACGGCTGGAAAACGTCTGCAGAGCGGAAGCGGAAACGCTCGGCGTCGCCGTGCGATGGAGCGGTTTCGTCAATCAGACGCGAATGATCGACGTGTACGCGGCAGCCGACTGCGTCGTGCTCCCGAGCGATGGCCGTGAGACGTGGGGACTCGTCGCGAACGAAGCACTGGCGGCGGGTGTGCCGGTTGTCGTCAGTCAGATGTGCGGATGCGCGCCGGATCTCGTCGACGCGGCGACCGGAGGCGTTGCGCCGGTTGGTGACGTCGCCGAACTCGCCGCCGAGATCGACGGCGTTCGCGACCGCATCGAGTCGGGTCGCGATTACACGCACGCTTGCGTCGCGCGCGCAGCCACGCACTCGGTCAACCGCGCGGCTGACGCGTTCGCGTCCGCGGTGACGCACACGATCCCGCGCCGGCCGCACACGAGCTCGATTCGAACCGTCGTCTGCTGCGGCGGCATGGTCGTCACCGGTGGACTCGAGCGGATGACGTTCGAGGTGCTTCGCGCGCTCGGCCACAGGGGCGGCGCCGTGCATTGCCTGTTGAACGACTGGGAGTACCACCGCATTGCGACGCTCGCCGACGGGATCGGTGCGAGCTGGGTGCCGCATCGGTATGAAGCGCACTTTCACCGCACGCGCAATCCGCTCGTGCTCGCGCGGCTCGCATGGGAATCGCTGCGATCGAGCGCCGGACTGCTCGCGGAGTGCTACCGCTTCCGCGCCACGCACATCCTGCTGCCCGATTTCGTCGGCGCGCTTCGGTACTATCCTGCGCTCGTCGTCGCAAAGCTCGTGGGACTCCAGACGATTCTGAGGCTCGGGTACCCGCCGGGTGCGGACGCGTTCTACGCGCGTCTGTGGCGATGGGTGGTTCAGCCGGTCGTCGATCGATTCGTGTGCAACTCGGCTTACACCGAACGCGAGCTGCTCAAGTTGAACGTCGCGCGCGCGAAGGTGTCGACCGTGCCGAACACGGCGCCGCTCAGATCTGATGACGTGCCGCGACGCACCGCCCGCGCTGACGGACGGATCATCTACGTCGGGCAGGTGATCGCAGCGAAGGGCGTCGATCTGCTGCTCGACGCGTTCGCGCTGCTGCGCGCGCGCGGACACGACGTGTCTCTCGACATCGTCGGTCGCGTCGACGGGTGGACCTGGCCGGGCACTGAATCGTATCTCGCGGACGTGCGCGCGCGTGCGAGCGATCCCGCGTTGAGAGATCACGTACGGCTGCTCGGCTGGCGCGAGGACGTTCCGGCCTTGATGGCGGCCGCAAGCGTGCACTGCTGTCCCTCGCGCGCAGAGCAGCGCGAGGGCTTCGGCGTCGTCGTGCTCGAAGCGAAGCGCGCGGGGATTCCGTCGGTCGTGACGCCGAGCGGCGCGCTCCCGTCGCTCATTCGACACGGCGTCGACGGCTGGGTGTGCCGGAGATTCAGCGCGGCCGACATCGCCGACGGCCTCGAGTACTTCCTGTCCGATCCGGACAGGCTGCGCGCCGCCGGCGCGGCCGCGCACGCATCGGCCGATCAGTTCAGTCGCGAACGATTCGTCGATGGATGGTCCGCCGTGTTCGCGGGGACGCACGCATGACGTCCGCCGCGTCGGTCGCTGCCGATCGCGTCCTGCAGCTCGAGCCGTGGCACCCGAGTCTCGGCGAGTTCATTGCCGCGACGTTCGCCACCTGGTTCACGGCCACGCTGTGCGGCGACTGGATCGCCGGCGCCGCCGTCCTCGTGCTGTGGTTCGTGTGGCGTCTCCTGCAGCCGAAAGAAGGTCCGCCGGTTCTCGGCATGGCGCTCGCGTTCCAGTGGACACAGGTCACGCTCGGAATGTTCTACATGGGCGTGGTCGGCCGCGAGCTGCCGACGATGCGTGTGCCGCAGTACAGGACGATGATTCTGCTCGGGCTCGGCTGCGTGCTCTCGCTCGGAGTCGGACTGTTCGCCGGCGCGCGACTGCTCGGGCGCCGCACGCGCCCGGCCGCGGGACAGCTCCCAATCAGCATGAAGAGCCTGCTGATCGCGTACGCGGCGTCGCTCGTGCTGCAGGGCGCGGTCACCGAGGTCGCATGGGAGATCCCGGAGCTGACGCAGGCGATTCTCGCGATTGGATTCGTGCATCTCGCGCTGCTGTTCGTCATCATCCGGCGGCTCGTTCGACCGGTGTTCAACTGGCACTGGATCGCGGCGTTGATGATCAACGAGCTGCTGCTCGGGTTCACCGGCTTCTTCGCGGGCTTCCGCGATCCGCTCATCCTCGCGGGCATCGTTCTCATCGAGGTGTTCGACGCGCGCAAGCTCCGCCACTGGATCTCGCTCACCGTGGTCGTCGTCGCCGGATCGCTGATGGCGGTGATGTGGATGGGCATCCGGGGCGAGTACCGGTCGGAGTTCTACACCGATCTCGTCGGCAAGTCGCGACAGGCGCGGCTCGATCGCATCGCGGAGCTCTCCTCGACGTGGCTGTCGTCCGAGAACTGGATGATGGCGCACGACATGGACCGCCTCATCGATCGCATGTGGACGATTTACTATCCGGCGGTTGCGCTGGGCCGCGTGCCGTCCGCGCTGCCACACACGCACGGACAATTCATCTCTGAAGCCGTGACGCATGTGTTGAGCCCGCGCATCTTCTATCCGACGAAAGCCGCGCTGCAGTCCGACAGCGACAACGTGCGGAAGTACACTGGCTTGTTCGTCGCCGGCTCGGAGCAGAACACGAGCATCGCGTTCGGATACGCGATCGAGTCCTACATCGACTTCGGCGTGCCGTGGATGTTCGCGCCGGTGTTCGTGTTCGGTCTCGTCATGGGGTTGGCGTACGAGGGACTCTCGCGTCTGCTTCGCATTCAGGAGCTGCGCGTGGGCATCGTCGCGCTGATCTTCTGGCTGATTCTCTATCTGTTCGAGCGCTCGTGGGTGAAAACGCTCGGACTCGCCGGCACGCTGATCGTTTATCTTGGCGTGCCGACGTTCATCATCGACAAGTACGTGCGCCGCCGCTTCGCCGATCGGATATGGTCGGCGCTCGACAGCGATCGGCGGACCGATTACAACGTCGAATTCACGGCGGGATGATGGGACGGAACCAACAGCGGCCGGTCGCGCTCGTCACGGGCGCAGCAGGATTCATCGGCGCTCACCTGACGCGCGCCCTGACGGCGGCCAATCGTGTCGACGTCCTGGCGCTCGACGATCTCTCCGGCGGATTTCGAGACAACGTGCCGGCCGGTGTCGAGTTCGTCGCGGGCAGCGTAACCGATCATGTCCTCCTTGCGCGGCTGTTCGACGCACACGACATCCGATACGTCTTCCACCTTGCCGCATATGCGGCGGAGGGCCTGTCGCATTTCATCCGGCGGCACAACTACACGAACAACGTCATCGGCAGCGTGAACCTGATCAACGAAGCCATCCGTCACGACGTCGAGTGCTTTGTATTCACGAGCTCGATTGCAGTGTACGGTCGCATTCGTCCGCCGATGCGTGAGAGCGATACGCCCGATCCCGAGGATCCGTACGGGATCGCGAAGCTGACCGTCGAACGCGATCTCGCGGCGGCGCACCGGATGTTCGGGCTGCGGTATGTGATCTTCCGGCCGCACAACGTCTACGGTGAATTCCAGAATCTCGGCGATCCGTATCGCAACGTCGTCGGCATCTTCATGAATCAAATCATGCAGGGACGGCCGATGACGATCTTCGGCGACGGCACGCAGCAGCGCGCCTTCAGCTACGTCGGCGACGTCGTACCGCTCATGGCCGAGAGTCCCTGGTGTCCGCACGCCTCGTGCGAGATCTTCAACGTCGGCGCAGAGGCGTCGTGCATGGTGAACGAGCTCGCGGAAACGGTGGCGCGGGCGATGGGCGCGCCGAATCATCCGATCGAACATCTGCCGCCGCGGCATGAAGTACACAGCGCGTACAGCGATCACGCCAAGGCCGCGCGGGTCTTCGGTCCGCGCAACCACACGCCGCTCGACGACGGCATCGCACGGATGGCTGCGTGGGCACGGACGCACGGCGTGCGATCGAGCCGTCCGTTCGAGGCGGTGGAGGTTCTGCGAAAGCTGCCGGAGTCCTGGCGCCATCTCACGGAGGAGAGCCGGACGCGTGCGTGATTCGGCGCTGAAGCGGGGGCTGGTCACCGTCTACTTCAACGCACGGGAGCTCGGACACGCGCTGACGGGCATGGCCGCGCCGGCCACGTATCGCCGCGACGCCGAGACCTACGACGATTACTGGCGGTTTCGCGGCAGTGGCGCAATCCAGCCGCGATTTCACGTCATCGCGGCCGGCGTTCCGGACGGCGCGACGCTTCTCGACGTCGGCTGCGGCGACGGCGCGATGCTCGAGTACCTCGCGCGGACGAAGGGCGTGCGCGCGCTCGGCATCGACATCAGCGGCGAGGCCGTCAGCCGGGCCGGGCGCCGCGGCGTCATCGCGCGCGTGCAGACGCTGGCCGATCTCCGATCGTCGGGCGAGACGTTCGATCACGTCGTGATGAGCGAGGTCGTCGAACACGTGGCCGACGCGGAGCGCTTCGTCCTCGATGCGTGGGCGGTGACGCGTCAATCGATGTGGGTGACGTTTCCCAACATCGCGTACTTCCCGCACCGGCTGCGGCTGCTCGCCGGGAAGTTCCCGGTGCAGTGGGTTGTCTTTCCGGGCGAGCACCTGCGGTTCTGGAGTGTCCCCGATTTCAAAGCGTGGCTCGCCGCGCTGGATATTCCCGCGACGCGCATCGTGCCGAGCAACGGTCTCACGGTCGCGGGCGCACATCGCGTGCTGCCGAACCTGTTCGGCAATCAGATCGTCGTGCGCTGCGATCGATGAGCCGCCGCCGCATCACGTTCGTCGTGCACGATCTCGCCGCGAACCCGATCGTGCGCGCGGCCGCGCTGGCCAGGGCGATCGAGCGCGACTGCGATGTCGAGTTGATCGGATTTCTGCACAGCGGAACCGACGTCTACGAGCCGTATCGTCATCTGTTCGACTATCGAGCGATGTCCGTGCCGCGTGACACCGCGGCGGTCCTGCGGGCCATTCCCTCGCTCGCCTCGCGCGCGACCGGCGACATCGTGTACGCCTGCAAGCCGCTCGTCACGAGCTTTGGCGCGGCGCTCTACGCCGCGCGGTTCGCGGCGCATCGTCCGCTGCTGCTCGACGTCGAAGACGACGAATGGGCGACGGGACGGACGGGGTGGGGCTCTTTTCTCTGGCGTGACGTGATGAAAGGCTGGCGGCACGCGACCGCATGGAAGTACACGCGCGCACTTCACGCGGCCGTGCGCTGCGCCGACGCGATTACCGTGTCGACCCGCACGCTGCAGCGGCGTTACGGCGGCACCGTCGTGCGCCACGGCCCTGCCGCCGAGGGTTACGATCCCGAGCGGATATCGCCAACGGAGCGCGTCGCGCGCCGCCGCGCGTGGAACGTGACCGACTCGACGCCGGTTGCGCTGTTCGCCGGTGTTCCGCAGCCTCACAAAGGATGGCCGACGCTGATGAACGCGCTGCGGCATCCGCTTGCGGCCGATTGGCATCTCGTGCTCGCCGGACCCGACGATCATCCTGATTTCGCAGCGGCAGCCCGCATCCTCGGATCGCGGTGTCATGTGATCGGACCACAGCCGCACACGAGCATGCCGGCGCTCCTGAGCGCCATCGACGCCGTTCCCGTGCCGCAGCTCGATGTCGCGTTCGCGCGCAGTCAGCTGCCGGCCAAGCTCCTCGAGGCGATGGCGTCGATGCGGGCGGTGATCGCGACCACTGTCGGCGATCTGCCCGAACTGCTCGGGCACGGATCGCGGGGATGGCTCGTGCCGCCGGGCGACAGCGAGGCGCTCGCCGCGGCGCTGCATGCGATCGCTGCGCGTCCACACGAAGCCGCCCTCCGCGGACGGGCGGCGCGCGACTGGTATCTCGCGGAAGCGAGTCAGCCCGCGATGCGCGATCGCCTGCTGGCAATCATCGACGCGCTCGAGCCGGCCGCTCTGGTTGCGCATGGCTGAATCCGAACTGATTGACGCGCTCGATCGCGCTGACGTCGCGCCGGCGCCGGTATCGGCGCGCGCGACGCCGCGTTCGCGCCTCGTCGCGGGCCTCACGTGGGCCACCGCGTATCAGGCGTTCGAGCTGGCCGCAACATTTGCCGCCATGCTGATCACGGCGCGGCTCATTCCACCTGGCGAGTACGGCCGCGCGACGGCGGTCGTTGCAGTGCTCGCGGCGCTGAACACGTTCAGCTTCAGCGCATTCGCCAGTCACGCGCTTCAACTGCCCGAGCACGTCGACGCCGACTGGACGATGCACTGGACCGCCGGGTTCTACTTTCAGTCGGCGCTCTTCATCGTCTGCGAGCTGTGCGCGTGCGCGGCGTGGTTCTCGCCGATCTATCGCAACATCGCGCTGCTGCTTCACCTGGCCGGCATCGGATTGTTGTTCGCGTGGCCCAATCAGCTCGCGATTACGATGCTGTACCGCGAGCTGAACTTTGCGCGCCTGAAGATGATTTCGGCACTCTGCATGATCGCGAAGCTCACCGTCACGATCGGCGTTGCGCTCAGCGGTCACGGCGCGCTCGGGATCGTGCTCGCGAACAGTGTGGTCAGCTGCATCCCGTTCGGCTTCGATCTCATCGTCGTGCGCGGCTGGCGTCCGAATGTCGGATGGTGGCGATGGCCGGAGTGGCGGAAGTACGCGGCGCCCGCGCGGTTTGGATTGCAGCGGATGCTGGGGTCGGCGATCGCCGGCGTCCGTGACGCACTCGAGGCCGCGGTGCTGCCGGTCACGCTCGGGTTCGGATCGATCGGACTCGTCAGCCGCGCCAACGCGCTGTATGGCACGACCGTGGGACGGCTCGAGCACATTGTTCTCGACACCGTGTACCCGTTTCTTCCGCGCGCGAACGCGGATGCCGTCCAGTACGGCCGTCGCGCGCTTCTGCTCGTGCAGGCGGTATGCTTCCTGACGCTGCCGGCCGCCGTGTTCATCGCGCTCGAGGGACCCGGTCTCTCGCGCGTGTTGTACGGACAGAAATGGATTGCGGCCGATCCGTTGATCCTTCCCGCCGCGGTTGGCGGCGCGCTCGTCTCGGTGGTCGGACTGCTGTCGACGGTCCTTCTTGCCTCAGGGCGCACGCGACAGTCGGTGATCCTCGACGGCCTCGCGGCGGCGATGATGGCGGCCGCACTGGCCGGCATCGCAACCGGCCGCACCGCATCGTCGTATCTCTGGTGGATTGCCGGCGGTCAGCTCGTGTCGGCAACAGCCGGCGTCGTGCTGGTGCACGAGCTGATGCCGCACCGGTGGCTCTGGCGTTCGATTGTGCCTTCGATGATTACGTCGGCGCTTGCAGGATGGCTGTTGTCGATCGCGCATCCGGCGGGCGTTCCGCACGCGGGGATCGTGCACGTTGCCGCTGCGGGATTTCTGTTTTCCGTCACCGTGTGCGCTGCGCTGCGTCTGCTGTTCGGGACGGTGCTGATCGAGCTCTTCGACGCGTTGAGCTGGCGCGGCTGGCCGCGTCGGCTGCTTTTGTTGTCAGCCTAACGCCTTCGCGCGACGTCGCATGCGTGTTCTGCACGTCACACCGTATTTCGCGCCCGCGTTCATCTACGGCGGGCCGCCGAGGAGCATTCTCGGTCTGTGCCACGCGCTTCAGCGCGCCGGTGCCGACGTCGAGGTGGTGACGACGACGGCGAATGGCGACGGGGAGTTGCCGCCGTCGGTGTCGACGCGCCGCGAGTTCGCGCGAGTGCCGGTGACGTACGTGCCGCGCACGTTTCCGAAACAACATTTCAACGCCGCGTCGGTCGCGGACGTGCTGGATCGACGCGCGTCCGACGTCGACGTCGTGCACCTGCACGGCTGCTGGAATCTGTTCGGGTGGTCCGCGGCGCGCTGGTGCCGCCGCAGGGGCGTTCCGTACATCGTTTCGCCGCGCGGCATGCTTCATCAGTGGTCGTTTAACGACGGCCGTGCCAGCAAGTGGATCGGCTATCGCATGATGGAGGCGCCGACGCTTCGACGCGCGCGAATCCTTCATGCGACGACGGTCGACGAATCCGAACAGATCGCGGCGCTTCGCATCGCACACGAGATCGTCGTCGTTCCGAACGGACTCGACGACATCGACGCGGCGCCGCCCGCGCGGTCCGATGCGTTTCGCGCGAGCGCCGGATGCGGAACGGACGATTTCCTCGTGCTGTTCCTGGCGCGCATTCATCCGAAGAAAGGGCTCGACACGCTGGTCGAAGCCGTTCGCCGGACGATCGGGCATCATCCGAACGTCAGATTGCTCGTCGCGGGCAGCGGCGAGCACGAGCACGTCGCGGCCGCGGAGACATCGGCCCGTGACCTCATCGCGTCGGGACACGTCCGCTTCGCGGGTCATTTGTCGGGCGACGATCGCGGCGTCGTGCTCGCAAGCGCCGATGCGTTCGCGCTGACGTCGCACTCGGAGAACTTTGGTCTGAGCATTGCCGAAGCGATGGCGGCGGGCTTGCCGGTCATCGTCAGTCGTGCGTGTCCGTGGCCGCAGATCGATACGTGGCGCGCCGGGTTCTGGGTCGACAACACGCCGGAGGCGGCGTCGGACGCGCTGTCCACACTCGCAGGCGATCGCGCGCTCGCCCGCGACATGGGTCAGAACGGACGCCGGGAGATTCGCCTGCACCTCGATTGGAAACGCATTGCCGCGGACATGCTGGACATGTACGCGCGCGCGGCGGGACAACTCGAATGACGGGCTCGGCCACCGCCCGCGATCGCGTGGTGATGATGACGACCGAGCTCTTCGCGCGTGGCGGCGTGCAGCGCGTCGGCCGCGAAGCGATCGCGGCGCTGGCGCCGCTCGGCCCGATGTCGGTGTGGTCGCTGCGCGACCATTCGCTGCCGGCGGACGGGGATTTGCCGCAACGCGTCAGCTACCGGCTCGCCGGTGGTTCGCGCGCGCGTCTTGCAGCATGGGGCGTTGCCGCGGCGGCGACGCGCTGCGACGCGCACACGTCCGTCCTCGTCATGCACATGCATGTCGCGCCGATCGCCATCCCGCTGCTCGTCCGCGGCGCGCGCGTCAATGTGTTCCTGCACGGCGTCGAGTCATGGCGTCCCCTGACAGCCGCCGAGCGTTACGTCATCGCACGCTGCGGCCGCGTGATCGCCAACTCACATCACACCGCCGACCGCTTCATCGACTGCAACCCGCGGTTCAAACGGGCGGCCGTTGAAGTGTGCCCGCTCGGTATTCCCCCCGTTCAACAACACGACGACGATCGGTCCGACGAGAACGTCGCGCTGATGGTCGCCCGGATGTCGTCGGAGGATCGATACAAAGGCCACGAGCGAATCGTGCGGGCGTGGCCGCTCGTGCGCGCGCACGTGCCCGACGCGGAGCTGGTCCTCGTCGGCGATGGCGACGATCGTCCAAGGCTCGAGGCGATGGCGCGCGATGCGGGTGTTGGCGATGTCGTTCGATTCGTTGGAGACGTGGGCGACGAGGCGCTCGACACGTGGTATCGGCGCTGCGCCTTCTTCGTGCTGCCGAGCGATCGCGAGGGCTTCGGCCTCGTGCTCCTCGAGGCCATGCGAGCCGGTAAAGCCTGCATCGCCGCGCGCGGCGCGGCGGCGGAAATCGTGGTGGACGAAGTGACCGGTCTCGTGGTCGCTGCCGACGATCAGGGAGCGCTTGCGACGGCGATGACGCGGCTGTTTCTCAATCGCGAGCTGCGCGCCCGATTCGGACGCAACGGCCAGGCGCGTTTTCGACAGACCTTCACGAGCCGCCATTTTGCCGATCGGCTTCGCCAGCTCGTCGCTGGACCGATGGCGCCGGGGCACGCCGCATGATCGTCGTCGGGCTGAACGCGTATCACGGCGACGTGTCGGCCGCACTCGTGTCCGACGGCCGGCTGATTGCCGCGGTGGAAGAGGAGCGGTTCAGACGGATCAAGCACTGCGCCGGCTTCCCCCATCGGGCGATAGCCGAGTGCCTGCGGATTGCCGGCGTCGCCGCATCCGACGTAGATCTGTTTGCCGTGTCTCGCGATCCGCGCGCGCACCTGTGGCGCAAGGCGCTGTTCGTGCTGCGGCATCGCCCTCGCCGGACGATTGGCGATCGCTTGAAGAACTACTCGAACGTGTCAGCGCTGTCGAATGCGATTGCCGAGTCCGTCGGACTCGATTCGGAAGTCGTCCGGACGCGCACGCGCTTCGTCGAACATCATCCTGCGCATCTGGCAAGCGCGGCGCTCGTCAGTCCGTTCGACTCCGCTGCGGTGTGCGCCATCGACGGGTTCGGTGATTTCACGAGCACTTCATGGGGCCGTCTCTCGGACGCGACGCTGTCGGTCGATCGACGCGTGCACTTTCCGCATTCGCTCGGCCTGTTGTATCTCGCCGTGACGCAGCATCTCGGTTTTCCGAAGTACGGTGACGAGTTCAAGGTGATGGGGCTCGCGCCGTACGGGGAGCCGCGATACGTGAAGGAGCTGCACCAGCTGGTGAGATTGCACGACGGCGGCGGCTTCGCACTCGATCTTTCGTATTTCAGTCATTGGTGCGACGGTGTGCAGATGACCTGGGACGACGGCGAGCCGACGATCGGTCCGGTATTCACACCCAGGCTCGAAGCGCTGATCGGGCCGGCGCGGCGTCCACAGGATCCGATCGAGCCGCGTCACGAAGCGATTGCCTCGTCGCTGCAGGCGGTGTTCGAGGACGCGGCGATGCACGTGCTCCGTCACGTGCAGAAAACGACTCGATCGAGCCGCTTGTGCCTTGCGGGCGGCTGCGCGATGAACAGCGTCGCCAACGGAAAAATCCGCGAACGCACCGACTTCACCGACGTCTACATTCAGCCGGCGGCCGGCGACAACGGCACGGCGCTTGGCGCAGCGTTCACCGCGTGGCACGAGGCATCACGCCGGCCGCGTGTGTTCGTGATGGATCACGCGTACTGGGGCTCCGAATTCTCCGACCGCGAGATCGCGTCGGCGCTTTACGCCGCGCAGCCGGCGATCGGCGACGCGGGATGCGACGCACGCAAGTGGACGGATCTCGCGGCGCTCGATGCGTGGACGGCGGAACAAATCGCCGACGGTCGTGTGGTCGGCTGGTTCCAGGGACGGATGGAGTGGGGCGCGCGTGCGCTCGGCAATCGCAGCATCCTCGCGGATCCGCGTCGCGCCGACATGCGCGACATCATCAACACGCGCATCAAATACCGCGAACGCTTCCGGCCGTTTGCGCCCTCGGTGCTCGAAGAGGCGATCGACGAGTACTTCGTCGGCGCAGCGCCCGATCCGTTCATGC
>Ga0075424_100003326_pt1 | contig 14991 bp, 9 predicted proteins | sample SoiMethybrSBSTD3_FD_75301 | JGI IMG/M metagenome (GOLD analysis project Ga0075424, IMG submission 75301) | Bulk soil microbial communities from a Populus tree surrounding site in Tennessee, USA - Soil MetaG P. TD hybrid SBSTD3 | ecosystem: Environmental > Terrestrial > Soil > Tree plantation... | reverse complement strand
CTTCGAGAACCTTGTCCTGAAGGGTGCCGCCGAATACGGCGTCGGCAACCTCGGCAACAACCTCCTCGATGCGACGCAGGCCTATGGCACCTACGGCGGCATGTACCTGTACGGCGGCGCCGGGAACGACACGCTGCTCGGCGGCCAATACGGCGGCGCCTACGGCTTCAACGTTATGTACGGCAGCGGCGGCAACGACTCGCTCAGGGGCGGCCAGGACGCCATCAACTACCTGTATGGGCAGGCCGGCAACGACACGCTGATCGGCGGCGTCTACGGCGACCTGCTGCAGGGCGGCGCGGGCAATGACTCTATGGCAGGAGGCGCTGGCAGCGACACCTACTTCATCAACTCATTGAGCGATGTGGTGGTCGAGAACGCCAACGGCGGCACGAATGACACGATCGTCATCAAGTCGCACACGGCCTTGAGCCTCACGCTCGGCGCGAACGTCGAAAGCGGCAATGCCTACGGCGGGTTCGGCTACGGGAGCGCTAATCACTCCATCATCGGCAACGGCCTCGACAACAACATCTGGGGCAATTGGGGCAACAACCTGCTAAACGGCATGGCCGGCAACGACTACCTGTTCGGCAATGCCGGCAACGACACCATGCTCGGCGACGTCGGCAACGACACGCTCTACGGCTCGACCGGCAACGATTCGATGGACGGCGGCGCCGACAACGACTTCCTGGGCGGGGATTCCGGCAACGACACGCTGGTCGGCGGGCTCGGCAACGACTCCCTGGACGGCGGCGCGGGCAACGACTCGATGACCGGCGGCGCGGGCGACGACTCCTACAAGGTCGACTCCGCCACCGACGTCGTGGTCGAGGTCGCCGGCGGCGGCACCGATACCGAGTTCGTCGGCCGCAGTCTGGCGGCAATCACGATGGCGAACGAGGTCGAAAACCTCCACGTCTTTTACGGCGGTCCCTCGATCCTGGCGACCGGCAACGCGCTGGCCAACAGCATCGAGGTCGACAACCTCGTCTACGGCGACCACGTCAACGGTGCCGGCGGCAACGACACCCTGGACGCGGGCCTCTTCTACAACAGTACCAGCGGCTATGCGGATCTCGCTTCGGTGGAGAACGCCACCCTCGAGGTCGGGCTGTACGGCAATAGCCACTGGAATGTCCACACCGGCGGCAACGGCGTCACCGGCGAGGACATCCACGTCAGCGGCTTCATGGACGGCAACATCATCAGCGGCTATCCGACGCTGACGTTCTCCGAGCTGGACAACAACGACCGCGTCTCGTTCGAGCACTTCAGCAACGCGTACGGAGATGTCGTGGCGCTGAACCAGGCGGCCGACACCGGCGCGGATGCGCTGCACATCGGCCTGCTCGGCGATACGCAGCTGATCCTGCAGACGACGCTCGTGGAAGAGCTCGACTTCCAGGTGCGCGGCAACCTGAACCAGCTCGAGGTCAGCAACGTCGACGGTGCTGCGCTCAACTTCAACTTCAGCGGCACCAACACGGAGCTCGACGTCTTCGGCCTCACAACCGGCGCGCAGGACGAGATCCTCTTCCAGAATTTCGGCGCGCAGAGCGTCGCGCTGCACCTCGGTACCGATGCCGGCCTCACGGATGAGCTGTGGATCGGCGTGGACAACGCCGTCATCGGCGGCGGCGCCTATGGCTACGGCGGCGGGCTGTTCCTCGACGCCGGCCTGGAGAGCCTGCACATCAACACCCACGGCGTCGGGGTGGGTGACTCGCACGGCGGCAGCTTCCTGGATGGGTCCGGCATCGGGGTGAACACCAACGTCTACGTGTACGGCGGCCAGGACCTGACCGCGGTCAAACTGGGCGGTGACCTGTTCGACGCGAGCGGGCTGAGCGGCGACCTGGACGCGAGCTGGAGGAACGGCTCGTCGACGCTGTTCGTCGCGGGCTCGGGGAACACCACGCTCGAGCTGGGGGACCTTAACGACGCTGCCTTCTTCGGCTTCAACCTCGACAACGCCGACTTCGTCGACGGCGGCGCGGGCTTCGATGTCGTGAACGCGGACTTCTACGGCGGTACGTTCGACCTGCACTCCTTTGGCGTCGAGCAATTCACGTTCACCGTCTATGGCGACAGCACCTTCAACCTCGGCGACATGCAGGGTGGGTCGGTCGGCTTCGGTCTCTACGGCGGGGGGAATGTCACCATGCAGCTCGCCAACGCGGGCACGGCCTACACCATCAACGCCGGCGGGCTGAGCGGAAGCCTGACGGCCAGCACTGGCAGCCAGGGCGATACGCTGGTGGGCACCGTTAATGGCGATACGCTCGACGGGCGCGGCGGCGACGACACGCTGACGGGCGGGGGCGGAGCCGACCACTTCCAGTTCAATGCGGGCCCGGGGCAGGGGGTCGATACCCTCACGGACTTCGTGTCCGGCACCGACCACATCGACCTGTCGCTTAGCCAGTTCGGCGGAATCGCGGCCACCGCAGCCGGCCCCTTCGATGCAACGACGTTTGCTTCCGGCGGCGGGTTCACGCAGGGTCAGGACGCCAACGACCACATCATCTACGACACCAATACCGGAAACCTGTACTACGACGCGGACGGTGCGGGCGGTGATGGGTCAGTGCAGATCGCTACGCTGACCGGAGCGCCGACGCTGCTCGGCACGGACTTCACCGTGATCAGCTGACCGGAGGCAGTCTCAACCTGCACAGGGGCGCGGAAGCGCCCCTGTTTTTTTTCAGCGCGTGAACTCGCAGCCGTGGACGCCGTTCAGCGCGTCGATGTAGGCGACGTCCGCGGGCTCGAGGTAGTCGACGAAGCCGCCGGCCTTGCCGCGGCGGAACTTGTAGCTCTCCGGGTCGGCCGGGTCCGCCGGCGACATGGTCCCGTCGGGATAGCGGTCCTCGGCTTCGGCCTGGCGCAGGTTGTCGAAGGCGGAAAACTGCACCGCCACCGACAGCGCCGCCGGGTCGACGCTCGTTGCGCCGAGGAAGCGCAGCGCCGCGGCCAGCGTCTGCGCAGGATCGCGGTGCATCTCCTCGTAGCGCATGAACAGGAAGGCGCGCGGCACGGCGCGCGCCTCGTACCAGTGGCGGTAGAACGTCAGCAGCTTGAGCGCGCCGTGATGCTCATCGCGCACGAACTCCCGCAGGCTGCCCTTGAAAAGGTTCATCCTGCGCGTGGTGTGGAAATACGCCGACACGAGCGTGTCGCGCACGTCGCGGCCGAGGAGCAGCACGCTGCGGTCGTGAAACGCGCTCTTGTCGGGATTGAGGTCGCGGTAGTGGATCGCGTCGTTGGTGGCCGCGTCGTCGTGCGTGAAGTCGGCCGGCATGCCGGCCGCGAGCAGCAGCCGGCGCGTCTTGTTGACCCGCTCCAGCCCCACGCCAAGCTTCTCGCACAGGTAGCGGCCGAGCATCATCCGCAGCCAGGTGCGCCCGGTCTTCGGGTAGGAGACGACGAAGCTGCGGAACGTCGGGTCGAGGATGCCCCGCCAGGACATGCCTAGCCCTGCAGCAGCTGCTCGATGCGCGTGGAGATGGCGCGCGACTGTCCGGCCTGGCTGAACTTGGCGTACTTGGCGGCGAACTTCTTCGCCGCCGCGCGAAAGCCGGGCTGGGTGAGGAGGTCGTTGATCAGCTTGGCGTAGTCGGTCTCGGGCTCGGGCTTGGGCTTCTTCCCGCCCTTCTCTTCGCGCGGCGGGTTCGAGTCCTTCATCACCACTGCCCCGGCGCCGAGCGCGTGGATGCGCCGCGAGCCCATCAGCTGCTCGAGTTGGGTCGGCAGCAGGAGCAGCGGCACGCCGTTCAGGAGCGACACCGTCATCGTGCCCGGCCCGGCGTGGCAGATCACCAGGTCGCAGCCCTCGATCAGCGACTTGAGCTTGAGCGGCTCGCGGCTGATCACCAAGCGTTCGGAATGGAACTTCTTCTGCACCTCGGGCGTGATGCCGGGCGCGAAGCACAGCACCCGGTGGCCGGAGCGCTTCAGCGTCTCGAGCAGGCGGATGAAATCGCGGTGGCGCGGCTTGATGTAGGCGAAGATGCGCTTGCCGTCGCCCTTGGGCCAGGCGAGCTCCACGCCCTGGTCCATCTCGAAGGTCGGGCCCCAATAGCGCGTGTCGCCGCGATTGGGATAGTGGTCGAGCTCGGGAAAGGTGCAGAGGAAGTTTTCGGCCCCGCGGAAGAGGTCCGCCATCGACTGCAGCGGCGGGCCGCCGAGGTCGGCGAGCACCTGGTTGGCGATGCGCGTGGCGATCTCGTCGGGCTTGGCGATGCGCTCGGGCGGCACCTTGTTCCAGTAGCGCATCGACGGCAGCGGCCTGGTGAAGGGCGGGTTGAAGAAGCCGCTGCCGATCGGCGCGTAGGGCAGGCCGAGGCTGCGCGCGGCGAGCAGCGCCGTCGGGCTGTGGTCGGTGAGCACCAGCCCCGGCCGCACGTAGCGGTAGAGCTCGCGCCACGCCTTGACCAGCGCCTTGAGGCCCGGGTAGCTGGCGAAGCCGTAGCGCAGCGCGATCTCGGCGTAGCTGATGGTGACCTTGGGCAGGCCGCTGACGTTGGCGATCCAGATCGGCGCCTGCATCAGCGGGAAGCCGCGGTGGCCGAGGGTCTGCTCGGCGTTCGACAGGTCGCGCACCGCGAACAGCACCTCGTGGCCGCGCTCGCGCAGCCTGAGCGCCGGCGCAAGGAAGCGCAGCAGGTGGCCGAGGTCCATGCCGAGCTCCCAGGCGTAGAACACCCGCCCGCTGCCCAGGCGGTCGCCGGAGCGACGCGCGGCGGGCCGGGTGGGCTGGAGCGCCGGCGCCGATTTCGGCCTCGCCTGCGGCGCGCTCGGGGCCTTCGCCGCGGGCTGCGCTTTCGCCGCGGGCTGGGCGCGCGCGCGCGCGTCCTCGATGAACTTCAGGAACTCGTCCCAGTTCTCGACATAGGTGCTGCCCGAGGTCGGGGCGCGCGCGTCCTTGAAGCGCACCGCGCGGCCAAAATACGCGTCGAGCCCCGCCGGCACGAAGCTCGCGTCGCACAGGTCCTCGTAGAGGAGGTGGATCGCTCCCGGGATGCGCGCCAGCATCGCGTGGCTGCGCATGATGTAGTTCAGGTTGCCGACCAGGCGCTTGCCGTCGCTCTTCGGGTCGAAGCGCCATTTGTCGTCGCGCTTCTCGCCGTGGCGGCGCCACGATCCGGTCGATTCGGCGCGCAGGAAGCTCGCCGCGGTCGACGGGATGTCGCGCCGGCGCAGGGTGATGAACTGGATGTCCTTGCGCGCCGTGAGCTCCGCCCAGTCGGGATGGCGGTTGGGCATCGACTTGAAGCCCGCGTAAGGCGCCGATTCGTTCAGCGCATAGAAGGCGTCGATCAACTCAGCGTTGCTCTTGATCGGCTTGCCCGCGAGCTTGGCGTACTCGGCCATGAAGCCCGCGACGCGCGCCGGGTGCACCAGCTCCTCGTCCTCGCAGACGATGTTGCGGCTCGGGAGGGCGATGTCTTCGAACGCCGCGAGCGCCTCCACCAGCGAAGTGGAGCCGCTGCGGCCAACCGTCATTACGCAGAACCTGCGCGCCATTTTCTCGTTAGGTCGTTATTTCTTATGAGGAAAAAGACCAGCGCGGCTATGGTACACGGTAAGCTGCCGCCATGACGAACGCGGCGATCTATTACCAGCACGAGGCCTTCAATACGCGCGCGCCGAAGCTGATGGGGCGCCAGGCCGCGGGCGAGGGCTTCCTCGCCGGCTTCGCGCGCCACGGCGGCGTCGAGCGACTGCTCGGCTACGCGCGCACGCGGCGCGAGTTCGACGAGTTCCGTCGCCAGGTCGGCGAAGGGCGCGAGTGCGCCTGGATCCCGCACGGCGACGCGCAGGGGCTCGCGGCGGCGGGAACGCTGTTCGTCTACGCCCCCGGGCTCTCCGGCTTCGCGTGGCAGCGCAGCTTCGCCGGCCCCGCGGCGTGGAGCGTGGTCGGCCTCACGCACACGATCTCCTCCGATCGCGTAATGGACGAGTTCGGCGCGATGCTCACCGCTCCGGTCGAGCCGTGGGACGCGCTGATCTGCACTTCGGCCGCGGTGCGCAAGACCATCGAAGGGGTGATGGCACGCTACGGCGCGTGGCTCGCCGAGCGCTTTGGCGCGCCGGCGCCCCGCGCGCGCGTCGAGCTGCCGGTGATCCCGCTCGGCGTCGACTGCGACGCCTTTGCGCGCCATGCGCCGCTGCGCGCCGAGGCACGCCGCCGCCTGCGCCTCGGCGCCGACGAGGTGGTGTTCCTTTTCGTCGGGCGGCTTTCGTACCACGCCAAGGCGCATCCCCTGCCGATGTACCTCGCGCTGGAGGCGGCGGCGAAGCGCACCACGAAGCGGCTCGTGCTCCTGCTGTCGGGCTATTTCTTCAACGACTCGATCCGCGAGCATTTCCTCGACGGCGCCAGGCGCTTCTGCCCCTCGGTGCGCATGCTGCAGGTCGAGGGCCGGGAGCCCGAGACGCGCGCCGCAGCCTGGGCGTGCGCCGATGTCTTCACCTCGCTTTCCGACAATATCCAGGAGAGCTTCGGCCTCACGCCGGTGGAGGCGATGGCTGCCGGCCTGCCGGTGGTCGTGAGCGACTGGAACGGCTACCGCGACACCGTGGTCGAGGGCGAGACCGGCTTCTGCCTGCCCACCGCGATGCCCGAGCCCGGCGCCGGCGCGGAGCTCGCGCTGCAGTACCTGGCGGGCGCCGACAGCTACGACGCCTACATCGGCAAGGTGAGCCAGTGCACCGCGGTCGACGTCGCCGCGGCGACCGAAGCCTACGTGCGCCTCGCAGAATCGCCCGAACTGCGCAGGCGCCTCGGCGACGCGGGCCGCGCCCGCGCGCGCCGCACCTACGACTGGTCGGTGATCATTCCCGCGTACCAGGCGCTGTGGCGCGAGCTCGCTTCGCGCCGCGCGGCGCAGCCGCCGACGAATGGCCGGCCCTTTCCGCTGCGCGGCGATCCGTTCGAGGTGTTCGCGGCGTTCCCCACGCGTACCATCGCGGGCGGCACGCTGATCCGGCGCGCCGCGAGCGAGCCGCTGCGGGAGGCCGAGCGCATCGCCGCGAGCGGCATGAACAACATCGCGTTGCGACATCTGCTGGGTCACGAGGAACTGGAGCAGCTCTTCGCCGCCCTCGCTCCGGGCAAGCACGTCTCCGTCGCGGAGCTGGAAAGGCTCTTTGCGCCCGAGCGCCAGGCGGCGCTGCGCCGCACCTTGGGCTGGCTCGCGAAGGGAGCGGTAGTCGATATAGAATGACGGGCTCTGCATGAGGGAATTAGTCAAAAGATTCAAGCGCTTCTTCGCCTTCGCGGCGCTGTTCAGCTTCGTCCTGAACATGCTCATGCTCGCGCCATCGGTATACATGCTGCAGATCTTCGACCGCGTGGTGACCGGCCGCAGCGAAGAAACGCTCGCCATGCTGACCATCGGCGTGCTCCCGGCGCTCGTCATGATGGCGCTGCTCGAGCTCCTGCGTGGCCGGCTGCTGGTCGCGTGCGGCGCGGCGATCGACCGTGCCGTCGGGCCGCGCGTGCTCGAGGGCGTGATCGCGCATACCGCGCGGATGAGCGCCGGCGAATACGTCCACGGCTTGCGCGACGTGCAGACGCTGCGCAGCTTTCTCACCGGCACCGGCATCTTCGCGATGTTCGACGCGCCGTGGCTGCCGCTCTTCGTCGCGCTGATCTGGCTGTTCCATCCGCTGCTCGGCGTGGTGGCGGTGACCGGCGCGATCATCATGGTCGCCCTGGCGGTGCTCAACGAGCGCGCGACCCGCGCGCCGCTCGAGCGCGTGCAGTCCGAGTCGCGGCGCGCCAGCCGCTACATCGACGCGGCGGTGCGCAACGCCGAGGTGGTGAGCGCGCTCGGCATGCTGCCCGCCGTGACGCGCCGCTGGGGGAGCCTCAACGACGCGGTGCTGCGCATGCAGATCGAGTCCAACAGCGTCGGCAAGGGCATTTCGGGCCTGACGCGCTTCACACGCCAGGCGATCCAGATCGCGATGGTCGGCACCGGCGCCTGGCTCATCGTCGCGCAGCACGTCACTCCCGGCGTGATGCTCGCCACCACGCTGATCCTCGGCCGCGCGCTGCAGCCGGTCGAGTCGCTGGTGGCGAACTGGAAGGGCCTGGTCGAGGCGCGCGCCGCGTGGCGGCGCCTGGAAGCGCTGCTCGCCAGCCAGCCCCCGGCCGCGCCCAGTACCGAGCTGCCTGCGCCCCGCGGCGAGCTCGTCGCCGAGCGAATCGTCTTCGGCCTGCGCGGCTCCGAGCGCCCGATCATCCGCGGAGTGTCCTTCGCGCTGCCCGCGGGCGAGGCGCTCGGCATGATCGGCCCGAGCGCCGCGGGCAAGACCACGCTGGCGCGCCTGCTGGTGGGCGTGTGGAAGCCGAATTCAGGCGCCGTGCGCCTGGACGGCGCCGACGTCGCGTCCTGGCCGCGCGAGCGCCTCGGCCCCTACATCGGCTACCTGCCGCAGGACGTGGAGCTCTTCTCCGGCACCGTCGCCGAGAACATCGCGCGGCTCGGCGAGGTCGATTCGCAGGCGGTGATCGCCGCGGCGCAGCGCGCGCACGTGCATGAGCTGATCCTGCGCCTGCCCAAGGGCTACGACACCGAAGTCGGCGAGGGCGGCTCGGCGCTTTCACCGGGGCAGCGACAGCGCATCGGCCTCGCGCGCGCTCTCTACGGCGAGCCGCGCCTGGTGCTGCTCGACGAGCCCAACGCCAACCTCGACCACGACGGCGATGCGGCGTTGATGCACACGCTGCAGGAGCTGAAGGAAGCGGCCATTACCGTGGTGATCATCGCCCACCGCCCGTCGCTCCTAGGCGGCGTCGACAAGCTGCTGGTGCTGCAGGAGGGCGCGGTCGAGATGTTCGGGCCGCGCCAGGAGATCATGGCGCGCGTGACGCGGCGCGCGCCGCCGGCGCGCGGGGTGGCGTGATGTTCTCCCGCCTTCGAGACTGGCTGGTGCCCAGGGTCGACTCCGACCTGGGCGACGAGCTTTCGCGCGTCGTCTGGACCGGCCTGACGGTGATCGTCGTCGGCGTGCTCGGCCTGGGCGGCTTCGCGGCGTTCGCGCCGCTCTCCGGGGCGGTGATCGCCCCCGGGTTCGTCAAGGTCGACATGAACCGCAAGGTGGTGCAGCACCAGGAGGGTGGCATCGTCAAGCAGATCATGGTGCGCGACGGCGACCACGTGCGCGCCGGGCAGACCGTGATGCTGCTCGAGGACGTGAAGGTCGATGCCTCGCTCGAGGCGCTGCGCACCCAGCTCGACGCCGAGCGCGCCAAGACGGCGCGCCTCGAGGCCGAGCGCCTGGTCGCGGACGGGGTGCGCTTCCCGGCGGATCTGCAGGCGCGGGCGAAGGAGACGCGCGTCGCCGAGCTGATCGAGCGCGAGACCGCGCTGTTCCGCGCGCGGCGCGAATCGCTCGAGAGCCAGATCGCGCTGATCGCCAAGCAGATCCGCGAGACGCGCGACGAGATCAAGGCCTGGCGGGTGCAGATCGCCGCCGAGGAGCGCGCCATCAAGCTGATGAAGGACGAGCTCGAAGCCAACGAGTCGCTGCTCAAGCAGGGGTTCGTCGCCAACACGCGCGTGCTCGGCCTGCAGCGGCAGGTGGCCGAGTACGAGGCGCGCTACGGCGAGCACCAGGCCGAGCTAGCCAAGGCGCACCAGCGCATCTCGGAGCTCGAGCTGCGCACCGCGGCTGCGCGCAACGACTACGTCAAGGCGGCGACCGACGAGCTGAAGGACAGCACCAGCCGCATGTTCGACCTCGACGAGCGGCTGCGCCCGACCAAGGACGCCTCCGAGCGGCAGAAGATCGTCGCCCCGATCGCGGGAGAAGTGGTGGGCCTCAAGTTCTTCACCCCCGGCGGCGTGGTGGGGCCGCGCGAGGTGCTGATGGAGATCGTGCCCGACGAGAAGACGCTGATCATCGAGGCCCGCCTGCGGCCCGAGGACATCAACCATGTGCGGCCTGGCGCACACGCGGACATTCGCCTGACCGCCTACAAGCCGCGCAACACGCCGATGGTCGAGGGCTCGGTGACCTACGTCTCGGGCGACCGGCTGATGGATACCACGACGCCCAGCGCCACGCCCTATTACCTGGTCTACATCGACGTGCCGCACAAGGCGCTGGTGGACGCAGGCAACCTCAAGATGACCGCGGGCATGCCGGCGGAGGTGTATATCCGCACCGACGAGCGCACCGCCGCCGACTACCTCCTCGCTCCCGTCACCGCCTACTTCCGCCGTGGCCTGCGCGAGCCGCTCTAGTCCTCCAGCCCGAGCACGAAGTACGCGGCGATCGCGAGGAACGACATGCAAAGCGCGCCGGTGAAGCCGATTTCCAGCGCCGCGAGCGGGATCCAGAGGAGCGGGTGGCCGAGCGCGAGCGCCGTAAGCCGTGCGATCACGGCCAGGCAGGCGAGGCCGATCATCGTCCAGCGCCGCACGTAGATGAGCAGGATGCGGCGCACGCGGCGGTTGTAGCGCATCGCGTCCACCCGCGCGGCCGGCGGGCCGAGCGCGATGCTCCTGAAAAGCGCGAATGGATCGAGGTAGAGGCGCAGCACGCGCCACAGTGCCAGCGCACGCACGCTCAGATGCCGAGGTAGCGCTGCAGGAGCTCCGGGCGCGCCTTGAGCTCGGTGGCCGGCCCTTCGTGCGCGACGTGGCCGTTGTTGACGATATAGACGCGGCTCGCGAGCGCGAGCGTCGCGGCGAGGTTCTGCTCCACCAGCAGGATGGTCTGGCCGGCGGCGGCGAGCTCGCCGCAGATGCGCACCAGCTCGCGCACGATGAGGGGCGCGAGCCCCTCGAAGGGCTCGTCGAGCAGGATGATCTTCGGCTCGCGGACCAGCGCGCGGGCGATGGCGAGCATCTGCTGCTCCCCGCCTGAAAGATCCGTGCCGCGGCTGCTCCGGCGCTCTTTGAGGCGCGGAAAGATGCCGTAGATACGCTCGAGCGGCCACTTGTTCGGCGCCGTCAGGCCGGCGAGCAGCAGGTTCTCCTCGACGTCGAGGCTGCCGAAGATGCGCCGTTCCTCGTGCACCAGCTGCATGCCGGCGCGCGCGATGGCATGGCTCTTCTGTCCCGCCATCTCCGTACCGTCGAGCTTGACCGAGCCGGTGCGCGGCGTCACCACGCCCATCAGGCTCTTCAGCGTGGTGCTCTTGCCGGCGCCGTTGCGCCCGAGCAGCGCCACCACCTCGCCCTTGCCGACCCTCAGCGACACGTCGAACAGGATGTGCGAGTCGCCGTAGTAGCTGTTCAGCCCGTTCGCCTCGAGGAGGCTCATCTAGTGCACTCCGTTGACACCGCCGAGGTAGGCCTCCTGCACCGCCGGATTGCGCTTGATCTCGTCGGGCGCGCCCTCGACCAGCACGCGGCCCTCCTGGAGCACCGTGATGCGCTCGGTCAGCTCGAAGAGCGAGTCGATGTCGTGGTCGATGACGATCATGGTGCGGCCCTTGCCGATCGACTTGAGCAGCCCGACGGTCTCGACGCGCTCGCGCGGGCTCATGCCGGCGAGCGGCTCGTCCAGCAGCAGCAGGGTCGGCGAGCAGGCGAGGGCGAGGCCGATTTCCAGCCTGCGCTTTTCCCCGTAGGCGAGCTCGGCCACCGGGGTATCGCGGCGCGCCACCAGGTCGACGAGCTCGAGCGTGTGTCCGACCTGCTCGTCGAGCCCGGGGACGCGGCGCAGGCTGCGCAGCAGGTCGAGGCGGAACTTGCCGCGCAGGGTGGCGAGCGCCGCGATCGCGAGGTTCTCGCGCACCGTCAGGCGGTTGAAGAGCTGGTTCACCTGGTAGCTCTTGGTCAGGCCGAGCTGGCAGACGTCGGTCACGCGCATGCCGGTGATATCGCGGCCCCTGAAGACGATCTTGCCGGAGGTGGGCGGCACTTCGCAGGTGAGCATCTTGAAGAAGGTGCTCTTGCCGGCGCCGTTGGGCCCGATGATGCCGCGCAGCTCGCCGGCGTCGACGCTGAAATCGATGTGCTCGTTCGCGACCACGCCGCCATAGTGCTTGGTGAGGCCCGCTGCCTGCAGGATCGGCCCGCCGAACCCGTTCGGCAGGCCCTCGCGTGCCGGCATCGGCGCCGCATGTGCTTTCAATACGGGTACGGTGCTCGCCTGCGGGCGCTTGCGCGCGAAATGCCGCCAGAGGTCGCGCAGGCCGCCGATGATCCCCTGGCGCAGGAAGCAGACCAGCAGCACGAAGATCAGGCCGAGCACCAGCTTCCAGGTGGCGCCCAGGTCGAGCGTCGACTGCAGGAAGTCCTGCAGGAAGAGCCACACCGCGGCGCCGGCGAGCGGCCCGAACAGCGTGCCGCGCCCCCCGATCGCCGTCTGCATGACCAGCTGGCCCGAGGTCTCGAACATGAACGCATCCGGCGGCATGAAGGCCTGCATCACGCCGAGCAGGCCGCCGGCGAAGCCGGCATACGCGGCCGCGATGACGAAGGCGGTGAGCTTGTAGCCGTGGATGTTGTGCCCGACCGCGGCGGCGCGCAGCGGGTTTTCGCGGATGGCGCGCAGCACCGCCCCGACCGGCGAGCGCACGATGCGCAGCGCGAGCACGATGCCGACGAAGTAGCAGAAGGCGAGGAAGGGATAGAGTCCCCACCCGGTTGTGAACTGCAGATGCACGAAGCCGAGGTCGAGCGACGGCGTCGGCACGCCTGGCAGGCCGTTCTCGCCGCCGGTCCACTCGGAGAGCGGGTTGAACTCGACGAAGAAGAACACTTCGGCGATCGCGATGCTGATCATCGCGAAGTAGATTCCCGTGCGCCGCAGCGCGACCAGCCCCACCAGATAGCCGACGATCGCAGCGGCGATCATGCCGATGACGAGCGCCGTGATGACGTGGGGGAAGCCCGCGCGCGTGAGCAGATAGGCGGCGACGAAGCCGCCCGTGCCGTAGAGTGCCGACTGGCCGAACGAGAGCAGGCCGGTGTAGCCGAACAGGATGTCGAAGCCGATGCCGAACAGGCCCCACACCAGGATGCGGTTCACGGTGTTCGGCGCCGCGTCGAAGAGCGGCAGGACGAACGGCGCGGCGACGAGCGCGAGCGCGGTCAGGGTCTCGACGACCAATGGCCGCCGCGGGCCGTAGATCCGATCGGCGTTCACTCGCGGCCGGCTTTGCCGAGCAGCCCGCGCGGGCGGACCATCAGTACGAGCGTCATGGCCGCGAACAGCATCACGTAGGCGTAGCCGGGATTGATCATCGAGGTAAGGCTGATGATCTCGCCGGCGATCAGGCCGCCCAACACCGCCCCGGGGAAGGAGCCGACGCCGCCGATCACGACGACGACGAAGGTCTGCACCAGGATCTGCTCGCCCACCTCGGGGGCGAGCGACACGATGGGCGCGTTGATGACGCCGGCGAAGCCGGCCGCCATGGCGCCGATGCCGAACACCACCATGAAGACGCGGTCGACGTTGATGCCGAGCGAGTCGACCATCACCGCATCCTCGATGCCGGCGCGCACGATCATGCCGAGCCGCGTGCGGTAGAGGACCAGGAACAGGACCAGCAGCGCCGCCGCGCAGATGCCGACTACCGCCAGGCGATAAGTCGGGTAGAGCATGAAGCCCATGTTGGTGATGCCCTGGAGGGCCGCCGGCGCCTGCACCGTCTTCGAGTCGCTCGAGAAATACCAGCGCACTGCCTCGACGAAGACGATGGCGAGGCCGAAGGTGACGAGCAGCTGGTCCTCGTGCGGGCGCGCGTAGAAGTAGCGGATGATCAGCCGCTCCATGAGGATGCCCAGCACGCCCAGCGCCAGCGTGCCGGCGGCGACGCCGGCGAGGAAGGAGCCGCTCGCCTGCCAGGCGACGTAGCCGGCATAGCCGCCGAGCATGAACATCGCGCCGTGCGCGAGGTTCAGCACGCCGAGCGTGCCGTAGATGATGGTGAGGCCCGACGCTATGAGCGCGAGCAGCGCCCCCAGCGCCAGGCCGTTGAACAGCTGAGAGCCGAAGTTAGCCCAGCTGAGCACCGCAGCCGCTGCGAGAAGTGCGCAACTCTAGGTGTAGTCGCCGAGCTTGCAGCCGAACTCGTCGGGCTTCTGCATCAGCGGCGCGCCCGGCACGATCTCGGTCACCTCCCAGAAGTCCTCCTTGTTGCGCATCTGCTTCGGCGCCTTGCCGCGCACGATCACCACCGGGCGTACCAGCTGGTGGTCCTCCTTGCGGAAGTACACCTCGCCCACCATCGACTGCAGCTTGCGGCCCGCCTCGTACGACTTGATCACGTCGGGCGGATAGAACGTGCCGGCGTTCTCCACCGCGTCGGCCCACATCGCGAAGGACATGTAGGCGTTCTCGGCGCCCCATTCCGGGTTGTAGCCGTACTTCTTGCGGAACGCGTCGACGAACATCTTCGCCAGCGGGTACTTGTCTTCCAGCGTCCACCAGAAGTCGGTCGCAGCGTAGACGCCCTCGGCGAGCTCGGCGCCGATGTTCTTGGCGAGGAACGGGATCTGGTAGGGAATGACCAGCTTCATCTTCGGGATCACGCCAAACTGCTTCGCCTGCTGCGTCGAGAGCACCGCGTCGCGCCCCCAGTTGACGTTCAGCAGGACCTCGGCGCCGGAATTGGCGATATTGGTGAGGTAAGAGCTGTAGTCGGTCGCGCCGAGCGGCGACACCTGGTTCGTCACCATGGTCCAGCCGCCGTGCTCCTTGAGGTACTCGCTCGTCGACTTGGTCACGGTATGGCCGTAGGTGTAGTCGGGCGTCATGAACGCCATCTTCTTGTTCTTGCCGTAGGCCTTGAGCAGCACCGGCCCGATGGCGTTGGCCGCGGTCTCGCCGTAGAAGTTCTGGCGGAAGCCGTAGCGCACGCAGTCCTTGCCGGTGGTGTCGTTGGACCCCGAGATGCCGGTGACGTAGAGCACCTTCTCGCGCTGCGCGAGCTTGTTCATCGCCACCGCCACCGCGCTCGAGGTCGAGCCGGTCATCAGGATCACGTGGTTCTCGGTGATGAAGCGCTGC
>Ga0075424_100003325_pt1 | contig 14994 bp, 14 predicted proteins | sample SoiMethybrSBSTD3_FD_75301 | JGI IMG/M metagenome (GOLD analysis project Ga0075424, IMG submission 75301) | Bulk soil microbial communities from a Populus tree surrounding site in Tennessee, USA - Soil MetaG P. TD hybrid SBSTD3 | ecosystem: Environmental > Terrestrial > Soil > Tree plantation... | reverse complement strand
TTGAACGGCTTGAACGGCTTGAACCTTTAACGTCCTTTCCCTTTCCTCTCCTGGGCGAGTTGCTCAAGAAAAGACAAATCCAACAATTCACTTGCGTTCAGTTTCATGCCGGAAAGATTCTTGTCGTTGGCAATCACGTTTTCCATCGCCTTCACGGTAATGAGCGGCAGTCCGGGCGTGACCTGGCTATACACCCTGCGCGTCTCTTCCAACTCCTCGGTGTTGTTGGAGCGGTAGTACTCGCCGAGATACTTGTGCACCCGGTCTTTATTTTTTTCGTCGCGATAGAAATCCATGCCGTCCGCCAAGCCGCGCATGAAATTCAGGACCGTTTCTCTCTCCGCACGGATAAAAGAGCGCATCGTGACCGGGCCGGCGACGGTGTATTCAAAATCCTCTTTGGAAAAATCGATGAACGTGGGATAGCCTGCCTTGCGCGCCTTCAGCGTAAACGGAGATTGCAGCACGGTTGCCTGGATCTGTCCGGACGTAAGCGCCGTCCAACGGTCTCCTTGCCCGCCGATGCCAACGATCTGCACGTCTCTCTCGGCATTGAGGCCAAGCCGCCGAACCGCGACGCGAGCAATGAAGTCCGTGCTCGATCCGAGTTGGCTGACGCCGATTCTTTTCCCCTTGAGGTCTTCCGGACGTTTGATCGACGGATGCGCCGCCAAAATGTAGTCGAGACGATTGCCCACCGCGCCGATGAATTGAAAATCCTTCGCCCCCTGAGCCCAGGCGGCGACCACCGTCGAAGCTCCCTGTAGCTGCACCGGCAAATCGCCGGAGAGCGCCGCCTGAATCCCCATCAGCCCGCCACGTATGTAGATCGGTTCAAGCTTCAGTCCATATCTTTCGAACGAACCGGAGCGGTACGCGACCCAAAAATAACTGGACGAACCGCCCAATGGATAACCGACCTTGAGCTCGCGGAGAGGCTTGGACTGCGGGTAAACCATCGCTGGCCATTGCAAAAGCAACATCACGAGGAATGCGATAAGCGCTTGCGAACGCCGTAACAATTTTCGATTTTGGATTTTAGATTTTAGATTGCCGGATGAAAGCATCATACAGCTTGGTTGGTTCATTCTGTCCTCCCCAATCCAAAATCCAAAATCACAAATCTAAAATGGTCAGGCCAGCTCAAAGCACGGCAGTTTAATCTTGGGATCATGCGTCTCCAGGAAAACCGCTTTCACCCGATCACCCATTTTGACTTTGTCTCTGCTATCGCCGACCAGGCGGCTTTCGATAATCACGCCTTCATCCAAAATCACGTTGATGTAATAAATCGGCGTCTCCTCTTTGAAAGCCGGATTGCGCGGCACGCGCACCAGCGTGAAGGTATGTACTTTGCCGCTGCCTTTGGATTCGATCCAATCGAGCTCTCCGAAGCAATCGACGCAGGCGACACGCGGAAAAAATTGCACCTTGCCGCAACTCTTGCATTTCTGCAGCAAAAGCTTACCCGCGGCGGCGCCGTCCCAGAAGCGCTGATCCACTTTGTTGATCTTCGGAAGACTTTTTTGCGGCGTTCTTGCTTCAGCCATTACTTTCTCCTTTCCATCACCAGCGCGGCCGTGGTACCGAGATTGCGCCCGTAATTGAGCCAGCCAATGCCCGTAACCAGGGCGCGGTCGGCTTTTTTTACCTGATGACCCTCGGCCTCGCATCTCAACTGACGCAACGCTTCGACGAGATGGAGGTAACCGCCGGCCAAACCTGCTTGGCCGACGGACAACTCGCCGCCGCCGGTATTCACGGGAAAATCACCGTTGTACGTTAAATCATGATGATCGACGAATTTACCGCCCTCGCCCTTCTGACAGTACCCGAGGTCTTCAATTTGGATCATCACTGCGATCGGATAGTCATCGTAAATTTCGAACAAGTCGATATCTTCTCTTTTGATTTCCGAGAAAATCCGCTCGCCGACGACTTTCTGCCCGAAGGTAGTCTTGTCGGGTAACATATTGGCGACCTGGTAATGCGAAATTTCCGCGTCGGTGACGAGATAAACCAGCTTGTCCGTGATCTGCTTCGCCTTCTGCTCCGACGCCAAAAGGATGCACTCCGCGCCCGAGCAAGGCATCACGCAGTCAAATAACCGAATCGGATCTGAGATCATCCGCGAGTTGAGATAATCCTGCATGCTCATGGCCTGCCGAAACAGCGCCTGCGGATTGTTCAGCGCGTTGAAACGTTGTGCGATGGCGATTTTGCCGATTTGCTCCAGCGTCGTGCCGTAGTTGTTCATGTGCAAGCGCTGGATCAGCGCCATCAGGGAATTCGGTCCGCCGTAACCGAACACATCGACAAAGTTGCCGCGCTGATACTCGAGCTGGCGCTGTGTGGGCGTGCTTCGGTCGAAGGAATTGCCGCCCACCAGCAAGGCCAGATCGAGATGCCCGCACTCGATCGCATCCGCAGCGCGCCGGACGCTCATCACGCCGCCCGCGCCGCCATAGTCACCGTTCAACACCCAATCGACTTCGAGCCCTAGTTGCTCCGCCACATGCGGCGAATAATCAGGACTGGCCTGCGTCGTAATCGAGAATCCGCGAATTTCTTTCTTATCGATGCCGGTCCGCTTGAGCGCGTCTCGAATCGCATCGGCATAATAGGAAAGCGCCGAGGCCTCGGAATTCCGGGAATATTCCGTTGAACCATAGCCTACGAAACAAACCTTACTTCTTCGCATCTCAACTCCTTATCGGGCGCAGCATGCTGCGCCCCTACATTTCGCCGTACGTCCTGAGTAGCGCGTTCTTCGATACGGGGGCTGCGCCGCCACTCAGGACGACCGGCCTACCCCGAGCACCGCCAACCCCATCGAGGGAAGCGCGTATCGAAGGATCGCCTCGAACTATTGCCTCAAAAATTTCTCCCCCGCAGCTCGATCCAGCTCATTTTCCCGTCCATATAACAACCGCATCAGGCGCGCTTCGCGATAAAACCCTTCGAACGGGAATTCCTTGCAGACTCCGTAACCGCCGTGGATTTGAATTGCCGTATCGGCCGCCTGAAAAGCCATTTTGGTCGCACGCTTTTTTGCGAGCGCCGCCTCTTCGAAATAAGTGAGCTCCTGATCCGCGCGCGAGGCAGCTTCGAGCGTAAGCCAGGTGCAGCTCCGTATTTCCACGGATAAATCGGCGAGCATCCACTGGATTGCCTGGCGCTCCGCCAGTCGGCGGCCGAAGGTCACTCGATTGCGGGCGTGTTCGATTGCGCTTCCCAAGCAGCGCATGCCGATGCCAAGCGAGCGCGCCGCCATGTTCAATTGCTCGGAAGCGATGATCTCGCCGGCTTCGTACTCGTAACCGAGCAACCGGTCGTTGGGAACTTTGCATTGTTGCAGAATCAGTCTGGCGACCGTTGCGTCGGTGGTAAGATCCGCTTCGTCCGTGATGGTGACACCCGGCGCGTCGCGGTCGATAATAAACAGGCCCAATCGATCGCTGCCCTGTTCTCGCGCCGGAAACAAAAACAAATCGGCGCCGGAGTTCGAAACAAAAATCGATGAATCGCGCAGAGTCGTTCCGTCCGGCTCCTGACGGTAAAGAATTTGCGACGCGCTCAGCTCACCGGTCTTGTGAGCTTCTTCGAAAGCCAATGCTAAAGAGAGCTCGCCAGTGGCGAGTTTTTCGCCATACGGCGTGTCGAACAGGAACGCCGGAATCGAGACAGGCCGAAAAGGTAAAATCGAACGGCCAAACTCGCGGTGAACCAATACCCGCGCAACAGCGCTCAACGGGCTGCCACCCAGTTTTTCCGGTATTTCGAGACTCCACAGTCCCGCCTGTCGTGCGCGCTCGGCCAGTTCCTCGCTCACCGCCGGCTGAAGTCGACGCCGTGCCGGCGCGCCGGCCGGCAGAAAGCGCGCGTCTTGTCTCAAGTAATCTCCCTCGCGGGAAATTAATTCCCTGTCGACAAATTGCGCCGCCGTGTTTTTAATCAGGCTTTCTTCTTCGGTAAGCTTTAGATCCATATTTTTTCCGTGCAGGCCGCTTGGATGCTGCGCCTTAGATCAATTCCAGCCCGCCGACACCCTCGCGAAAAAGCGCCCGTTGAATGATGTGCCGCTGAATTTCGGACGGACCCTCGACGATACGGGTCGCTCGAGCATGCCGAAACGCTCGGGCAAGAGAGTGGTTTTTGCGGAGTCCCGACGGCCCGACGACCTCGAGCGCGAAGTCGATCACACGATGCAGAAGTTCGGTGGCGGAGAGTTTGATATTCGCTGCTTCGGCGCGCACGTCCATTTTCTGGTCTGCTTTCCACGCGCCCAGGTAAGTGAGCGTTCTGAGGGCCTCGGTTTCGCCGAGAAAGTGACCGATCGTCGAGGCCCAGCGAGCACTGGCTTTCTCATCGTGCCGCACCAGATCCCGCACGATGCGCAGCACGCGTGCTGATTTTCCATGGGCGCGAATGCCCACTTGGAATCGTCTGGCTCCGAGCCACGCCTGATTCAAAGCCCAACCCTTACCGATCTCACCAAGCACCTGTGATTTGTGCACGCGGCAGTTTTCAAACACCAGCTCGCAAGGTTCGCTGCCGGCGATCGTCGCGATGCTGCGCGCGACGTGATAGCCGGGCGTCCCGGTGTCGATCAAAAAGCAAGTCACCCCGTCTCGACCGCTGGTGCCCGGCAGGCGAGCGAAGAGCTGGACGAAATCAGCGACGTCGGCAAACGTTGGGAACATCTTCGTTCCGTTGATCACAAAAAACTCGCCGTCGGGAGTTGCCGTCGTTTGCATCATTGAGGGGTCCGCGCCGGACGCGGGCTCGCTCAAGCCGAACGCCGAAGTCTTTTCGCCGCGAATGCATGGCCAAAGATATTTTTCGATTTGATCTCCTGTGCAGCCATACAGAATATTCGAGACGTGATTGCCCAGCTCGAAAGGAACTGAGCTTTTTTCGAGCTCCTCCGTCACCGCGATTAACGCGACATTGCTGATTTCCAAGCCGCCGTACTGTTTCGGCACGTCGAGGTGCCACAGCCCCGCAGCTTCCGCTTTCGCTTGGAGATTTTCCATGATGCCGACATAGCGCTTGATCTGGGGATCTTCACTCGATTTGACCCGGCTTTTCCATCTGCTGCCCTCGAAAATATCGGGAGCGTTGGCGATTTCCGGCTCCAATGGGATGAGCTCATCGCGGACGAATCGCTCGACACTCTGGCGCAGACGTTCTTCTTCGGCGGTGAGACGAAAGTCCATAGCGGTTTCCTAGCTTTTCTGTCCCGGAATGGTGGTGCGTAGTGCGACTGTTAGCTCCACTTATCACACACTGACGTGCCAGCAAAACAGGTAAACCGTTGACCAGCGAATTGCCTGTGTGCTAAGCGAAAATCCAGAACCCGCTCGATGCCCGCTCAGCGTCAGTTGCTTGATGAGCATCTGATCCATGGACGGATCTAAGAAAGTCTGCTAGATTTCGCTGCTCCGAACGAGTCCAATGGGTCCGGCGAGTTGTGACAGAGATTTTTGGAGGATGACCGTTGAAAATCAGACCGGCGGCGATCTTTAGCTTTTGCGCATTGATCTTTTTCTGCATTTTCGTTTTCCAAGCTCACGAATGGCGCATGCAAGCGCGGCTCTATCCTTGGGCCATCGGTATTCCGATGATCATTCTCGCCCTGATTCAAGTCATTTTCGATCTGAAAGGCATCGAAAGTAAGGCGGACGACAGCGCCCCCGTCGATATCCAGTTAGGTAAAAACATTCCGCCGGACATCGCATTCAAGCGCACAGTTAATATTTTCGCCTGGTTTTTCGGGTTCTTCCTTGGCTGTTGGCTGATTGGGTTTACGATCACGATTCCGATCATTGTTTTCTGTTACATGTATTTCCACGGCAAAGAGAAACTCTGGTTGTCGGCGACGTTAACCATCATCGCTTTTGTTTTCTTCTGGTCGCTGTTCGTCAGATTGCTTAACCTGCCTTTTCCAGACGGGCTCGTACAAACCTGGCTGGGCCTGACATAGCTTTATTGCTTTCACCGCCGTGTATTTGCGCCCAGCCAACGACAGATCGATTTTGACCGTGCGCATGCCTGACCCACCCCGTCGCTTTCTCTGATCGCTTAATCCATTCCAGCGCGCGAGGAGGTCTGAAATGAGCGGTATGAAGGCAAAAGTGCTCCTCTGCGCGGCACTGCTCCTGTTCAGCACCGCGGTGACGCTAATGGCGCAAAGCGAATCGTTTTACCACGGTAGAACCGTGCGTATCGTCGTCGGCTTCACGCCCGGCGGTTTCTACGATCGATGGGCAAGAATGCTGTCGCGTTATATGCCCAAATACATTCCCGGCAATCCCAACTTCGTCGTGCAAAATATGCCTGGCGCGAGCTCGGTGATCGCCGCCAATTACGTCTACAATCTCGCGAAACCCGACGGCCTTCGTTGCTAGTGCCCATCAATAGCTTATACCTGGATCAAATCGTTGGACGCGGCGAAGTGAAGTACGACGTGAGAAAATTTCTTTTCCTTGGCAGCCAGGAAAAGGCGCCGACCATGCTTTACTTCCGCGCCGATACTCCATTCAAAACGCTCGCGGATATCATCAAAGCCGTCGAGCCGCCGAAATGCGGCTCGACCGGGACGGCGAGTACCGGTTACTTGATCGCCAAGCTCTTGGACGAAGCTTTCAAAGCCAAACTCAATACGGTCACGGGTTATCAGGGCGGAGCGGAAATCGATGTCGCGGTCGAGCGGGGTGAAATCATTTGCCGCGGTATGGACATCCCGCCGCATTTCGGGCGCGAGCCGTTCGACGGTTGGCACAAAAAAGGATTCGATCGGCACATTCTGCAGGGCGGAGCGAAGCGCGATCCTCGTCTGCCTGACACTCCGACACTCTTTGAGCTTATGGATCAATACAAGTCTTCCGACGTAGTGCGCCGGGCAACGCGAATTGTGCTCGCCAGCGGTGATTTTGGCCGGCCAATGCTGGCAGGACCGGGAACACCGCCCGAGCGCCTGAAGGTGCTGCGCGATGCCTATGCCAGGGCGATGAGCGATCCGAGTTTGATCCATGAAGCGAGAACGGGACAGATGGATATGGAATATACCCCGGGTGAAGACCTTCAGAGCCTAATGAAAGACATCATGGATCAGCCCAGCGAAGTCATTGAACGCGTCAGGAAAATCCTCTCCGATTAGCTATCACTCTAACTAACCGCCACAATTGGCAAGTGACCACTGACGTGAATGGCGTGCGCGCCGAGCCCGCTTCGCCCGTGGCATCGCAGAAAGTGGCGGAACGAGCCGTCATTCTCTTAATGTCATACCGGCGAAAGCCGGTATCCAGCATCTTCTGAAATTCCTGGATTGCGGGTCGCGCTACCCCGGACTGGATCCGGGGTTGCCCGGAATGACGTTCGGATTATTTGCGATCTTGGGTGGCAGCACATTTTCTTCAAACCAGAAGCCCTCGATAAATGGAACGCGCCCCCGCCGTCGTCCAATCAGTGCGAGATTTAAGTTTCCCGGAAGACCGGTTGAATATGACTTTTATTTTGCTACCGTTCCGGGAGATTTATTACGGAGGAGGCTTGAAATTTAAAATGATTCGTTTTGCTCTCGCAGTTTGTTTGATATTCGGCGGCTGGAGTTACGCCGGCGCCCAGACTCCATTCTATCAGGGGAAGACCATTACGATTGTAGTCGGCACCAAGACCGGCGACGCTTACGATCTATACCCGCGCATGCTCGCGGAGTTCATGCCGAAATATATCCCGGGAAGTCCGAACATCATTATTCAAAACGTGCCGGGTGCCGCCTCGATGATCGCGGCGAACCAGGTCTATAGCCTCGCCAAACCCGATGGTCTGACAATTGGCGCCATTTATCCGGCACTTTACTTCGAACAGATGACCAAGAAACCGGAAGTGAGGTTCGATTGGACCAAGTTCGGTTGGATCGGCAATCCCGTCACGTCGAATCACCTTTTATATATGCGCTCGGATGCGCCGTATAAATCCATGGAGGATATCCGCAACGCCTCCACGCCGCCGAAATGTGGTTCCAACGGCATCACATCCACGGGATACTATCTACCTAAGCTGATGGAGGAAACGATCGGCACCAAATTTGACATCGTCCTCGGCTATCAGTCCGGACAAGATGTAGATCTCGCCGTCGAGCGCGGCGAAGTCGTCTGCCGCGCGTTTACGATCACCGCCTTCTTCGCGCGCGAGCCATTTATTTCCTGGCGCAAAAGAGGCTTCGTCAATGTGCTGATGCAGAGTGGTGCGAAGCGCGACGAGCGTCTGAAGGATGCCCCGACGATTTACGAGTTAATGGATAAGTACAAAACTCCCGCTGCCGGCCGGAGCCTGGCGACAGTCGTATTGGCCGCCGGCGAGTTTGGCCGTCCACTTGTGGCGCCTCCGGGGCTTCCAGCCGATCGGTTGAAGATTCTCCGAGACGCCTTCGATAAATCGGTGCAAGATCCGGCGCTTCTGGCGACCGCGGAGAAGCGACGTCTTGAAATGGATCCCGCCTCGGGGAGCGAGCTCGAGTCGCTTGCGAAGGAAGTCATGGCTGCCAGCCCGGACGTCGTCCAGCGCATGGAAAAATTGCTCAGCGGAAAGTAAAAGTCACGGCTAAATCCCTCAAGACTGTTGCATGAACGCAGGCTTGAGGGATATGGTTCGGCAAATTTCGGCGGGAAGGGGACAAAATATGATTCTTATTCTCGTCTTTTTGCTTGTCTGCGGCTGGACTTCTGCTGTCTTCGCTCAAGCGAATTTCTACCAAGGAAAAACCATCACGATCGTCGTCGGCACCAAAGCCGGTGATGTTTACGACCTTTACCCGCGCCTGCTTGCGGAATTCTGGCCGAAATTTATTGCCGGCACTCCCAATATTATCATCCAAAATGTCCCCGGCGCCGGTTCCCTGATCGCCGCTAATCAGGTTTACAATGTGGCCAAGCCGGATGGCCTGACGTTGGGCGCTATTTATCCGGCGCTCTATTTCAATCAGCTGATAAAAAAATCGGAAGTTAAATACGATTGGGCCAAATTCAACTGGATCGGCAGCACCGTCACTTCGAACCAGCTTTTGTACATGCGCACCGACACGCCGTACAAGTCTATTGAAGATGTTCGGAAAGCTTCAACGGCGCCCAAGTGCGGCGCGACCGATATCAGCTCGGCGGGATATTACATTCCCAAAGTCATCGATGAGACGCTCGGCACGAAGTTCGAGATCGTTTCAGGTTATCCATCCGGACAGGACATCGATTTGGCAGTAGAGCGTGGCGAGCTTCAATGCCGCGCCTTTACCATCACAGCTTATTTTGCCCGCGAACCGTTTATCTCGTGGCGCAAGCGCAATTTCACCAGCGTGTTGATCCAGACGGGAAGCAAACGCGACGGCCGCATTAAAGAATCGCCGACGATCTACGAGCTGATGGACAAATATAAAACCAACGAAAATGGCCGAAAGCTCGCGAAAGTGATTCTGGCATCGGGAGACTTTGGTCGGCCGATCGTGGCCGGCCCGGGAGTACCGCCCGATCGCATAAAGATTCTACGCGATTCCTTCGACAAGACCATCGCCGATCCCGCATTCATGGCAGAAGCCGAGAAGCGCCGCTTAGAAATCGATCATACCCGTTGGGACGAAATGGAGACGCTCGCCAAAGATGTCATGGCGAGCCCGCCTGAAATCGTTGGCAGTATGCGCAAGCTTTTAGGCGAATGAAGATAACGTAAAATCATATCAAAAGAGGAGACAGCATGTTGACGAGATTTATACTGGTTTTGTTCCTGCTGCTTTGCTCGGCGTCCCTGCACGCCCAAACGCCCTTTTACCAGGGTAAGACGATCACGATTATCGTCGGCACTAAAGCCGGTGACGTTTACGATTTGTATCCGCGCTTGGTCGCGGAATTTATGCCGAAGTACATTCCGGGCAGCCCTAACATCATTATTCAAAACGTTGCGGGAGCCGCCGGTCTGATTGCAACCAATCAACTGTACAATACCACGAAACCGGATGGGCTGACCCTCGGCGCCATTTACCCGGCGCTCTATTTCGAGCAACTCGCCAAGCGGCCCGAGGTGAAATTCGACTGGAGCAAACTGATTTGGATCGGCAGCACCGTGAGCTCCAACAGTCTCATGTACATGCGCGCCGATACGCCGTACAAGACGATCGAAGACGTGCGCACCGCGTCGACCCCGCCCAAGTGCGGCGCGACCGGCGTCACTTCGTCTGCCTACTACATGCCCAAACTTCTCGAAGAGGCGACGGGCGCCAAGTTCGATGTCGTCCCCGGCTATGTCGCGGGACAGGATATCGATCTTGCGGTCGAGCGCGGCGAGGTCATGTGCCGGGCTTTCACCGTAAACGCGTTCTTCGCCCGCGAGCCTTTTATCACGTGGCGCAAGAAAAACTTTGTCCGGGTGCTGTATCAGACCGGCAACAAGCGCGACGAGCGCATTAAAGACGTGCCGCTGTTCAACGAGTTGATGGACAAATACAAGACCGCCGAAAACGTCCGGCGTCTGGTCAAGGTGGTGCTTGCCGCCGACGAGTTCGGTCGGCCCATCGTTTTCCCGCCGGCGGTTCCCGCCGATCGGGTGAAGGTTATCCGGGATGCCTTTAACAAGGCCATTCACGATCCGGCGCTTCTGGCCGAAGCGGAAAAGCGCCGCCTCGATATCGATCCCGCAAGCGGCGAGGAGCTCGATGCCTTGGCCAAAGAAGTCATGACCGCCACGCCGGATATCGTTGATAGGGTCAAGAAGTTGATCGGCATGTAAGGAACGCAATTCAACCACGAAGACGCGAAGGCCGCGAAGTTTTCGTTAGCTGTGCTCCGTAACCCACGGAGCACACAAGATGCCGCTTGCACGTTGAAGGTATTTTTCGCTTCGTGCTCTTCGTGCCTTCGCGGTGAACCGGCCGTATCGGTCTCGCACTTGGAAACATCTAATCGTATGCGAAAATGGGAGAACTAATCGATGGAAACGCTCTGGCCGTCGGCATTGAAAAGCCTCCGGCCCAAATGGATTGCTTTGCTCGTCACAATTTTTGCGTCATCGAGCGTAGGTTCGAGCGGCGCCGCGGAATCGGATTATTTTTCAGGAAAAACTATTCGTGTTGTGGTCGGCTCGTCGGCCGGCGGCGGTTATGACCTCTGGGCGCGCCTGATGGCGCAGCATATCGGCAAGCATATTCCCGGAAATCCCTCGGTCGTTGTGCAGAATATGCCGGGGGCCGGCGGGGTCGTCGCTGCCAACTATGTCTATGGCGTCGCCAAGCCCGATGGCTTGACCCTCGGCGCGTTCAATCCAGCGCTCTACTTTGATCAGCTCGTCGGACGTCCGGAAGTCAAATTTGACTGGTCGAAATTCACCTGGATCGGCTCGCCGGAGCAAAACGACGTCCTGCATTTCATTCGTACCGATGCGCCGTTTAAAACCATTGACGATCTGCGCAACGCCAAAGAGCCGCCGCGCTGCGGCAGCACCGGCACCGGCACGACTGGCCATTATCTGCCGCGTTTGCTCGAGGAGACCCTAGGGATCAAAACGACCATCGTCAGCGGATATCAAGGCGGCTCGGAAATCGATGTCGCAGTGGAGCGAAATGAGGTGGTTTGCTGGTCGCCGCTCGTTGCGACTTATTTCGGTCGCGAGCCTTACAAGCGCTGGCACAAGAGCGGCTTCACGCGGGTCGTAGTGCAGAGTGGCGCGAAGCGCGACGAACGCATAAAAGACGTGCCCACGCTCAATGAACTTATGCAACAGTACAAAACGCCGGAAGCGGGCAAACGCCTCGCCAAAGTCATCCTCACCGCGGCGACACTCGGTCGGCCGATTTCGGCTCCGCCGCGCTTGCCGCCGTCAACCACGAAAATTCTTCGCGAAGCCTACGGCCAAACCATGCGCGATCCCGAGTTGGTGGCCGAAACAACGAAACGCGGTTGGGACTTGTCGCCGCTGACCGGCGCCGAACTCGAATCGCTTTCCAAAGATGTAATTGCTCAACCGGCGGATGTGATCGAAAAAATGAAGTGGGTCCTGGGTAATTGAAGAATGGAGTCTTGGAGTGCTGGAATAATGGAGTGTTGGGTTCGGATTAGTACTCCAACACTCCAGTACTCCATCACTCCAACCGGTCGGCGATGCTCAAGATTTTGCCTACTGTCCTATTGATCTTTTTTACGCTCTCGGGCGCGTCCGTCATCGCCGCTCAGAGTTCGTTCTATCAAGGCAAAACCATCCGGATGATCGTCGGCTTCCAAGCCGGCGACAATCACGATCAATGGATGCGATTTTATGCGCGGTTCCTGGGCAAGCACATTCCCGGCAATCCCGATTTCGTTGTGCAAAACATGCCGGGCGCCGGGGGCATGATCGCGGCGAATCACGTTTACAATTTGACCAAGCCCGACGGACTGACACTCGCGACCGTCGGTGGCGCCCTTTTTATGGCGCAGCTCACCGGCCGAAAGGAAGTGCAATTCGACTGGCCCAAATTTTCCTGGATCATGACGCCGGAGCGCGGCGGCCATCTGCTCTTCATGCGCACCGACACACCGTTCAAAAGCCTCGACGATCTGCGCCAGACGAATGATCCACCGCGTTGCTCGGCAACCGGCGTCGGCAGCACGGGCTATGATATTCCGCGCCTGCTCGAAGAAGTGTTCGGCTTCAAATTCCGCGTGATCAGCGGCTATCCCGGCGGCGCCGAGCAGGATCTCGCTATGGAGCGCAATGAAGTTCAGTGCCGCGCGATCACCATCGACGGCTTTTTCGGTCGGGAACCGTTTCGCACCTGGGTCAAGAACGGCTTTGTTCGCGTCGTTCTTCAAACCGAAAAAACACGTAACTCGAAGCTGCCGAACGTGCCGACGATTTTCGAGCTGATGGATCAATACAAAGTGAGCGACACCAAGCGCCGTTTGATCAATTCCTACCTCGGCATTTGGGGTTTTGGCTCGCGGCCGATTTTGTCCACGCCGAACCTGCCAGCGGAACCCTTGAAAGTTTTGCGCGATGGTTTCATGCGCATGTTCAAAGACCCTGAGGTGCTCGATGAAATCAAGAAACGAAGCTGGGAGGCTGAGCCGGTTTCCGGCGATGAGCTCCAGTCGCTCGCCGCAGAAGTCGTCAACCAACCCCCTGAAGTCGCCGCAGCCTTGAAGCGGATCCTGTCGCAATAGCTGGCAGGCGGTGTCACGTTCATTTTTCTCTCCTCCGCATGCGATCATAAAAACTTCGAGTGAAGTTAGCTGCGGCTCGTCAACTACACGCCTGGTCCTGCTCGGACTACATCAGCTAAGTTGTGTTGACGCATCTCGGAATATGCGCTAAGGACCATAGTCCGCACGAGTTTCTCGACTTGGGAGTTCGACATGCTTGAGGCCTTCATCATCGGCTTTTGGAAAACCATGGCATGGCCGGCTTTTGGCTACATGCTGCTGGGCATCATCATTGGTTTCTGGGTCGGCCTGCTTCCCGGCATCGGCGGTCTCTCCACGCTCGCGCTGATGTTGCCGTTCTCGTATTCCATCAAAGACCCGATTTCCGCCTTCGCATTTCTTCTCGGCATGCTTGCCGTTACCGGAACCACCGGAGATTTGACCTCCATTCTGTTTGGGATTCCCGGGGAGGGATCCTCAGCCGCCTTAATACTCGATGGCTACCCGATGTCGAAAAACGGCGAAGCTGGCCGCGCGCTCGGCGCGGCGATTATGAGTTCTCTGTTCGGCTCCGTCATTGGCGCGCTATCACTCGCGCTGTCCATTCCCATTGTCCGGCCGCTGGTTTTGCTTTTCGGATCGCCCGAGCTTTTCATCATCGCGATCATGGGCATTACCTTCATCGGCACCCTCGCCGGACCGTCGCTGATCAAAGGGCTGCTATCGGGCGGCATCGGCTTGCTGCTCGCCGCGATCGGAGTCGATCCGCAGACCGGTTCTTTGCGCTATACCTTCGGGACTCTCTACCTTTGGGATCGGCTCGACCTGGTGCCGGTAGTTGTCGGTATGTTCGCCATTCCGGAAATCGTTGATCTCGCGGTACGCGGCACAAGCATCGCGAGCGATAAGCAGGAAAAGCTCAGCGGTGTCATGGAAGGTGTGAAAGACACGTTTCGCCATTTTTGGCTCGTCACCCGCTGCAGCCTGATCGGCGTTTACTTTGGCGTTCTACCCGTGCTGGGCGCCAACGTGGCGCAATGGATTTCCTACGCGCATGCAGTTCAGGGATTGAAGGATAAATCGCGCGCCGGCAAGGGCGCAGTGGAAGGCGTTCTAGGTCCCGGCGCCGCTAACAACTCCACGCGCGGCGGCGATCTCATTCCAACCATCGCATTCGGTATTCCCGGCAGCGGCTCGATGGCACTTTTGCTCGGCGCCATGCTGATCGTCGGCTTGAACCCAGGACCGGAAATGCTCAAGTCGCGGCTCGACGTCACATTCTCGATGGTCTGGGTATTGATCATCTCCAATGTGATCGTCGCCGGCCTTTGCTTTCTGATCTTGAACCATCTTGCCGCGCTCACTTTCGTGCGTGGCACGCTGCTGATTCCCTTTCTGCTGTTTCTTGTATTTATCGGCTCCTTCACCGCGAATAACGATCTCGCTGACATCATGGTGACGCTGATTTTCGGCTTCATCGGCTATTTTATGATCAAGTTCGGCTGGCCCCGACCGCCGCTAGTCCTCGGGCTTACGCTCGGGAAGATCGCCGAAAACTATCTCTGGATCTCCACCGCCGCGTACGGCGCCAGATGGCTCCTGTTCCCGACGGTGCTGATCTTGATTGCGATCACCGTCGCCACCGTCGCCTATCCGACCATCAAGGAACGCATGGGCAAAGCTAAATACGAGCGGCCCGAAGACGCTATGTAGGGCCGCACGCGCCGTTCCGGGTGCAGACTCCCGCGTTCTTGCCTTTTGCAGCATTCGAATCTCGCCGCAAAGAGAGCTGCATAAACTCCTTACGGTCAATTATTGTTTTCATGAGATT
>Ga0075424_100003323_pt1 | contig 14996 bp, 16 predicted proteins | sample SoiMethybrSBSTD3_FD_75301 | JGI IMG/M metagenome (GOLD analysis project Ga0075424, IMG submission 75301) | Bulk soil microbial communities from a Populus tree surrounding site in Tennessee, USA - Soil MetaG P. TD hybrid SBSTD3 | ecosystem: Environmental > Terrestrial > Soil > Tree plantation... | reverse complement strand
GACATCCGGATCGCGAAGTCGATCCCCGACTACGTGTTCAGGTGGATGGGCAAGAAGTTCCTGGACGTCGAGCAGCAGGAGGAGGTCGGCATCCTGTCGCCGGAGGTTCGGGCGCGGCTGGCAGCGTCATACGCCGGCAGCGAGGAGAAGCCTGCGGAGGCTGGTGCTTCTGAGGCTGCCCCGCCAGGGCAAACGGCGCTCTTCAACAACTGGGAAGATGCCGTCGAGTGCGCCAAGTGCGGCGGGCGGATGGTACGGACGGGCTCGTGTTACACGTGTCGGGATTGCGGAACTAACACCGGTTGTAGCTGAAGTGGAGGGCGACACCGAAATGTCAGTGGAAACGACAGCCTTCTAGGCCAGAAACGACACGAAGATGTCAGTAGATCGGGCGCCGAAAGGCGCCCGATCTTGTATGAGAGCTTCAAGCCGACGGTTGAGGCCGTAGGACAGAGGCTACGGATCGACGTTGAAGCTGAACATCATCCCGCTCTCGTGGTGCTCGGCGATGTGGCAGTGAGCCATCCAGCGGCCGGGATTGGTGACGTCAAGCAGGATGTCGACGGTCTCGCCGGTGCGGACAAGCACCGTGTCCTTCCAGACCAGGTTCGGCTCCACGACGTCGTCGCGCGCCAGGATCAGGAAACGGCCTGCGCCATGGACGTGGAACGGGTGCGGCATCGGGTGATCTGAGTCCATCTCGTTCACGAGCCGCAGCTTGACTTGGTCGCCGACGCGGAAGGTCCAGTCGATCTGCGCGTTCTCGGCACCGCTGTCGCGGTCGACCAGCTTCCAGCGCATGTTTGCCGGCGTGGTCATGCGGTTGACCTCGACCATGTCGTCCTCCCACTCGATGCCCTGCGCGGGGTCGTGCGCGTGGTCAGGCTCGCCGTGCTGATGGTGGCCGTGCCCGTGATGACCGTGATGTCCATGGCCGCCGTGTTCTTCTTGCGCGCCTTCGTCATGACCATGACCGTGGTGGCCGTGGCCCGCGTGCTCCTCGTGCCCGTGCTCTTCGTGACCGTGCCCGGCGCCAGCCGCCACCATGCTCTCGGGCAGAAGCTTCATGCCGCACTTCGGGCAGTTGTCGGGCTTGCTGCTAGTCACCTCCGGGTGCATCGGACACACGTAGGTGATCTCTTCTGCCGCCTGGGCGAGCAGCTTCATGCCGCACTTGGGGCAGCTGCCGGGCTCCGCGCTCACGACCTCAGGGTGCATCGGGCAGACGTAGACGACCTCGACGCCCTCGGGCACGCCCATGTCCATCTCCGCGACAAACGAGAGCGTCTTGTCGGGCGGCGCATTCAGGTACGGCTCGGCTCGCTCGCGTTGCTCGAGCATGTCCGCGTTCGTCCGCAGCTGCCTGAACCCGTCAGCGAATGACTGCTCCAGTGGGTCGTCGGAGACGTTGATGCTGGCAAGCCGGTAGGTGCGCTCGGGTGTCCGGTGTACGAGCTCGAGCTCGCCGGCCTTCGGGAAGTGCACATCGACGACAACCCGCTCAGACGGCGCAAGCAGCACATCATCGACTAGCTCCTCCCGCTCGTAGTGGCCGGCGTCGGCGCCAACCAGCTTCATTTCTGCGCCAGGCACCGCGACATTGAAGACGCGCGTGTTCGCCGTGTTGGTGAAGTAGAAGCGCACGATCTCCCCGCGCTTAGCCTCGAGCTCGAGGTCGGACTCGCCGGCGATGAGCATCACGTTGCCGAAGCGGCCCATGGCGACATGCGTCGTCTCCTCCTCGCGGAAGGGCGCGATCTGGCCGTCTTCGATCAGGACGTCGTCGAGCGTCAGCGCCAGCTCGCGGTTGGGCGACGGCCAGTAGTCGGATTCGGACGGGGTGACGAGGATGTTCCCGTACAGGCCCATCTCCTGGCCGTAGTCCTCGCGAATGTGCGGGTGGTACCAGAAGGCGCCGGGGTCGGGGACGTTCACCTCGTACGTGAAGGTCTCGCCGACGGGGATCGGCGCCTGCGTCTCGTGCGTGCCGTCGTAGCGGTTCTCGAGCCGCAGGCCGTGCCAGTGCACGGTCGCGTCGAGGTCGCCGTGGTTCGTGACGTTGACGGTGATCGTCGCGTCCTGCGGGACCCTCAGCGTCGGTCCCGGTACGGAGCGGTTATAGGTAAGCATCCGCACCGTCGCATCGCCGATTTGCTTCTTGACGGGGATGATCTCGAGATCGAATTCGTCGCCGTCAGCCAGCTCGACGAGCTCGGTCTTGCGCGCGTCGGGCAGGCCTTCGGTGTCCCGCGGCAGTTCGGCGACGTGGCTCTCGCGGTGCGAGCCGTGATGGTGCTTGTGAGACTCGTGGTCGTGCACGGCTAGCTCCTTTTGTTCGAACGAGCTTCGCTGGCTGCGCTGGCGCCGACCGCTGTGCGTGCCTGCGCTGGTCCTTTCGATTGCTGGTACTGCGCGATCTTCTCAGCAATGAATGCGGCGTCGTCCTTGATGAAGCCGATCAGCGCCGAGCCGCGCGTGTGCTGCCAGGTCAGGCCCAGGAAGTAAAGGCCGGGGACATCGGTGACGCCGCGGCGGTGGCGTAGCCGAGCGTCCTTGCCGAGGATCGGCAGCTTGATCCATGAGTAGTCGGAGTGGTAGCCGGTCGCCCAGATGACGGCGTCGACTTCGAGTTCACTCCCGTCTTCGAAACGCCCGCGCCGGCCTTCAGCGTCGACAAGCCGTTGCTTGAGCTCAACGCCGTAGCGCTTTGTCATCTCGCCGGGGCTCGAGCCGATCAGCGTGTCGCGCGTGCTCAGCTTGCGGCCGAGGCGTGACTCGACCGTCTTGTTGAGGAGGCGTGTCGCGGTCAGCCACCAGAAGAGGTCTCGCCCGAGCACGCGCTGGGGGAGCGGCTTTTGGTTCGAGCCGATCGAAAGCACGACCTTGTGCGTCGCCGAGAGCTCCTTTGCGATCTGAAAGCCGGTGTTGCCGCCGCCGACCACGAGCAGTGTCCCTTCGGGGACGTCACCCGGCCGGCGGTAGCCGACGGCGTGAGTCTGGGCGACATCGCCAGAGAACTTCTCCCCGACCTTCGGGACGTATGGGGTCTGGAACGGACCCGTCGCGACCACGATCTGGTCGGCCGTGATCGCGCGTCCATCGACCAAGAGCCGGAAGCGCATGTCGTCGCCGTTGTCGAGCTCCTTGACGTCGCTGTCCAGCTCGGTCGGCAACTCGAAGGTCTCGGCGTAGCGCTCGAGGTAGGCGATCACCTCGTCGCGGGTCGGGTAACCGTCTGGCTCACCGGGAAACGCAAGCCCTGGGAGCGCGCTGTAGCGACGGGGTGTGAAGAGCGTGAGCGAGTCCCAGCGCTCGCGCCATGCGGGCGCGAGTTCGTTTGCCCGCTCGAGGATCGCGAAGCTGCGACCCTGCTGGCTCAGGTAGTAGCCGATAGCCAGTCCGGCCTGGCCGCCGCCGACGACGGCGACATCGAGGTGCTGCGCGCTTCCGTCGTGGGAATCGCTCGAATCCGAGTTCACCCAAGACCCCTTTATGAATCGCTTCGCCTTTTCCGGGTTGGAATAACTACTACGTTCTACCCGTGTCAAGGGACGCCGAAGCCACGTTCTTGTTCGCCGACATCGCCGGCTTTACGGCGCTCACGGAGGCGCATGGGGACGAGCAAGCCGTGCAGCTGGTGGAGGAGTTCGCGAATGCGTTACAGGCGGAGCTCCCAGGCGTCGACGGCGAGTATGTGAAGGCGGTCGGCGACGCGCTCATGCTCCGCGTGCCCGATCCCGCCGACGCAGTTCGCCTTGGCTTGTGGATCACGCGCAATGCGATGAGCGGCCACCACGCGCCGTCGGTCCGAGTCGGCGCCAACCACGGCTCGGCCGTCGAGCGCAGCGGCGACTACTTCGGAGCAACCATCAATGTCGCGGCGCGCGTCTCGGCGCTCGCAGCCGGTGGCGAGCTACTCGTCACCGGGCAGATGGCAGCGCTCGCGCCTGATCTCGAGGGGGTGCTCTATGAGTCGCGCGGGCGACAGGTGCTACGGAACGTCGCCGAGCCGGTCGAGATTTTCGCCGTCGTTCGCCTGGACGAGACTTCCGATCATCTGGCGATCGACCCCGTCTGTCAGATGGCGGTCGATCCAGAGCGCGCGGTCGGTCGCTTGCAGCTCGACGAGAAGGCGTACTACTTCTGTTCGCTTACGTGCGCGGCAGCCTTTGCCCAGCACCCGGAGCGGTACGCGGAATAGCTGCACCAACCGGCCGCGTCATCCATCGGTAACCCGCGCTACGAACAGCGATAGCACGCTGACTCGTCGCGCACGCGCTAGAACGACGTTGGAGATGGATCACGCTGACGAACATCGACATGAGCCCGACTCGCTGAACCGCACCGCCTTTGCGGCCACGTGGCACTGCCTGACCGGCTGTGCGATCGGCGAAGTCCTGGGCCTGGTGGTCCTTGTGTCAGGTCTTGCATTCACGCACCGTGCTTGATCGCAAGACCTAACCGCGGTTCTCCAAGATCGTCGCAGCCCAGGTTGGGTCACAAGCGACCAGCTTCTGCGCTCCTGCTGAGGGCACGCTTCGTCACCGGACCGCTACAGCGGTCCGGTGATGCCCCATAGTCTGGGCCGGAAGACGACAAGGCCCCGCCATGCGGGGCCTTGTCAATCAACGAACCAATCAGGTCAGATGCCCATGCCGGAGCTGCCGGCGCCGCGGTCGGAGTAGTAGCCGCCGAGCTGTTCCCGATAGCTCTGATCACGGTACTTCGTCTCGTCGAACTCCGGAGCGTTCTCAATCTCGTCCTTCGTCAGATTGACGAAGATCGTCTCCGTGTCGGGATCGATGTCGCTGATCACACCGGCGGGAATCATCACCTTCTTGCCGAAAATCCACGGCCCGGTGTCGACGATGATGAAGCTTCCGCCCGCTTCGTGGGTCGCCTCATCGACCTTGCCGATGCTGCCGTCGCGGGCCTCGACCTTGAACCCAGTCAAGTCGACGTTCGGTGGTGTTGCGACTGTGAAGGTCCAAATCTCGATCGTTGCCATAACCACACCTCCTTCGTATGAGTCGGGGTCCGCCTACCCCTCGCGTGCCCACTCAAACGCCCACCCGTGGCCTGGGGTCAGACCCTTGCATTCACGCCGAAAACGTGCGGTTCGGTGACGACGGCGATTGCTGGTGCGAGAGTTGTCAAATGCGCTACCTAGCAGTGCTGCTGATCGGCGCCGGAACCCTGACCGCCTGCGGTTCGCATGCCGTCCGCCACGTTAGCCCTGGGCCTCCGACGAACAGTCGGGTCGAACGCTGCGTCGCCCGGCTCGTCGCTGGTAGCGACACGTCTGTGGCCGGCAAGGAACAGACTCGCCACTACATCCTCGATTCGTATTGCCGACCCTTCGAGCAGAGGGGCTGGGTCTACGACGATGGCGCGCTCAAGCTCGCCGCGCACCTCTCGGTTCAGAACGGCGGGTCGTGTGCCCAGGGCGTCGCCGGCCAGCCGGCGAACGTGGTGCCATGCAAGCTCGAACCAAGCGGCAACGGCGTCCTGACGCTCGACTGCGGGCTCCTCAGGTTCGTCAGGCGCAGCGAGGTCAGAACGTACCTCCGCCGCCTGCAGGCGAGTGGGCCCGTCGCCTGCGATGAGGGCATCCCGCTGACGAATCTGGGCGTTCGGTAGGTCGAGCGCCGTAGCCGTCCCATCGATCGTTCGATTAACGGCGCGTTAACCAGCGGCGATTCGACAATCCCGGGCGCCAAAAAATGCGCGCGCGCGGGGGGAGTCGTGACGAGCTCGAGTCGAACCGGCTCGAGCTCAGCCGCCGGCGACGCCAGCTTTCGTGCGCATTGATCGAGCGAGCTTTTCCCGGATCAGGCGCCTGCGGCGCGCAGCATGAGCCGAAGCGATTGCTCAGGTCCGGGCCAGTGTTCGCGCACGAGCGGCTCGCCGCCTGAGCGAAGGAAGCGGCGCAGGACAAAGGCGACGACGAGCACGTCGTCGAGCTGCCCAGCGACCGGAATGAAGTCCGGCACGAGGTCGAACGGTAAGGCGAGATAGCCGACCAGGGCGACGAGCAGCAGCTTGCGGCGGCGAGGCACGCGCGCGTCGCGCAGCAAGCGAGACACGAGCACAATGCAGTCGGGGATGAACGTGGCAAGCGCGCGAGCCTCCTCGCGCCGACCGACCAAAAACAGGCCGCCGACGAGTGCCAGCCACACCGCCGCGATCAAGGCAAGACTCAGGATGAGCGACGTCCACCAGAGCATCACCCCCCAGTCTTGCAACGGCGGGGTCCCGGCGGAATGGGTCCTTGCGTCAGGTCTTGCATTCACGCACCGTGCTTGAACGCAAGAGCTAACCCACGACTCGCGGGCTTGCAATCACGTCGGGAAAGCGTTTTGCTACTGACGTAACAAAAGTAGGGTCAGGGTAAGAGCCGGGGGGAGAGAGGAAAAAAATGGCAGGCACGCGATTCACCCGGCTTGCCGGGGTGGCAGTCCTCGTGCTGTTTGGGCTGAGCGTCGTCGGAGCATCGGCCGCACCACCCGCAACGGCAGACGCAACTGCAGTAACACAGTGGAACGCCATTGCGATCAGCACGATCACCGGAGTTCCAGGGCCTGGGCTTCCAGGGCCGGCGGGCGGAGCACCACCGGCATCTCAAATCAACATGGGGATGGTTCAGGGAGCTGTTTATGACGCGGTCAACGCGATCACGCCGAAGCATCACCGGCCGTACCTTCTGAACAGACGATTCGGCAACACGGCGTCCGATGAAGCGGCCGTCGCAACCGCCGCATACCTGGTTCTGAAGAACATCGTCGAGACCGTTCCTCAGAGCATCGCCGCCTTCACCCCGGCGATGAGAACAGCCATGCTTACGTCACTCGGGACGCAGTACAACGCATCGAAGAATGCGATCTCCGACTCGCCGTTCAAGCGTATGGGGATCGCTGCCGGGACCGCGGCGGCGCAGGCGATGATCGACGCGAGGAAGGACGATGGAAGGTTCGGGCCGTCCCAGTTCGTGCCGAACGCGAACCCGGGGTACTTTGATTACGTGGCGCCGAACGGCACGACGGCGCTAGACCCCACTCCGTGGGTCGGCGGCGTCAAACCGTTCCTGATGCAGAGCTCATCGCAATTCCGTTCCGCCGGTCCGCTTGCGCTCGACAGCCCCGCCTATGCGGCGGAGCTCAACGAGGTCAAGGCGCTTGGCGGCGACGGCGTGGTGACGCCCTCGGCCCGAACGGCAACCCAGACGTATTTCGCCAAGTGGTGGCAGAGCAACCCCGTCGCGAGCTGGAACGACGTCGCCCGCCAGCTCATCGCACGAAACCATCTCGACGCTGCTGACAGCGCACGTCTCCTCGCAATGGAGAACCTGGCAGCGGCCGACGCAGCGATCAACGACTGGAACGACAAGTACCACTTCAGCTTCTGGCGGCCGTTTCAGGCGATCCGAAGGGCGGCGGACGACGGTAACTCCGCGACTTCGCCCGACCTGACGTGGACGCCGCTCCTCACGGCACCCTACCCCGATCATGTGTCGGGACACCTCGGCCTCGACGGCTCGCACGCGGGCGTGCTGCGGATGTTCTTCGGCGACGCTCCTGCGGGGGGCTACCAGATCACGAGCGTCTTCGTAAATCCCGGCGGGCCTGCTACGCGCACGTTCAGCAGCTTCAATCAGGCGCTCGACGAGCTCGTCGAGGCCCGCATCTGGGCGGGGCTCCATTTCCGCACCGCCGACGTGCAGGGCCGGCAGCTCGGAACGAACCTCGCGAACTTCGCAGCCGCGAACTACTTCGAACCTGTGGGCAACCACTGACCCGCAAGCCTGCGTGCGGCATGGACGAGAAGGCCCGCTCCGGCGGGCCTTCTCGTCCGGTCAGGCCACAACGCCGCGGTCATCCTCGTGCTTCTCGAACGGCAGCAGCGCGACTCCGCCACCGGCAGTGGACCGCCTGTTGGCCGGAATCAGCCGCGCGGCGTCGAGACTTGTCCGGCCGCGAGCTGCACTAGCCACATCCCGACGAGCAGCATGTACGTGATCGCCGGTAGGCCGATCGCAAATAGCGCGACGAACAGCGAGAGCGCGGACGGCAGCCCGGGCACCGCATGCAGGACGGGCCCGAGGATGGTGCCGACGACGAGTGCCGCCGCCAGGTGGAACCCGCCCGAGCGGAAGTTGGCCGGGGCGAGCCTTGGCCGGCAGATAGCGACCCAGAACGCGAGCGCCGCGGAGCCCAGCACGAACAGCAGCATGAACGTATCCCTACCCATCTCCCCGCTTCACAGTGTCGTCACTTCCGGGACCCCACCAACGGCCGAATGGCTAGGCCCTGCAGGCCGATCAACCAGGAAGTAACGGCAACTCAGCTATCAGCCGGAGCGATGTTGTGGTTGAACCGAAACACGTTCGCCGGGTCGTACTCACGCTTCACCGCCCGCAGGCGCGCGAGCTTCTCAGCGCCGTACTCGGATTCGAGGCCATGGCTCGCCGCTTCGCTGGCGTAGTTCAGGTAGCCGCCGCCAAGGGCCCACGGGGCTAGTGCTTTCGAGTACGAGCGCGCCGCCTCGATCTGGCGGTCGTCCTCCTCCGGGTCGACCCAGACGTTGATGAAGGTTGCGTCCCAGCGCGCCTGTCTGCCGGCAAAAGCGGTGGCGTCCGCCGGAACCCGCTGCGGGGCGCCGTGGAGCGATTCGAACAGGACTCCCCCGTTCGCTTCATCGGCGGCGAACTTCTCTGCAGTCAGCGACAACGCCTCGTCCGGAAGCTCACGCAGGAAACGCCCCGACCAGTAGTTACGGAGGCCGAATGGCAGGCGCGCGTAGATCTCCTGCAGCTCCGGGTAGTACATCGGTCTGACTTCGGTTCTGAGAGGCGTGCGACCGTCGGTCAGCCGCTCGACGATCTCTCGGCCCGCGTCGGCTCCGTCGAGCTGTGCGATCGAGACATGGACGCCGCCCTCCCCCGTGGCGCCGTCGCGAAAGACTTGGGCAAAGCTCTGAAAGCGGTCCGGCGCGTCAGTCATCAAGTCCCGCCACGCCCGGAGCACGGCCGGCGCGTCCTCGAGCGGGAACACGACCGCGCCCCCGAACAGCTGGCCGACCGGATGCAACCGGAACGTGAACTCGACCACGACGCCGAAGTTCCCGCCACCACCGCGCAGTGCCCAGAAGAGCTCCGCTCTCTCGTCCTCGCTCGCGGTGACGACCTCTCCGTTCCCGGTAACAACCCTGACGTTCAGCAGGTTGTCGAGCGTCAGCCCGAAGGCGGGCGTCAGATGGCCGATTCCTCCGCCGAGGGTCAAGCCCGCGACGCCGGTATCCCCGAACGTCCCGCCCGGCATCGCCAGCCCGTGACGCTGGCAGGCCGGATCGACGTCTTCCCACAGGGCACCTCCTCCGCAAGTCACCGTGCGGCCCTCGGGATCGACCGAGACGTCGCGCATCAGCCGGAGATCGACGACGAGGCTACCGTCGCCGACGCAGTGCCCGGCCACGCCGTGCCCCCCGCCGCGGACCGCAACCGGTAGGCCCGCATCGAGCGCGTAGCCGACGGCCGCGGCGACATCGTCGACGTCGAGCGCCCGGGTGACAAGCTCCGGCCGCCGGTCGAGCATGCCGTTGAACGTGGCGCGGGCCGCTTCGTAGCCGCTGTCATTCGGTGCGATAACCGAACCGCGGTGACGGGCTCTCAGGTCGGCCAGCAACGACACCGGCCGAGCCTACGATGAAGTGATCAATCGTCGCAAGGCACGTTGACGTAGCCGGAGCGAAACGGCCTCGCACCGGCGGACGCCGTGTCCCACGCATGCCGCCAGACGCAGCCGGTGTCGTTCGTCAGCAGATGGATCGAGACCGAGGTCTCCTCAGACGTGGTCCGCACGCGGTGGATGTCGTCGCGGGGCGGGATCAGGACGTAGAAGTCGCCGGGCTCGAGCAAACGCTGCTCGACCAGCTCGAGCGCCCCGTCCCGGTGCGCATAGATCTCTTCGTCCTGAGTCCCGCGATAGAGGCCGACAAGGCCCCAGGCCAGATGGTCGTGGATGGGCGTCTCCGAGCCCGGCGGCACCACGAGCGAGAACAACGACAGCGAGCCGTCGTCGGCGCGGTAGAGGAGCCATTGGCCAATCCCGCCCCCCATGCCGCTCTCCGGCGCCGCGGCCTGGTATTCGCCCGGGAGCCACCCCGAGTCGGCGAGCAACTCGGCGAACCGAGGCTCGATCGCTGCGCAGGCGTCCTGCGGCGAGGACGCGCGGGCGATCGTCGTCTGCACTTCGGCAATGAACGCCTGGACGACCGGCGTATCGAGGACGAACTCGGCGATCCGAGCATCCTAAGCGTGAGAGGATCAGTGCCCCGTGGAATGGACCGAGTTCACGACCCGCGACGCCGAGCCGCTGATCGCCGGCCTCCGCGCGGGTGATGGGCCGCCCGTTCTGCTCTTGCACGGCGGGCCCGGGCTCAGCTTCGACTACCTGCGCGATCTCGCCGAGGAGCTCGCCGAAGAGAACGACGTCGCCTGGTACCAGCAGCGGGGCCAGCCCCCGTCGGCCGAAGAAGGGCCGCACACGGTGGCGGCCGACGTCGACGACGCCCGGCGCGTTCTCGATGCGCTCGGCTGGGACAAGGCCTACGTCGTCGGTCACTCGTGGGGCGGTCACCTCGCCCTGCACGTCGCCGAAGCATTGCCGGATCGCCTCCTCGGTGTGCTCAGCGTCGATCCGCTCGGGGCGGTCGGCGACGGCCGTTGGCCGGAGTTCGACGAAGAGATCTTCCGGCGGACGCCGGAGTCTGTGCGCGACCGCGCGCGCGAGATCGACGAGCTATCGATGAAGGGCGCCGCCGACGATGCCCTCGCACTCGAGGGGATGCGCCTGGTGTGGCCTGCCTACTTCGCCGATCCAGAAGCCGCTCCGCCGATGCCTAAGCTCGAAATGGCGAGTGAACGCACGGGGCAAATGGTCCCGTCGATCAACGCAGAACTTCCGAAGCTCGAGGCCGGCTTGCCCCAGATTCGCGTGCCTGTTGGTTTCGTCCACGGCTCGCGGAGCCCGATGCCGCTCGAGGCCTCGACGGACGCGGCCGAGCGGATTCCGGGCGCCTGGGTCGACGTCGTCGACGGCGCCGGTCATTTCATCTGGGTGGAGGCTCCCGGCGCCGTTCGGGCCTCCCTTCGACGGCTCACCGCCAACGACTAGCCTCTGGACGACCTGCCGATGAGTTCCGCCGCGCCCCGCGGTCTTAGCTCACGACACGACCGAAGGGAGACAGCATGGCCAAGCCCAACATCACCGAAGTCGGCCGCGTGACCGTTCCGTCCGCCGACCAGGATCGCTCGCTCGCCTTCTACACCGAGACGCTCGGCTTCGAGACGCGCGTCGACGAGACCTTCGCCGACGGGAAGATGCGCTGGATCGAGGTCGCCCCGGCCGGCGCTGCGACGTCGATCGCCCTGACGCCCCCGATGGGCGAGTTCCAGCCGGGCCGGCAGACCGGGATCATCGTCTCGACCGACGACATCGAGGCCACCCACGCGGCGCTGAAGGACGCGGGCGCCGACATCGACCCAGAGGTCCAGCACATGGGCGCTCCCGTCCCGCCGATGTTCGCGGTTCGCGACCCGGAGGGCAACGAGCTGACGATCGTCGAGCCGCTCGAGAACTAGAGCACTACCCGACCCGGGCGAGCAGGTCGAGCGCGCGCTGCCTGAGCAGCGCCGCCGCGCCCGGGTCGTAGTCCGCCACGCTGTTGTCGGCGAACAGGTGCCGGTCGCCCGGGTACAAGAACACCTCGGCTCCGTCGACCGTCTCGGCGATCTCCTTGGCGGCCGGAAGGTCTTCCTCCGCCCAAGGGTCGTCCTCCATGAAGTGGATCTGGAGCGGGGCGCCGTCAGGCCAGGAGCCACCGAACTCGGAGAGCGGAATCGCGGCGTGGAACAGCAGCGCTCCGCGGGCGCCCGGCCGCGTCTGGGCTAGCTTCTGCGCCGGCATCCCGCCGAGCGAGAACCCGGCATAGACGAGCTCGGCCGGCAGGTCGTCGGCTACGGCGACGCCGTTGTCCAGCAGCGTCTCGAAGCCGACCGCACGGGCGTGGTCAACTCCCTCGTCGACCGTGTCGAAGGTCTTGCCCTCGTAGAGATCCGGCGTATGAACGGTGTGCCCGGCAGACCGAAGCTCCTCGGCGAACGCCTCGACACCGGGCGTCAGCCCCTGCGCGTGGTGGAACAGCAGAACCTCAGCCATCGCCTACCTCCCTCTCGGCTCAGACCGCCGAGTCGAAAAACTCGGCGCCACCCGTCTCCGGCGGCGCGCCGTACGCGTACATCAAGACCTCTTGATCTCCGAGGTTCGCCGACTGCAGCACCGTGCCGGACTCGACGTGGACGACTCCGCCGGCCGGAATGTCTACGCGCTCCGGCGGGTCGCCGAGGTACATCGTCAGCGTCCCCGACAGCACGATGAAGGTCTCCTCCTGGATCGCGTCCCGGTGGCGCCTGCCTTTCGAGTTCGGCGGATAGCGCCACATGCTCCCGCGGGTGTGCTGGAAACCGGCGACATCGCTCAGCCCGGCCACATGCCGCGGGGCGCCGTCCCCAACGGGCTCGCGCTCGACCCACTCGAGCTCGTCCGGCCGGATGACGCGGAAGGCCACGGGGCAACCCTACCCCCAGAGGTCTGTCCCGGAAGCGGTTTTAGGCCGAGGCGTTTTCCGGGACAGTCCCCGTTCGGGGACAGTCCCTGCGAGCTAGCCGACGACTGCTTGCTCGAGAATGTCCAGCCCGCGCTCGAGCTGCTCGTCAGTCGCGGTCAGCGGCGGCAGTAGGCGGATCACGTTGCCGTAGAGCCCGCACGACAGGATCAAAAGGCCGTTCTCGCGCGCCGTCGTCGTGACCGCCTTGGTCACGTCGCCTGACTTCTCCGCGAACTCGATCGCGAGCATCGGCCCGAGCCCCCGGACGTCGCCGATCGCCGGTTGCTCCTCGGCGATCCGTTCGAGCCGGCCGCGGATCAGGCGGCCGACGGTCTCGGCGCGCTCACGGAAGTCGTGCTCGGCGATCGTGTCGAGCACGACGCAGGCCGCAGCACACGAGACGGGGTTGCCTCCGAAGGTCCCTCCCAGGCCCCCAGGGTGAACCGAGTCCATCAGCTTCGAGGGCCCGGTCACCGCCGCCAGCGGCAGCCCGCCGCCGAGGGTCTTGCCGGACACGATCAAGTCGGGCTCGACGTTCAGGTGCTCGATCGCCCACGGCAGGCCCGTCCGCCCGCAGCCGGACTGCACCTCGTCGGCGACATAGAGAATCCCGAGCCGCTCGCAGATCTGCTTCAGCGCCTGGACGAAGTCGGTCGGCATCGGGATAAAACCGCCCTCGCCCTGAACGGTCTCGAGCACGATGCACGCGACCTCGTGCGGATCGACGTCCTGCGCGAAGAGCAGCTCGAGGCCGGCGATCGCGTCCGAGGTGGTGACCCCCCGATACTCATAGGGCGCAGGCGCGCGGTAGACGTCCGGCGCCAGCGGTCCGAAGCCCTTTTTGTAGACGAGCTTCGAGGTCATGGCCATCGTAAGGTTCGTCCGGCCGTGGAAGGCGCGATCGAAGACGACGACGCCCGACCGCCCGGTGGCGCTGCGTGCGATCTTGACCGCGTTCTCGACTGCCTCGGCGCCCGAGTTGACGAGTAGCGACTTCGTCTCGGTGTTGCCAGGCCAGAGGTCGTCGAGTCGCCGGCAGACCTCCACGTACGGCTCGTAGAGCCCGACCATGAAGCACTGGTGCAGGTAGCGGTCGACTTGCTCGTGGATCGCCTGGACGACCGCTTCTGAGTTGTGCCCGAGGTTCTGGCAGGCGATCCCGCCGGCGAAGTCGAGGTACTCGCGGCCGTCGGCGTCCCAGATCGTGGCCCCCTCGGCGCGGCTGACGGTCATGTCCGTGGTCGCGACGCCTCGCGTCACGTACCGCTCGCGTCCCGCGCGTACTGCCTCGGTGCTCTGGACCTGCTCGGTGGCCATCGGCTCAACCTTAGACCGAATACCGCTGGAAGGCGTTCTGAGCGCTGCCCGCGCCGCGCTCAGAACCGCTCGATGACCTGAAATCGCCCCGGCTCTTCCATCAACACGCGTTCGTTCCGCTGGTCGGCGTGGCCCACTATCACGACCCGGTGACTCGGCACCCTGCGGACGAAGTCGCGCTCCTCGGACGTCATCGAGACAACCTCGCGGCACTCCGGATCGGAGCATTCGCAGGCAAACGTTTCGCGCTCGAACTCTCGTTTCTGATTTGCTGCCAAACTCTTCGCTCCCTGGGCGGGCGGGTACGACAAGCAGGCCGGCGAATCGTCGCTACACGGTCAAGCCCGGCCGCAAGGCCGAACATGTGGAGATCGTCGGCGCCGCCAAGGCTACGCCACCTGCGCGTCGGGAACAAGTCGCCTCCCGATGAGTTCCGCTCAGAGCGAGAGTCTGAATCTCGACACGACGGAGGAGGCCGAAGATGGGAAAGCTGGTCGTAACCGAGTTCATCACCCTCGACGGCGTGATCGAGGATCCAGGCGGGTCCGAGAACTTCGACCGCGGCGGCTGGGCCTTCAAGTTCGAGCGCGGGCAAGAGGGCGACAAGTTCAAGCTCGACGAGACTCTGGAGGCGGAGGCGCAGCTACTCGGGCGGGTCACGTACGAAGGATTCGCTGCCGCGTGGCCGGGGCGGACCGACGAGGTCGGCTTCGCCGAGAGGATGAACACGATGCCGAAGTACGTCGTCTCATCGACGCTCAAGGAGCTCAGCTGGGAAAACTCGACGCTGATCGACGGCGACGTGCTTGAAGAAGTGGCGAAGCTCAAGGAAGAGGTCGCCGGCGACATCCTCGTCGCCGGCAGCGCGACACTCGTCCGGGCGCTGGTCGAGCACGACCTCGTCGACGAGCTGCGGCTGATGGTCTTTCCGACGGTGCTCGGCGCCGGCAAGCGGCTGTTCGGCGACACCTCGTCGGCGAAAGCCTTTCAGCTCATCGAGTCGAGGCCGGTGGGCG
>Ga0075424_100003322_pt1 | contig 14997 bp, 10 predicted proteins | sample SoiMethybrSBSTD3_FD_75301 | JGI IMG/M metagenome (GOLD analysis project Ga0075424, IMG submission 75301) | Bulk soil microbial communities from a Populus tree surrounding site in Tennessee, USA - Soil MetaG P. TD hybrid SBSTD3 | ecosystem: Environmental > Terrestrial > Soil > Tree plantation... | reverse complement strand
CAGTGCCGGGTCGTCCAGACGCGCGTAGGTATCGTGCTCGACCAGCGCCGGCACGATCGCGACGCGGGTCGCGGCCAGCGCGGCGGCCAGACGGGTGATGGTCGCCGAATCGAGCGCGGCCCAGCTCGCCTCTTCGGTCGTCAGGCCGGCGAAAAAAATGTCGTTGGCGCGAAAAAACGGTGTCGGGTCGGCCGACGCGGCGGCGACGATGCCGGACAACTGCTCCAGCGAAGCGACGCCGGCTCGCGCCGCGGTGAGCGCGTCGACCTTGCCTAACCGGGCCACGACGCGCAGCCGCAGAGTGGACGCCTCGTCGACGATCGGCCGCAGCAATTCCGGCGTGATCTTGGTGTAAATGGCGACGTAATCCGCTCCCGATACTGCCCGCTGGTCCACGGCCTGCCGCGCTTCTTCGTCGCCCGCGACGGCGCTGGCGCCGGTCAGTGTGGCCGCCATGCCGTCGATCGCCGGCCCGCTGGTATACATGCGCGGCCCGGTCACCGAGCCGAGATCGATATCCTTCTTGATGGCGTACCCCGTATCGCCCGGGGAGTACATGTCGCGCACCGAAGTCACGCCCCAGGCGAGATAGCGGGGCAGGGCCCACCGCTCGACCGTCGTATGGGCGTCGATCAAGCCCGGAATCACGGTTTTACCGACGAGACTGATACGCCGGGCGCCGCGGGGGACTTTGATCTCGTTGACCCGCGCCACCGCGCGAATCGCGCCGTCTTTGACGAGGATCAGGGCGTCCGTCTTGGGCGGGCCGCCGGTGCCGTCGATGAGCGTCGCGCCCTCGAGGGCCACCATGCCCTTGCCGGGCGATGTACACCCGGCTGCCATCAACACTACGCCGCACAGGGCCGCGCAGCGGCGGACCGTCACGGTTTTGGATCCGACGATGTGTGGTCGTGCAGGATGAGCCAGCGATCGCCCCGTTTCTGGAGGATCAGTGTGAAGGGACCGCTTGCGACTACCGAGTCGCCGCGGGTCAGCTGGAAGCGCGCCGTGGCGAACGCGAGGTCCGTCGTGAGCGGTCGCACGCGGACCTCGTCGAAGGAGAGCGAATCGCGGGACTTCCCGGGCGCGAAATAGGCCGCCTGGTAGCGGTCGTACAACGGTTGCCAGCCGTACTGGACGTGGCCGCCCGACACGTAGCTGGTGAGGGAATCCTTGGCGTAGTCGCTCATGAAGCCGTCCAGGTCACCGCGATTCCAGTCGCCGGCCGACCGGGTCAGGGCCGCCGTGATCTCCGTCCGCGGATCGCCGAGGGGAATCTTCGGGGCCGCGCATGCCACCGCCAGCCAGGTCACCACATGCCACGCTCTGCGCACTGCCCACCTCTTCGTCGCGAGGTCGCCACAACGTACCTTGCCGTATGGCCGATGCAACCCCGCACCGGTGGGAGTCGGTCGTGTACGGGCCAGTGGCGTCGCGCCGCCTCGGGACCAGCCTGGGTCTGAATCTGCTGCCGCGCCGATCGAAGTTGTGCGAGTTCGACTGCCCGTACTGCTCGTGCGGATTCACCACGGCGAAAGCGCCCGAGGCCCGGTGGTCGTCACCGGACGAAGTGGCCGCGGCGTTGCTGCGCGCGCTCGAGCGGCTGCCCGCGCCGCCGGACTGGATCTGCTTTTCCGGAAACGGGGAGCCGACGTTGCATCCCCGGTTTGCGGTCGTGGTGGATCGTGTGCTCGCGATCCGCGATACGCGGGCCGCGACGGTGAGAGTGGCGGTGCTGTCGAACGGCTGTTCGGCCGGGCGACCGGTGATTCGCGATGCGCTGCGTCGGCTCGACGGCCGCATCATGAAGCTCGATCCGGGTCCCGCCCACCGCGTGAATGGCGTCTCCCTCCCCGTCGACTCCCGCCAGCTCGCGTCCGACTACCACCAGCTGAAGCCGGTGACGATTCAGGGGACCGTGGTTCGGGGACGGGATTGGGACGGCGCCAGTGACGCCAGCCTGGCCGCGTGGCTGCCGCTGCTCGTCGCCGCCGATCCCGACGTGGTCCAGCTGTGCTCCATCCATCGGGCCCCGGCGGATGCGACGGTCCTGAACGTGCCGCGGGAGCGTCTCCTCGAGATGGCGGCGGCCATCCGTGAGGCGCTCCCGCGTTGCGTCGTCGCCGTGTACTGAGCGTCGCCTAGCGGCGACGCCGAGCTTTCTTCTTCGCCTTCTTTGCCTTCTTTCTTGACTTGGCCCGGGCCTTCTTGGCGGCCTTGCGCCCTTTGGGGCGTTTGGCCTTCTTCGCCGCTTTGCGGGCTTTGCGTTTGGCCTTCGGCTTCGCTGCCTTCTTCTTTTTCTTGGGTTTCGGCTCCGCCGCCCCTTCATCCATCATCGGCGGATACATCGGTGCAGGTTCCGGAACCATCGGGGGCTCCGGCGGGAACATGGGCTCCATCATACCGGGACCGCCCATTCCCGTGAGATCATTCATCGCGAGCATCTATGTCTCCTCCGCTGGTTGTGGCCGATGGGGGCCTATAGCTTACCCGGCTAACTCCCCGACGCAAGTGAGCGCATGCGCCTGCTCCTCGGCGGTCTTGGACTCCTGCCCGCGTTGCTCGCCGCGCAAAACCCAACCCCATCCCGCACTCCGCCACGCACGCCGATCTCCTTGTCGTGGCGCCGTTTCGACATCGACCTCTCGGGACCCGCACGACCGTGGGGATACGTCAGCGCCATCGGCCGGCGCTCGGCGCTGATCGGCACCGAAACCGGCAGCTTCGAAGCGTGGCTCTGGCCGCTCAAGCTGCTGCACGGATTCGAACTCGCGTTCAAGACTCCACTGTACGACCAACCCATTCCCGGCCGCGACATCGCCCGCACCGTGACCGTTTCGCCGGCCGGCGCCACTATCGTCTACGTGCATTCGGCCTTCACCGTGACGGAGCGGCTGTTCGCGCCGCTGGACCAGCCCGCCGTCGTCGCGGTGCTCGAGGTCGAGGCGGTGCGGCCGATCGAGATCATCGCGCGCTTTCGGGCCGATCTGCAGCTCGCCTGGCCGGGCGGGTTCGGGGGCCAATACGTGTTCTGGGACGACACCGAACGGGCCTTTGTCCTGTCCGAGAGCCGCCGGCAGGTGAATGGGTTCTTCGGATCTCCATCGGCGACCTGGGCGACGAACAATCCATCCCATATGCTGGCCGATGCGCCGAGCGAGCTGCGCATCGCGGTCGGCGACCAGGCGCCGGTCGCGATGCCCCGGCCGGGCGAGCCCGCGGGTCGGCTCACGGAAGTCCGTGCGGCCGGCATTCCCATCGTCATGGTCGGCGCGGCAGCGCCACGGGATTCGGTTCGCGCGATTTATCGCCATGTTCTGGAGCACCTTCCGGATCTCTACGCGGCACGGGTCGCGCACGCGCAGGCGGTGCTCGATTCGACCGTCGTCCTCGAGTCTCCCGATCCCCGGCTCGATCTGGCGGTCCGGTGGGCGAGCCTCAATCTGGACGAGGCCATGACCTGCAATCCGGACCTGGGTTGCGGTCTCGTGGCGGGCTTCGGACCCAGTGGCGCCACCAGTACGAGACCCGGGTTCGGCTGGTATTTCGGCGGCGACGCGTCGATCAATTCCCTCGCCATGAGCTCCGTGGGACTCTGGTCCGTGGCTCGAGACGGGTTGGCGTTCTTCGCGCAGTATCAGGGCGTCCGGCCGCCGAACGCGGGCAAGATCCCGCACGAGATCTCCCAGGCCGCGGGCCGGATTCGCTGGTTCGAGGATTTCCCGTACGCCTTCTATCACGGCGATACGACGCCGTTCTGGATTCTGGCCCTGGCCGAGTACTGGCGGGCCTCCGGCGATACGGCGACGCTGCGGCGGCTGTGGCCCAACCTGAAGCGCGCGTACCTCTGGTCCAAATCGACCGACGCCGACGGCGACGGGCTGATGGACAACGCCCGAGCCGGGGCCGGAGCGATCGAAGTGGGCGATCTCCAGCAAGGGCTGGTCTCCGACATCTATATGGCGTCGGTATGGGTGAAATCGCTGGAAGGGTTTCCGGGAATCGCCGATGCCATGGGAGACCGCGCGCTGCGCGACGAGGCGCGACGACTCCACGACCGGGCGCTAACCGCCCTGCGCGAGCGCCTCTGGCTGTCGGCGGAGCGGCGCTATGCGTTCGCGCTGCTCGAAGGGGGAACGCTGTCGAGCGAGCTGACGGTGTGGCCCGCGACGGGGCTCTCGTTCGGGCTGTTCGATGAAGCGCGCGGCGAGTCGACGGCTGCCTCGCTGGCCGGCGCGGGAATCACGACTGATTGGGGCGCCCGCACCCTCGCGCCCAGCTCGACCCTGTTTGATCCCTTGCACTACAACAATGGAACGGTGTGGCCCTTCGTGACCGGGTTCGACGCCTGGGGACTGTACCGCTATCACAACCCGGTCATGGGCTTTGCCGCGCTCCAGTCGGTGGCCCGCACGTCGTTCCGCTGGGGACTGGGGGCCAACCCGGAGGTATTCTCGGGATCGTCGTACGAGCCGCTGGAGTCAGCGGTTCCGCAGCAGTTCTTTGCTACCTCGATGCTGTTGACGCCGCTCGTCAGGGGCCTCGTCGGATGGGACGCCGACGCTCCCGCCGGCCGCGTGACGCTTGCCACCCACCTCCCGGCCGACTGGGACTCGGTAGTAATCCGCCGCCTGCCCGCCGGGTCCGGGCGTTACACCGTGCGACTGAGCCGGAATGACACCTCCTTCTCGGCCGATGTCGCGCTCACCAGCACGGCCGGCGTGGACTCGATCGTCTTCGCCCCCGCGCTCCCGCTCGGTGCGACGATCCAGCAGGTCACGGCCAATGGACAACCGGTATCGTGTGCGTTGCAGGCGACGGGCGGCGATCTTCACCTGGGCTGTCGCTTGAAGCTCGGCTCGCACCTGGCGGTCGAAGTGCGTCATACCCCGGGATGGGAGGTCCTCCTCCCCGCCGCCAACCCCACGCCCGGTGCGCGGTCCAGCGCGTTGAAGCTTCTGACGCAGCGCCTCGCGGGCGATACGCTGGTTCTGGATATCGAAGGACTCGCCGGGCGGACCTATTCAGTGATCGTGAAGACACCTCGCGGCCGGCGCGACATCATGATCGACATTCCCGCGGGCGGCGGCCCGGTCGATGGGTATCGTGCGGCGGTGGCCCGGGTTACGGCGACGCCGTGACAAGTTAGATTAGCGCTGCTCATGATCATGCCGTCGCGCTTCGTTCCCGTCGTCCTGCTGATCGCCACACGCGTGGCGGCGCAAAATGTGTCCGAGCTGCAAGTGGCGCCGCCGTCCATCTCCATCAAGGTGGGGGAGCGCTACGGCCTGCTCGCCACCGCCTACGATCGCGCCGGCAACGTGATGCCCACCGCGCGACCGGTTTGGTCCTCCAACAACACCACGGTCGCGCGCGTCGACAACAGCGGCACGGTCACCGGGATGGCGACCGGCGTAGCCATCGTGGAAGCACGGATCGGTCAAAAGCGCGGCCAGGCCGCCGTTCAGGTCACGGCGGGGTCGACCACCGGCGGCGGTCCGACGACCACGTCCGGGCCGGCCACCGCGACGGGTGTCGATCCCTACGCGGGTCAACCTCCGGGAACCGGAACGGCCACGGTGCTCCGCATCGATCCGCCATCGGTGTACCTGCTGCCGTCCGAGAACACCCGTGTGGCGCCGCGCGCGCTGCGCGACGACGGCTTCCCGGCGTCGCCCGTGCAGGTGACGTGGAAGTCGCTGCGCGAAGACATCGCCAGCGTGGACGCGAACGGCACGGTCGTGGCGTTGTCACCGGGGCAGGGCACGGTGCTGATGACGGGCCCGAGCGGCCTCACCGCCACCGCGCCGATCGTGGTGCAACAGGCGGAGCTGGCGATTCAGGAGGGCGCGTCGCTGACGATGGCCCCCGGGGAAGTCGACACACTGCACGTGGTCGTGCCGACGCAGGGGAACCGGCTCGTCAGTCCCATCGCGTTGAGCTGGGCGTCGACCGACCAGAGCGTGGCGCAGGTGAATCTCACCGGCGTGGTGAAGGCGATCGGGTCGGGAAAGGCCGTCCTCGGCGTGTCCGGATTGCTGCAACAGAAAAACATCGACGTGCTCGTGCACCGGGCGGTCGAGATGATGGAAGTGCTGCCCAGCCGCCGGGCCGACGTCGAGGTGCCGCTGCTGGCGACGGTCAAGTTCTCGGCCCGCGCGCTCGCGGCCGACAGCACGACGGTTCCGGAAGCCCGGCTCTCGTGGTTCGTCGCCGACTCCGGCATCGCGGCGTTCGATGCGACGACCTTGGTGCTCTCCGGTCGGCGCATCGGCCGGACGACCATCAGCGTGCGTGGACCGGGGCCGAACCCACTCGCGGCGACCTGGAACGTGAGCGTGATTGCCGGTTCGGTGAAGCTCGCCAGGACACGCGTCGGCCTGTCGCAGAACGGCCGGCGACAGCTGCGGGCCAGCTTCATCGACGACACCGGCGCCGTGCTGGGTCCCGCGACGGGACTCCAATGGAGCAGCGACGCCCCGGCCGTGGCGACGGTGGCCGAGGACGGCACCGTCTCCGGTGTCGGATTCGGGCACGCGCGGGTCACGGCCACCGCCCCGGGCGGCAAGAACGCCACGGCGGACGTGTACGTGGAGAGCGAGCTGCTGCTCGCGGGCACGCGCGGAAGCAGCAGCAAGCTGCAGCTCTACTGGATCGATCGCTCCAACCTGGCGGATGTCCGGCGCGCGACGAGCGACACGGGTCAGGCCATGGATGCGGCGTTTTCGCCGGACGGATCGCGCATCGCGTTCGTGTCGACACGTGACGGCAATCCCGAGATCTACGTCATGTATACCGACGGAACGAATGCGACGCGCGTCACCACCGATCCGCTGCCGGACGGCCGCCCGGTGTTCACCGCCGACGGCGGCGGCCTTGTGTACCAGGCCCAGCGCGCGGGAAAAATCGGCATCTACACAGCGGCCCTGGACGGCAGCGGCGTTCGTCCCCTGGCCGCCGACTCGACCAGTCAGACGCCGACGGTATCCCCCGACGGCGGGACCATCGCGTATGCGTCGGTGCGCAACAAGAGCTACGACATCTGGCTGATGGGGCGGGACGGCGCCAACCAACGCGCGTTCACCAAGACGGCGGACCGCAACGAAACGGAGCCGCGGTTTCTGCGGGACGGCTCGCTGGCGTTCCTGGTAGAGCGGCGTGAAGAGAATCGTACGGTGCGGCAGGTCGTGAAGGCGGATCTCGCGACCGGCGTGCTGACGCCGTTGACGGGCATCGACCTGCCGGTGTCGAGCTTCGACGTCTCGCCGCAGGGCGATCTGATCGCGCTCGTCGTGCCGGCCGACCCCGGTAACCGTCGCAATCCGATGTATCGCATTTACCTGCAGCCGGTAGGCGGGGGCGCGCCCACGCCGATCCCCACGGGCCCGACCGAGCAGATGGTAGCACCAGCCTTCCTGCCCTGAGGCATGAAGGCCTTCGTCCTCCGCGCCACCGGTGGGGAGGGCCTCGAGCACACCGCGCTGGCGGAGGTGCCGGACCCCCCTTCTCCAGGCCCCGGCGAAGTGCGCGTCGCCGTGCGGGCCACCGCTCTCAATCACCTCGATCTGTTCGTCGTCCGGGGGCTGCCCGGCCTGCCCGGGTCGTTTCCTCACATCCTGGGGTCGGACGGCGCCGGGGTCGTGGACGCAGTGGGGGAGGGCGCGGACGTTTCCTGGCGTCCCGGCGACGCGGTGCTGGTGAATCCCGGGATCTCAGACTACTCCTGCGAATTCTGTCAGGCGGGCGAGCACTCCCTGTGCGTGAGCTACGGGATCCTGGGCGAACATTTGCCCGGATTGATGGCGCAGTTCGTCGTGGTGCCGGCCCACAATCTGGCCCGAGTTCCCACACTGACCCCGGCGCTCACGTGGCCCGAGGCGGCGGCGTTCTCGCTCGTGACCCTCACGGCCTGGCGCATGGTGGTCACGCGGGCCGCGGTGAAAGCCAGTGAGTGGGTGCTGGTGTGGGGCATCGGCGGCGGCGTATCGCTGACGGCAATGCGCATCGCCAAACAGCTCGGTGCGCGCGTGATCGCGACTTCGTCGTCGGATGAGAAGCTCGCCCGCGCCCGGGCCCTCGGCGCCGACGTGACGCTCAACCACCGGACGCAGTCGGTCTCCAAAGAAGTGCGGGCGCTCACCGCCAGGCGTGGTGTGGATGTCGTGGTCGAGAATGTGGGCGAGGCGACGTGGACGGATTCGCTGCGCTCGCTCGCCAAGGGCGGGCGCATCGTCACGTGCGGCGGCACCACGGGCCCGAAGCTCGTCACCGACGTCCGTCCGCTGTTCTGGCACCAATACACGATTCTCGGCTCGACCATGGGGAACGCGACGGAGTACGCGGCCGTGGTCGAGCAGCTGGCTCAGGGCCACCTGCGGCCGATCGTGGATGCGGTGTATCCATTAGAGCAGGCGCGCGAGGCGTTCGGGCGATTGCAGCGGGCCGAGCAGATCGGGAAGATTGCAGTGACGATCGGGGACTAGAGGGGGAACTCGGCGCCGAACCGATCCGCTTCGCTAGGGGAATCTCCGGCGCGGGCGCCGAGCCCGGTCATCGCAGGTACAGGGTACGGTGGCACTCTCAACCGTCTATCAAATCGATACTTCTCATGCTAAAAACACGTTTGCGTTTCGCCACCTAAGTAATTAGCTTGCCGTAACTTAGATGGTCTCTGGCACTCCAATTCCGAAGCCGTCGAAGCGGATAGCTGACGGCTGAAAGCCGATAGCTCAGAATGACCACACCGACCCGCGAACGCATCCTGCCGCGCCTGATCGAGGACGAGCTGAAGGAGTCGTTCCTCGATTACTCGATGAGCGTCATCGTGCAGCGCGCGTTGCCCGATGTGCGAGACGGTTTGAAGCCGGTCCACCGTCGCATTCTCTACGCCATGCACGAGCTCGGGCTGCTGCCCGGGCGACCCTACAAGAAGAGCGCGACCGTCGTCGGCGACGTGCTGGGCAAGTATCACCCGCACGGCGACATGGCCGTGTACGACTCGCTGGTGCGCATGGTGCAGGACTTCTCGCTGCGCTACCCGCTGATCGACGGGCAGGGGAACTTCGGCTCAGTCGATGGCGATGCGGCGGCGGCGTATCGCTACACCGAAGCCCGCCTCACCCGCATCGCGATGACGATGCTGGAGGACATCGACAAGAACACCGTCGATTTCGTTCCCAACTTCGACGACCGGTTGCGCGAGCCCACGGTCCTGCCCGCCCGACTCCCGAACCTCATCGTCAACGGCTCGGCGGGGATCGCCGTGGGGATGGCCACCAACATTCCCCCGCACAATCTGGGTGAGGTGGTCCAGGCGATCACCCATCTGGTGGATCACCCCGATGCCACGGTGAAGGACCTGCGCAAGTTCGTCAAAGGTCCCGATTTCCCCACCGGCGGCATCATCTACGGCCGCGACGGCATCAAGGAATGCTACGAAAAGGGTCGCGGGCGCATGGTGGTGCGCGCGCGCGCCGTCATCGAGGAGAAGGAATCGACCGGCAAACAGCAAATCGTGATCGCGGAGCTGCCCTACCAGGTCAACAAGGCGAATCTGATCGCGAATATCGCGGCGCTCGTCAACGACAAGAAGCTCGAGGGGATTTCGGACATCCGCGACGAATCCGACCGCGAAGGCATGCGCGTCGTGATCGAGCTGAAGCGCGAAGCGATTCCCGGGGTGGTGCTGAATCAGCTGTACAAGCACACGGCGATGCAGACCACCTTCGGCGCCATCATGCTCGCGCTGGTGGACGGCGTCCCGATGGAGCTGACGCTCAAGCAGATCCTCGAGAACTTCATCGGGCACCGGCACACGGTCATCGTGCGCCGCACCGAGTTCGATTTGAAGCGCGCGCAGGAGCGCGAGCACATCCTCGAAGGGTTGAAAATCGCCGTCGATCACATCGACGAGGTGGTGCGCATCATCCGCAAGGCGAAGGACGTCCCGACCGCGGACGCCAACCTGCGCAAGCGGTTCAAGCTGTCCGAGAGGCAGTCGGCCGAAATCCTCAACATGCGGCTGGCCCGCCTCACCGCCCTCGAGATCACCAAGCTCGAAGAGGAGCTGAAGGAAGTCCGCAAATTCATCAAGGAATGCAAGGAGATCCTGGGCTCGAAGCCGCGCCGCATGAAGATCCTCAAGGAGGAGCTGACAGAGCTGTCGCACGGGTTCGCGGACGAGCGCCGCACCGAGATCGTGGCGGATCAGGGGGAGTTCTCGATCGAGGATCTGATCGCCGAAGAGGACATGGTCATCACGGTGTCGCACGCCGGGTACATCAAGCGGCTTCCGACCTCGTCCTACCGCCGCCAGCGCCGCGGCGGCAGGGGTGTCACGGCCGCCCATACGAAGGAAGACGACTGGCTGGAGCACCTGTTCATCGCGTCGACGCACGACTACATGATGTTCTTCACGCAGGACGGCCAGTGCTACTGGCTCAAGGTGCACGAGATCCCGCAGGCGGCCCGCGCCGCGCGCGGCAAGCCGGTGGTCAACTGTATCTCCATCAAGCCGACCGAGCGGATCGCGGCCCTGGTCCCGGTGCGCGAATTCTCCGAGGAACAGTTCCTCTTTTTCACGACCCGGGAAGGCGTCGTAAAGAAGACCCGGCTCTCGGAATTCGGCAATCCACGCTCCGTGGGGATCCGGGCCATCAACATCGAGAAGGGCGACGAGCTGATCGACGTCCAGGTGACCGACGGCAAGAACGACGTCGTGCTCGCGACGCGCCACGGGATGAGCATCCGGTTCCACGAGCAGGACGTGCGGGACATGGGGCGCACGGCCACGGGGGTGTGGGGCATCGCGCTCGACAAAAAGGACAAAGTCATCGATCTCGTCATCATCAAGCGCGCGTCCACCCTGTTGTGCGTGACCGAGAAAGGCATGGGCAAGCGCTCGGAGCTGGACGAATACCGCGTCCAGCACCGCGGCGGCCGCGGCATCATCACCCTGAAGCGCAGTGAGAAAACCGGCGACATCATCGCGCTGAAGGAGGTCCTGCCCGACGACGAGCTGATGATGATCACCAAGAAAGGCATCGTGATCCGGGTGCCCGTCGAAGGCATCCGGATCTCGGGTCGCAATACCCAGGGGGTCAAGGTCATGAACCTCACCGCCGGCGACCTGGTGGTGGACGTCGCGCGCATCGTCCGCGAGGACGACGACGAGGCGGGGGACGACGACAAGGACGAAGCCGTAAAGCCGCGGGACGTCAAGCCCAAAAAGGGGCGCGCCGTGCCCACCGGCAAGAAGAAGTGACGCCGGGCGACCTCGACGTGAAGGACGCGGCGGCCGCCCTGCACGGGGTGGCCGTCCGTACCCCGCTCGTCTGGATCGAGCCGCTCGCCGCTTGGCTCAAGCTCGAGAGCCGGCAACCCGTCGGTGCGTTCAAGGTGCGCGGGGCCTACAACGCGATCCGGAAACTCCCCGACGCCGAGCGCCGGCGCGGGGTTATCACCTTCTCCTCCGGCAACCATGGGCAGGCCGTCGCCTTCGCCGCCCAACGCTTCGGCGTCCGCGCCGTGGTCGTGATGCCGGAGACGACGCCGGCGATCAAGATCGACGGCGTGAAGCGCTGGGGTGGGGAAGTCGTGTTCGCCGGGCGGACCTCGGAAGACCGGCGCGCCGCCGCGCTGGAGATCGCCGCTCGCGATGGGCTCGCCGTCATTCCCCCGTTCGACCATCCCGATGTCGTGGCCGGTCAGGCGACCGTGGCGCTCGAGATCGTCGAAGCGCTGCCCGACGTCGCCACGGTGGTCGTCCCCGTGGGCGGCGGCGGCCTGATCTCGGGCGTGGTGCGGGGGTTGGCGGTGGCCGGCAGTCACGCGCGCGTGGTCGGCGTCGAGCCGGCGGGCGCCCCCAAGCTCACCCAGTCGCTCGCGGCCGGGCACCCCGTGATGCTGGAGCGGACCGCGAGCATCGCCGACGGCCTCATCACGCTCACGGTGGGCGGCATTCCGTTCACGGTGCTGCGCGAAGACGCCGACCGGCTCGCCGGCGTCGTCACCGTGGAAGACGACGCCATCCGTGAAGCCGTGCGGTTCCTGCATCGCGAGTGCGGGCTCGCCGTCGAGCCGTCCGGGGCGGCGACGACGGCCGCGTTGCGCTCGGGCGCGCTCGCCCCATATCTCAAGCTGCCCGTCGTCCTCATCGTCAGCGGAGGGAACGTGGACCCGACGTTGCTCGAAAGCCTGGCCTCGTGAGCGACGGATCTCCGGGCGGCGGCGCGAAAATCCTCCTGGCTGACGATGACGCGTCGCTGGTCAAGACCCTGAGCTACATCCTCAAGGAGCGTGGCTACCAGGTGATCGTCAGCCCCGGGGGTCAGGATCTTCTGTCGCTGGTCGCGACGGAGCAACCGGAGCTCCTGCTGCTCGACATCATGATGCCGAGAGTCGACGGCCTGGCGCTGCTCGCCCAGCTGAAGGAGGACGACCGGTACAAGGATCTCCCGGTGCTCATGCTGTCGTCGATGCCGCCCGAAGAGGCCACGGTGAAATCCCTCGGACTCGGTGCCGCGGATTTCATCCCGAAGCCGGTGCGCGCGCGGGAGCTGTTCGCGCGCGTGGAAGCCCACCTGCGGGTGGGGAAGGCCCTGTCCCGGGCGCGCGAAGAGGCGCGCAGCCGCGCCGTGATGGTGGACATCCTCCACGAGGTCACGGACTCCCTCAAACCGGACGAGATCTACAACATCCTCGCGCGCCGCGTGGCGCGCGTCCTGAACATCTCGAAGTGCTCGATGGTGCTCGCCAAGTCCGGCGACCGGACCGGCCTCGTGGTCGCGGCGTTCGAAAACCCGATGCTGCGCAACCTCGAGATCGAGCTGGCCCGCTATCCCGAGATCGAGCGCGCCCTCACCACCCGCTCCGTGGTGCTGGTGTCCGACGTGGCCACCGATCCGCTGTACGAAGCGGAGCGGCAGCGCTGGGCGAGCGAAGGCCTCCAGGTCACGACACGCTCCGCCGTGGCCGTGCCGTTTTCGATGAAGAGCCGCGATGCCGGCGTGTTCTTCCTGCGCACCTCGGGGCACGACGCGGCGCTGACCGCGGCCGACGGGCAGTTCGCCGAGGCGGTGATCCGGACCGCCGTGGCCGCGATCGAGAAGGCCTACGATTTCGAGACCGCCGTGATGGACCGGCGCCGGTTCGAGCAAATGGCCCTGACCGACGTCCTGACCGGCACCCTGAACCGGCGGGCGATGAGCGAGGCGCTGGAAACGGAGCTCGAGCGCGCGCGGCGCTACAATCTGTATTTGAGCATCCTGATCGCCGACCTCGACCGGTTCAAGCAGGTCAACGATCAACGCGGCCATCTGGCGGGAGACGCCGTGTTGCGGCAAGTTGGTGACCTGCTGCGCCGCGAAGCCCGGTCGGTGGACATCGTCGCGCGTTACGGCGGCGAGGAGTTTGTCGTCGTGATGCCCGAGACCACGCTCGCCGGCGCCGGCATCTTCGCCGAGCGCGTGCGAAAGAAAGTGGAAACCCGGGACTTCGGCGAAGCGGGTGGCGAGCCGCTCCACCTGACCGTCAGTATCGGACTCGCGAGCTTTCCCAACGAGCGCGTCACGACGGCCGACAGTTTCGTCGCGCTCGCAGACCAGGCCCTGTACCGCGCCAAGGACGGTGGCCGCAACCTCGTACGGGAATGAGCCAGCGCCGCTGCCCGAAGTGCAAGACCGTCTACTCCGACACCGCCCGGTTCTGTCCCAAGGACGGGTCGATGCTGGTCGACGTTCAGGGCGCGCCGCCCCCCTCCCCCGCGATCCCCAAGACGCCGGCCGGGGGGAGCGCCACCGCGGTGCGCGCGCCCCCGCCGAAGCCGGCCCCCAGCCTGGACCGGGCCTCGTCGCTCTCCAACCAGCTGCTCGACGCCCGCTATCAGGTCTTGAAGAAGCTCGGCGAAGGCGGCATGTCCTACGTATACCTGGCCAAGGAGATCTCCACCGGCCAGGAAGTGGCGATCAAAGTGCTGTCGCCCAAGCTGGCCAGCGACCGGAGCTCGGTTGAACGGCTGCGGCGCGAGGCCGGCCTGGCCATGCGCCTCGATCATCCCAACGTGTGCCGGATTCTGCGGCTCGGCGAATCGGAGGACGGCCTCATCTATCTGGTGATGCCGTTCCTGCACGGGGAGCTGCTGTCCGACCGCGAGGTGAAGGGCGGCCCGATGGATCTGGCCGTCGGGCTGTCGATCCTGCGTCAGGTGTGCGCCGGCCTGCACCACGCGCATGAGCTGCAGATCGTGCACCGCGATCTGAAACCCGAGAACATCATGCTGGTCCCGAACGCCGACGGCTCGGATCGCGCGGTGGTGATGGATTTCGGCCTCGCCAAGGAGCGGCGCGCCGATCCATCGATCGCCAAGCTCACCGCCACCGGCATCATCCTCGGCACTCCGGAGTTCATGAGTCCCGAGCAGATCCGGGGCAAGGCGCTGGACGCGAGGTCCGACGTCTACGCGCTCGGCATCGTGGCGTTCGAGATGTTCACGGGCAAGCTCCCCTTCCAGGGGCGCAACGCCCAGGAAATGATGATCGCCCGCCTGCGCGGCAGTCCGACGCCGATCCGCGCCGTGCGGCCGGACCTCCCGGCCGGTCTGGAAAAAGCGATCGCGCGGGCGCTCGAGACGAGCCCCGAAAGCCGGTTTGCCACCACGCTGGAGTTCTCCGACGCGCTGACCGAAGGCGATGGGGGTGGGACCGGTGGCGGTGGCCTGTTCGGCAAGCTGAAGGAAAGGCTCAAATGAGCAGGCTGTTCCCCGTGCTGCTCATCATGCTCGGGGCGGCGGCGCTTCCGGCCCAGCAACCCCCCGCCGGTCCCCCTCCCGTGACCGCCATCCGCGCCGGGACCCTGATCGACGGCACCGGGGCCGCACCGGTCAAAAACGCCGTGATCCTGATTCAGGGCGAGCGCATCACCGCCGTCGGAGCCGACGTGCGGATTCCGGGCGGCGCCACCGTCATCGATCTGTCGGCGTACACGGTCCTGCCCGGCTTC
>Ga0075424_100003321_pt1 | contig 14997 bp, 16 predicted proteins | sample SoiMethybrSBSTD3_FD_75301 | JGI IMG/M metagenome (GOLD analysis project Ga0075424, IMG submission 75301) | Bulk soil microbial communities from a Populus tree surrounding site in Tennessee, USA - Soil MetaG P. TD hybrid SBSTD3 | ecosystem: Environmental > Terrestrial > Soil > Tree plantation... | reverse complement strand
TGATCCTGAGAAGCCTGACAATCCTTTTGAAGCTGCTTGGAGAGGATTTTCTGGCCAAGATAAGACTACGTATGACAAAGTCCTAGAAGATATGGGTATGAGTGGTGGGTGGCAAAGATCTTTGGCTGGACTTGGCCTTGATATTGGACTTGATCCTACTACTTATCTTAGTGGCGGATTGGTAAAGGGAGTAACTAAGTCTGCTGCTGCTAAAACTGCTGCTGAGGAAGCTGTGGTTGCTGCTAAAGCGGCTGATGTTGGAACTGCCGCTGGTAAGAAAGCTCTCGCTCGTGATCTTATTGAGCAAGGAACTAAAGTTACAGATGTAGAGACGGCTGCATCTAAGCAAGCCCGTCTAAATTCCATCATGAACTACACAGTTTCCGAGGGTGAGAGTGAAGCCGGAGCTTTAAAGCGGATTCAAGCACAGCTTCCTGAGAAGCAGTTTGTTGTTGAGAAGCCATCTACTAGACAGGCTCTCCAGCAGGCTAAGGAAATTCATGCTGGACAGATTTATGAGGATGCTCTGAAACGTCAGGATAAAATTCTCGCTGAAAATCGTGGGAAGATGATTATGAAGTTCATGGGGAAGCCAATCCCTGGTGCCGAGAGTGAGAATCTATACAAGATTGGTACTAAACTTTCTGAGGTAGCTGGAAAGAGCAAGTACATTCAGGGTATCAACAAAGCTTTCCGTCCTATGGCTAATCATCCCGATGGATTGAATAGCATTATGCGTGCTGCTGAGGGACATTCTCTGTTCCAGGGAGATAGAGCCCTTCTGGAATTGAAAGACTTGATTGGTGAGAATGTATCTAAGTTCCCCGACGCTATTGATACCAATGTACTTCATCAATGGGGTGGATTGACAAAATCAGAGCGTATGACTGTAATGGATGCAATGGAGAAGGGCAAAGATTTGTCTGATCCTATGCATAAAGTTGCAGGAACAGGTAGAACTCTGGAAGAATACAAGAGAGCACTTGAAGGTGCTAGGGACTGGAACTTTGGTCTTGAAGAAGAGCTAGGACTCCGTAACACACATGACTATGTAGAGAACATGGTTCCTCACATCTATAATGGAGGGACTCCCGAAGCTCAGGCAGCCTTCAAGAAGGCTAGACTAAAGGAATTGAAGGCTCCTAGAGAACTCTTTGCTCCTGGGAGAGAATCTGAACTAGCTGCCTTTAATGCGAATCGCAATCTAGACAAGTATAGTCTAGATGCTGCGGAAGCTGCTGGACTTAAGCCAGAAAGAGATCCTCTTCAAGCCTTTGGTCAGAAGATCATTGATTCATACCGCAATCAGGGCAAGGCACGATTCTATAATGCTGCTGAGAAGGAATTTGGAGTCACTGGTCTAGAGACTCTTAAGGGTCTAGGGCAAGGTAAGACAAGAGAACTTGCAGACCAAATGGGTTTGGCTCCAGTTAAATCCAAATTCTTCACAAAGACTACTGGATCACCGGAAGCTTGGTTTCCGAAGCCTATTGCTGACTCATTGAAAACTACCATTAAGCATATGGATGATCCAGCTTACGGTTCTGATCTGCTGAAAATGTTTGATAAGGTTCAAGGTGTTTGGAAGTTGAACATGACAGCCCTGAACCCTGGTCACCACATTCGTAACTTTGCTGGTGATGTCTTTCTAAATTTTGAGGATGGAGTCAAGAATCCTGCTCGATATATGGAAGCCGCCAAGGTTCTAGGTCGGCCTGGATCAGAGACTTGGAGATATGCACCTGAATCAGTAAAGCTTAGGATTGGTGATGCAACATTCAATGCTAAGCAAATCATGGATGCCTTTACTGAGAGTGGTGGCAAAGCAGGATTCTTCCGTGTGGAGACAACTCAGACTTCAAAGAGTCTTTCAGGACTTCACCCCGTAGAGCGTATCCGTCAGATGGCAGAGCATCGAGAAGATTGGACTCGACTTGCTCACTTTATTGACGTCCTCAAAAAGGAAGGTGGAGGCGTCAAAGATGTTGTAGATTTGAAGGCTGTTGCTAAGAAAGCTGGAGAGAAAGTACGGCATTTCAACATTGACTATGCTGACCTAACTCCCTTTGAACGAAGGTTTATGAAGAGGGTTGTACCATTCTATACTTGGATGAGGAAGAATATTCCTCTCCAACTGGAAACTCTTGCTCTAGACCCTGGCAAGATTTCTACCATACCGAAAGGTCTACGTGCCCTACAGGGCATAACTGGCGCACAACCCTCGGACGAACAAATCTATGGGTTGAATGTAGTCCCGAAATGGCTTCGTGAAATGGCAGGAGTTAGGATTGCAGGTGAGGGTGTTGGTCGGAATCAGACTTACTGGAACCCCTCAATTATTCCATTCACAGACATTGGACAATACTTTAGTGGTGGAGTTGAGGGTACTGCTCGTAAGCTTCTAGGTTCTACAACTCCACTTCTCCGTTCTCCTATTGAGTATGCTACTGGTCAGAAGATTGACACTGGTGCGCCAATGGGAGACACTCCTACTTATATCAGTCAGAACGTCCTGCCTCCTTCACTTACCCCTCTTAATGCTATCCGTCAAGGGAAAGTTGAATCGACTGATATTGGTAAGTTGTTAGGACTTTCTCTTTACAACGTTGGTCCTCAGCAACAGCTTGGAGAGTTGCGTAGACAGCAGGATATTGTTCAGGCAATCCTGAGAAGTAAGAAGCCAGAAAAGAAAAGATCATGGGAGCAATAACTGATAAGCTATTAGGACCGCCGGGTCAACCTGAACCTGGGGTTCCATTCTCTAAGGCGGTAGCTCGTAAGTTAGGTCTTGATGGACCACTAGGTACAACGGCTCACTATGCTCAGTACAAGTCAAGTATTCCTACTCACTTGACTGAAAGAGAAAACTCGCTCTATCCATTGCTCCGAGAAGAAATGGTTAGTAAGATAGCTGAGAAGTAGTGTTCATTGCATCGAACATAGATTGGGCGGGATGGGGAGCTTTTCTTCTGGGAATCGGGTCAGTTATTACTGCATATCTTTCTATCCGAAAGGCGAGAAGTGAAGGTGCAGTAGACTGTCACGATAGTTTGAATGCTGCACGTACAGAAGCAGAGAGTTATGCATTAGAGTTGCACAAGATTCACATAGCTCACCCTGAGTTAATCCCTGATCCAAAGGAAAAAGGTCTAGCCTCGTTCCTATCCGTGGCTGCTCTTGCATTAGCCGCTAGTGCAGGTTTATTAGCTGCATCTTATGTTGGGTTCAGTGATGGTCCGAGAGGTACTCAGGGAATTCCCGGAATACAAGGTCCACAGGGAATTCAAGGTCCACAGGGAATCCAGGGTCCACAAGGAATTCAAGGAAACATTGGTCCCCCTGGCCCGCAAGGGGAGAAAGGAGATACTAACCCACCTGTGCAGGGAATTCCTGGGGTTCAGGGAGAACAAGGTGCAAATGGAATTCAGGGTAATCCCGGTCCCCCAGGAATTCCGGGAGAAGTTGGTCCACAAGGTTTGCAAGGTCCACAAGGAGAACAAGGTCCACAAGGTTTAACTGGGGAGAATGGACAGACTGGTCCACCTGGAATTCAGGGAGAACCTGGAATTCAGGGAGAGCAGGGAATCCAAGGGATTCAAGGAGTGCCGGGACCAACTTGTCCACCGGGATTTACTCCGACCACAATTGGAATCCATCAACGAGAACCAATAGACGATACTGTAATAATTCTTGCTTGTGTAGCCCAATAGAAGGGACAATGCCGAATAGGTGGTATTTACGGGGCGCGTGCAGAAACAATCCCGAGTTCGTTGACTTCCCCTCACTGAAAGAAACTCGGGTCATAGCTCACTCAAAATCAATATGTCGAGGCTGTGTTGTGAGGAAAGAATGTTGGGCAGATGCCTATGTTAACGGAATTGACGAGGGTATCTTTGGTGGTGCTCTACCATCAGAACGTCGTTTGATGGGAGCAATACTCAATATCTCTCCACTTGCAAGCTTTGATCAAGCCTTGAAGAGACTTACCCAACAGTAGAAAATCCCCGAGGCTGTGCCAACTTGTTCTTCACCAACCAGTAAGCGCCGTGTGCAATGGCTGATATGTTGTTGGGAACGTGGACACCTTTCCTGTAGGAATAGCCGATGTATCCGCATCCTACAGGAAGTATACTAGCGGGTTGGCTTTTTAATTTGATTGAGTGAAGCCGGGCATAAAGTTCCAAGGCTCCTATGATATGCAATGCAGGAGCACTATTCCATTCGTGTCCCCAACCTTTATTAACTTTCGGTGGTCGGATTATGTAGTCCTCGTATACGATCTGATCGAAGTCATCCCACAAGTTTGCTACTAGCAAGTCAAGCATGTGAGATTCATCTTCTGTGACTCCCATCTTAGATAGCTTAGGGCTGCCTGAGATAACCTCCCAAGCAGCCCATCCACTGTGCTTTCCGGGATCAACGGAAAGTAGTTTCATTTAATCGTCGTCACTCTCTGCCGGTGGTGACGTGTAGGGAACGTACGGACACGCTTCGGTTGAATGTCCGTAGCTACCGCACGCCTGACATTCGTTGTCACCCTCTGCCAGTGGCATTATTTTTCCTTGATCTGGGGTATCGGATTCTCTTGATCTTACCTCGTTCTTCATAGTAGTAGAGAGCTTGTCTCCACAAACTATCGGACATTAGATCTTCCATGACTCTCCTATTCAGAGCGGACCATCGAAGCAACTAACTAGCCAGTCATTGTCTACTGTCATTTGTAGTGATAGAGCACCAAGCAATCCATAAGCACACTGTACTGGACCTAGTGAAACGTAATTACCCCAATCCCAAAACATATGAAGTACGTAACTCCATGAATTGTGGGTTGTGTTCAGTAGAACCCAATGGGATGATCGGTAATCACACCAGTAAACCTTAGTTGCACCTGACATATAAGGATAGCATCCTTCGTATGTCATTCCATTAGGAGCAACAATTGTGCATCCGGCCCAGAAAAGATCGTAGCAAGATTCCCCTACTGGTTTATCCCCACTGTCAAACTTGACATCCCAATTCCCTGTTTGTCCCGCCTCTTCGGCTCCTTCGACAAGTCGGCATAGTGCCCTGCGATCTTGAACATTAGAATTGACATAGAAGCAAGAAGTTGCGAAGCCTGCAATTCCTGGCTGGAGTGAGAAACTATTATGAAGTACATAGCCAGGATCAGCATTGGTTGATTCTTCCACCCAACATGCGCTGAGTGCAAATATGCTGACGACTACTGCTATACCTAAAGCAACCCTGTTCATTTCGGACCTTTCTTCCTAGCTGAAAACTAGGTAAAGAGTAAATATCCCAAGGCCAATGGCAGCTATACAAGCTAGGACTACTGCAACCATCTTAAGACCTGCCGTAAGCCAGTCCTTGTCCCTGGTTACTGCTGCTATTATGATGATTATTACGAAGGCTATTAGAAGCATTTACTTTCCTTTATTCCAGAATAAGAATATGGCAATGATAGCTCCTAGACAAGCCCCTCCAAAAACTTGAAGCATCATGCTAGTCTCTTCTCATCGACAGGGAATGGTATTCCGAATTCACTTTCGGGCCATTCCATTATCTTTCTGATCCTATCTCTGTCACTGTCACAAGAATCAGTTGGAACTTCTATCCACAAGGAGTCGTGAACTTGAGAGACAATCTCAAATCCTTCCTCATGAAGTTGGATCATTGAGTCAAAGATAATCTCAGCGCACCCTCCTTGAATGATTGAATTGAAAGCATCCTTATGCTTCCATACAACATCGAAGTGACGCCTACGTCCTGTCCACATCTTGACATAGCCCCGTTGTTTAGCTGCTGCCTCACATCTGTTAGCTATCTTCTTCCATTCAGGATATGACTTGTGGAACTCTTCTAGAATTTCCTCAGCCGTTTCGTAAGGCATATCCAGACGAGTATCTCTCCAAATCTGAGAGCGGAGAACTGCCGCACCACCTCCGTAGATTGTTAAGAAGTTGGTTTGCTTGGCAGCATATCTAGCTTCTGACCGGGATAGTCCGGTAAGTTCTTCAAGGTTAAGTCTACTGGAAGTAAGCTGGTGAACGTCAATACCATGTTGGTAGGCGTCGAGGATAGGGTTACAATCTGCGTAAATGGCTCCAAGTCGGAATTCCATTTGAGAATAATCGAATTCCCAGAGTTCATATCCACGTCTCGCTCGCAACATGCTTTTAACAGGAGTTCGCTCAACGTCCCTAGGAATTTGTTGCATGTTCGGCTTAGTACAGCTAAGTCTTGTGGTGACAGTTCCATGTTGTTTGAATTCAGGATGAATCCTCCCGTCTGAAGTTGTTTTATTAAACCAACCCTCGTACCATGTACTGTTTGCCTTCTGCCATGAGCGGTAGTCCAGCACTTTGAGGGCTTCTGGATGATTGAGTCTAGACAAGACAGCTTCCGTCATGTACGGTATGCCTTGTGGAAACTCCTTCGACTTCCGTTTTGAGTAACCTCCTAGAATCGGCAGAGCAAGACCTTCGGGTGGTGCTCCAAACAACCTATGAGCCAGTTGGGAAGGCTTCCCAGGATCGTATCCGAACTCAGCTAGAGTATCTCGCATCCTTGTGCGAGCTTCCTCGGACAGCTTAACTGCGGTATCCTTATCAATCTGGATTCCACGTTGTTCCATTTTGGTAAGGATACGCAGCTTCTTTTCTTCACGTTCATATAGCTTTGTGAGTTCTTGCTTTTCAAGCCTAGGCCAGAAGTATTCATACAAATGATACGTTATGCGTGTGTCTCCACATGCGTATCGTTCCATTACTTCTGGCGGGATTTTCTCCCATCCTCCAAGATTCTTAGCAATGCTCTTAAGCTCTGCACGATCTTTCTTGTCCCCCACCAGTTTCGCCAAGTCGTTGAGTTCATGGGAGAACTTGTTTTCGTTATCCATCCATGAGAGAAGCAAAGTGTCTCGGAGTGTGGCGGTGAGGAAAATGCCCTCTCGTTCCAAGACTTTAAAGTCAAACTTGAATCCGTGCCCCACATAAATGCAATCTGTTCTTTCGAGCACGCAAGCCAAATCTCGGAGCCATTCGTATGGTAGATTTTCATTGTGCTTGGAGAACAAATTTCTATCATGTTGATGTCTGAAAGGGAAGTAGAAGCTGAGTTCGTATTCATTGTTCTCCGGCAATCGGCAATGCATTGAGATACCCATAAGTTCCCGACTATCCCAATCATCAGTCCAGTTCGTTTCAGTATCCACTGCAATCACGTCAGCCTTAAGCAGTGTGGTTCTAGCTTGCAGGAACTCGTCTCTTGTTTGAACTAACATCAGATACTAGCCTGCCATTTGAACTGGCCGAGTGGTTTGGGTGGTTCTGAATTTTCAGGTACGGGTTCACTTTCTTCTTTTTTAGACGCAACGAAAGAGATGCCCTCTTGATTCTTGTTCAGTACAAAGTGTAGCTGAGCCGTTCTATAGATCGTTGTAGTTGGAGGTTTGGCAGCCATGCGAACTTTCAGGGGAATGCCTGAGATAGATGTAGGGTCAGTGGGATTATTCCAAAGACAATAGACTGTCGTTGCTCTAGCCGTGAGGTATCTATTCCCATACACATCATCCAGCTTGTTAGGCTTCTTGTTGTCCCCTGTTGACTTTCGGTTATGGTGAACATAAAAGGTAAAACAATTATGTCGCTGGCGTAGCCTATCGTTAAAATCCATGAGTACCTTAGCTGAGGACTCATCTGACAACTCATTTGAAGTCGTGCTACCCAATGAATCAATGATCACTCCATCCAGCTTATGCTCGGCTATCCATTCCTCCAAAAATTCTTGTTCCTTTTGATTGTTCAGATGGAGTGGCTCGCCAAGCGGCAAGAACTTGAAGCCTTCTTCTAGCTGTACTATTTCATCAGTATCCCAGAAGGCTGACTGTTGTTCAACGAATGCCTTAAGATCTACTAGTCCCATTTCCAGACTCACGAAGCCTACTCGTAGAGGTTCTGGAACGTTACGTTCTAGGAAGTCTTTTCCAAGAACAGTGTGCTGTCCGAAGTCCAGACTGAATTGAGTCTTGCCAATTCCGGGAGGACCAGTCAATAGAAAGTATCCTGCTTTCTGCAAGAGACCTTCCCAAACCCATTCCATATGGGCTTCGACTTTGAGCAAAGCATCAAAGCCATAAGTCCTGAATCGCTCTGTAACCTCAACGTTGATTAACGGATATTTAGAGCGGGCGATCTGAATGATTTGTGACAGTCGGAGAAGCTGATCATCACGACCAGCAAACTTTCCCCACCGCTGATCTGCATTGATCAGCAACGAAAGGATTTCGTCATCCCTGAATTGAAGTTCTGCTAGGTGATAACCCAAAGCCATCAGTCCATCACTTCTTGAACCTTCCGGTACACCCTTCCGAAACAGAATCCACACTGTCCCTGGAAACTTGCGGAGAGCAATCACATCTTCTACAGGGGGTATGGGAGAGTCCAGAAGATTTACCTCAGGGAGTGGAGGCGCATCCGGTAATGTGTCAAAGCTCCCGATGGGATATACAAACTCGGAGACATCAAGAAGTGTGACATCTGAGTCTCGCTTATGATTATGGGTTGACGGAGGACGTAAGACTTGTGTAGCATCCCATCCTGAAATGTCAGCACCGAGAGTAATCGCAAGTAGCCTGTTGATTCGTTCAACTTCTGGAACTGATAGCATACTATCGAGTTTCCAGTACCAATGTTCGTGTCCACTGGTGCTGGAAGATCGTACTCGGATAGTTGGTTGAGGTATGTCGTTAAGAGTTGAAGGAATAGTACCATCAAGTTCCGCCCATAACACAGTTGATCCTAGCACGCTTTTCTTTGTCGATGACTTCTCTACATAGAGAGCAGGTCCGAAGTACACCTCGACTTGTGGAGTCATAACGATCACTCGTTGGATTAGTTTTACAGACTCCCCTGGCCATTCATACCATTCTTGTGTCCATGAACGCTTACCATTGAGACGTTTGAATGCTAAGTAGGCAAACCCTTTTTGCTCACCATAAACTGTAGAAAAGAAGCCGTTGAGTTCGGATTCTACAGTTTCGATTGTCAACCCCGTTCCTTTACGATAGAGGGGAGAGAAGCAATGCAAGGTGGATTACATTACTTCCCTCCCCTGGCCCCTACTACTCTGTCATGTTCGGACCAAACTCTATTGCACCATCATCGTAAACGTACTTCTCCACTCGGGCGAGAGTTCTACCTTCGTAATCTTCACCCTTTATGAGAGCTACCACAGTCTCACCTTGAAGCATGGGAACTACCCATTCATGCTGGCACTTTCCCGTATCTTCAAACTCATCACAGTCCACGGAACAAGTGTATGAAACCTTCATACCATCTTCCTCAAAGTTCTCACCAGTGAAAGCTTCAAGAATTCTCTTAAGCTTCCAACGAGAGTTGGGCTTCAATGAAGGATTGTCGTACACCATGTTGTTCTCGAAAGATTCGTAAGGCATTTCCGTACCAGGGAGATTACCTTCTGGCATATCTGTGAAGTGCATCTGCAAGTTAATGATCCAGCCGTCCTTGTTTTTGTTCTGCTTATAGACGGCCTTATCACAAGTCAGACGGAACCATCCCTCCGGTACTTGTCCTACACCACCAAAGTCAAGATCAATTTCCGGCATTAGTATTTTCCTGTTCTGCTAGGTATTGACGAGCAAGCTCTCGCTGCTCATCTATTGCGGTTTGAATATCTTTCCATGTTGGATTTGTTATCTCTCGTTCCAAGGTGGACGTAAACCTATTCTTCGCCCGAATCCTTGTACCGAGTGGCATACATCTGAGTGACCTTGTTGTCTCTCCTTTCGTGTCGGTTTTGGATTGAAGATAGAAGATCCCTGAACAGAGGCTAGCAATTGATGAAGATAAGGAAGGACTGTTGCCTGGACGAATGAGTACTGTCGTTCCATTATCATCCTGCTCTTCCTTAATGTGAGAAATCGCAATGATGTTCTTGCCAGACCTGTCTCTTAGATCAAGTAGAAGCTTTCGGATTCTCGTGTTGTTGATGTTGAATTCACCCTGACTAGGAAGATCTGGATGACGTCCTTGCTTCTGTCCAACTTCCTTCATCTGTTCATTCAACTCACGCATCTGCAAAGTTGAGAGAGTATCAATGACAATAGTATCTGTCTCTTGATATACCTCAGCCTGGTTGAGCATGATTTCTTCACAGATCTTCTTGAAGCGAGCAAACGAATGAGCTTCAAGAAACTTTGTGGCAACTAGCTCAGGATGATTCAACAGAGACTCACGAGATAGCTCAGTGTCAATCATTAGAACGTTTGGGAAACCACAAGCAAGTACAGTTTTTCCTGTTCCCCAATCTCCATAAAGCCAGATCATCCACGGCCCAGGATTTTCTGCAACAGTCTTAACTTCGTCTGCTATCCTAGGCACTCTTGATCAACCCCTCTGGCTTAAGCTTCAACTGGACTTCGATATGATCCTTCTGCTCATAATCTGATTGAAGCAGAGGGTCATCAGAAATTCCACGGATCCTCAGAGAACAAGGTTCCTGAAATGAGCAGTTCTTACAATCAAGTCTAAGGGATCGACGAGGGGTTTGATGCTCGTCAATAATGTCATCGACGATGTACTTCATCTCTCTGACTATTGTGTCAAGCTGAACGTCAGTCCTGTAGGACTTCTCTCGGCTAAACAACTTCTCAGTTGGAACCTTGTCAGGATGCTTGTAGTCATAAGTGTTAACCATATTGATGATCACACCATGAACTTTTTGACCTTGCTCTCTGAGTGCCGCTGCATATAGTGGAGTCTGTGGTTCCATCTCAACTTGAATAGGTGTCCAGAAGTTGGACTCCATAGTTTTGTGATCCCAGGCCCATAGCCTATCGGAATACTCAGTAAGAAGATCTATGTACCCCTGTAGGATAAAGTTGCGGCCCTTGCCAGTCTTGAACGGAACAGTAAAGTGATGTTCCGTAGCTAGAATCTTGTGGCCGGAATCTTCAACGGGAGCAAACTCGTTAACGTAACGAGTGCAAAGCCAGAACGCCCGATTTACTACAGGAAGCATATCGAAATCATCAGAGCATTCATTGACTCGTTCTGAGAAGTATTGCATCAAGAGTTGCTTACGATCTTCCTTCGGCACACGCTCAATAGCTTTCGAGTACCAAAACTCGAGGGCGGCGTGAACTTCTGAGCCGAGACTTAGGTACGATTCTTTGCGGATCTTGTACCAGTTCCTTGCGTAAGCATAGTCCCAAAGCATTTCGCAACGATCCCACGATTGCATTTGGGAGTAGCTATAGATCGGCCAGTCGTCAATGTTATCGGACATTGACCTGTCGAGAAGATTATTAGTGGACATTGTACCTCCAAGGTAGAAGGAGCTAGTAGGGCGAGTCATCGTCTAATCGCAGCGAACGGTTAGACTTCCCCCGCCCTACCAGCTCTATAAGTATTCTTTAGACGCCGGCCAGGCTGCCGTCAAGAATACTTACGGCAATGTCCTCGTCAGGAACTTCGTTTCTTTCGATGAGTCCTTCAAGCTCTTCACGAAGCTGCTTGTAAACTGTAACCGACACAACTCTTGTAGCGTGCTTCTTAGAAGAAGGCTCAGTAAAGAGTCCAGACTCTTCGATCATTGAGCGAAGCTTCTGAGTACATTCCTCGTCAGTACCATACATGGAATCCCAACGAGAAACAAATCTTGTTACTAGGTCAGGTGAAATACCAAAGGCTTCTGCCGCAGCATCGAAAGACTGAACGGAATCGGACTTCCCTACTTCGATACCAGCAGCGTTCATTGCACAGCCGTTCCAAGTTCTACGCTTGATCGTAGTTCTTGAAGTAGCTGCAAACATCGCTTGCTTCAAGCTTACAGGAAATTGATCAATGACTTCCTGCAAACCTCCTGCTGAACTTCCTGCAAAGTTTTCTGATCCCCAGTTTCCCACTGGAATCCCCTTTCGGTTGTGTGCTATTGAACAGAGTCAGAAAGACTCAACGAAATACCTAACGCTCCGAGTGCCCACCCCGAAGTTTTTCACCTGATGCACCAGGGGAGGTTTTGTTACCTAAAGATGTGCATACCTTTAGGTTTTTGCCTCCTAGTTTCAGGGGCTTATACGCCAGGTATTTCGTTGAACCTTTCTATGGTCTTGATCCTCGGTAACCAATCAAGAGATTGATCAAATAAACGAGGGCGATAATTCCGACCTCGACTACCAATATCCATGCCTGTGATTCGGTCATGGCACCGCATTGAAGCATATATCCGTGCGGTTGTCAAGGGTTTTAAAGGTAGTTAGATACAGAAGAGTGGTGGGATATTCATTATGTCGATCGCCACAATGAATATCTACTCTGTCTTTCGATCAGAGAGGCGTACCACCATTACCTATTTGCCGATCTTAGATGGGCCGTAGGCTATTAGCTGGTTCCATCTTGCAGTGGAATTTAGTTATTCTTGCTAGCCTGGAGGACCGGGCTTAGCAGAAGATATGAATGGCAATTCCACAAACGCAGTCATATCAAGATCTTAGATGAAGAAGGCAGTTAGATGAAGAAGGCAGGAGGGGAATTTGTTTCCCCTCCTGCCCTCAACTTTTCTAGTCTCCTAGGGAAAGGGTAAATAAACCTAGGAAACTAGTTGGGGTTGATCACTCAGTCTCGCCGTTATCTTCGTCGTCGGCTTCGTCATCCTCTTCAACATCAGCATCAGCAGCTTCGATAGCTGCCTTCTTCTCGGGATTCAAACGAGCAGAAAGCTTCTTGTTTACGGGATCAGGAAGATCGACCTCGAATTCCTCGGGCGGAGACTGGAGATTGATTCCATTCTCTTCAAGGAAGGAACGAAGATCGGCGGTTTTCCATCCGAGCGGGGTACAAACTGTGTTCGCAATGGAAGAAAGCGAGTTCTGAGTATCAGTACGCTTTTCTCCATCAACAAACCAATCGTAACCCGTTAGAACACGAGGACCACGCTTACCACGAGCACCACTACGCTTCTTCGGCTCAGGGATTCCAGAAGTATCTTGCTCAAACAGATCAAGAATTCCCTTGATTGCCTTGTAATGCTCAATCAACTTCTTGCGAGCATCCGTCCACTCTTGAATCTGCTCGGCAGAAACTTGCGGACGATTATCTGAACGCATCTTAGCTTCGGCTGTGAGGTACTCATCAACCTTCTGCTTGAAAGCTTTGTCCAGAGAATCTTTGATGCCGGAATAAACACCAGCGAGAACAGCAATGTCCTCGTATTGTGAGATTCCTTCAATCAGACCATCAACGTTTTGCTTCCAGAGATTCTCGTTTTCAGCAGCAAGAGCATTCCCAAGAGCACGCTTACCTGCACTCTCAGAACCCGAAGCTGCATCAAGTTGCTCGTCAAGTTGAGCAATCTCGTTGACAACTCCACGAAGAATGTCTGGTGTTACTGAAATTCCGGTTGCTGTATCTGTCATATTGTATTTTTCCTTGGGGTGTAGTGTAGGGACGCCTTTCGTCCCCCGATGGGTACACTGTGAGGCATGGTGCTTCCCGTGTCAAGGGTTTTCTTTGAAAGATTCTCCAGTCTTGCCCAATGCACTCTGAATCGTACAGAAATCGGACACTTGCTAACTATATCTAGCAAGGTGACACAAGGCACGTTGGCAGGTGCTCTCAGAATGCCACCAGTCCGCTCAGATTGGCCCCTGCTGCGTTCTGAGAGGCTGAGGGTACATCGGAGGCCGGAAGGTGTTTCTGAGGCTCTCCGAGGCACGGTTTACAATTCGTGATTTCACTAGATTGAATCTTGAAGCTTGTGTACCTGATTTTTAATTGGGTTTGATTCTTGAAGGATTTTTAAACTATCTGGAAGCGGCCATTGCAAAGCCTTACGTGCTCTCTTAGCTGCGTTCAGCAAACCAGGATACTTAATTCCTGGGTTTTCGATTTTCCAGCAGGTGAAGCACAGTGTTGTCCAAGGCAAACAAGTTTCTCTGAGACAACCTTCACACCTTCTAACATGGCCTTCCCAGGTAGCTATAGTTGGCAGACAGCACGTACTACAAACCCAAAGGTAATCAAGTTTGAAAGTTAAAGGTTCGTTCTGCAAACCTCGGTACACGTAATCATGTTTCCTACAGGTGCAGACAGATTTCATAGATTGTCCAAATCGTAACCCATATCATCATATCCCTTCACAGACACACCTTTAGGCGTCAAGTTGTCCTTTAGGCGGTGATCTGAGGGACAGAGCCATTCTAGGTTACTTGGATCGTTGTCATGGATATTTTTATTTATATGGTTCGCCTGCAATTGGGAGACTGTCCTCATTGACATAGGAGCCAATTGTAGGTGCTTAGGTGCGTCATCGGGAAGATGAATAGGTGATTTCCCACACTCGTTACAGACATAGGGAAGTCCTAGTCGAAATAAAAGTCTGCGAGCACGCTTTCTTTGTGTAGAACGTGGATCTTTGGGAGTTCCTTTCATCTGTATCTCACCCTATGCCTCCATTCACGCATATAGATAGCGTGTGCCTTCTTACATTCTCTACATCTACAATCATAGGATTGATATTCTCTATTTGTTCCATGTTTGCGTTCACTTCGATGTGATTTCCCATGACATTGTATACAAAGAAGTACGCACTTTTCCAACTCTTCTTGAATTCTATCCTTTGATTCAAGACCCCACCTGCTTCCAAGTGAGAAAAGTTTTGTAGAGGGGTCTAAATGATGAAATTCTAATTTGTCAATTCTAGTTTCATCACAATCTCTACATTTCCCACCAAAAGCTTCAATATAATCAAGTTTCTGTTGCCTTCCTATTACGATCCTGTTCTCGTATCCTTTCCGTGTGCTCACTGACTATAGTTCTCCTTTTTGGCTCTCCTACAACGTGCAGATGCCTGACCACTCCTATTACTCGATACCGTGGTGGTGTATCCTCTGGATGGATATATTGAGTTATCCTGTCCTTTAGGAGAGTTTGTACTCTCTCTAAGGCGTGACGAGAGTTTGAAGCCGTAACAAGAATT
>Ga0075424_100003320_pt1 | contig 15000 bp, 15 predicted proteins | sample SoiMethybrSBSTD3_FD_75301 | JGI IMG/M metagenome (GOLD analysis project Ga0075424, IMG submission 75301) | Bulk soil microbial communities from a Populus tree surrounding site in Tennessee, USA - Soil MetaG P. TD hybrid SBSTD3 | ecosystem: Environmental > Terrestrial > Soil > Tree plantation... | reverse complement strand
GGCCGGGTCGTCAACATCACCTCGTCGGCGGTGAAGGAGCCCAGCGAGGGCCTCCTGCTCTCGAACACCTACCGGCCCGGGGTGATCGGCTGGGCGAAAACGCTCTCGCAGGACGAGGGCCCGCACGGCATCACCGTGAACTCCATCGCTCCCGGCTACATCGACACCGAGCGGATGAAGAGCCTCTACGCCGGCGGCGCCGACCCCGAGGGTGACCGTACCCGCGACGAGGCGCTGATCCCGGCCCGCCGGTTCGGCGACCCGGCCGAGATCGGCGACCTGTGCGCGTTTCTCTGCTCGACCAACGCCGCCTACCTGAACGGCATCACCATCCTCATGGACGGCGGCCTGGCGAAGGGGCTTCTGAGCTGAGCGGCCGGCTGGCCGGCAAGTCCGTCGTGGTCACCGGCGGCTCGTCGGGGCTCGGGCGGGCGATGTCGCTCGCGTTCGCGCGCGAAGGCGCCGACGTGGTGATCGGCGACGTGCGCGAGGATCCGCGTGAGGGCGGACGGCCGACGGTCGAGCTGATCGCCGAGGCTGGCGGGAGCGCCGTCCTCCTCGAAGCCGACGCGGGCCGCTGGGACGACATCGACCGGCTGGTGCAAACGGCGGTCGATCGGCGCGGGCGGCTCGACGTCATGGTTCCGAACGCGATCGTGGCCGGGCCGCACTCCAGGGGGCTCCTCGAGACGACGGAGGAGGACTGGGACGCGATCATGCACGTCGGCCTGCGCGGCGTCTTCCTCTGCTGCAAGCGGGCCGTCCAGCAGATGCTCGGCCAGGAGCCGGTCGCCGAGGCCCGCGGCCGGGTCATCAACATCTCCTCGCAGCACGGCATGATCGGCGCGCCCGGCCACGTGGCGTACTGCACGGCCAAAGGGGGAATCGTCAACCTGACCCGCCAGCTCGCGGTCGACTTCGGCCCGCAGGGCATCATCGTGAACGCCATCGCCCCCGGAAAGATCCTGACCCGGCCTGCCGACGAGCCCGACTCGCCGGACGTGCTCGCCTACTCGCATGCCCGCACGCCGTTCGCGCGCCTGGGCCGGCCCGCCGACGTGGCGGCCGCGGCCGTCTTCCTGGCCTCCGACGAGTGCACCTACGTGAGCGGCACCAACCTCATGGTGGACGGCGGCTGGATGGCGTACTGATGCGGGCGGCCGTCATCCACGAGCTGGGCGCGACGCCGGTCGTGGAGGAGCGCGACGAGCCGGCCCGCGGCGAGGGCCAGGCGCTGGTCGCGACCGGCGCCGCCGGCGTGAACCCGGTCGATCTGGCGATCGGCGCCGGGGTCTTCTACGGCGGCCATCCGCCGCTGCCGTTCGTCGCGGGTCGCGAAGGCGCCGGACGCGTGGTCGAGGGCGAGACGTTCGCGCCCGGCACGCTGGTCGCCACGCTCAAGACGGCCAGCGGGTCGATGGCCGAGCGGTTCGTCGCCGACGAGTCGGAGCTGTGGGAGATCCCGGCCGAGGCTGACCCCGTCGTTGCGACCGCGCTCGGCATCGCCGGGTTGGCGGGCTGGCTGGCGGTGGAGGAGCGCGGGCGGATCCAGGAGGGCGACCGGGTGCTCGTGCTCGGCGCCACCGGGACCGTGGGGTCGGTCGCAGTGCAGGCGGCCCGGCTCCTGGGCGCGTCGCGCGTCGTGGCGGCGGGCCGCGACGCGGCGCGGCTGGAGCGGTCGCTGCGGCTGGGGGCCGACGAGACCGTTGTGCTCGGCGAGGGCGACACCGCGGAGGCATTCCGTGCCGCGTTCCCGGAGGGCGGCCCCGACCTCGTCATCGACCCGCTGTGGGGGCCGCCGGCGCTGGCGGCGATCGCGATCGCGCCGATTGGGATGCGGTTCGTGAACCTCGGCCAGTCGGCGGGCGCTTCGGTGGAGCTGGCATCGGCGGCCGTGCGCGGCCGCCTGCTCGAGATCATCGGCCACACGGTGTTCGAGGCCGCCCACGCCGACCTGGCCCGCGGGCACCGCGCGATGCTCGGACACGTCGCCGCCGGCGAGCTCGAGGTCGACGTCGAGACCTACCCGCTGGAGCGGGCGGCCGAGGCCTGGGACGCCCAGCGCGCCGGCCCGGCGCACAAGCTGGTCGTCACCGTCTAGGCCTGGGGCGGCGGAGATCATCGGCCCGGACCGCGGGTTGAACGGTCATGCCGAGGAGGAGCGGCCACGCTCCCCTTGAACCCTCAGGGATGGCCAGCGCAGGGGATAGCTCGTCGGAGCAGGAGCCCGAGACTCGGGACGCCAAGGAGGACCGTCAGCTCATCGAGCTCCTGAACGAGCTTCGGGTCGCGCTTCCCGGGGTGCAGATGCTCTTCGGATTCATGCTCGCGGTCCCCTTCACCCAGCCGTTCGGGTCGCTCAGCGACCGGCAGCGCCTGCTGTTCTTCATCGCGTTTCTGGCCACGGCCAGCGCATCGATCTGCTTCATCACGCCCACGTCGTTTCACCGCATCACCTGGCAGCGCGGCGTCAAGGGCCGGATGCTTCGGATCTCGAGCCGTCTCGCCATCGCGGGTACCGTCTTCCTCGGCATCGCGATCGGCTGCGTCGTCGGCTTCCTGAGCAGCTACCTCTACAACTCGGTGCTCGCGTCGATCCTCACGGCCGTGGTGTTCACCATAATCGGGATCCTGTGGTACTCGATCCCGCTCTACCTGCGCGAGCGCCGGCACGTGTAGCCACGGTCGAGTCCGCCTACGGCGCGAGCAGCACGCGGCCGTAGTGGGCCCGTGTGGCCAGGAGCTCCTGAGCCCGCGTCGCCTCCTCGAGCGGCAGCACCGCCTCGATGGCCGGCGGGTCGACCAGGCCCTCGCCCAGCAGCCGGAAGACCTCCCACAGCTCCCGCCGCGACCCGTCGCTCGAGCCGATGATCGAGATCTGGCGGGCGAAGAGGTCGATCAGGTCGAGCTCGACGCGCGGGCCCGACGAGGCGCCACAGAGGACGATGCGGCCCGTGTTCGCAAGCGCGCGAAGCGCCTCCGGCACGGCGGCCGCGCCGACGTGGTCGACGACCAGGTCGACCCCGCGCCCGCCTGTGAGCCGCCGCACCTCCTGCCCCCACTCCGGCTGCGTGTAATCGACGGCGTGCTCGGCGCCGGCGGCCAGCGCCCGCTCGCGCTTCTCGGCGCTCGACGCGGTGGCGATGACCCGGGCGCCGGCGAAGCGGGCCAGCGCGATCGCCGCGCCGCCCACGCCCGAGCCGGCCGCCGTCACGAGCACCGTCTCGCCCGCACCGAGACCGGCCCGCGCGAAGAGCATGTGGTAGGCCGTCAGGTAGACCGACCCCGCCGCGGCGGCCGACTCGTACGTCACGGTGTCCGGCAGCGAGAACAGGTTGCGGACCGGCGCGACCACCCGCTCGACGTACCCGCCGGGCCGGTTCACGCCCATGACGCCGTACTCGGTGCAGGCCGCCTCGTCGCCCTCCAGGCAGTACGGACAGCGGCCGCACGAGAAGTCGTAGTGGACGTAGACGCGGTCGCCGGGGGCCACGGCATCCACGCCCTCCCCTATCTCGACGACCTCGCCCGCCACGTCGTAGCCGGGCACGATCGGGAGCGTCGCGCCGTAGGCATGGCCGACGTCCTCGCGCACCCAGATGTCGAGCCGGTTCACGGCGACCGCCGCGACCCGCACGACCGCCTCGCCGTGCCCCGGCGCGGGCTCCGGGAGCTCCTCCAACCGCAGCACCTCCGGCCCGCCGTGCTCGCGCATCACGATCGCGCGCATCAGTAGGCCATCCAGCCGCCGTCGACCATCAGGTTGACTCCGCTCGTGTAGCTCGCCGGCCCCGCCAGGTACGAGACGGCGGAGGCGACGTCCTCCGGCCGCCCGAGGCGCGCGAACGGCGTCCGCGAGCGCACGTACGCCAGCCCCTCCTCGCTGGCGGAGAGGTCGCCCGCCGTGCCCGTCACGATCTTCCCGGGCGCGACGGCGTTGCACAGGATCCCCCGCGGCCCGTAGTCAACCGCGATCTGGCGCGTCATCTGCACGAGCCCGCCCTTCCCCACGCTGTAGGTGAAGTGGCCCGGGCAGCCGACCATCCCGTGCTGGGATGTGATGTTCACGATCCGGCCGCGGGCATCGCCGTCGAGCGGCTGCTCGAGCATCTGCCGCACAGCCGCCCGGCACAGCAGGTACGGCCCGCGCAGGTTGACGGCCATCATCGCGTCCCAGTCGTCTGGCTCGGTCTCGAGGAGCGGCTTCGAGTGCGCACCGGCGAGCACCGCGTTGTTCACGACGACGTCGAGCGACCCGCACCGCTCGACCGCCGTCGCGACCAGCCGGTCGCAGTCGCCGGCCGAGGAGACGTCGGCGTCCACGTGCACGGCGCTCAGGCCGGCGCCGCGGATGACGTCCTCGGTCGGCTCGCCGCCCGTGATCGGGTCGCGGCGGACATCACCCATCACGACGTCGAACCCGTCCTCGGCGAGCCGGATCGCCACGGCTCGGCCGATCCCCGACGCCGCCCCGGTCACGATCGCGCTGCGCTGGCTCATCTCCATCCCTCCTGGTCCATACTGACCTCATGCCCGGTGTCGCGTTCGTCGCCCACTGCCTGCTCAACCAGAACTCGAAGACCCACGGCGGCGCGCGGTGCCCCGGCATCTACTCGCCGCTCGTGGAGGAGCTCCGCACCGCCGGCTGGCGGCTCGAGCAGATGCCGTGCCCGGAGCTGGCCTTCACGGGCCTGCACCGCTTCTGGGCGGTCAAGGAGCAGCTCGACACCGCGGCCTATCGGCGCCACTGCCGCCGCATCGCCTCCGCGGTCGCCGCCGCGATCGAGGTGCACGTGCGCCGCGGCGACGACGTGATCCTCGTCGGCATCGAGGGCAGCCCGTCGATGGGCGTCCACATCACGAGCTCCGACCCCGACCGCGGCGGCCGGCCCGAGTGGCCGGACGGGTCGAGCGAGCTCTCGCCCGGGAGCGGCATCTTCATGGAGGAGATCGTCGCCGAGCTCACCGAGCGCGGCGTCGAGGCGCCGCGAGCGATGGGCATCTCCCATCAGCTGCCCGATCACGACCCGGATGCCGAGCGGTCTGCGCTGCGCGATCTGATGGGGACCGTCTAGGTGGACACCGACGCGCGCTGCTTCCGCGTCGCGCTGGTCGCGGGGGAGCTTCTGAACCCCGTCGACGGCGAGCTCGACGCGCTCTCGGTGCTCGAGCAGGAGGAGTGGGGCGCGATCCAGCTGCCCGCGGCCGACTACCCCGACGAGGTGGCCGGGCCGCTCCTGGAACAGGTCGCCGAGCAGGCCGAGGAGTTCGTGCGGAACGGCTACACGCTCACGGTGATCCGCGGCCGGGCGGGCCTCGACGAGGCGCTCGCGCGGGTCGGCATCGCCGCACCCCCCGCATGTGCTCCCGAGACGGCCGACGAGCTGCGGGCGTTCCTGTCGGAGGCCTGCAGGTGACGACGTGACGGCGCGCGCGCTGGTGACCGGCGCAGCGTCGGGCATCGGCCGGGCCACCGCGATCCTCCTCGCCGGACGCGGAGCGGCCGTCGCGTGCCTCGACGTGAACGCGGACGGGCTGGCCGAGACCGCGGCGGCGATCGGCGAGCGGGCCCTTCGCATCCCATGCGATGTGACCGACCTCGCCGCGGTCGAGGCCGCGGTGTCGCAGGCGGCGGCCGATCTGGGCGGCCTGGACGCGGTCGCAAACGTCGCCGGCGTCGGCGACTTCACCGGCGACGTCGCCGAGATCGCGCCCGAGGAGTGGGCGCGCGTCTTCGCCATCAACCTCACCGGGCCGTTCCACGTCTCGCGCGCGGCGATCCCGCACCTGCGCGCGGCCGGCGGCGGAGCGATCGTGAACGTCAGCTCGCAGTTCGGGCTGGTGGGATGCCTGGCGAGCCCGGCGTACTGCGCGTCGAAGGCCGGCCTGATCGGCCTCACCCGGGCGATGGCGATCGACCATACCGAGGAGGGCATCCGCGTGAACTGCGTCTGCCCCGGCCCGGTCGACACGCCGATGCTGGCCTGGACCGACGCGACCCCCGAGCTCACGGCGCGCGAGCGGGGGCGCACGCAGGGCCGCAACCTGAGCGGCCGCTCCGGCCGGCCCGAGGAGATCGCCGCCACCATCGCCTTCCTGCTCTCGGACGACGTCGGCTTCATGTCGGGCAGCGTCGTCGCCGTCGACGGCGCCTGGACCGCCGGGTAGTCCATGGTCACGCCGGCTGCAGGACGCGGCCGACGGGCAGGTACTCGCCGCGGTGCTCCTCGCCGGCGAAGCGGCCGTCGGCGACCACGTGCTCGCCGCGCGCCAGGACGTCGCGCACCCGGCCGGGCACCTCGATGCCCTCGTACGGCGTCCAGTCCAGGCCGTCGTTCATCGCCTCGAGCGTGAGCCGGGCCGGGGCGGCGGGGTCCCAGACGACGATGTCGGCGTCGCTCCCCGGCGCCAGCACGCCCTTCTGCGGATAGAGCCCGAAGATGCGCGCCGGCTGCGTGCAGGCGGCGTCGACCAGCCGCTCGACCGCCAGCGGGTCGTCGCCGCCGAGCGCGAACCCGAGCGGCAGGCGGGCGCCGATGCCGGGGAGCCCGGTCGGGATCTTCGTGAAGTCGCCCTGCACCGGCGCCTTGTCGCGGTCGAGCCGCAGGTGGCAGTGGTCGGAGGCATAGGTCGTGACGTCCCCTGACCGCAGGCCGTCGAGGAGCGCTGCCCGGTCGGCGGCCTCGCGCAGCGGCGGCGTCATCACGTAGCGCAGCGCGTCGGCGCCCTCGTGATCGGCGCGCTCGAAGAGCAGGTGGTGCGGGCACACCTCGGCATGGACGGTCTGGCCGCGGCGGCGGGCGGCGCGGATCTCGTCGAGCGGCGCGCGGCCGGTGACGTGGACGACGTAGGGCGTCGCTCCCGCGAGGCCGGCGAGCACCAGGAACCGGTGGACGCACTCCGCCTCGAGCTCGATCGGCCGGCTGGCGGGGAGCGAGTCGAGGCCGAGCTCGCCCGCCTCGACCCGCTGGCGGGTCAGCAGGTCGACGGCGCGGCCGTTCTCGCAGTGGGCGAGGACGACGACGCCGAGGTCGGCCGCCTCCTGCATCACGGCCAGGGCGACGTCGTCGTCGGCCATGATCCCGAGCTCGACGTACGCCAGCCACAGCTTGACGCTCCCGATCCCGAGCGCCGCGGCCTCGGCGAGGTCGCCCCGTCGATAGGCGGCAGGCTCCCAGATCACCGCATGGAACGCCAGGTCGATGTGCGACTCGGGCACCTCGTCGGCCAGCGTCCGCCGGGCCGCCTCGGCCGGCCGCTCGCCGGGGAGCGCGTCGACGAAGGCCAGCGCGGAGGTGGTGCCGCCGCAGAGCGCCGAGCGCGAGTCGTCCGCGAGGCCGCCGAACGGGTGCGTGTGGACGTCGATCGCGCCCGGCAGGACGAGGCAGCCGCTCGCGTCGATGACCTCGGCGCCGGAACGGTCGACCGCCCCGACCTCGACCACGCGCCCCCCGTCCACGAGCACGTCGGCCGGGGCCGACCCGTCCGGCCCGACGACCGTGCCGCCGGCGACGACAGTCGCCATCCCTAGCCGACCGCCCGGTCGGGCAGGCACGGGGCGGCGCCCAGCAGCCGCCGGGTGTAGTCGTCGGAGGGCGTCGAGAGGACGTCCTGGACCGCGCCCGACTCGCACAGCGAGCCGCGGTCCATCACGAGCACCGAGTCGCTCACGCAGGCCACGACGCCCAGGTTGTGGGTGATGAAGAGCATGGAGAGGTGAAGGTCGCGCTGCAGCTCGGCGAGGAGCTCGAGCACCGCCGCCTGGACGGAGACATCGAGCGCCGAGGTCACCTCGTCGCACACCAGCAGGTCGGGCTTGGCCGCCAGGGCCCGGGCGATCGCCACCCGCTGGCGCTCGCCGCCGGAGAGCTCGACCGGATAGCGGTCCGCCACCCGCGCCGGCAGCCGCACACGCTCGAGCAGCGTCGACACCTCTCCGGCGGCGTCCGCCCGCGACAGCCGGCGCAGGATGCGCAGCGGACGCTCGATCGAGGCGCCGACCCGGTGGCGCGGGTTCAGCGACTCGAACGGGTTCTGGAACACGATCTGGATCCGGCGGCGCTGGTCGAGCGCTCGGTCGCGGGCCGACCCGTCCAGCTCCTGGCCGTCGAAGACGATCCGCCCCGCCGTCGGGACGTGCAGGCCGGCGATGCAGCGGCCGATCGTGGTCTTGCCGCTTCCGGACTCGCCGACGAGCGCCACGCACCGGCCGGCCTCGATCGCGAACGACACGTCGCGGACGGCGACATTGCGGCCCCGGCCGGAGCGGTACTCGACCTCGAGCCCCGACACCTCGAGCAGCGGACGTCCGGCGCCCGCCGGTGCGGCGGCCCGGGCCCCTCCCGAGCCGGGCTCCGAGAGCTCGAGCTCGTCCCGGCGCACGCATCGCACCGCGTGGCGGGCGGAGGTCTCCTCCAGCGCCGGCACGGCGGCCTGGCAGCGCTCCTGCGCAAACGCGCACCGCGGCGCGAAGGAACACCCCGGGGGCCACTCGCCGACCCCCACCGCGACGCCCGGGATGCCCCGGAGTGCCCGCGGGCGGCGCACATCGGGGATGGCGCCGACCAGCGCGCGCGTGTACGGGTGCCGCGGCCGCCCGATCACCTCGTCGACCGGTCCGTGCTCGACCACGCGCCCGGCATACATGACGGCGATCCGATCGGCCATCCGGGCCACCACGGCGAGGTCGTGGGAGACGTAGACCATCGCCATCCCCTCCTCGCTGCGAAGCCGCAAGAGCTCGGTGAGGATGCGGTCCTGGGTCAGGACGTCGAGGCCCGTCGTGGGCTCGTCGAGCACCGCCACGGGCGGCCCGCACACGCACGCCATCGCGATCGTGACCCGCTGCTGCTGCCCGCCGGAGAGCTGGTGCGGGAAGCGGCGGCCGAAGCGCGGGTCGGCGCCCAGCTCGACGCGCTCGAGCGCCGTGTGGACGGAGTCGTGCGAGGCCGCGTCGGAGCGGTGCGCGCGCAGGACGTCCATGATGGCGTCGCCCACCCGAAGCGACGGGTTGAGCGCACCGCCCGGATCCTGGGGAACGTACGAGACCACGCGCCCGCGCAGGCTGCGGACGGCGCGGGCGCCGCTGCCCATGATCGCCTCTCCGCCGACCTCGACCGACCCGCCCCGCAGGACGACGCCGGGGCGCGTGTAGCCGAGGAGCGCGAGCGCGGTCGTCGTCTTGCCGCTCCCGGACTCGCCGACGAGCCCGAGGATCTCGCCCGCGCCCACGGCGAAGCTCACGTCCTGGACCACCGGATCGCCGCTCGTGAGCTCCAGGCACAGGCCCTCGACGCGGACGACCGGCCCGCCGCCGTCGCCGCTCACGCCGGCACGCTCCTGGTGGTCCGGGGGACGTACGAGCGCCCGAGGCTACGGGCGATCGCGTCGCCCATCAGGTTGACCCCGATGGTGAGCAGGGCGATCATCGCCGCCGGCGCCAGCACCGCCCACACGTTGAGCGCGATGTACTCGCGGTTCTCGCTGATCAGGAGCGCCCAGTCGGAGGCCGGCGGCTGGAGGCCGAGGCCGAGGTAGTTGACCGAGGCGATGATGAGGATCGAGTAGGTGAAGCGCAGGCCGGCGTCGACCAGGACGGGCGCAAGGATGTTCGGCAGCACCTCCCGGACGACGACGGCGGCGGCCCGCTCGCCGCGGGCGACGGCGGCCTCGACGTAGCCGCGCACGGTCACCTCGAGGGTCGCGGTGCGGACGATGCGGCTGATGCTCGGGGCCTGGATCGCCGCGACCCCGATGATCAGGACGCCGACGCCGGAGCCCGCGCCGGTGATGAGCACGAGCAGGAAGAGGAGCGGCGGGAAGGCCAGCATCACGTCGACGGTGCGCATCAGGATCGGGTCGACCTTGGAGCGGCTGTAGCCGGCGATGAGGCCGATCGCGAGGCCGATCGCGTAGGCCAGGACGGTTGCGGCCGCGGCCAGCCCGATCACCGACCGGCCGCCGTAGAGGAGCCGGCTCAGGACGTCGCGGCCGAGGAAGTCGGTGCCGAGGTGGGCCGCCGACGACGGGCCGGAGAGCGGCGTCCCGACCGGCACGTTGGGATCGTGCGGCGCGACGTAGCGGCCGAAGAGCGCGACCACGACCACGAAGACGACGACGGCCAGCCCGATCGCGCCCGAGCGGATCCGCAGGAAGCGGAAGGCCGACCTCACGCCGGCTCCCTGAGCTTGGGGACGAGCAGCATGACGATCAGGTCGGCGAGCAAGTTCAGGAAGACGTAGACGACCGCGATCATCATCGCCACCGACTGGACGAGCGTGAGGTCGCGGTTCCCGACCGCCGTCACGAGCGTCGTCCCGATCCCGGGGTAGGCGAAGACGTTCTCGGTGATGATGATGCCGCCGATCAGCCACTGGAGGTTCTGGGCCAGGACCTGCACGCTCGGGGCGAGCGCGTTTCGCATCGCGTAGCGCCACAGCACCCACCGCTCCGCGAGCCCGTTCAGACGCGCGGTCTGCACGTACTCGGTCTGGAGCACCTCGACCATGCCCGCCCGCACCATCCGGATCCCGGCCGCGAGCGACGCCAGAAGCAGCGTCGCCACCGGAAGGACGAGCTTCTCCGGGTGGCTCAGCGGGTTGTCGCCCGGCGGGATGAGCGCGACGGGCGGGAGCACGTCGAGCCAGACGAAGAAGACCCCCACCAGGAGCGACCCGATGACGAACTCGGGCAGCGCGATCGCCGCCAGCGATCCGATGGAGACGGCGTGGTCGACGGCCCGCCCCGCGTAGACGGCCGCGAGCGCGCCCAGGCCGAGCGAGAGCGGGATCATGAAGAGCGCCGTCACGAGCGCCAGGATCACGCTGTTCTTCACCTGGTTCGAGATCAGGTCCCACACGGGAGCGTGCTTCTGCCCCTGCGCGAGCCCGACGGACGAGTCGCCGAGGTCGCCGTGGACGAAGCCTCCGAGCCAGCTCGTGTACTGCTCGAGAAGCGGGCGGTCGAGGTGCATCCGCTCGTCGAGGGTGTGCACGGCCTGCGGCGTGGCGCCGCGGCCGAGGACGACGCTCGCCGCGTCGCCGGGCAGCACCGCCGTGCCGACGAAGATCAGGACCGAGGCCACGAACAGCGCGAGCAGCGCTCCGATGAGCCGCCGCACGAGGAACGCGACCACGGGCGAGGCCTCGCGGGTCGCCCGCCGAGGCTCCGCCACCGCTGTCATCGAGCCCGTCTTACGCCGTGAGCCACGCGTTCATGAAGAGGTAGTTGCCGAGCACTCCGCCGGGGTGCGGCGCGAGCCCCTTCAGCTTGGTCGACACGCCGTCGACCCAGTCCGCGTTCGTCCAGTTCAGGTAGCCGCCCTGATCCCACTGGATCTTCTGGACTTGGTTCCAGGTGTCCTGCGCGGCCGTCGGGTCGGTCGTGCCGATCGCCTTGAACAGCAGGTCGTTCCAGCTCTTGTCCTTCCAGTGCGTCTCGTTGTACGGCGCCTGGGCGGAGAGCGACTGGAGGTAGAAGAACTTGAGCGACGGGATGGGCCACTGCGTCTCGGCGAACGCCATCTTCAGGTAGAGCAGCGACGGGTTGTAGTACGAGTTGGGCGGCACCTGCTTGAGCTGGATCGTGACGCCCGCCGCCTTGGCCTGCTCCGCAAGCAGCGTAGCGGCCTCCACGAAGCCGGGGAAGATCGGCGAGGTGCGCAGGAGCACCGTCAGGTTCTCCTGGCCGGCCTTCTTCAGGAGGCTCTTGGCCTGGTCGATGTCCTGCTCCCGCTGGGGCAGGTCGGTGTTGTAGAACGGCAGGCCCTTGCCGACGATGTCGTTGCCAACCGTGCCGAACCCGTTGATCGCGCTGTCGACGAGCGCCTTGCGGTCGGCGATGAGCCGGATCGCCTGGCGGACGTTCACGTCGGTGAACGGCGCCTGCGTGGTGTCCATGTAGAACATCATGGCCTGGGGCGAGGGCGCGATCAGCACCGTGATGTCGCCGGTCGACTGGTGGGCCTTGGCCTGGGGGGTCGGAAGCTGCGCCATCGCGTCGATGTCGCCGTTCAGGAGCGCGTTCAGGCGGGCGGTGTTGTCGTCGATCGACTGGATCGTGAGCGCGTCGACGTACGGCTTGCCGGTGACCCAGTAGTTGGGGTTCTTCTTGAAGGTGCTCTGCTCGCCGGGCTTGAACGAGTCGAACATGAACGGGCCGGTGCCGACCGGCTTCGTGAAGTCGGTCTCGCCGTCCTGGACGATCCACGTGTTCCAGTAGACGAAGTTGGCGCCCAGGTCGGCGTCCGGGAACTTGAGCGGGATGCGGACCGTGGTCGGGCTCAACGCCTTCAGCCCGTTCAGGTCGATGCCGGCCACGAACGGCACCGACGCGAAGTTGGCGGGCTTGGCCATGAGCCGGATCGAGTAGATGAGGTCCTCGGCGCCGAAGGTCTTGCCGTTGTGGAACTCGACGCCGGGCCGCAGCTTGACCTCGTACTCGGTCGCGTTGGCGTTGGCGTTCATCTCGAGCGCGAGGCCCGGGCTCGTCGTGAGGTCGGGGTTCTGCACGAAGAGCGGGTCGAACAGGTTCTGCACGCGCGACTCGTCGATCGGGGTCACGCCCGCGTACGGGTTCAGCGTCTCGGCCGTGCCGCCGCCGACGAACCCGGCGCGGATCGTGCCGCCGCGGACGGGCTTGCTGCCGCCGGTCGATGCGGCGCCGCCGGAGCCGCCTCCGCCGCTCCCGCCGCATGCGGCGGCCAGGAGCGGGGACATCCCGACCATCGCGCCGGCCGCTCCGCGCAGGAGCGTCCCGCGGGAGAGGCGGAAGCCTTCAGTCTCGGTGCCCGAGGGCGCGTGTGGGTGGTTCGGGTCGGTCACCGTCTCCTCCAGATCGGGGCTCCAGGCAGGGTCGCAGCCTCCACTCTCGCATACGCGGGCGATGAGGTGAAGTGGCGGAGGCGACACATGGTCGCGTGGTCGAATGGCCGTCTCTGCGACGCGAATTGGCTACAGATGCGGGAGCGCCGCTCGGCCAAGGGGGCGGTATGCTATCAGACCAATCTGACGCCGACAGAAAAGGGACAGATCACCGTGGAAGGAACGCTGCTCGCCTCGAATCTCGGGTTTCCCGAAGGCCCCGTCGTCATGCCGGATGGCTCGATCGTCATCTGCGACGGGAACACCGGCGAACTGCTGCGCTGGGACGGCTCGTCGATGTCGACGTTCGCGGCCATGGGCGGCTCGCCCTGGGGCGCGGTGCTCGGGTCTGACGGGGCCGTCTACGTCACCCAGGGCGGGAACGTCCCCGGAAGCCCCGACCAGAGCGCGGTGGCGGGCATCCAGAGGGTGAACGCCGACGGCTCCGTGGAGACGCTCTCGACAGAGATCGGGGGGCACGCCCTCGCCGGCCCCAACGACCTCGCGTTCGGCCCCGACGGCCGGCTGTGGTTCACCGACTCCGGCACCGAGCAGGACGACCGCTTCGCCGCCGAGGACCGGGCGCCCGGCCGCCTCTTCGTGCTCGGCCCCGGCGGGGCCGGCGAGTTGCTGATGGAGCGTCCGAACGTCTATCCGAACGGGATCGCGTTCGACGCCCAGGGCCGGCTCTACTGGACGGAGTCGGCCGCGCATCGGGTCTGCCGGCTCGAGGACGGCGAGGCGACGACGTTCTGCCAGCTCTCCGACGGCCACGTCCCCGACGGCATGGCGTTCGCCGCCGACGGCCGCGCGTTCGTCTGCACCACGATCTCCGGCGGCGTCACCGTCCTCTCCGCCGAGGGCGAGGTGCTCGAGGAGATCTCGCTCGGCGAGCACGCGACCAACTGCATCTTCGCCGGCTCGACGCTCTACGTCACGGCGACGAAGGTGGCCGAGATCCACGCCGACCAGCGCACCGGCACGTTCTGGAGCGTCGCGACCGACGCGACCGGCGGCCTGGCCCTCCTGCCCGGCAGGCTGTAGAGCGCAGCCCGAACCCCTGGGTGAGGCCCCGCATCGGCGGCCGTGACACGGAGTTGACGCTCTTGGTGCGGGTCTGACCCCGCCTATCCGCCGGTGACGGCGATCCGTTCGCCCGTCGCGACCGAGCGCTCGGCGGCGAGCGCGACGTGCAGGGTGCCGAGCGCATCCTGCGGCGAGCAGGCGACGGCGGACTGGCCGCCGCCCGAGACGGCCGCCAGGAAGCGGGCGATCGACGCACGGCGCGGGTTGGCCGCGCCGGCGACATCGACGTCCGTCCCACGCGAGCGGCCGTGGATCGATCCCGCGCCGGCGAGGTCGAGTCGCAGCGCGACGTCCGCCGCCATCACGTCGAGCGAGTAGACGGGCGGATCCTGCGCGTCCGTCCAGCCGAGCGCCACGATGCCGATCCCGCCGCCCGCGAAGCGCATCACGACCGCGACGGTGTCATCCAGGTCGGGCGCTCCCGCGGCCGCCGTCGCGAGCAGGCCGCCGGCCGCCGAGGCCTGCACCTCGGCGACCGGGCCGGCAACCGCGCGCTGGAGATCGACGTCGTGGCTTGCGAGCTCGAACAGGACGCCGCCGCTCGCGCGCGCGTCCTCGAACCAGCTGCTCGTCCGGCCGCGCTGCGCCGGCCCGATCCCGCGGCTCACGACGAGGCCCGGCGGATCGCCGCCCAGCTCGGCCCGCACGCGGTCGAGCACGTCGAGGCTCCGCCACTGGTAGCCGACCGCGCACACGACACCGCTCTCCCTCCAGGCGTCGACGATCGCCTCTCCGTCGGCCGCGGTCCTCGCGAGCGGCTTCTCGAGGTAGACCGGAAGGCCGCGTTCGAACACCGGCTTCGCGGCGGCCAGGTGCGCACCGGGAGGCGTGCACACGAAGACGGCGTCCAGCCGCTCGGCCGCCAGCATCTCGCCCACGTCGGCGTAGGCCGCCGCGCCGCCCGCGGCCGCCGCGGTCTCCCCGGCGACCGCAGAGCTCAGGTCGCAGACGGCGGCCACGCTCACATCGGGCAGGTCCGCCAGGATGCCCAGGTGGCTGCGGGCGATCGCGCCCGCGCCGATGAACCCGACCCTCATCCGCTCTCCCGCGGGCG
>Ga0075424_100003319_pt1 | contig 15003 bp, 15 predicted proteins | sample SoiMethybrSBSTD3_FD_75301 | JGI IMG/M metagenome (GOLD analysis project Ga0075424, IMG submission 75301) | Bulk soil microbial communities from a Populus tree surrounding site in Tennessee, USA - Soil MetaG P. TD hybrid SBSTD3 | ecosystem: Environmental > Terrestrial > Soil > Tree plantation... | reverse complement strand
CAGCCAGCGCTGGTTGACGAAGAACATCCCCGCGCGCTGTGCTTCTTCGGCGATGGCGTCCTGCGCCTGCCGCTTGGTGCCCACGAACAGGACGGTGCGGCCCTCGGCTGCGAGGTTCGAGACGAACTGCTCGGCGTCGCGGAACAGCTTTCCCGTCTTCGCGAGGTCGATGATGTAGATCCCATTCCGCTCGCCGAAGATGAACTGCTTCATCTTCGGATTCCAGCGCTTCGTCTGGTGTCCGAAGTGAACGCCCGCCTCGAGCAAATCCTTCAACGCGATGCCGCTCAAAATCCCTCCCCTATCTCTTGCTGAACTGGAAGCGCTTGCGCGCCCCCTTCTGCCCGTACTTCTTGCGCTCCTTGATGCGCGCGTCGCGCGTCAGGAAGCCGGCCTTCTTGAGCCGCTGCCGCAGCTCCACGTTGTATTCCACGAGCGCGCGGGCGATCCCGAGCCGCAGCGCGCCGGCCTGGCCCGCGATGCCGCCGCCGGCAATCGTCGCGAGCACATCGAACTTATCGGCCGTTTCGGTTACGGCCAACGGCTGTTTGATCTGGGTGCGGAGCGCTTCGGTGGGGAACGCCTGCTCGATCGGTTTCTGGTTGACGATGACGCCGCCGGTGCCGGGCCTGAGAAACACGCGGGCGGTGGATGTTTTGCGGCGCCCGGTGCCGTAATACTGAATGCCTGCTGCCACGTTTATACGACCTCACGCTTGATTGACTTGACCGCCTGCGGCTTCTGGGCCGCGTGCGGATGATCCCCACCGGCGTACACTTTCAGCTTGCGCCACATCGCCTCGCCCAGCTTGGTCTTGGGCAGCATGCCGCGCACGGCCTCTTCGACGAGCCGCACGGGGTTCTTCTGGCGGACGTCCTTGGCGCGTTCCTCGCGGAGGCCCCCCTCGTATCCGCTGTGATACCGGTAGACCTTCTGCTCGTCCTTGCGCCCGGTCAGCCGCACCTTCGCCGCGTTGACGACGACCACGTGATCGCCCGTGTCGATGTGCGGGGTGTAGACCGCCTTATGCTTCCCCTGGAGCAGGCGGGCCGCTTCGGTCGCCACCCGGCCGAGCACCAGGCCCTCGGCGTCGATAACATGCCACTGCCGCTGCACACTGCCGGCGGTGGGGACAAACGAACCCATTGGACAGATCCCTTTCAGCGTCGTTTGAAGGACGGCAAACCAAGAGGATACTTGCGATTAGCCGCGTTGTCAAGTTAACGCGGGCATACGTTGTGCCAACTTACAATTCTGTCACCGACCCCCCAAAATCGAAATCCGCCCCCGGGCAGAACTCCACGCCAACTACCAAAACTGCTCAGTTCTTCCGCTTTTGATACCGGCTCAGCCCGTGGCATTTGCCTTGCGCGAAGAGGCGCCGATAAGTGAGGCAACACGTGGTCGGGAAACGTGTGTTGCGCGGGTCGAGCCATCGAGAACACTGGCAGAGAGCCCAAGTGCCTCCCGAATAAACACGTTGCGGCGAACCACAGGATAGGACAACCGGTGTTCCGTAGAGCGAAGTCTCTCGTCGGGTTGGACATCGGCTCGAGCGCCGTCAAGGCCGTCGAGTTGAAGCCTGCCGGCAAGGGCTACAAAGTGGCGGCGTTCGGGAGCGAGCCGATCCCGCCCGACAGCATTGTCGACGGCGCGATCATCGACGGCGGCGCCGTCGCGGAGGCGATCCGGCGCCTGTTCGGCGGCCGGGGCATCAAGACCAAGGATGTCGCCGCCTCGCTGTCCGGCAACGCGGTCATCGTCAAGAAGATCACGCTGCCGCAGATGAGCGAGTCCGAGCTGGCCGAATCGATCTACTGGGAGGCCGAACAGTACATCCCGTTCGACATCCAGGACGTCAACCTCGATTACCAGATCCTCGACAAGGGCGGCGAGCCGGGCAAAGGGACGATGGACGTGCTCCTCGTCGCCGCGAAGAAGGAGAAGATCGCCGACTACACGGGCGTCATCGCCCAGGCAGGGCGGAGCGCCGTCGTCGTCGACGTCGACGCGTTTGCGCTGCAGAACGCGTACGAAGTGAACTACGGGATCGACGGCGGCGCCATCATCGTGCTGCTGAACGCCGGGGCGAGCGCCACCAACATCAACATCCTCAGCGGCGATCAGTCGGTTTTCACGCGCGACATCTCAATCGGCGGCAACGCCTACACCGAGGCGCTGCAGAAGGAGCTGAACCTTCCATTCGATGCCGCGGATCAGTTGAAGCGCGGCATCCCGGTCGATGGCGTGACGTTCGATGACGCCAAGCCCGTGCTTCGCGCCGTGAGCGAGAACGTGATGCTGGAGATCCAGAAGACGTTCGATTTCTTCAAGGCGACGGCCGCGTCGGATCGCATCGATCGCATCATGCTGAGCGGCGGCGCGTCGCGCGCGGAAGGCTTCACCGAGATGCTGACGGAGCGCTTCGGAGCGCCTGTCGAGGGGTTGGATCCGTTCAAGCGCGTCGGCTTCGACGTGAAGAAGTTCCAGGTGGGGTCGCCGGCGGATGTCGCGCCGACGGCGGCGGTCGCGGTCGGCCTCGCACTGCGGCGGGTGGGCGACCGATGATCCGCATCAATCTTCTCGCCGTCGATCGCGAGCGGACCAAGCGCACCGGCGCGCTGATTCCTTCAGCGCATCGCGTCACGATCGCGGCAACCCTCATCGTGCTCGTGACGTTCCTCGGGGTTGGCTGGTGGTTCCTGTCGCTGCGCCAGACGTCCAGCCGCCTCGACTCCGACATCGCAAAAGGGGAGGTCGAGACGCAGCAGCTGCGCTCCGTGCTGGCGCAGGTGCAGAAGTTCGAAGCGCGGAAGGCGCAGCTCCAGCAGCGCGTCTCGCTCATCGAGCAGCTTCGGCGCGGTCAGACGGGTCCCGTTCATCTCCTCGACGAAATCAGCAAGGCGCTTCCCGATCGGCTGTGGCTGACGGAGATGTCGCAGAAGGGCGACGACTTCGTCATCTCGGGGATGACGACCTCGCTGACCGGTCTCTCGGATTTCGTCGCGAATCTGGAGGCCAGCACCTGGTTCAAGAAGCCGGTCGACATCGTCGACAGCCAGGTGATGGCGGACGCGAAGAACGGGGACATCTACAAGTTCTCGATCAAGGCCACGTTCAACAATCCGGAGGCTCCACCGCCGCCGCCGCCGCCGGCGGCGGGTGCGCGCGGACGCGGGGCACCTCCGGCGAAGAAGTAAGCGGGTAAAGGGGCGATTGGGCGCCTCCGATACGAAAACAGACAACCATGGAACTGTCGCTCAGCAAGCTCCCGTGGTACGCCCAGATCGGCGCGTTCGTCCTGGTCTGCGTGGGCGCCGTGTTCGGCTTCTGGAAGTTCTACGTGCAGGAGGCGCAGGCGGACATCGAGGCGCGGCAGACGCGCCTGACGGCGCTCCGCGCGGACATCGCCAAAGGCGTGGCGACGGCGCGGCGTCTGCCGCAGTTCCAGGCCGACGTGACGCAGCTCGAACAGCGGCTGGAGAACCTGCGCGCGGTGCTGCCGGAAGAAAAGGATGTCGCCGACATCCTGCGGCGCGTCCAGGGACTGGCGACGCAGTCGAGCCTCAACATCCAGCGCTTCACGCCGGGGGAGCCGAAGCAGGAAGCGTTGTACGCGTCGCTGCCGTACAAGCTGAAAACCGAAGGCACGTACCACAACCTCGGGCTGTTCTTCGATCGGATCAGCAAGTTCCCGCGGATCATCAACGTCGGCGACATCACGATCAAGGCGAAACAGACGCAGGACCCCACTGCGTCGATCGACGTGGAATGCACGGCGACCACGTTCGTGCTGCAGGAGAGCAAGGCGCCAACCGGCGGCCGCGGCGGCCGCGGCGTCGTACCCAAGCAGCCGTCAGCGAAATGAGGACCGACATGACGCCGCGTCATCGTGCTTTGGCCGCCGCGCTCGCGGTGCTTGCGCTCGTGGCGGCCCCGGCGCTCGCGCAGCAGCGAGGCGCGACTCCGCCGCCGAAGCCGACGCCGGCCCCCGCGGCGCCTCCCGCGCAGGCGGCTCCTCCGCAGGCTGCGCCCGCGCAGCCGCCGGCGGATCAGTCACAGCCGGGGCAGGCGACGGCGAAGCCCGGAGAGCCCGGGGCGCCCTTCACCTACAACCCCGACGGACGGCGCGATCCGTTCGTCAGCCTGATTGGGAAGGGCAGCGATCCGAAGATGCAGGGCTCGCGGCCCCCAGGCGTGCCGGGGCTGCTCATCAACGAAGTCAGCGTGAAGGGCATCGTGCGCAACAGCTCGGGATATGTCGCGCTCATTCAGGGCGCGGACAACAAGACCTACGTGATCAAGGCGGGAGATCGATTGCTGGATGGCACCGTGAAATCCATCGTCGCGGACGCCGTCGTGTTCGCACAGGACGTGAACGATCCGCTCTCACTGGTGAAGCAGAAGGAGATCCGGAAGGCGTTGCGGTCGGCCGAGGGAGGACGGGGATGAGGGAGAGACCGGGCTCAGGGCGCGCCGCCCATTTTGCGATCGTACTCGCGCTCGCTGCCGCGAGCAGCCTGACGTTCGCCGCCGGGTCGGCGCCCGTCCGCCTCGTCGGCGTCTCCTCGGAGGGGAACGCCGTCCTGATCGAATCGACGGAACCGGTCGCCTACGTCGTCAAGCGTCCGGATCCGTTGACAGTGCTGGTCGAGCTGCGGAACGTCACCGTGGCGAACGCCGCCAACGCCGTCCGGCGCCGTGATCCGATTGCGGGGATTTCGGTGGAGCAGGCGTCAGCGGACGGACAGGCAATAGGCCGCGTGCGCCTGACGCTCTCGCGGCCGCTCGACTACACCGCGCACAGCGCGCGCAACACCATTCGTGTGGAATTGAATTCGCCTGTCGCAAGGACGGCGTCGGCGCCCCTCCCTGGCCCAACGCCGGCGCCGGCCTTGGACTCTCGAACCGTCGACACGGTCGCCGCGTTTGCACCGCAGCAGGCACAGATGGACCTGCAGCCCGCGACGCTGCTCGAGCGCATACGAACGAGCCGGACGAGCGCGGCCACGACGGTCACTCTCACGGGCAACGGCCGCTTGACGCCCGCCGAAGTGAGGGAGAGCGAGACCGCGCCGCGGCGGCTGATCCTCGACTTCCCGAACGTCGCGTCGAAGGTGGCGCCGGAGACGTACGTCTCGGGAGCGCTCGTCACGAAGGTCCGTGTCGCAATCAACAGCCGTGAGCCGCTCGTGACGCGCGTGGTGATGGACGTCGCCGACGGTGCCACGTATCACGTCGAACGCGTCGGCGACGACGGCAGGGATCTCGCCGTCATCTTCGAGCCGCCCCAGACGACCAGCACCGTGCTGGCGGAGCCGCCGGACGTGAAGCCGGTGAAGGACGAACCAGAGCCGGATATTCCGCTCGAAAAGGCGATCGCCAATGCCGCGGCGATTACGCCCAAAGACACGCCGGCTGCGCCAGATCCGATCGCAGCCATGAAGGATGTGGTCGCCAAGCCCGCAGTCCCGGCCGCGCGCAAACAGGCCGTTGGCGCGCAGCAGCAGCCGCCGCGCCCCGTCATCCCGGCGCCGGCGCCCCCGACGACCCAGGTGATCACCGGCACGGGCGAGAAGCAATATCGCGGCAATCCGATCACGCTGGACTTCTCTGGGGCGGATCTCCGATCGGTGCTCCGCTATTTCAACGAAATCAGCGGGCTCAACATCATCATCGATCCCTCGGTGCCCGCGACGCCGATCGATATCGTGTTGAAGGATGTCCCGTGGGATCAGGCCTTCGAGACGCTGCTCCGCACGCACAAGCTGGGGTACACGGCCGAAGGGACGATTCTGCGTATCGCGCCGCTCTCGGTGCTGGCCGAGGAAGAAGGGGACCGTAAGAAGCTGGCGGAGGCGAAAGCGCTCGCCGGCGACCTGCGGGTTCAGACGTTCTCGCTCAGTTATGCCAAGGCGGGCGACGTCTCGCCGCTCCTGGTCAAGTCGGCCCTGTCGCAGCGCGGCCAGATTCAGACCGATACGCGCACGAATACGATCATCGTGACCGATCTGCCCGATCGCCTGCAGACCGTCTCGGCACTGCTCGGCGCGCTCGATCGGCCGGAGCCGCAGGTCGAGGTGGAGGCGCGGGTGGTGCAGACCACGCGCGATTTCGCGAAGGCGCTGGGCGTTCAGTGGGGCGTCAACGGCCGCGCGACGCCAGGAATCGGCAACACGACGGGTCTGGCATTTCCGAACAGCGGCACGATCAACGGCCGCACCGGCGCGTTGAATACGCCCGCCGACAGCCGCGCGACCGCGAACGACACGACCGCGACAGCGGTCAACCTTCCAGTCCCTGGCGCGACGTCGGCCATCGGGCTCGCGCTCGGATCGATCAACGGCGCGCTGAACCTCGACGTCGCACTGTCCGCGCTGGAACGCACCGGCAGGGGCCGCATTCTGTCGACGCCCCGGTTGACGACCCAGAACAACGTCGCCGCGGAAGTCACCCAGGGCATTCAGATCCCCATCCAGACCGTCGCGAACAACACCGTGACGGTGAGCTTCAAGGATGCCGCGCTGACGCTCCAGGTCACCCCACAGATTACGTCGGCCAACACGGTGATCATGCAGATCACGCTGGAGAACGCGACGCCCGACTTCAGCCGGCAGGTGAACGGCATCCCGCCCATCGATACGCAGCGCGCGCGAACCCAGGTGCAGGTCGACGACGGGGCGACGACGATCATCGGCGGCATCTTCGTGAGCCGCGAGCAGGTGTCGAACGAGCGGACTCCGGTGCTGCACCGCGTGCCGCTCCTCGGCTGGTTGTTCAGGAAAGATACGACCGAGGATGAGAGCCGCGAGCTCCTCATCTTCATTACGCCGCGCATCATCAAAGGTTGAGATCAATGACCAAGGCCGTATGGAGCGTCGGGACATGGCTGACTGCAGCCGTGATGGTTCTCGGATCGGTGTCCTGCGGGACGCTGACGAGACAGGGCACGTCCCCCTCATACCTGATCGTACAGACGATGGAAGCGTCATCGGGGGCGGATCCGAGCACGTTCGGCAATCCGCTGCTCTCGGATGTGGTGACCATCGTGAACCAGGTGCCGACGTTCTTCAATGACCTCGCGCGCGTGCAGTTCTCGCTGGGATTGAAGGATCCCGGTCCTTCGTCGTCGCCGGTGAGTCCCACGCAGAACAACTGGATCACCGTCGACCGGTATCACGTCCAGTTCATTCGAGCCGACGGCCACAACATCGAGGGCGTGGATGTCCCGTACGCATTCGACGGCGGAATGGCGGTGACGGTGTCCGATACGACGACGGTGAGCTTCCAGGTCGTCAATCATCAGGCCAAGCTGGAGGCACCGCTGGCCGCGCTCGCGAGCAACGGCATCATCTTTTCCACCATTGCCCAGATCACCTTCTACGGCCACGACCAGACGGGTCGCGGGGTCTCGACGACGGCGAATCTGAGCGTGCACTTCGGCAACTTCGCGGATCCGCAATGACCTCTTCGAACTCGAACCAGGCACCGGCGGGGACCGGTGATTGCCATATGAAGCGAACAGCATCTGCCGTATCGATGACCCTTGCCGCGCTGGGCGCCGTGCTGGCCCTGTCGGCCGGCTGCACGTTGAAGAGCCAGGACGCGCCGCCGCTTTCCGGCCCGTCTGAGCTTGGAACGTCGATCACGCTCACCGCGTCACCCGACGCGATCAATCAGGATGGCGGATCGCAGTCCCTCATCACGATCACGGCGCGGGACTCGAAAGGAAATCCGCTGCGCAGTCTGTCGCTGAGGACTGACATCTTCGTCGGCGGAATCCACACGGATTTCGGCACGTTGTCCGCACGGAGCGTCGTCACCGACAGCAACGGCCGCGCGACGCTCATTTACACGGCGCCCGCCGCGCCGGCCGGACCTGCGGTCGACACCAACACGACGGTGACCATCGTCGCGACGCCCCTCGGCACCGATTTCGCCAACGAAGTGTCGCGCCTCGTGACGATCCGGTTGCTGCCGGTGGGCGTCGTCGTGCCGCCGGACGGCTTGAACCCGCAGTTCACGTTCACGCCGAGCTCGCCGCTCGACCATCAGCCGGTATTGTTCGACGCGAGCACGAGCACATCTGCGGCCGGCAATCCGATCGTCAGTTACGCGTGGGACTTCGGCGACGGACAGACGAGCAGCGGGCGCCAGCAGACCCACGCGTTCAACATGGCGGGTACCTACTTCGTCACGCTGACCATCGCCGACGGCGTTGGCCGAACGGCTCAGACATCGCAGCAGGTCGACGTCGGCGCGGGCGTCGGTCCGGCCGTGAGCTTCACGACGTCTCCCGGCGATCCGAGAGTCGGCGAGGTTGTGAACTTCAACGCGGCCGCGACGGTTCCGGCGCCAGGGCGCCGGATCGTTTCGTATCTCTGGGACTTCGGCGACGGCGAGCAGAAGACCACCTCGACGGCGTCGACGACGCACGACTACCAGCGCGTCGGGACATTTACCGTGACGCTGACGGCGACCGACGACGCCGGCCACACGGGCACGGCGACAATCTCGCTGACCATTTCGGCGGATACGCCGACTGCGGCGTTCACCTCGACGCAGCTGTCCCCGACGTCGTCGCACACCATGACGTTCGACGGGAACAGCTCGTCGGCGATTCCGGGCCGGACGATCACCTCCTATTCGTGGAACTTCGGCGACGGTACGTCGGGCAGCGGCGCGACGACGAATCACACGTACGCCGCCGGCGGCACGTATACCGTGACGCTGACGGTGACCGACAGCGCAGGCAAGACCGGCCGGACATCGAGCACGGTCACCGTGCAGTAATCTGTATCGATGCCGGATAGCCCGCGCATCGAGGAACTGAAGCGCCGGGTCCAGCTGGACCCGGCGTCGATTGCCTTCGCGGCGCTCGCCGAGGAATACCGTCGCGCGGAGCGTTATGAGGAGGCCATCGAAGCGTGCACCGCCGGCCTCGTCCGCCACCCTTCGTATCTCTCCGCGCACGTGACGCTCGGCCGCTCGTTGATGGAGGTCGGGCGACTCCAGGAGGCGCAGCAGGAGCTCGAATTCGTCCTCAAGCTCGCGCCCGAGAACCTCGCCGCCATTCGCGGGCTTGCCGAGATTCATCATCGCCTCGGCGATGATCAGCCCCTTCGGCCGATCGCCGAGCCTCCCCGCATCCAGGTGTCAGCCGCCGAGCCGGTCGAATCGATCAGCATCGCCGAGGTCCAGGCGGCGTCGGGCGCGGTTGTCATCGAGCCCGAGCCGCCGCCGCAGGCTGAGCGCTCGTCGCAGCCTGAGCGCTCGCCGCAGCCTGAAGGCTCGCCGCTGCCGGCGCTCGAGCAGCTGCTGAGCGCCATTCAACGCGCCCGCGCGGAACGCGCCGCCCGCTGAGCGGCCGCCTGTCATGTCTCGCCTCCCGGACGACTTCCTGCTCGCACGGCTGTCGCGCTTTCGCGACGACATGCGCGATGCCGGCGCCGACGCGGTGATCGTCACGAATCTGATCAATCTGCGGTATCTGACACGCTTCAGCGGAACCGCGGGCCTCGGGGTCATCACGCAGGCGAAGTGCTGCCTGCTCGTCGACTTTCGCTACGTCGCAAGCGCTCGCGAGGCGATTGCCGGCGCGCCGATCGAGCTTGCGGTCGTCGAAACCACGTACGACGCCGCGCTGATCGCCTGGCTGAGGGAGAGCGGGGCGCGCAGCGTCGGCGTCGAAGCGGGCTCCATGACGGTCAGCCGCTTCAATCTGCTGGCAAAGACGCTCGGAACGACCGTCGCGCTGGTGCCGACCGAACGGCTCGTCGAGCGCCGCCGCGCGGTCAAGGACGCGTACGAGGTCGAGGTGCTGCGCGAAGCGGGCAGGCGGTTGTCGCGGGTCGCCCGCGATCTGCGGTCTTTCCTGCGCGCCGGACGCACAGAGCGCGAGGTCGCCGCCCAAATCGATGCGGCGATTCGGGACGCAGGATTCGAACGCCCGGCGTTCGAGACGATCGTCGCGTCAGGCCCCAACGGCGCCCGGCCGCACGCGCGTCCCCAGGCCCGCCAGGTCGAGGAATCGGACGGGGTGGTGCTGGACTTCGGGGGTGTCTACGACGGATACTGCGTGGATCTTACGCGGACGCTGCAGGTTGGCCGCTCCGCGCCGGAATTCGGGCGGCTCGTGACGGCGGTCGCAGAGGCTCAGGCGGCGGCCATTGCGTCGGTGCGGCCAGGGATCCGGCCAAGCGAGATTGACGCGGCGGCCCGCGATACACTGGCGCGCCACGGTCTGGCCGACGCGTTCGGCCACGGCACGGGACACGGACTGGGGCTCGAAGTGCACGAGGAGCCGCGGATCTCGAGGCTGCCGGGCGCGCTGCCCGACGAGCCCGTCGTGCCCGGCATGGTGTTCACCATCGAGCCGGGCGCCTACCTCGAGGGGCTGGGCGGGGCCAGAATCGAGGACGACGTGCTCGTTGTCGAGGGTGGCTGCGAAGTTCTGACGGACGTGCCGATAGAATGATGAATGATGAAGGATGAATGATGAATGCTGGATGATGAAGTCTAAGTTCTTGGGTATTCATCATTTACCGTTCATGATTCATCAGTGACACGCGAGCGCGCTTCCAGAACGCGAGTGAGGCGCAGCGGAGCCGAATGGACTTCGAGGACATTGAGCGCATCCTGGAACTCGTCCGCGAACACGACCTTGCCGAATTCGAGGTCGAGAGCGACGGATTGAAGCTCCGGGTGAGGAAAGCCTCCGCCGCCTTCGCGATGCCGCCCTCCATGCCGCACCAGACAGTTGCGGTGTCGCACGTGCCCGTGCAGCCTCCGGTCTCCGCGTCGCAGCCGCCGGCTTCCCCCGCCGCCGCCGAAGAAGAATCGGTGGAGCTGGCCGTCGTCAAATCCCCCATCGTCGGAACGTTCTACCGCGCCCCGGAGCCAGGCGCGCCGGCATTCGTGGAAATCGGGCAGCGCGTGAAGAAGGATCAGGTCCTCTGCATCATCGAGGCGATGAAGCTGATGAACGAGATCACCTCGGAGTACGACGGGGAAATCGTCAACGCGTACGTGGAGAACGGAAAGCCGGTGCAGTACGGCGAGCGATTGTTTGCGATCCGGACGACCTAGCTGATGTTCAAGAAGATTCTCATCGCGAACCGCGGCGAGATCGCCCTGCGCATCATCTGTGCGTGCCGAGAGCTGGGGATCAAGACCGTCGCCGTCTATTCCGAGGCCGACGAGAACTCGCTGCACGTCCGGTTCGCGGACGAGGACGTCTGCATCGGGCCGGCGCGGAGCGCCGACAGCTATCTGAGCGTCCCCGCCGTCTTGAGCGCGGCGGAAATCACCGGCGCCGACGCGATCCATCCGGGATACGGATTCCTCTCAGAAAGCGCCTATCTCGCGGAAGTCTGCGAGGCGTGCCACATCAAGTTCATCGGTCCGGCGCCCAACGTGATCCGGCTGCTCGGCGACAAAGCGCGCGCGCGGCGCGCGATGCGGAAGGCGGGCGTGCCGATCCTCCCGGGCAGCGACGGCCCCATCGACAGCGAGGAGAAGGCGCAGAAGGTCGCCAAGGACCTCGGGTATCCGGTGATCATCAAGGCCGTCGCGGGCGGCGGCGGGCGTGGCATGCGCGTCATCCGCGCAGCCGGCGAGCTTTCGAAGGCGTTGAAGACGGCTCAGCGCGAAGCGGAGGCGGCATTCGGCGTCGGCGACGTCTACATCGAGAAGTATGTCGAGAACCCGCGCCACATCGAGTTCCAGGTCCTCGGGGATCATCACGGCGCGGTCGTGCACCTTGGCGAGCGTGAGTGCTCGATTCAGCGGCGCCACCAGAAGCTGCTCGAGGAGGGTCCGTCGGTCGCCGTGACGGAGAAGATGCGCCGGAAGCTCGGCGGCACCGTCGTCGACGCCGCCCGCGCGGTGCAGTACACGAACGCAGGCACCTTCGAGTTCCTGCTCGACGACAAAGGGTCCTTTTATTTCCTCGAGGTGAACACCCGGGTCCAGGTCGAGCACCCCGTGACCGAGTTCATCACCGGCGTCGACATCGTCAAGGAGCAGATCCGGATCGCGGCGGGCGAGCGGTTGTCGTTCAAGCAGGGTGACGTCACGTTCAACGGCCACTCGATCGAATGCCGGATCAACGCCGAAGATCCGGTGACCTTCGCCCCGTCGCCCGGTGTCGTGCACGCCTTCAGCGTGCCGGGCGGACCGGGCGTCCGCGTCGATACGTTCCTTCACTCCGAGTGCACCATCCCACCGTACTACGACTCGATGATCGCCAAAATCATCGTGCACGCGCGCGATCGCCAGGAAGCCATCGCCCGCATGCGCCGCACGCTCGAGATGACGGTCATCGAGGGCATCAAGACGTCGATCCCGATGCACCTCAAGATCCTGGCGGACGCGGATTTCATCGCGGGCCGCCTCGGCACAGGCTTCATGGAACGGTTCGTCGTCGAGAAGAAGAGCTCCGCCAACGGTCTGGCGGAAGCCGTGTAGTGACCGCGTTCGGCTCCGCACCTTTCCTTTACCCCATCGTCGATACGAGTGTTTGTGCCGCGCGGTCTCTGGATCCGATCGAGCTGGCGCGCATCTACCTGGACGCGGGTGCACGCGTGCTGCAGCTTCGCCACAAGGAGGCGTCGAGCGCGCAGTTTCTCACGCTGGCCGACGAGCTGGTCCGGCACTCGCGCGACTGCGGTGCGATGGTGATCGTCAACGACCGCGCGGACATTGCCCTGTTGAGCGGCGCCCACGGCGTCCACGTCGGGCAGGACGATCTCGCGGTTGCCGACATCAGGCGGGTCCTGGGCGCCGAGGCCGTCGTGGGTCTGTCGACTCATGACGAAGCACAGATCGACGAAGCGTGTTCCACGACCGCGACCTACATCGCGGTGGGCCCGATCTTCGGAACCGCCACGAAAGACACGGGCTACAGCGCGCGCGGGTTGGGGCTTCTACGGTACGCCGTGCGAGCGGGCCGGCCGGTCGTTGCGATCGGCGGCATCACGGTGGAGAACGCGAGACAGGTCGTGGACGCAGGGGCCACCGGGCTCGCGGTGATTACCGACCTGCTGAACGGCGATCCCGCCGCCCGGGTGCGTGCGTTCATGGAGCACATCTAGCCAGCCGCGAACCGCGAGCCGCCAGCCGAGCTATGTATAATGCCGACACTCGCGGAGGGTGAATGGCGAATCTGTTCAGAACGAAGTCGGTCGACGCGCTGATGGCGCAGGCCGCGGCGACGGGAGAGGGCACGCTCAAGCGCACGCTGGGTCCCGTGGCGCTCGTGGCCCTCGGTATCGGGGCCATCATTGGCGCCGGCCTCTTCGTCAGAACGGCGGCGGCGATCGCGGATCGCGCCGGCCCATCCGTCGTGCTTGCGTTCATTGTCGCCGGGATCGGGTGCGCGTTCGCCGGACTCTGCTACGCCGAGTTCGCGTCGATGATTCCTGTGGCGGGCAGCGCCTACACGTACTCCTACGCCACGATGGGCGAGCTCGTCGCGTGGATCATCGGCTGGGACCTCGTTCTCGAATACGCGGTGGGCGCCGCGACCGTCGCGATCGCCTGGAGCGAGTATGCGAACCGCGTGCTCGAGTGGTTCGGTCTGCGGGTCCCGTACCAATGGTCGCATTCCCCGCTCGAGGTGATGGCGGGCAGCGACGTCCACGGGATCATGAACATTCCCGCGGTCGTCATCCTGGCGCTGCTCACGGCGCTGTTGATTCGCGGAACGCAGGAATCGGCCACGGTGAACGCCGTCATCGTGGTGCTGAAGGTCAGCATCGTCCTGCTCGTGATCGCGATCGGGTGGGGGTTCATCAATCCGGCGAACCACACTCCGTTCATTCCGGCGCCGACGACCTACGTGACCCCGCAGGGCATTACCCACAACTATGGCGGCATACTCGGCATCCTGGGGGCGGCCGGCGTCGTGTTCTTCGCGTACATCGGATTCGATGCGGTTTCAACGGCAGCCCAGGAAGCCAGGAATCCGAAGCGCGACATGCCGATCGGCATTCTCGGCTCGCTCGTCGTCTGCACGGTGCTCTACGTGCTGTTCTCGTACGTGCTGAGCGGAGTGGCGACCGTCGAAGACTTCAGAACCCACGGACGCGAGGCATCCGTGGCATTTGCGATTTCCACCTACATGACCGGTTACGAATGGCTCTCGCGCGCCGTCACGGTGGCGATCCTCGCGGGGTTCTCGTCCGTCATTCTCGTGATGCTGCTGGGGCAGTCTCGCGTGTTCTACTCGATGAGCCACGACGGCCTCGTGCCGAGAGTGTTCTCCGAAGTGCATCCGCGATTCCGGACGCCGTACAAGTCGAACATGCTGTTCTTCGTGTTCACCGGGCTCTTCGCTGCGTTCATTCCGGAGGACATCGTCGGCGAGATGACGAGCATCGGGACGCTTTTCGCCTTCATCCTCGTCTGCGCAGGCGTCTGGATCATGCGGAAGAGGCGTCCGGATCTCGAACGCGGATTCAGGGTCGCGGGCATCCCGTTCGTCGCGACGGCCGGGATCATCACGTGCGGCGCGATGATCTACGGGCTGGGTTGGACGAACTGGATGCGGCTGATCGTGTGGCTGATCATCGGGCTGGTGCTGTACTTCGGGTACGGCCGCCGTCACAGCCGGCTTTCCGCGGTGTAGAGCCACGGCCCTGGACCCCAGACGCGAACGGCACGGCCGGCCGTCCCCCTGGTGGGCCGGCTGGCGGCTGGCCGTCGCGCTCCTGGGGGTGATTCTCGCCAGCGGGACGCTGGGCTACGTGATCATCGAAGGATGGTCCCCGTGGGACGCCTTCTACATGACGATGATCACCGTGACGACAGTGGGCTACCGCGAGGTGCACCCGCTGTCGCGGGCGGGGGAGATCTTCACCGTCGTCGTCGTGACGGTCGGCGTCGCGACGGTGCTCTACACGTTTTCGTTCCTGATGGCGCAGGTCGTCGAAGGCGACCTGCACGAACGCTGGGCCGCGCGGCGCCGCGCACGCATGCTCGACGAACTCTCGAACCATTTCA
>Ga0075424_100003317_pt1 | contig 15006 bp, 12 predicted proteins | sample SoiMethybrSBSTD3_FD_75301 | JGI IMG/M metagenome (GOLD analysis project Ga0075424, IMG submission 75301) | Bulk soil microbial communities from a Populus tree surrounding site in Tennessee, USA - Soil MetaG P. TD hybrid SBSTD3 | ecosystem: Environmental > Terrestrial > Soil > Tree plantation... | reverse complement strand
GACAGGCTGACGATCAGGCTGGTCGCTGCCGCGCCGAGCCTGCTCGCGCGCCTGGCCATGCCAGCCTTTTCCGCGGTGCCGACGTCGACACCCGTCGACTCGCATGGCGCGATCATCGCGTCGGCCGGGCCGTACTTCGTCTCCTCGTACGCGCCGAAGCAGCAGATCGTGCTCGAGCGAAACCCCAACTACCGTGGGCCTCGCCCGCACCGCCTCGATCGGATCCTGTTCACGCTCGGCGTCAGCCCCGCGAAGGCGGTGGCGCAGATCGAAGCAGGCGTGGCCGACTACGCCGGATCCAACAGCCTGCCCCCCGAGGAGTACGTCCGCCTCGATTCGCGCTACGGTCGCGCCGGCGCAGAGCCCAAACGAAGGAGGCCCCAGTTCCTCCTCAACCCGACGACGGCTCTGTGGTACTACGCCTTCAACACGAGCCGGCCGCTATTCGCGACCGCCTCGCTGCGCCGAGCAGTCAACTACGCCGTCGACCGCAGGGCGCTTGCACGACAGGGCAGGCCGCGCCATGTGGTCTCACTTGAACTCCTGCCAACCGACCAGTACCTGCCTATCGGCTTCCCAGGCTCATTGCACAGGAGCATCTACCCGTTGGACGGTGACGTCGCCATGGCTCGACGGCTCGCGCACGGGAAGCGCGGAAAGGCGGTCCTGTACACGTGCAACGTCTCGCCGTGCGCGCAGCAGGCTCAGATCCTGACGAAGAACCTGAACGCGATCGGGATCGACCTGGAAGTCAAGCAGCTTCCCTTCGCGGCCCTCTACGGCAAGCTGGGTCGGCGCGGCGAGCCTTGCGACCTGGCGTACGCCGGCTGGATTGCCGATTACGTCGATCCCTCCGACTTCCTCAACGTGCTCCTCGACGGCGCGGCGATCAAAGCTTCCCATACGAACCTCGCGCTGCTCGACGATCCCCACACGAACCGCGAGCTCCGGCACGCCAGGCGACTGCTCGGGGCACAGCGCTACCGGGCGTACGGGAGACTCGCCCTCGAGCTGGCGAAGAACGAGGCACCCCTGATCGCCTTCGGCACCGAGAGGTCAGCAGACTTTCTGTCCGCACGCGTGGGCTGCCAGGTGTACCAGCCCGCCTCGTTCGGCGTCGACCTGGCTGCGCTCTGCCTCCGCGGTAGCCGGGCCGCGGCGGGGCGTTCATCGGGTCGAACGCGTGCTCCGCGCTAAGCCCAAGGGAAACGCTGTCCCAATACGAGAGCAGCCGGCACCCCGGACAGCACGAGGAACGCCTCCTGCTGCGACCCCGACCGGTAGAGGCAAGTTCGGCTCGCCCGGCACAAGGACACTGAAGTTGATGCCGAACTGCCGAGACTCGAGCTCGCGACTCTCGAACCCGCGCCAGCCGAACGTCTCCGACCTCTACCTTCTCGCCGGTCAGGTGGCAACCCTCGCCCGCGGGACTGCACACGGATCCGCTGTGTCAGGTCGCCCTGCGGGACCATGACCGCCCGCGGTGGACGCTGCCACTCATCGGCGGCACGCCGTCCCGATACTGCGGATGCACCGGTGCGGGCGAAATGTGCGCGTCGAGCAGGCCGTCGATCGGGGACGTCGGGCCCTGACCATCGATGTTTCGTTCGCTCTCACAAACCCTGAGACTCGCAAGACGATGGAGGCGGCGGGAATCGAACCCGCGTCCGCGACCGTACCGGGCAGAGCGTCTACAAGCTTAGGCTGCCGTTTGCGTTCACCCGACGGCCGGTTGACAGCCGACCTACCGCCGGGCTAGCCATCCTTCGGTGTCGCACCTCCGGCGATTGGCTCTCCTTCGGCGCCGAGCCCGTTTTCTGACGCCGCTCCCCGGGCCACGGGCCGAGCCCGGAGCGACGCGCTGACCTAGTTCAGTTAGGCAGCGAGTGCGAGTTCACGATCCGCACTTACGTTGGTTCCCGGTTGTTTTACGAGGCCGACCGGGGACCTCGGCTTGCAGCTCAGCCGGAGAACCGACCACGTCGAAACCAGGTCGCCCCCGTATGTCTTTTCCTGAGACCCTATTGTAGCCCGGGATGCTCGAGATCCGGGTTGCGGAGAGCGACATCGAGCTGGCTCGCTATGCCGGCGTGGTCGCCCGCGTTGTGCCACAGGCGGCGCTCACCGTGCCGGAGCTGAAGGAGGTCGCCGGCAAGGAGGAGCTCGTCCACATGGTCGCCTCCCTCGACGGCGCGAGCGCCGGGGCGGGCTTCTGCGTCAAGGATCCGCGGATGCAAGCGCGGCGTGGCGCCTTCGCCAAGGTCGGCGTCCTCCCGGAGTGCCGCAACCGGGGAGCGGGATCCGCCCTCTACGAGGCCGTCTCGAGCTGGGCCCGCGACCGCAGGGTCGAGTTGTTCGATACCAACGTGGGCGAGGATGACGGCGAGAGCCTCGCCTGGGTGCAGCGCCGCGGCTTCCGGGAGACGAGCCGTGAGCTTCGCGTCGAGCTCGACCTGCGGGCGATCGAGGCGCCCGCGATCGACCCGCCGCCCGACGTCGAGATCATGTCGTGGGCTGCGAAGCCGGGACTCGCCCGCGGGATCTACGACGTCGCGTGCGAGGCGTATCCGGACGTCCCGGGCTACGAGGAGGACGAGATGTTGTCCTTCGACGCCTGGCTACGGCAGGACATGCAAGGCCCCGGTGACCGAGCCGAGGCGACGTTCGTCGCTCTCGCGGGCGACGAGGTCGTCGGCTACGCCAAGTTCAGCCTCTCGAAGGCACAGCCAGGGGTGGCATACCACGACATGACCGGCGTGAAGCGAGCGTGGCGCGGACGTGGCGTCGCGGGCGCGCTGAAGCGGGCCGAGATCGCGTGGGCGAAGGAGGCGGGCTACGAGCGGCTCTCGACGACGAACGAGCAGCGCAACGATCCGATCCGGCGGCTGAACAAGCGGCTCGGCTACCGGCCGGCGCCGGGACGGATCTTTCTCCGCGGACCGCTCGCACCCTGATTCCTACCCGGCGGCGCGCTCCACGGCCGTCGTCAGCGCCCGTTTCGCCAGCACACCCGCGAGGTGCGCTCGGTACTCCCCCGAGGCGTAGACGTCGCCAAGCGGCTCGGTCAGGGCGTCCCGTACGCGCTCCTCCGCAGCGACGGGGTCTGCGATTCCCGTAACGGTGACGGGTGTACCTGTCGCCCCGCCGACGACGAGTCGCGCGTCGGCGATGTCGCCGCTCTCGACCGCGACCGACGCCGCGACGCCGACGACCGCGTAGCTCGACGCGGGATGGCGGTGCTTCACGTACGCGGCCCCCCGGCCGGGCCCGGTCGCCGGAATGCGGACCGACGTCACAAGCTCACCGGGTTGAAGGGCGGTCGTGAACACGTCGACGAAGAACTCGTCGGCGGAGATCCCGCGCTCGCCGTCCCTGCCGGTGACGACGATCGTGGCGCCAAGCGCTTTCAGCACCGTCGGGTAGTCGGCGGCCGGGTCCGCGTGCGCGACGCTGCCGCCGATCGTCCCGCGGTTGCGGACGAGCCGGTCGCCGATCTGGCGGGCGGTTTCCGGGATGACAGGGCAGATGCCGACGGCAACCTCCGAGCCCGCGACGTCGGCGTGCGTGGCGAGCGCGCCGATCGTCAGCTCGCCGTTCGCCGAGATCTGGGCGAGCCCGGGAATCCGCCCGATGTCGACGAGCGCGGCCGGCGATGCCAGCCGCACCTTCATCAGCGGCAAGAGACTGTGCCCGCCCGCGAGCGCCTTGGCATCGTCGAGGTCGGCGAGTAGCGACAGCGCCTCGTCGAGGCTCGCGGCCCGGTGGTAGTCGAACGGGGCTGGACGCGCCGGATACATCAGGCCTCCCCTCCCCCGCGCTTCGCGTCGCGCATTGCCCGCCAGACCCGTTCGGGGGTGAACGGCATGTCCAGGTGCTTGATGCCGAGCGGCGCGAGCGCATCCATAACGGCGTTCGCGACCGCCGCCGTCGACGCAATCGTTCCCGTCTCTCCCGCGCCCTTGACGCCGAGCGGGTTGACGTCGGTCGGCGTCTCGGTTCGTTCGACCTCGAGCGGCGGGAAGAAGTCGGCCTTCGGCACGGCGTACTCCGACAGGCTCGGCGTCTGTAGCTGCCCTTCGTCGTCGTAGACACCGGCTTCCCAGAGCGCCTGCGCGACACCCTGCGCGATGCCGCCGTGGACCTGCCCGTCGACGATCATCGGATTGATCACCTTGCCCACGTCGTCGACGGCGACGTAGCGGCGGAGGGCGGTCTCGCCGGTCTCGCCGTCGATCTCCACGATCGCGATGTGCGTGCCGAAGGGGAACGTGCAGTTGGGCGGGTCGTAGTACGTCGTGTCGTCGAGGAACGGCTCCATTCCCTCCGGAAGGTCGTACGCGAGGGCTGCAGCGCCGGCGATCTCCTGGATCGTCTTCGCGGTCTCGGGCGAGCCCTTGACGAACGCCTTCCCGCCTTCGAACTCGACGTCGTCGACGTCGGCCTCGAGCATGTGGGCGCCGAGCCGGCGTGCCTTCTCCTTGATGCGCTGAACGCTCTTGTACGCGGCCACACCGCCGACGGCGGCGCTCCGGCTCGCATAGGTGCCGTAGCCGAACGGCGTGCCCTGCGTATCGCCGATGTGGACGGTCACGTCTTCGATCGGGATTCCGAGCTCCGAGGCGACGACCTGCGCGATCGTGGTCCTGTGCCCCTGGCCCTGCGGCTGCGTCCCGGTGGTGACCGCGACCTTGCCGGTCAGGTGCACCCGGATGTTGGCGCTCTCCCACATGCTGGCGCCCCAGCCCTCGCCGACCGCGCCGATCCAGGCCGACGGTGCGGCACCGCAGATCTCGACGTAGGAGGAGAAGCCGATACCGAGGTGGCGGCCCTGCTCGAGGGCCTGCTTCTGCTGGCGCCGGAAGTCCTCGTAGCCGACGATCTCGAGCGCTCGATCGAGCGTCTTCTCGTAGTCGCCGGTGTCGTACGTCAGCCCGCGCAGGATGCCGGGGTCGTACGGGAACTCGTCGCGTGGGATGAAGTTCTTCCGGCGCACGTCGACGGGGTCGAGGCCGAGCTCCGCCGCGACCAGGTCGACGGCACGCTCGACGGCGTACGTCGCCTCCGGCCGGCCGGCGCCGCGGTAGGCGTCGACCATGGCGGTGTTGGTGTAGACGCCGAGCACCTGGCAATGGATGTTCGGAATCCGGTACGCGCCCGAGAGCATGCGACCGTACAGCGTCGTCGGGATGCCCGGCCCGATCGTCGACAGGACGCCTCCGAGGTTCGCGTACGTCTTCGCCTTGAGCGCGGTGATCCTGCCGTCGCGGGTCGCGCCGACCTCGAGGTACGTGATGTGGTCGCGCCCGTGCGTCGTGGCGACGTAGTTCTCACGGCGCGTCTCCCCCCATTTGATCGGCCGGCCGAGCTTCGCCGCGAGGGCGGCGACGAGCACATACTCGTGGTACAGGAAGATCTTCGTCCCGAAGCCGCCGCCGACCTGCAGCGCGATGCACCGCATCTTCGTCTCAGGGATGCCGAAGACGAACGCCGTCATCAGTAGGCGCATGATGTGCGGGTCCTGCGAGGTCATCCAGACGGTGTACTGACCCGTTGTCGGCTCGTAGGTGGCAGCCGCGCCGCGTACCTCCATCGGGTTCGGGATCAGGCGCTGGTTGACGAGCCGCTCTCGCACGACGACGTCGGCCTTCCGGAGCGCGCCGTCGGTCGCGTCCTGCTCTCCGACGGACCAGTCCATCGCGATGTTGCCGGGAGCGTTCTCGTGCAGCTGCGGGGCACCCTCCTTCGTCGCCGCTTCTGCGTCGACGACAGTTTCCAGCGGCTCATAGTCGACGTCGATGAGCTCGAGGGCGTCCTCTGCCGCGTAGCGGTTCTCGGCGACGACCACCGCGACGCCCGCACCGGTGAAGGTCACGCGGTCGATCTCGAGCACGCGCGGGGTGTTGACGAAGTTCTCGACACCGCCGGCCTGCCACGCGCATGGAAGCGGCGGCAGGTCTTCGAAATCCTTGCCCGTGTAAACGGCGAGCACCCCCGGATACGCGGCGGCCTTCGTCGTGTCGATGGCGCTGATGCGGGCATGCGCGTACGGCGAGCGCAGGACGACCGCGAAGGCCATCCCTGGGAGCTTCAGGTCGTCCAGAAACTGCATCTCGCCGGTAAGGAGGCTCGCGTCCTCGACGCGCCGGACGGGCTTGCCGAGCAGCGTCTCGGCTTCGGTCGCAGTCGTCATCGCGACACCTCCGCAGCGTGGCGGACGGCGCGAACGATGTTCTCGTAGCCGGTGCAGCGGCAGAGGTTGCCCTCAAGCGCAGTCCGGATCTCGTCGTCGGTCGGAGACGGCGTCTCCTCGAGCAATTCGACTGCGGTCATGACCATGCCCGGCGTGCAAAACCCGCACTGCAGGCCGTGCTTCTCCCGGAAGGCCTCCTGGACGGCGTGGAGCGTGCCGTTCGAGGACAGGCCCTCGATGGTCGTGATCGCATATCCGTCGGCCTGGGCGGCGAGCAGCGTGCATGACTTCACCGCCCGGCCGTCGACGTGGACGGTGCAGGCCCCGCACAGGGATGTGTCGCAGGCCACGTTCGTCCCCGTCAGCGCGAGCTCGTCCCGAATAAAGTCGACGAGCAGCATTCGGGACTCGACCTCCCGCTCATGGGCGGTCCCGTTGACGGTGACCGAGATGCGGGTCAGGCTCAACGCAAGCCTCCTTTCCGCCCGGAGACGACTCAGGCCGAGAGGGTGAGCCGCCGCCGCAGGCGCTCGATCGAGCGGCCGAGGATACCGCTGCGCTTGCGGGCTTGCCCGGAGGACCGGCGACGCGCCCGCGGACGGCCTAGCGGCGGCTCTTCAGCGCGCGCTCCATCTCGCGCTGAGCGTCGCGCCGCGCGATGTCCCGGCGCTTGTCGCGGACGTCCTTCCCGCGCGCGAGCGCGAGCTCGACCTTGGCGCGGCCGTCCTTGAAATAGAGGCGAAGCGGCACCAGTGTCAGCCCGCGCTCTTGCACCTTGCCGACGAGCGAGTCGATCTCGCGGCGGTGTAGGAGGAGCTTCCGCGCTCGTTCAGGATCGTGCTGGCCGATCGATCCCTTGTCGTAAGTCGCGATGTTCGCGCCGACGAGCCAGAGCTCGCCGTCGCGGATGTCGGCGTACGACCGTTGCAGACTGGCGCGCCCCTCCCGGAGGGACTTCACCTCGGTGCCCGTGAGCACGATGCCGGCCTCGAGCCGCTCGAGCAGCTGGTACTCGTGCCGCGCCCGCCGGTTCTCCGCGATCAGCTTCTCGCCGTTCCGCGCCATGTGGCGATTGTAGGAACAGCGGCGCGTCGCACATCGGGCCGGGCTGGTCGCGGCCGCCGTCCCGAACTGCATTCCCTGCCGCCCTTAGGGCATTCCCCGCCCTCAAGGGGTGGGGATTTTGGCTCCACCCTCCTCCCACTGCCGAGGCTACTCCGGATCGGCGCACGTGTCTGGGTCAGTTCTGCACCAATTTCGCACGCTTCTCGCCGGCGGGCTCGTGGTGTCATCCTGCGCGCGGTGACCGATCTGCCGTCGATCCGGTACGCGCAGAGTGGCGACGTCGACATCGCCTACCAGGTGCTCGGCAAGGGGCCGCCGGACATCGTCTTCGTCGCGGGCTTCATCACTCACCTCACGGCCCTGTGGGAGGACCCGAGCTACCGGTCGTTCTGCGAACGGCTCTCGTCGTTCGCCCGCCTGATTCTCTTCGACAAACGAGGAATGGGCCTCTCCGACCGTGTCCGGGCAGGAACACTCGAGGAGCGGATGGACGATGTGCGGGCCGTGATGGATGCCGCGGGATCCGACCGCGCGGCGTTGATCGGTGTCTCCGAGGGCGGCCCGCTCTCGATGCTGTTCACAGCTGCGCATCCGGAGCGGGCGCAGGCGCTGATCCTCAGCGGCGCAGAGGTGAAGGAAGAGACGACCGAGGACTGGCCGTGGGGCGAGAACACGCGTGAGGAATTCGAGGCGTCGATGGCCGAGGTACCCAACTTCTGGGGCCGCGGTGAGTGGGTCTGGTCGATCATGCCGAGCAGGGCCGGAGACGAATCCCTTGCCCGCTGGTTCAGCAACCTGCTGCTCCAGGCGGCGAGCCCGCGCGCAGCGGAGGCGTTCATGCGAGTTGGATTCGGGATCGACGTGCGCCATGTCGCGCCCTCGATCGGCGCGCCAACGTTGATCCTCCACGCCACCGAGGATCGGATCTGCCACGTCGAAAACGCGCGCTGGCTGGCGCGGACGATCCCGCATTCCCGCTACGTCGAGCTGGATGGGCTCGATCATGTGCCGTGGGGAGACCGGAGCGACGAGATCGTGGGTGAGATCCAGGAGTTCCTGACCGGAACGCGGGACGCGGCGGTACCTGACACCGTGCTCGCCACCGTTCTGTTCACCGACATCGTCGATTCGACTGCGCACGCCAGCCGCATCGGCGACCGCCGCTGGCGAGAGCTGCTTGCCGCCCACAACGAGCGCGTGCGCCGCGAGCTCCACCGGTACCGAGGACGCGAGATCGACACCACCGGTGACGGTTTTCTCGCCAGCTTCGACGGCCCCGCCCGCGGGATCCGCTGCGCGCGCGCCGCGATCGAGTCGGTGGATGAGCTGGGGCTCCGCCTCCGTGCCGGCCTTCACACCGGCGAGTGCGAGTTGATGGACGGGAAGCTCGGTGGGATCGCGGTGCACATCGGGGCACGCGTGGTCGCGCTCGCCGAACCGGGCGACGTCCTCGTCTCACGCACGGTGCGGGACCTCGTCGCCGGCTCGGGAATCGACTTCGTCGATCGCGGCGTTGCACGGCTCAAGGGAGTGGACGGCGAATGGCGGCTCTTCTCGGCCGCCACCGCTGACCCGTAGGCGCGCACGGCCGTTCACCGCGCCGGCGACAGCTCGACCTTGCCCTCCTCCCGACGCATGGACTCCACGCGCACGGCGATGCCGTCACCGAGACGGAATGTGCGCTGCGTCCGCCGGCCGACGAGCGCCGTGCCGAGCGGGTTCAGCTCGAAGTAGTCGCCTTCGAGTCGGCGGGCGGGGAGCATGCCTTCGAAGACCTCGCCAAAGCGAACGAATAGGCCGGAGCCGATCAGCCCTGTTATCTCCCCGTCGAAGACCTCGTCCCAGCCGCGCTCGAAGAGGACTTGCTCGAGGAGCCACGCGAGGCAGATGTCGTCGGCGCGGAACTCGACGTCGGCGGCCAGGCGCTCCTTGACGGAGCAGTGCTCGGCGGCTTCGGGCAGGTCGCCGGGCAGCGAATCGTCGCCCTGTCCGAGCTCGCGCAGGAGCGCTCGGTGGCAGACCAGGTCGGGGTAGCGCCTGATCGGCGACGTGAAGTGACAATACGCCCGGCTCGCGAGGCCCGAATGCCCGAGGTTGCGCGGGTCGTAGCGCGCCTGCTTCAGCGCCCTCAGCACCAGCGTGGGGTATGCCTCGCGCCCACGCCGGGCCTGTTCCACGTACCGGCTCACCCGCTCCGACGTCTCCGCCGCCAAGCGGGCGGCACCGGCGGGCGAGAGCGTTTCCGGCTCCGCTGCCGGTGGGGTCGGGACGCCGAGATCGGCAAGCTTCGCGAGGAGGAGGTCGACCGCCTGCGGTTCCGGCGTCTCGTGCACGCGGAACAATGCCTCACGACGGCGGCCCGCGAGCAGCCCGGCAACCGCCTCGTTCGCGAGGATCATCAGCTCCTCGACGAGTGCGTGGGCGTGCGGCTCAGACTCGAGCCGGGCCTGGGCGACGCCCCCGTCGCCGTCGAACTCGAAGGCAATCTCCGTGGACGAGAGCCGGAGCGCCCCGCGTGCGAAGCGGCGGCGCCGAAGCTCGAGCGCGACGTGCTCGGCGAGGCGAAGCGGCTCCTCGAGCTCGGCCGATGCCCCTTCCCGCCCGGCGAGGATCGCCTCGGCCCGCCCGTACGTCAGCCGCTCGCGGCTGCGGATGACCGATCGGTAGAACGACGGGGAACCGTGATTAAGCTCCGCGTCGAAGGGCACCTCGACGGTCACGCACGACCGGTCGAGGTGCGGCCGGAGACTGCAGAGATCGTCGGCGAGCTCCGGCGGCAGCATCGGCGCCACGCGGCCCGGGACGTAGACCGACAGTGCGCGCGCCAGCGCGCCGTGATCGAGTGGCGAGCCGGCCGGGACGAAGTGCGAGACGTCCGCGATGTGCACCCAGACGCGGATCTGGTCGCCGTCCCGGCGGGCCGAGATCGCGTCGTCGAAGTCCCTCGCCGTCTCGGGATCGATCGTGAACGTGACCAGGTCACGGAGGTCGACCCGACCCTCGGTCGTTGCGGCCGGCGGCTCGTACGGCTCGAAGCCGCCGCGGAGCCCCTCGTGCTCCAGCAACCCCTCCAGGACGTTCTCGATTGAGGCGGCAGGGCCGAGGGACCGCTCGAGCCGCGCGCGTCCCCGTCCCGTCGACACGACCGCGAGATGCCCGGGACCGACGTCCCCGAGTCCCTTCCGGTCGAGCACGATCGGCACTCCCGGGACGAAGTACGGCTCGCCGAGCACCAGCTTTCCGCGACGTGAGACCTCGACGACGACGCGCTCGTCCACCGCCGCAGTGTTGCAGCGGCTAGATGCGGAGGAACCGGCGCAGCGTCAGCGCCGAGCCGGCCGCCCCGAGCAGGAGCCCGAGTCCGACCAGCAAGAGTGCGTTCAGCGCGAACGAGATCCCGTGGACGCCCGTGTCGTCGAACCAGATCGACGGCAGGACGAGCTCCTTGCCGAGCGCCAGCAGGACGATCGCAAGGATCGCGCCGATGAACCCGGTGATCACGCCCTCCAGCATGAACGGCCCGCGGACGAACCAGTTCGACGCGCCCACGAGCTTCATGATCTCGATCTCACGCCGCCGCGAGAAGATCGATAGGCGAATCGTGTTCGCGATTAGCACAGTCGCGGCGGCCAGCAGGACGATCACCGCCGCGAGCGAGATCACCTCGATCAGGTGGGCGATGTTGAGAATCTTGTGCGCGGTCTTCGCGCCGTAGGTGACCTTCTGCACGCCTGCGGGGAGCGGCTTGAGCGTCTCGGCGATCCGCGGCGTGTCCTCGCCCTTGACCGGCTCGACCTTCTCCGCGTCGGGGAGTGGGTTCGAGGTCAGGTTCTCCACCAGGGCCGGCGACTTCTTCTCCATCTCCTTGAGCGCCTGTTCCTTGGAGACGAACGTCACCTTCTTGACGAGCGGGCTCGCCCGGAGCTGCGCCTCGACCTCGCGCATCTGCTTCGCGGTGGCCGTCTTCGAGCACGTCTGGTCGGTGCAGTAGAAGACGTTGACGACGAGCTTGCGCTTCTGCTGGTCGCCCCACGAGCGCGCGTAGGTCGTGAAGCCGACGAGCATGCCGACGAGGAACATGCCGATCAGCACTGTCAGCGTGGCTGCAACCGTGGTCGAGAGGTTCGCGGAGATCGAGCGCAGCGCCTCCGAGGCAACGAGCTTGAGGCGGCTCACTCGGCGGTGTATCCCCCTCGACGCTCGTCGCGCGTGACGACGCCCTCGTCGAGCGCGATCACCCGCCGGCGCATCTTGTCGACCATCTCGCGGTCGTGCGTGACCATGAGCACGGTCGTCCCCAGGCGGTTGATCCGGTAGAGCAGCTGCATGATCCCGACCGACGTGTCGGGGTCGAGGTTCCCGGTCGGCTCGTCGCAGACGAGCAGGGGCGGGTGGTTGACGACGGCGCGGGCGATCGAGACGCGCTGCTGCTCGCCCCCGGAAAGCTCGTCCGGCAGCGAGTTCATCTTGTCGGCGAGGCCGACGAGCGACAGCACCTCCGGGACCTTGCGCCGGATCTGGGTCGTGCCTTCGCCGATCACCTTCAGCGCGTAGGCCACGTTCTCGTACGCGTTCCGGTTGGGAAGCAGCTTGAAGTCCTGGAACACGCAGCCGAGGTTGCGTCGGAGCTGCGGGAGCTTCGAGCGGCGGAGGCGGCCGATGTCGCGACCGCCGACGATCACGCGCCCGGATGTGGGGTCGATCTCGCGCAGGAGCAGCCGGACGATCGTGGACTTGCCGGAGCCCGAAGGCCCGACACAGAAGACGAACTCGCCCTTCTCGATGATGAACGACGCGTCGCGGAGCGCCGTGACGTGCGGCTCGTAGATCTTCGTGACGTGATCGAACACGATCATCGCCGAGGGCGCGGGAGCACCCTCGACCGGGACGATGGGCTGCTCGACGACCGCCGTCGGCTTTTCGGTTTGCACGCTCGTCGTTTCCATGGGGTTCACCTCGTCGTCGCCGCAAAAGATGCGTTGGGCCCTGGCGACAGCCGCGGAGTGTAGCTGAGCGCGCGGCTAGTGGCTATTTCCAGCAGCTTTTGCGAGCAGGTAGGCGTGGATGAGCCCGTCCAGATCGCCGTCGAGGACCCGCTGAGCGTCGCCGATCTCGTAGTCGGTTCGATGGTCTTTGACGAGCTGGTACGGATGGAGGACGTAGCTCCGGATTTGACTTCCGAACCCGATGTCCTGCGCGGCACCGCGCTCGCGCGCCAACTCCTCCTCGCGACGCTCCTGCTCGAGCTCGACGAGGCGTGATTTCAGGATCCGCAGCGCCGTCTGCTTGTTCGACGATTGCGACCGCTCGTTCTGGCACTGCACGACGATGCCGGTGGGGAGATGCGTGATTCGCACCGCAGAATCGGTCTTGTTTACGTGCTGGCCGCCGGCGCCTGAGGCGCGGTAGGTGTCGATCCGCAGGTCGTTCTCGTCGATCTCGACGTCGACGTCGTCGGAGAGGAGCGGCGCTACGATCACCTGCGCAAACGACGTGTGCCGGCGGTGGGCCTGGTCGAACGGCGACAGCCGGACGAGCCGGTGGACGCCACGCTCGGCCTTGAGAATCCCGTATGCATTCTCGCCTTTGACGGTGAACGTCGCGGACTTCAGGCCGGCCTCCTCACCGGGGCTCGCCTCCAGCAGCTCCGTCCGCAGCCCACGGTCGGCGGCCCACCGGAGGTACATGCGCAGGAGCATCTCCGCCCAGTCCTGCGCATCGGTGCCGCCAGTGCCGGCGTGGATGGTGACCACCGCGTCGCCGGCGTCGTACTCGCCGGAGAACAGCGCATCCTCGACCAGCCGGTCGAGCTCGCGCCGCACCGGCTGCAACTGCTCGCCGATCTCCGCGGCCAGCTCCCCGTCCATGGCGAACAGCTCGCGCGCGTCGTCGTAGTCTCGCGTCAGGCGCTCGTATCGCTCGAGCTGTCTCGTGATCCTCGCGTGCTCTGCGGACGTCTGTGCCGCCGCGGTCTGGTCGTCCCAGAAGCCCGGACGGGACATCTCCTCCTCGAGCCCGGCCAGGCGGGTCGTCAGCGCATCCGGGTCAAAGGTAATCACGGACCCAGGCGAGCTGGGCCCCGATCTCGTCGAGCTGCTGCTCCAGTGTCTCGTCAGTCGGCATCGGAGAACGATGCTAGCGCGCGGCGCCGGTGAAGCAGGATTTGCGCGCACGTGCTTTCCTTTGGGGGCCGTGAGGCGACTCGTCCTTCTCGCCGCTGCCGCGCTTCTGGCTGCCCTGGCACTCGCGCAGGGCGCGTTCGCGTCGCCGAGCGTCGCGGAGGTCCGGGGACCGCACGGCGGCCTGGTCGCGACGAGCGGCGCCGGGCCGTTCGCCTATCCCAACTCCGTCGGCACGGGCCTCCGCATCGGCGACTCGGCCGCCGAGCCGCACGGCGTCGTGCTGCACGACGTCTCGATGCTGAACGGCCTCGTCTGGGCCTACCGCGTGTTCGTGCCGGCGCACGGGCTCCAAGGCGGGGCGATCGAGTCCCTCGTGATCGGCGGCCACACCGTGCACGTGCGCCCGAACAAGGTTGTTCATCTGGCGCCGAAGACGTACGTGGTCACGCTCCAGCAGGCGTTCGTCCCGGGACGCCGAGGGCGCAACGTGGGCGTGGTCGGAATCCGGGCGTACGTCGGCGACCCGGGGTTCGGGGTGCCGGTCGGCTCGCAGGTGCTCGTGGGCGTGAGCCGCCCGGCCGTGTCCAGGCGGCCGAAGGGCGAAGCCGGAAACGCCGCCCTGCTCGGCGTCGATCCCGCCGCCGTCCTGAACAACCCGCCGCTGCCGCTCGACGCCCCCATCGAGCTCCTCCACGGCTCGATCGGCTCGCGCGCCGTCCTGATCGCCGAGCGCTTCCTCGGCGTGCCGTACCTGTGGGGAGGCGCAGACCCGGTCTCCGGGTTCGACTGCTCCGGGCTCGTGATGTACGTCTACGGCGAGCTCGGCATCTCGCTGCCGCACGCGAGCAGCCTGCAGTACCTCTCGGCGCCGAAGATCTCGCGCGAGGACCTCGTCCCCGGCGACCTCGTCTTCTTCTTCCCGGGCGTGGCCGGCGCGCCGCCCGGGTTGCCCGGCCACGTCGGCATGTACATCGGCGACGACAAGTTCATTCAGGCGCCGCATACCGGCGACGTCGTGAAGATCTCGAGCCTCGACGACCCCTCGTACGCGCTCGGCTATGTCGGCGCCGTCAGGCCGTGGGGCAGCCAGGGTGGCGCTCCGACGACGATTGCAGTCGCGCCGGTTCCGCTCCCCTGACGCTCGCCGAACTCAGCCATCTCGCCGCTCAGCTGGACGGTGTCGCGGAGCGGCGCCGCGACGGCCTGCTCGACTGGCGGTACCGGGGGCGCCTGGTCGCTCGGCAGCTCGACGACAGCCACATCGTCATCCGTGCGCCGTTCGACTTCCGAGACTTCCTCCTCCAATCGTTCCCCGAGACGTTCTCGGTGCCGCCGCGCTTCGCCAGGCACATGATGATCGTCGCTGACCTCGAGCACGGCAATGCGGACGCCGTGGAAGACGCCGTTATCGCCGCGTGGGAGCTCCAGTCCGGGAAGTAAGGCCGGCCCCGGCTAGGCGCCGTGGCACTTCTTGAACTTCTTGCCTGAGCCGCACCAGCACGGGTCGTTGCGACCGATCTTCTCGTGCTCGGAAATTCGCCGCGGCGCCGTGGACACGGTCATCGCGGGCGAGGCGAGGCCACCGGCGGTCGCCACACCCGTCAGGGCGCCGACGCCGTCCGGCGTCCC
>Ga0075424_100003315_pt1 | contig 15009 bp, 13 predicted proteins | sample SoiMethybrSBSTD3_FD_75301 | JGI IMG/M metagenome (GOLD analysis project Ga0075424, IMG submission 75301) | Bulk soil microbial communities from a Populus tree surrounding site in Tennessee, USA - Soil MetaG P. TD hybrid SBSTD3 | ecosystem: Environmental > Terrestrial > Soil > Tree plantation... | reverse complement strand
GTCAGCATCGAGACCGAGACGACGCACCGGATGGCGCCTCCGAGGCGCCCCTGCTTGCCGACGGTGTTCATCACCTCGCGGAGAAGATCCTCGTCCGAAAGGTTATCCGCCTGCCGGCGGTCGCCGGTGCGTTCGACGATCTCCCGCCGGAAGCGCTCGATCTCGTCCGCGGCCATCCTGCGGAAGTTATCGTCGAGCGCCTCGCCGGCTTCGAGCTGCTCGCTGTCGATTAGCAGCGTGCGGGGCCGGCCGAGCTTGGCGCCAGACTCGTCGAAGTTTCGGAAGAGAGGCAGACGGCCGTTCTCAATTATTGACGTGCCGTCGTCGTTTCTTCGCTCGAAACCGGAGATGTAGTCATAGACCAGCTTCGAGGTCGAGGTGTTGTTGCACACCACGATGAAGCAGGGAGGCACGTCGACCCCTGCCTCCTCCCAAAGCCCAAAGGTCTTGGCATAGTGGCCGTAGAGAGCTTCGAGAGCCGTCTGGAGCTTCGTCGGCAGCTTGAGCGGATCCAACCCGCCAGCCTTGCCCCGTCCCTTCTTCGGCATCTCGCTGCGAATATTTTCCCAGAGGTTACGGAAGATCGGCATCTCTTTCCCCGGGATGTTGTCCGCGACCGGCACGCGAGGGAGCTTCACGATGCCGCTTTCGATCGCGTCCATGAGCGAGAAGTCGCTCATCGTCCACGGGAAAAGAGTGCCCTCGGCATAGCCCGAGCCGCGAAGGAAGAACGGCGTTGCCGACAGATCGATCACCCGCAGAAGGCCGAGCTTGCGCTGGACCATCTCCAGGCCAGAGATCCAAAGCCGCGCAGCTTCGTTGTTGCGCTCGGCCTCTTGCCGATCGTCCCCCTTCAAATCGCCCTCGACGGCTTCGCCGGGCTTTTTGCGGTAGCAGTGATGGGCCTCGTCGTTGAGCACGAGGACGTTTTTCATCCCCATCAGGTCGGGCATTACGCGCTGGAGCATCTGCCCTTCTGTTTCGAGGGTCGAAAGCTCCGGCCCACGACCTTGGAGCAGCGCCCGGCCGCCTTTCGACAATTCGAGTATCTCTCGCAGCTTGAAGGCGTGATAGTTGGTGATGACGATCTTCGCCCGACCAAGATCCCCCAACAGATCGGTGGGCACCAGCTCGCGGCTCTGGTAGTAGCTGTCGGGATCGTTCGGCTGCAGCACCCGCAGACGATCGCGGATCGTGAGGCCCGGCGTGACGACGAGGAAGCCACGGGTGAACCGGCGGCTGTTCGGCCGGCGCACCGCGTTGACAGTCTGCCAAGCGATCAGCATCGCCATGACCGTCGTCTTGCCGGCTCCCGTCGCGAGCTTGAGCGCCAAGCGGGCCAGACCCGGGTTGGCCTCTTCGTTCGCAGCCGAGAGGTGATCGAGAAACCGCCGACCCTCGGCGCCTAGCTTCGGCGCCACCTCGACGAGCCAGATGATCGTCTCGACCGCTTCGACCTGGCAGAAGAACGGCCGCAGGCCGCTGAACTTATGGTACCGCCAGTGTGCGAGGAGCCGCGCCGTCTCGGGAGTCACCGCCCAATCTTTCTGACTGGGCAGAGCGCGCCATGCATCGACCGTCAGGCGGAGGGCGTTGATGACCGGCGTCGGATCGTACTTCTGGCGCTCCGTCGAGAGCCCGGTGGCGTCGGGAAGGGCGAGATCCGTCTGCCCTATCCGTTGCTTCTTCGGCTTCGGAATCGGCGACACGTACTGCGCCGACCGCCGCCGCTCGATCACCCGGTTCGTCGGCTGACCGCTCGCGTCGAGCTCCCAGTACCGCGCCGGGTAGTCGTAGGGCGAGTTGAGGATGGGCCGATCAAAAAACGACAGGGACATTTAGCAGAGGATATATCACGGCGAGGGCCGGCGGGGATAACAGCCCGCCCTGCAGGCTGTGCAAGGGACTCTCACCCCCAAGCTGTTGAACGTGCTCGACACACTGAGTATGCCACCCTCCGGGCTCGCGACACCGCTGAGTGAGCTTTCAGGAACCCTCAGCTCGTGACGCTCGCGATTCGATCCGATCCAGCTTTATGGCGGAGGCGGAGCGGGCGGGGGTGGCTGGCCGACCAGAAAATCCCCAAGGAACAGTACACGCACTTCCTGAACTCTCTTGTGGTTCTTGTCATTCGTCAGGAAAACCTCGCAGCCGGTCTGAATCGCTACTGCAATCTGGATAGCGTCCGGAGTTTTCAAACGATACCGAGCTCTTAACTCAGCGGCTTTTTCAGCAATCCTGATATCGACATCGAAGACATGTAAGTGTGGAGACTCCAGGAGAATGGTCTTATAGGCTTTGGCGATCTCTTCCGCCTGCTTTTCAAGAGGATGGGCCAGAACCTCGGTTAGCGTCAGAGTTGAGGTGAAGAGCTCTAACTCGCCGGCCTCGGCCCGCTCGAAAACGACCCGCAGCAGCGAGCCGTATACGGATGGCCTTCAATGAAATAGATAAGAGGAGCTGTATCCCTCCCGAGCCGCTGAACACCTTCGAGCTCTGTCTCCAGAGTCACGGACGGTTATCCCATTCCCGCCTCAGCTCATCAACATATTCCTGGGCATCCATCCCGTGCCAGAGCTCTGCGCCCAGACCTTCGAGCTCTAGAAGGTTGTGGGGCCGTTCCGGCACGGAGACCGCCGAGGCGGCTTCACCGATGATCCTCTGGGCAAGGTGGAGCCGCTCGCGAAGGGGAAGGGGACGAATCTGCGTCTCGTAGAGATCGTCGGCCGAGGAGCGAATTATTCGTGACATGGAGTCTTCTCCTGATAGGCTGCTCACCCGGTCACCGTAGCATGACTCAGGCACACCAAGATACCGGATCCCTGGACCAGTAGGCCTTCCAAGAGACGCAACGACCCTGCCCGCGCCCGGAGCGAGCCGTGCTACCCTGCGCCGCCATGCGCTCCGTCCTTCGCTTTTCCCTCTCCGCTCTCGCCCTGCTGGCCTTCGTTGGCTGCGATCAGGCGACCAAGGCGCTCGCCCGCGAGACGCTGGCCACCTCGCCGCCCCTTTCGCTATTGGGCGGAGCCGTGCGCTTTCAGCTCGCAGAGAACCCGGGCGCGTTCCTGAGTCTGGGCGCGAGCCTCTCTCCCCACTGGCGATTCCTGCTGGGCGTCGTGTTCTCCGGCGCCGCCCTGACGGCCCTGGCTGTCTTCATCGCGCGATCGGCGAGTCTTTCCGCGATTCAGCGGATCGGCCTCGGCCTGGTGGTGGCCGGCGGCCTCGGCAACCTCGTCGACCGCCTCGCCAACGACGGCCGCGTGGTGGACTTCGTCAGCATCGGTATCGGCTCCCTGCGCACCGGCATCTTCAACGTCGCCGACGTGGCCATCACGGCCGGCGTGGTGGCGGCGATGGTGGCGGGCTTCTGGAATCCATCCCGCCGGGATGCTGCGTAGCATGTAGCGGCAGTACCTACGGAGGAAACGACGACATGAACGGAATCATTCAACGGGGCTCGCTGGCATTGGCTGGGCTCCTGATCCTCGGGCAGAGCGCCGGCATCGCCCGGGCGGCGCAACCGGCTCCGCCAGCGCCGGCTCACGCGGTGGCCAAGGCCACCTTTGCCGCCGGTTGCTTCTGGTGCGTGGAAGCGGCGTTCGACAAGGTCCCCGGCGTCCTCTCGACCACCTCTGGCTACACGGGCGGCACCAAGAAGAACCCCACCTACGAGGAGGTCTCGGCGGGCGGCACCGGCCACGCCGAATCCGTCGAGGTGGCCTACGACCCGGCGAAAGTCAGCTACCAGAAGCTGCTCGACACCTTCTGGCACAACGTCGATCCGCTGGTGAAGGACCGCCAGTTCTGCGACGTGGGGCACCAGTACCGCTCGGCGATCTTCTACCGCGACGAGAACGAAAAGCGCCTGGCCGAGGCCTCGAAGGCCGAGGTGCAGAAGCGCTTCAAGCAAGCCATCCAGACCGAGATCGTGCCGGCCGGTCCGTTCTATCCCGCCGAGGAGTACCACCAGGACTTCTACAAGAAGAATCCGCTCCGCTACAAGCTCTACCGCAGTGCCTGCGGCCGCGACCGGCGCCTCCAGGAGCTCTGGGGCAGCAGCGGCGAGTAGGAACGCTTCAGTGCCAGGCGCGGCTGGCGCTGGAGTCGCTGCTGCTAAACTCGCCGGCATGCGGATCATCTCCCTCGTCCCCAACGGCACCGAGATCCTCTTCGCCGTGGGCGCGGGCGAGCTGGTGGTGGGCGTCTCCCACGAGTGCGACTTCCCTGAGGAGGCGCGGACGCGGCCCATCCTCACCGGCAGCGCCCTGACGCCCGGCATGACCGCCGCCGAGGTGGATGCCGCCGTCGCCGCCCAGGTGGGAAACGGCGCCAGCCTCTACACCCTCGACGAGGGGAAGATCGCCGAGCTCGACCCGGACGTCATCGTCACCCAGCAGCTCTGCCCGGTCTGCGCGGTGTCGACCGAGCAGGTGGACGGCGCCGTCCGCCCCCTTCCCCGCTGCCCGGACGTGGTCTCGCTCGATCCAAAGTCGCTGACCGACGTCTTCATGGATATCCGCAAGGTAGGCGATCTCACCGGCCGAACCGACCGGGCCGCGGGGCTGCTCGAAGACCTTCAGGTGCGGCTGGACGTCGTCCGCGCCGCCGTGAGCGCCAAAGCTCGGCCGCGCGTGCTGGCCCTGGAGTGGCTCGACCCACCTTTCGCCGGCGGCCATTGGGTGCCGGAGATGATCGCCCTGGCCGGAGGCCTGGATGTGATCGCGAGCCCCGGAGATCACTCCGCCCGCCTCACCTGGGAGCAGATCGCCGAGGCGGATCCTGACGTGATCGTGGTCATGCCCTGCGGGTTTGACGAGGCAGGCGCCGCCAGCCAAATCGAGACGATCGCGGATCGTTCGGAGTGGCAGTCGCTGCGAGCCGTCCGCGAAGGGCGCGTCCATCCGGTGGACGCCAACGGCTGCTTCAGCCGTCCCGGTCCGCGCCTGGTCGACGGCATCGAGCGCCTGGCGGCGATCTTCCACGGAGGGGAATAAGGACTCGGACGATATGACGAACGTGGAGCTCGACGGCCTGCCCATGAACCTTGAGGATCTGCTCAACGCCAGGTCGATCGAGAGCAACCGCATCGAATTCAAGGGGGGCTGGGACGAACAGATCAAGGCGTCCACTGTCCGGACGATCTGCGCCTTCGCCAACGACCTTCTGAACCTGGGCGGCGGCTATGTCATCCTGGGCGTGCGAGAGGAGGGCGGTCGTGCCATCCTCCCCCCAGTCGGTTTGGGGAATCTGGACCTCGACAGGGTCCAGAAGGAAATCCGGGGAGCGTGTAAGCGAATTGTGCCGGATTATTTTCCCACTGTTTTTCCTGTTCAGTACGAAGGAATTCCCCTGATCGTGATCTGGGCCTGGGGCGGAGATACACGGCCCTACCAGGCGCCTGAGAATTTGAACGTCTCCGGGAGCCCACTCCAGTTCTGGATTCGCCGGTCCTCGGAAACAATAAGAGCCCAAGGCGGGGATCTCCGCGATCTCATGGCACTTACCGCCAAGGTACCCTTCGACGACCGGCGGAGCCTGGAGGCACGGATCGAGGATCTTTCACCCATCCTGGTCCGGAGATTCCTCCATGAGATCGGCAGTGAGCTGATCAACCACGAGCCCCCCATCGACGGGCTCCAGCTCTATCGGCTCTTGCATCTCGTCGCCCGGGTCAATAACCATGAAGTGCCCAGAAACGTAGCCCTCATGTTCTTTAATGAGGACCCTGACCGATTCTTCACTGGTACCCGGACCGAGGTCGTCCAGTTCCATGAAGAAGGAGACGTGCTCAAGGAGCGAATCTTCCGTGGTCCGCTGTCGGATCAGATCCGGGCCGCACTGGTCCATCTTCAAAGCCTTGGAGATGTTGTAATCCGGAAGATCCCAGGGCAGGCCGAAGCGGAGAAGATCGTCCCCTATCCTTCCGAGGCACTGGAGGAGGCCTTGGTCAACGCTTTCTATCACCGGAGCTACGAGTTTCCTCCGGAGCCCGTGAATGTGTACGTCTATCCCAACCGCATCGAGATCACCAGCTACCCAGGCCCGGTTCCCGGAATCGAGTTGCGCCATTTCCAGCCCGGTGAGCCCCTGCCGGCGATCCCTTCGCGCAATCGGCGGATCGGCGATTTCCTCAAGGAGCTGCATCTCGCGGAGCGCCGCGGTACTGGAATTCTGAAGATTCAGCGTCGCATGCGGCAGATCGGCTCGCCCGCGGCTCGCTTCGACTTCGATGAAGGACGGAACTATTTCCGCGTCACACTACCCATCAATCCGCGGTATTTGGAAGTCCAGGCGGCCACGGCCTGAGAGTGCGGCGGCTGGAATTTCCTCCCCCCGTCCGTCTAAACAATTGCCGGGTAAGAACGTCTTACCCGGTGGGGGCGGCCGACAGTCCGCCTCCGGTCGAGTCCCCCCCTGGACCGGCCTCCTCGTCCAAGATGCCTCCCCTCGGAGGCATCCTTTTTCTTCTATAGCGTTTCTTGCCGACGCAGCCAGCCGAGAACCTGGGCGTCGACGCCGAGACCGTCTGTCAGCCCGCCTTCCAGCCCAACGTCGAGCCGGCGGGGGAACGAGACGTGCCCTCCCCCAGCCACCCAGCGCACCTCGAGGCGGGGCGCCGGCCCCCGCAGGACGGAGCGTACGGCCTTCGCCGGCACCATCGGATCGCCCTCGGAATTCAGCAGCAGGGCCGGGACGCGCAACTCGCCCAGCCGGGGCGCCACGCTGGCACGGGCGTAGTAGTCGCCGGCGTCCGCGAAGCCGTGGCGAGGCGCCACGACGCGGTCGTCCCACTCGCGGATGGTGCGGACACGGGCCACCTCCTCGACCGTCAGCGGCTGGGGACGGCGAGCGGCGACGGCGGCGAAGATGTCGACCAGGCTGTTCAGCAGATAACGCCGGTAGGGCCAGCGGAAGGGCTCGTCGATCGCCTGCTGTGACAGCGACAGGTCCAGCGGCGCGCAGAGGGCGGCCACGCCGGCAACGCGCGGGTCTTGGTCTTCGGTAGCGAATCGCATCGTGACGTGCCCGCCAAGGGAGTAGCCAATGACGTAGATTCGCCTGTAGCGCCGCAGCTCCGCGCTGGCCAAAGCGGCGTGGAGGTCGGCGGTGAGGCCGGCGTGAAAGAAGTCGTGGCTCTGGCGATCGCACCCCCGCAGGTTCAGGCGCAGGCAAGAGATACCCACCGCGTCCGCCGCCAGGGCCCCACGCACCATGTAGTGGCTCTCCGTGGAGCCGCCGAGGCCGTGGACGAGGACGGCGAGCTCCTCGCTCCCGGGCCGCTCGCGCAGCCAGCCCGTCACCTGCACCTGGCCGGTGACCGGGTCCACCAGGGAGGTCGCCCACGCCCGTCCCTCGGGCGCCAACAAGGCACGCCAGCCGTGGCGCAGACGGGGAGCGATCGTCCAGTAGTGGCCGAGGAGGGACATCGGCCGGGATGGTATCGTCAATGTCGCCAAAAAGGAGGGTGAAACGTTTTTCGCTCTTCGGTCGTTATATAGATGGACACCACCGCGATGGGACCCCTCTATCCAGAAATTCGAGTCGCCCTCCGTAGCCGGAACCGCTACGCCCTGGTGAGCGCCATCCGTCTCGGCCTCCGCAAGGCCGGCACGCCGCCGGCTGAGATCGAGCGCTTCAGCCGCGAAGCCCTCTCCACCCAGGACCCCCTCCACTTCGCGGAGCTGTGCAGGCGGTGGGTGCTGATGGAGATGGAGTTTCCGTCCGCCCTCGGCGCCGAGTAGCCCCGAATCTTCCCCTAACTGCGAATCGTCTCTTGCTTGTCTCCCTCTTCTCCCGGTGTGGGGGGTTGGGAGGGGGCGGGAGAAGAGGGCCGGGGTGATGAGGGCCAGCGCCTCAGGGAGAGTTGCGCTAGGCTTCAGCCATGAAAGCCATCCGCGTTCACCGCCTCGGGGGACCCGAAGTCCTCCAATTCGAGGACATTCCGGAACCCCAAGCCAAGGAGGGCGAGGCCGTCGTCCGCATCGAAGCGGCCGGCCTGAACTTCATCGACGTCTACTTCCGCACCGGTCTCTACAAGGGGCCGGCGCTGCCGTTCACTCTCGGCCAGGAGGCGGCGGGCACCGTGACAGCGGTGGGGGCCGGCGTCACCGACGTGGCGGTGGGCGACCGGGTGGCCTACACCAACGTCCCCGGGGCGTATGCGGAGCTCGCGGCGGTGCCGGCGGCGCGGCTGGTGAGGCTGCCGGCCAGCGTCTCCACCCGCCAGGGGGCCGCCGCCATGCTCCAGGGGATGACGGCGCACTACCTGGCCTGCAGCACCTTCCCGCTCAAGGAGGGCGACGTCTGCCTCATCCATGCGGCAGCGGGCGGCGTCGGGCAGCTCCTCTGCCAAGTGGCCAAGCTGCGGGGCGCCCGGGTGCTCGCCACGACTTCCACGGAGGAGAAGGCGAAGCTCGCCCGCGAGGCCGGCGCCGACGAGGTCATCCGCTACGACGAGCAGGACTTCGCCGCCGAGGTCAAGCGCCTCACCGGCGGTCACGGCGTGCAGGTGGTCTATGACGGCGTGGGCAGCGCAACATTCGACAAGGGCCTGGATTCGCTCGCCCGGCGGGGCGTGATGGTCCTCTTCGGCGCGTCGAGCGGCCCGGTGCCGCCCTTCGATCTGTCGCTCCTCAACCCCAAGGGCTCGCTCTACGTCACCCGCCCCACCCTCGGCCACTACATCGCCACAGCGGAAGAGCTGCAACGCCGGGCCGAGGACGTGCTGAGCTGGATCGCCGAAGGCAAGCTGAAGATCAACATCGGCCTCGAGCTCCCTCTCGCCCAGGCCGCCGAAGCCCACCGCGCCCTCGAAGGCCGGCGGACGACGGGGAAGGTGCTGCTGATTCCTTGAGCGCGTCTTAGAGGGTGTCTCAAAAGTAGTTGACGACGACGCCTATGCCGCCAGGGATTGAAATCACCTGGCTACCCTCTATAGTCCCTACGGGACACGGGAAGAACGAAATAGCAGTCCCGGAGGGGACAAGCGTCGGTAGTCAGGGATTTCAATCCCTGGCGGCAGCGACGTCGCAGTCTCCCCCCCTTTCGAGACACCCTCTTAGAGCTCCAGCGGCTGTTGGGCCTCCCCCTCGATCCGCCCCTCGTCGTACTCCTCCTCTTCCACCTCCCGCACGCCGTCCAGAACCCGCCGCGCCCTCTCCACGTCCAGCTCGCCCTCCCAGTGCGACACGGCGACCGTGGCCACGCCATTGCCGATGAGGTTGGTGATGGCCCGCGCCTCGGACATGAAGCGGTCGATGCCGAGCAGCAGGGCGAGGCCGGCCACCGGAATGTTGCCCACCGCCGAAAGAGTCGCCGCCAGGGTGATGAAGCCGCCGCCCGTCACTGCCGCCGCGCCTTTCGAGGTGAGGAGCAGCACGGCCAGGATCTCCAGCTCCTGCGCCAGGGTGACGTGCGTGTTCGTCGCCTGGGCGATGAACAGCGTCGCGAGCGTCAGGTAGATGGACGTGCCGTCGAGATTGAACGAGTAACCCATCGGCACCAGCAGGCCCACCACCGATTCCGGGCAGCCGAGCTTCTCCAGCTTGCGCATCAGGAGCGGCAGCGCCGACTCGGAGGAGGAGGTGCCGAGGACGATGAGGATCTCCTCGCGGATGAAACGCAGGAACTTGAGGATCCCCAGGCCCGCCCAGCGCATCACCAGGCCCAGCACGAGCAGCACGAACAACAAACTGGTGATGTAGAAGGTCGCCATGAGCTGGCCGAGGCTCAAGAGACTGGCGATCCCGAACTTGCCGACCGTAAAAGCCATGGCGCCGAAGGCGCCGAGCGGGGCGACCCGCATGACGATCGCCACGATGCGGAACAGCACGTGGGAGACCTCTTCGACGAAGCGCAGCACGAGCGAGTCCTGGGACTTGAACGCCGCGAGCGCCACTCCGAAAAGAATCGCGAAGAGCAGCACCTGGAGGATGTCGCCCCGCGCGAAGGCGTCGGCTACGTCCTTGGGAATGATGTTGAGAAGGAAATCGGTGGCGCTGAGGGAGTGGCCGGACGAGGTGTAGCTGGCGATGGCGCTGGTGTCGAGCTTCGCCGGGTCGGCGTTCATCCCGGCGCCCGGCTGCACCGTCTTGCCGACGATCAGTCCGAGAACGAGCGCAAACGTGGTCAGCACTTCAAAGTAGACAATTCCCTTGAGACCGATGCGCCCCACCCGCTTCAGGTCGCCCATCTTGGCGATGCCCGTCACCACCGTCGTGAAAACGATGGGCGCGATCAACATCTTGACCAGCTTGATGAAACCGTCGCCCAGCGGCTTCATCGCCGCGCCGAGCGCCGGATTGACGACGCCGAGGATCGCCCCGAGAGCGACCGCCACCAGCACCTGGGCGTAGAGGCTATGGGCGAACCTTTTCAATCGTCGGCCCTCCGGATCGCGCGCCGGCTCAAAAGCGTTCGAGACTGGAACCCGGGAAACGCTACTCGCCGCGCACCCGCGGGGTCAAGCCAACCTGCGTCGCCAGGGTGCGGCAGGTCTCGGAGGGCATCTCGCCGAAGCTTCGCAGCAGAATCATGATTTCGTCGACCGCGAAGCGGCGCGCGATCTCCGGCAGCTTCGCCGCGCACTCCGCGACGGGGCCGTGGATCACCGGTTTGACCACACCCGGCTCGTGGGCGGGCGCCTGGCCGATGGCCGGTCCCGACGCGATGCTCACCACGACGATGACGGCCGGCTGCGGAAACTCGGGGCTGGGGACGAAGGCGCGGCGATACTCGCCGACGACGGCCGGACCGTCGCGATCGGCGGGCGCATGGTGTAGCGAGAAACAGAAGCCGGTGCCGTGACAGCCAGCCCAGCGGGCGGGCTCCGCGCTGGTGCCCAGCACCCACATCGGCGGCCCCGGTGCGTTCAGCAGCCGCGGCGCCAACGAGTGCCCGGCCGGCAGGCGGCCGGTGAGGAACCCGTGCAGGTCGGAAAGCTTTTCGTCGTGGCTCCGCAGCGTGTCCGTAGGGCGGCCGTCCAGCATCGCGTCACGCAGCTCCGGAGCGAGCGGCAAGCCGCGCGTGACGCCGAAGTCGAACCGCCCCGGCACCATGAGCTCGATGAGGCGCGCGTCTTCGGCGACCTGGTAAGGGCTGCGATAGTCGAGACACACGCCGCCGCTGCCGATGCGGATTCCTTCGCTGGTCGCCGCCAGCAGCGCCCCGAGCAGCAGGGGGTTGGGGCATTGCCATGGACTGTGATGTTCGCCCAACCAGAAACGGCGATAGCCTGACGAGTCGGCCTCGCTCATGAAGGCGACGACATCTTCGGCGGGCCCGAAGTCGAGGATCGAAAGGTCCATGATGGATTGGGCGGTCAATCGATTTCGCGCGCGGCCTTGCCGCTCAGCGCCGCCCCCGAGGTCACGACAAGCACCGCTCCCGCCGCAATGAACAATCCTCCGAGGCTCCATTGCGCCAGCACGCCCGAGAGAGCCAGGGAAACCGGCACCAATCCCACGGCGGCGAACATCAGGACGCTCATCACGCGGCCCAGCAGCGCACGCTCGACGCGCATCTGCAACCAGGCGCTGAACTGCACGTTGACGAATCCAACGCCCAGTCCCATCACCGCCAGCAAGGCCGCGATCGCAATCAGACCGAACGTCTTCGGGACCAGGCCGATGCCGATCAGCTCGACTCCGCAGAGCAGGCTCATGACGGTGAACTGCAAGCCGCGCTTGCGGGGCCGCTTCACCGTGCCGCCGAGCACGATGCCGGCCAGCGTGCCGCCGCTGAAGCTCGCTAGCAACGTTCCAAACGCCACCTCCGAGCCGAAACGGAATTTCGCCAGGGAGGCCAAGCCGACTCCGATCGGCCCGGCGACGCAGAAGTTGATGGCGGCGAAAATCACCATCAGCGACATCAAAGGCGGATCGTTGCGCACCGAGCGCAGACCCTCGACGATGGAATGCAACATGCTTGGCCGAGCCGGTGCGCCGGCGGCTTCGGTCGCCTTCGGGGGATCGGGAATCCTGAACAAAGCCGCGATCACCGCGAGGAAGCTCAAGGCGTCAAAAAAGAGCGCCGAGGCAACCCCCCAGCCTTTGATGAGCAGGCCCGCCGGCAACGGGCCCGCCAATTGCGTCAACACCGTCGAGCCTTGAAACAGCGCATTGGCGGGCTGCAATTGCTCCGGCTGCACCAGCGTCGGGATGAGCGCCGAGCCGGCAGGAAAAGAGAAAGCATCCGCGACACCGAAGGCGAATGTCAGTACATAAAGCTGCCAGAGTTGAATGCGACCCAGCCAGACCAGCGCCGCCACCGCGCCCACCAGGACCGCACGCGTACCTGCCGTGGAAAGCAACACCCGCCGCGCCGAGAAGCGGTCCGTCACCGCGCCGCCAACCAACATCAGGGCCGCTCGCGGAATCGCCGCGGTCATCAGGATTGCGCCCAGCGCCAGGCTCGAGCCCGTCAATTGCAACACCAGCCAGGGCAGCGCCACGAGATAGAACTGGTCGCCGAGCAGCGAGATCGCTCCGCCGATCCACAGGTTGCGGAAATGCGGCAGTCTGAGGGGATGCAGCGGCCGGGGAGCCGGGGCCGGAGCCGTCTCTGATGATCCCGATGATACCGAAGACTCTGATGATTCCGCACCGGCGGCAGACGCCGATTTCATACCTGGACACCTCCGCCCGCCGGTTCCTAGGCTTGGACGGCCTCACCGTAATACCCCGTTTCTGGGAAGTCAACCAGGGGCCGCGTACTCCGGTCGTCCGCTGACGCACCTGCTACCATCCCAATCGCCATGCCGCGCCGATCCCGCAGAAATCGATCCCGAAAAACGGTCCCCTTCCGATGAAGCGCGCAACTCATTGCCCAACAGCCTTCGTCGTCTCGATCCTGACGGCCGCTCTTTGCCTGTTTGGAGGGTGCCGGCTGCCGGCGGCTCAGGTCTTCAGGCCGCCAATGACCGCGATCCGGTTCGCGGCGGGCGACCGCATTCTCGTCCTTGCCCCCCATCCGGACGACGAGGTGCTGGGCGCAGGGGGCGTTCTGCGGGAGGCGGTGCGCCGGGGCTTGCCCACGCGCGTCGTTTTCCTTACCTACGGCGACAGCAACGAATGGTCCTTCCTGGCCTGGCGCAAGCGCCCGGTGATCCTGCCGCAGGCCGTCCTGGCCATGGGGACACTGCGCCGGCAGGAGGCGCTGGCGGCCGCGGCGGCCCTGGGAGTGCCGGCCGCCAACGTCTCGTTCCTTGGCTATCCGGATTACGGCACCCTCGCCATCTGGCGCGATCACTGGGAAAACCGGCCACCGGGCCGCGGCCGCCTCACCCGCGCCACGGCCGTCCCCTACAGAACGGCGTTCCGGCCCGGAGCGCCGTTCAAAGGCGAGGAGATCCTCGCCGATCTGGAGGCCGTCCTGCGGCAGTTCCGGCCGACCCGGATCTTCGTCTCCCATCCGGCCGACCGCCACCCGGATCACGCGGCCCTCTATCTCTTCACTCGCGTTGCTCTCTGGGATCTTCAAGGCAAGGTGGCGGCGACCCGCCATCCGTTCCTGGTGCACTACCCGCACTGGCCCGGCGAGAAAGGTTTCCATCCGAACGAGGAGCTGGCGCCACCGGCGAAGCTGTTGGCCGCCTTTTCCTGGCAGAGCCATGAGCTGAGTCGCGACGAGATCAACGTCAAGCGCCAGGCCCTTGCCGCTCACCGCACCCAGTTCGCTTACAGCTCGCCGCGCCTTCTCCCCTTCGTCGCCGCCAACGAGCTCTTCGGCGACCTCAACGTGCCGGCGCTCGTTGCCGGGGGCGACGCGGTCAACCTTCAAGATCTTGCCGTTCGCATTGCGAACCAGGATCTCGAAATCACCGCGACCCTCGAGCGCCCGCTGCCGGAGTGGTCCGCCGTGACTCTTTATGCCTTTGGCTACCGGCAAGGCCGCCTTTTTGGCACCATGCCGAAGTTGGCGATACGCGTCGGGCATGACCTTTTGACCGTCCGAGATCAGGAGCGCCTTCTTCCGCGCACCACGGTGGAAGCCCACGTCGCGGGCACGAAGCTCCTCGCCCGCATTCCCCTCTCGGTCCTCGGCGATCCCGACCGTCTATTCCTCCACGCCGAGACCCGTATCCGGGCTACCTCTTTGAACCAGACTCCCTGGTGGGTGTTGGAGATGCCCTCATCACCCCGACCCTCTTCTTCCAGCCTCCTCCCCGCCCGCCAAGACCCCTCATCACCCCGAAACCGGCGCGGACGAGTCGGGCGGAGACCATAACCAAACCGGCCTCCGCCGGACCTTTCAAGCGGATCAGGCGCGCCTCAGGTAATGACGCACTGCGGCGGAGTCGACGGGCAATTCATTGCCGTCGGGCAAACGTCCGGCCACACCGTGCAGCGGATGCAGTCCGAGATGATATTCGTGCAAGGTTTTATGAAGGACACTGCGGCCGCGCCGTTGGCATCCTGCAGTCGGGACTCCGCCAGGGAGCGTAGCGTCTCGCGGCTCAGGTGCAGCTTCTTGGCCTTCTGCTTCTTCATGCTCTACCTCCTTCGTCTGAAAATCCGGGCAGAAACGTCTGCCTGGAAAGTTGCCTTGCTCTCTCACCCTCAACCCCCGACCTGGTCCTCCACCACGCCGCCCGGGAACTCTCGCAAGTCGGGCATGGCCGCCAGCGGTCCCCGCAAAGCGAGCCCGACGAGGCGGCGGTCGATACGCAGCAGCAAGTACCGCCGCAGGAGCTCCTCGACGGCCGCTGCGATCTCGGATTCCTCCTGCCCCAGGCGAGCGGCCAGAGTGGCCCTGAGCCGCTCCTCGACGGGCGCCTCGTCGCAGGCCAGGTAGACCTCCCGCGCCAGGCCGGAGATCTCGCACCGCCGTTCCAGAGCGCAATCCCGCGAGTCCTCGAAGACCAGGACGGCGCCGTCGTCCGCCACCTGGAGCTCGGGCGGTCCCTTCCAGAAAGCGCGGATCCAGCGGTCGAGCGCACGTCGCAGGCTTTGAGCTCCCGGCCGGCCCTGCATCAGATCGCTGCCGGAATCGGCAAAGGTGTCCGGCCGG